>OGQK01001345.1_pt1 | contig 12924 bp, 8 predicted proteins | sample 1553221 | NCBI WGS metagenome assembly OGQK01 (sample SAMEA2579996, study PRJEB22360) | human gut metagenome | biome: human gut; feature: human-associated habitat; material: faeces | place: Denmark | collected 2008/2010 | reverse complement strand
CCTGCCGTGCCTTCACGGCGGCAATGTAGGAATCCTTTTTCTCGCTCACCAGGGAGGCGGCAGCGGGCACCACCTGTGAGGCGTCCACCGTATGAACCACGGCGCCCTTGTAATGGGGGGCGATTTTCAGGGCTGTGTGCAGGGCGGACGTAGTGGCGCCCCCCACCATCAGGGGAATGGTCATCCCCCGGCGCTCCATCTCCGCGGCCACGTGGGACATCTCCTCCAGGGAAGGGGTAATCAGGCCGGAAAGCATCACCAGGTCCGCCTGTTCCGCTTCCGCCCGGTCCAGAATGGTATCGCAATGGACCATCACGCCCAGGTCAATCATCTCAAAGCCGTTGCAGCCCAGCACCACGCCCACGATGTTCTTGCCGATGTCATGCACGTCCCCCTTCACGGTGGCGATCACGGCCTTTCCCGTCTTGGAGGAGCCCTTGCTGTCCGCTTCAATGTACGGGGTGAGCCATGCCACGGCCTGCTTCATCACGCGGGCGCTCTTCACCACCTGGGGCAGGAACATCTTGCCGTCCCCGAACAATTGCCCGACGACCTTCATGCCGTCCATCAGCGGGCCTTCAATCACGTTCAGCGGAGAGCCAAGCTCCCGGAACGCCTCCGCCGTATCCGCATCCACGAACTCGGTGATGCCCTTGATGAGGGAATACTCCAGGCGTTTGGCGACGTCCTGCTCCCGCCAGGCCAGCACGGGCTTCTTCTCCGTTCCGGCCTCCGTCTTCTCCGCGGCCAGTTTTTCCGCGTAATCCGTCAGGCGTTCCGTGGCGTCCGGATCCCGGTTCAGCAGAACGTCTTCAATCAGCTCCAGCCTGTCCTTGGGAATATTATCGTACACCTCCAGCATGCCGGCGTTCACGATGCACATGTCCAGCCCCTGCCGCGTGGCGTGGTACAGGAAGGCGGAATGCATGGCCTCCCGCACCGGGTTGTTCCCGCGGAAGGCAAAGGAGACATTGGAAATGCCGCCGGAAATGTGGGTATGGGGAAGGTTCCGGGAAATCCAGCCTGCTGCCTTGAAGAAATCCAGCGCGTAATTGGCGTGCTCCGCAATGCCGGTGCCGACGGTCAGTACGTTCGGGTCAAAAATAATATCCTCCGGAGGAAACTGCACCCGGTCCACCAGCAGGTCGTAAGCCCGTTTGGCGATCCGGACGCGGTCGTCGTAATTGGAAGCCTGGCCCTGCTCGTCAAAAGCCATCACCACGGCAGCCGCGCCGTACTTTTTAATCAGGGCCGCTTTCTTCAGGAACTCTTCTTCCCCCTCCTTCAGGGAAATGGAATTCACGATTCCCTTGCCCTGCATGCATTGCAGACCCGCTTCCAATACTTCCCATTTGGAGGAATCCACCATGAAGGGAACACGGGCGATATCCGGCTCCGCGGAAACGAGATTAAGGAAGCGGACCATGGCTTCGGGGCCGTCGATCAGGCCGTCGTCAAAACAGAAATCCAGCACCACGGCTCCATTCTCCACCTGCTGGCGGGCAATGGATACCGCTTCCTCATAATTCCCTTCACGAATCAGGCGCGCGAATTGGGGGGACCCCGCCACATTGCAGCGTTCCCCGACAAAGAGGGTATTCTTCTCCCGCGTATGATTGTACGCTTCATATCCGGACAGGCGCAGCGCGGGCTCCCGGGAAGCCGGAACGCGCGGAGGCTCCCCTTCCATGGCTGCCGCAATGGCGCCGATATGCTCTGGAGTGGTCCCGCAACAGCCGCCTACGATATTCAGTAGGCCCAGGGAGGCGTACTCCTTCATGAACCGGGCCATGTCCTCCGGAAGAAGGTCGTAGCCGGTGGGGCTGAGCGGGTTGGGAAGCCCGGCATTCGCGTAAATGGATACGTAGCAATCCGCCAGGCCGGAAAGCTCCTCCGCGAAGGAGCGCATCAGGTCCGGCCCCAGGGCGCAATTGATGCCCACGGAAAAAGGGCGGACGTGGCGGATGGAATTCCAGAACGCTTCAATCGTCTGGCCGGACAGCGTGCGTCCGGCCTTGTCCGTCAGCGTTACGGACACCATGACCGGAACGGCGGCGTCCGGCTGTTCCTCAAAAATCTCTTCAATGGCGAACAGGGCCGCCTTGGCGTTCAGCGTGTCGAAAATCGTCTCCAGCAGCAGCAGGTCCACGCCCCCTTCCAGCAGGGCCAGCACCTGGTCGCGGTAGGCTTGCCTCAGCTGGCGGAAATTCACGGCCCGGAAGCCGGGATCGTTCACGTCCGGGGACAGGGAGCAGGTAACGGGCATGGGACCGATGGAGCCGGCCACAAAGCGCGGCTTTCCGTCGGACGCTTCCGCTTCATCACATGCCTGGCGGGTGAGTGCGCAGGCGGCTAAATTCACTTCCCGGATCAGGGCCTTCAATTCAGGGGCATCCACCACCTCCTGGAAATACTCCTGGTCCTTGCGCCGTCCTTCTTCCGGACGGTGCCAGAAGTAATCATGCTGGCCGATGCTGGTAGCGCCGAACGTGCAGGTTTCCAGAATATCTGCGCGCCCCGTATTCAGAAAGCGGCGGTGAATATCCAGAATGATTTCCGGCCTGGTCAGCACCAGCAGATCGTTATTATTCTTCAGGTCGTTGGGGTAGCGGGCCGCATCCGCAAAACGTTCCCCGCGGTAATCCTCCTCCTCCAGCCTGAACTTCTGGATATTGGTGCCCATGGCGCCATCCAGGATGACGACCCTGTTGCGCAACTGGTCTTTCAGATAATCAAGGCGTTCTATTCTGGATGCTCTGGTCATACGGCGCGGAAAATCTAACGTTCGTCCGTGTTTGGAACAAGGACAATTGGCGTCACACATCCTCTGAAGAGCCTTCCCTGGAATGTACATTTAAATATCCCCCTTGTTGACCCTCATTCTGTGCCGTGGAAATGAATGGAAAATCGTATTCAAGGGAACAGGAAGCTGATGGACGATGACATGCCTGTGGTAAATAAACAAACGCTGCGGGGAGTAGCTGGCTTCCTTCTTCCGCTAGGGAGGAGGTGACGGGGAATTCCATATCTCCGGTGCCCGGAAAAGATTTTTTGCCTGGTTTCCCGTAAATAATGGGGCAGTTACGGTATATCTTTTTGGGAGGGCATGTGGTCGTAGCCGGTACCGGCAATGCTTCAGAAAACGGTTTTTTGGAGTAGGGAGAGAGATGAAAAATCCCTGTGGAAAAGGTACAGGAATGAAAAGGGAAACCGATTGAATGGTGGATTGCTGACCGGAAGCTTGCTCCGTAATTTTAGCCTGTGACGGCAGGAGCTGATCGTATTGGAGGAATTGGCGCCGGAAACAAACGCTTCCTGGCATTTCTCCCTTCTTAGGCCATGAGAGGAAATGAGGGATGATGGAAAACAGTTTTCCTGCCTTTCTCATCCTGTTTTTGAGGGAGAATCTGCCGTTCCGTTTCCGGATAGCCTTTCCGTATTTCACGATTTGCCGCCGTGGAAAAAAAGTTCAAGTTCTGGACAAAAGAGAAAAAAGAAATGTAAATAGAATGTTAATAAAGTGTGAATAACTGAAATGGAATATCTGTAAAAAAGTTATGGAATAATCATAAAATAAATGAATTGGATAAATCTTGACCAGAACCTGGTGCCGTTTCCGGTTCAATGCCGGAGAAATTACCCGTGCCGGGCACTAAGGCCCCATTATTCCTTTTCGTTACATATCTTATTGAGCAGCACAAGAAATTGCCGGGCATTTAAATAACCGGAATGAAGACGGATTTCTAATCCGTGGTCAAGTTCCTACCTTGAAGGGAAAGGATTTGAGAAAAAATTCCCGGTGGTTCAAAGACATCCATCTGGGAACGGAAGCCTCCCGGTTTCGTATGAAACGTAAAATCCCAAGGGAGAGGGAAAGGAACATTTTCCTTCTGTTAACGTACTTTTCAAGGGCCGGAAGGCCCTTGTTCCCAGGACTTTCCTCTTCTTTATATCTTGGGGGATGGTAGCGCTCCCCCGATGAAGAAAGACTTCCCTTCCGAAAAACCTCACATAGCTTATGTGACCACGGATTAGAAATCCGCTAAATTGATTTCAGTGGGTGTTTTGGCATTTTTGGTGTCAGGCCGCTCCAATTAACTACATGATATACGACGAGAAAAACCGGGCTTCCCTGACGTGGGGAGGTCCGGTTTTTTATCACGCCAGGGGAAGTTATTTCCTTTTCCGGCAATGGAAATTCATGGGAAAGACACCTTTTCCTAATAATAAATTGGTTATGAGCCTTGAAAAAATATAGAGGAGCCGGAAGGGGAAGAAATGGACAGGCTTCTCAATCAGCCGCTGCCGGAGGCTGGGGCTTGTCTTCCGGTAAAACGCCGGGAGGCACGAACAGTGCCGTGGACGGAATGATGACCGGAGAGGGAATGTCCGGACCGGACCAGGCAACGGACATATGGTCCGGTCCTCCGTCCTCCTTGTGAATCACCACCAGAAAATAAAATCTGCCCGCTTCCAGTTGAACGGGTTCGGAAGCCTGGTTGGGCTGGTTGCTCCAATTATGGGGATCGGAATACCCCTTGACGGTGGCAATGCAGGCCATATCCTTCTGGGTGGCGTCCTTGCCCAGCCACAGCTCCGCGGAATCGTCGGAAGACAGGTAAAGGCGGTACTTCCCGCTTGCCGGGACTCTCAGCAGGGCGGAATAACGGGCTCCGTACTGGTCGCCCAGATTAGTTACATCCAGGCTAGTTATCTTGTGAACGGCCGATGCCGCAGTGTCTAAAATCTTCCCGTGCGTCAAATCCTTCACCGATGCCCCCGGAATGCCGAACCATAGTTCCTGCACTACGCCGGGGGAAGGCTCTCCCGCGTCAGAGACGCCGGAAGCCGCTTCCGTCAGCATGGCGCCGCACAGGAGGCTCAGGATGGGTAGAATAACGTTCATGAATGAAATGGGGCAGGGATATATTCCCTGCAACGATTACGGAAAGGATAGGGGCAACCTTTCAAAAACGGCGTCATTCCCGGGGTTCAGTGTCATCACGGGGAATCTCCCGGCCTTGGCTGCCGTCCTTTTGGCGGCGCGAACCGCTTCTCCAGATCATCCAGCCGATCAGGAACGCCAGAACGCCCAGTCCGGCGACCCTCCGGGGAGTGGAAATGCCGCTGTCTTCCGTTTGGGCCGGTTGTCCCGTGTTTGCCGGAGGCTCCTGGGCGTGCAGGGAACCGGCCAGGAAAAAAGCCGCCAGGGCGGCGGCGGAAAGCATGCGATGCTGAAAAAGGAGGCGTTTCATCGTTTATAAAAGGTAAAACAGGAGTGAACCTTATTCAAACACATTTGTTCCGGCTGTCCATGTTTTGGGACATGCGCGGCTTGGAACTTCTTCCCGGTCCGGCATTTCCCGGAAAAAATCGTCCATGGTCATCTTTTTTGCAGAAAAAGCTTGCGTGTCCGCTGCTGTCATGATACTTTCTCCCCGTCCTCAACAGGACGCACCAAGACGAAAGTCAAGGGGTATTAGCTCAGTTGGTAGAGCGCCTCAATGGCATTGAGGAGGTCAGCGGTTCGAACCCGCTATGCTCCACCAAATAAAGGCCTTAAAGCAGAAATGCTTTAAGGCCTTTTCCATTACTAGATACGGTTCTTATTTTGAAGCAATCTGTTTTATTTGACAGACAATTTCAAGTGATATAGAAAAAAGAATAATGGAACGAAACGATTTACCTGATTTTCTTTACAAAATAATAGACGAACTGGGCGGAAAAGCCTCCATGATGTCTATATTTAGAAAGTTTTGGGAAAAGCATGGTAAAGAATTATCTCCCGCTGATGACATGTTTTATACATGGAATTATGATATTAGATGGGCTGCTACACAACTTAGAAGTCAAGGAAGAATGAAACCTGCTTTTACGAAGGAAAACACACATGGTGCGCCAATGAGTCCTCGTGGAATATGGGAAATTATGTAATTTTTATAAAAACGAACATTGTTTGATTTCAAGTCTGTTTTTCCCAAGAACAGATGCTTCCCGGTACCACTTGAAAAAGGGGATGAGGGAGAATAGATGTGGTTTGTTGTAGTAGGGAATATTGCCGGGGAGCCCTTTTCCGGAGTTTGTTCAGTAGATGATGGAATTCGTATTCGAGCTGTTTATCCGGAAGAAGGAGGCGGGAAGAAGGCTGGCTCGCACAAGGAGAAATTTTGCTTAAATCAAAGCTGTAGCCTCTGCGAATGGATTCGTCATGGACGGCTTTCAGGTAGGCGTCTATGGTCTGAATGGGGTTTTCCGTTTCCCGGAAGCGGATGAGCTGGGGGTGGCTGCGTGTAGCCTTTTGTTTGTCCCAGCAGGACTTTCCGGGCGAGCAAGCCTTCCCTCCACAGGGCAATCAGGCCGATGGCATCCAGATAGGAAGGGTGGAGTGACCAAAGTCTCATGATTTTTTGGACTCCGAAAGGTCACGCAACGTTGATTCTCCCTGTGTAGTACACGAAAGGCTGCAAAGGAGGATATGGATTTCAGGCTGTTCCGTGAGAAAGCCGCCGTTTCAGTTCAAGAGACTTTTCCAGAATATTTTTAATTGCAGGCAATGGTTATTGAGAAATGCACGGAACCCTGAACTTCCTGAAAATGCCTATTCTTTGTTATGGCCAAGGGAAGCCGTTTTGTCATCCCTGGGCTGTCAATGGTTCCGTTGTCCATGAAGGTTTTTCCGGACGGCAGAGGATAAATTTCCTTTATTCCACGGGCAGGCAAACGCTTTATGGCAACAAGCTGCATCACTGGCTCATGCCTCATTCCGGAAGGGAGAACGGGAAAATGCGCCTTGTTCCTATTTGGAGTGTTTTTTCATCAGCCGTGCCAGGGTTGGCTGAATGGCTTCCGCCATGAGGCGCTGGCCTTCCGTGTTGGGGTGCAGGGGGCCGGCTTTTTTCCCGTTGATGACGACGACCGACGGGTCACAGAATAATTCCTCCCGCACCTTGCCGTTTCCATCCAGAAAGACGTCGCGAATGTCCAGAAATGTAACAAACGGATTTTTGGCATAGAGGCGTGCCAGCCTGTCATTGACGGCCATATCCCTTTTGAATTTTTTATCCGGGCAGGCTGCCGCGGCTACGTGCCAGTTGTAGATGTCGCTGGGCAGAATGCCGACCAGGAGAGTGGAGGCGCAGGGGAGTTTGGAATGGACTTTGTCCACTACGCGGCAAATGCCGTTGAACGTTTCTTCTTCCGTTTTGCCGTGTCCCGTGTCATTGGTGCCGATCATGATCTGGACTACTTTGGGAGAGACATGGTCCAGGATTCCCTTGCCCCCGATTCTTGCCAGGACGTCATCCGTCGTATTGCCGTTGAAGCCCGCATTGAAGGCATTGTAGGGAGCATAGTATTTTTTCCAGATGGGCAGAAAGTCCTGGCAGGGGAGATTGTCCTTACGGTAGTTGTCCGTGATGGAGTCTCCGATGGCGACCAGATGCACCTGGTCGGGGTCCATCCCGTCGATTTTGGCGGGGCGGGGCACTTTTCCTCCCTTGTATTGCGGGTCCATCCGGTGCAGCAGATCGGCGAGTTCATCGGCAAGGATGGAATAGCCTGTGGATGACAGGTGGATGCCGTCCATTGTGCAGGCCTTGCGCAAGGAGCCGGAATTGCCTTCCTGAAGCACCAGTCCGGGATTGGAGAAGAAGACATGCCTTTTATCTGCCAGGCGGGAGAGCTGCCTGTTGGTTTCCCTGATGGCGTCAATGAGGTCTTTTTCTTTCCTCGGCAGAATTCCCAGAAGGAGGATTTTGGAAGAAGGGCATTTCCGGCGGATGAGAGAGATCAGGGCCCTGGTATTGGCTGCGCATGCTCCGGGAGTGTCCTTCCTGTGGCCGAGGTTGTTCGTTCCGATCATCAGGATGATGACCCGCGGAGATATTCCGTCCAGTTCTCCCTGCTGGATGCGGTAGTAGGCATTGTCCACGTAGTCGAATCCGAACCCCATGTTGGTGACGGCATGGGAGCCGAACAGCCTGAACCAGGAATCCTTTCCATACTGCCCGAAGCCGTCGGCCGGTTCTCCGGCCCAGTGGTGGGTAATGGAGTCTCCGATGAAGACGTATTCCGGCTTGACGTTCCGGTGGCGTTCCTTAACGGCTTCATGGCGCGTTTCCCAAGTGTAGGCATGGTCCCGGTGCTGGGCTTCCGGTTTCAGGGTGGGCGGCAGGGGCTCCGCTGCTTCCGATACATCCGGCATCAGGAGGAACAACAAACAGAGAAGGAGTTTTTTCATGAAAAGGGAGCTTTCAACTTGTTTTGTCTAAACAAGAACGTCCCGGTTTACCCGGTTCTATCTTCTTCTTTTCATTCCGCGCCGTTAACGGTAAAAACGGTATCATGCTCCATGGCCGTGAATTGCTCAAGTTATCCTGTTTTCCCCGGAGGAAGAAGACCGCCCGGAGAGTAGAAAACTGTTGGAAAGGAGCAGCGGAAACTGCCTTCCTGCATTACGCTTGCCGGAAGGCCCGGGAAACATATGGCAGGAGAGGGCAATGCGCCAAGGCTTCACATCCCTGTTGCAGGTCTTGTCAGGCCAGGGAGATTTCTCCCTGGATGTCCTCGGCCTCCGGTTCCGGGAGCGCGGGTTCCCGGACGGGGGCCGTTTCCGCGGCGGGGGATTGTTCCGTTCTGGTGTTGATGGCTTCCAGAACCAGTTCCACCGTGCGTTCCAGGCCATACTCGGACGTGTTGACGCACAGGTCGTTGAGGCGGGCCTTACCCAGCTCCTGCCCTGTGTAGTGCAGGCAGTGGGTGCGGCGGCGGGAATCCATCAGGTCCATGGCTTTGGCTGCTCCGCCAGGCTTCACCCCGTAGTTTTCAATGATGCGCTGCATGCGCGTGGCCCGGTCCGCATGAAGGAAGACGCTGAACAGGTTGGGCCTTCCTTTCAGGATGAAATTGGCGCAACGCCCCACAATGACGCAGGCCTGCCGGGCCGTGATGTCCCGGATAACTTTGCTCTGGGCCAGGAAGGTGGCGTCTTCCGGTGGCAGTTCCTCCGCCGTGTAAGCGTAGTTCTGGGCGTAGAGTTCATGCAGGAAGCGGCTGGAAAGCTGCTGTTCGTGCTTGCGGATGTAGTCCGGAGTAAGGCCGCTTTGGGAGGCGGTCAGGTAAACCAGTTCCGAGTCGTAGAATTGAAGGCCCAGCCGCTCCGCAATCATTTTGCCGATGGCATGGCCGCCGGAGCCGTATTCCCGGTCAATGGAGATGACCAGGGGGGCGTCCGGCGCGTAAGCGTCTGTTTGCGCCAGCGGAAGGAGTTCTCCTGCGGCTCCGGGGCGTGCCAGCCGTTCCAGCAGCCTGTCCGGCCAGAAGACGTGCCTGTTGAAAAAACGGACGATCATGCCCACCAGAACGGCGGCCACCACGGTTCCTTCCCGTATGCCCGTCAATCCGGGCAGAAACATGAAGGAGCAGGCCAAGCCGATGCAGACGAGCGTGCAGTCCACGCTGGTTTTAACGGCTCCGAATTCCCATTTGAAGAGTTTGACGAAGGCCAGGCTCATGCCTTCCGCCGCCAGCAGAACGGCATCCGCCTTGACTTGCAGAAAGACGCCGAATCCGATCACCACACAACTGAACAGGCAGAGGATTACGGACCAGAGGTATCCGGACGGTTCCAGAGGAGCCATCAGCCACATGGAGAAGTCCGTCAAGGCGCCGAAGATAAAGACGACGGGAATCTGAAGCAGATGCACCGGGCGGAAGTTCCTTTTCAGCAGGGCCGCCTGCACGGCGACAAAGCTCAGGTGCATCAGGATGGTGACGGTTCCCATGGTCAGCGGGAGCGCCAGGCTGAGCACATAAGGAGTGCAGGAGATAGGGGAGACGCCCAGGTTTGCCTTGGCGGACAAGGCGATGCCCAGGGACATGATGAAGAGCGCCGCGATCAGGACGAAGCAGCGCAGGATGTGTTCTCCAATGCTTCTCCGGACGCGATAATCTGCCATGATACCGGATGTTAGCTTTTCTGTCAGCATCAAGTCAAGAATTCAGGAAGCATGAGGCGGTTTTTTACTTTTCCCCTCCTCCGTTGTTTACCGTTCCTGAGGCTGCCCGTCATGAGCAGAGGGCCAGCCTCAGGAACGCGCCGTACTTTCCAGCAGGGAAGGAAAGAGGGCCGGCCTTGTCAAAGGGAGCTGTTTTGCCTATGTTACGGGGAAATTCCGTTTCAAGCTTATGTCCAAAAAGAAGGAGAAGGAGGCGAAGACGAACGCCATGCGCCTGCTGGATATGCTGCATGTCCCTTACAGGCATTATTCCTATGAGTGCCGCGAGTTTGTGGACGCGTGGCATACGGCGCAGGCTCTGGGGCTGCCGGCGGAGAAGATGTACAAGACGCTGGTGACGGTGGGGGCGCCGCGGCAGTATTACGTGTTCGTGATTCCCATCGGCGCGGAGCTTTCCTTGAGGAAGGCGGCGCGTGCCGTGGGAGCCAAGGCTCTTTCCATGCTTCCTGTGAAGGATATTACCGCCGTAACGGGGTACGTGCGCGGAGGCTGTACCGCTCTGGGAATGAAGAGGAAGTATCCCACCGTGATTGATTCCAGCGCGGAGGCTCTGCCGGAGATGGTGGTGAGCGGCGGACGCCTGGGCTGCCAGATTGAATTGAGCCCTGTGGATTTATGCCGTGCGGCGGAGGGCTCTTTTGCTGATGTGGCGGAGATTCCCTCCTCGTTGTGATTTCCATGGTCCCGGAAATGCGGACGGAAGGCGGTAAAAAGCTTTTCCCGGAGGATTTTTTTCTATATTCCTGTTGCGGTCCATTCCTCCGTTGCCATGAGTAGCCGTTCCCACTCCCGTACCTGCGTGGCCCTTTGCCATGTGGCTTTTGAAGATCTCGGCACGCTGGAGCCCCTTTTCAGGACCAGGGGATTTCAAATCCGGTACGTCCAGGCAGGCGCTCCGTATCCTTCCGTTCAGGAGTGGCTGGAGGCTGATTGTTGCGTAGTGCTGGGCGGTCCCGTGGGGATGGGGGATGTGGAACGGTATCCCTATCTGAAGACGGAGCTGGATTTGGTCCGCATGCGTTTGGAGCGTCAACTGCCTTTGCTGGGCGTCTGCCTTGGCGCTCAAATGATGGCCCATGCCCTCGGCGCCCGGGTTTATCCCGGTACGGCCAGAGAAATAGGGTGGGGGCCCGTATCCCTGACGGAGGCCGGCCGCCTGTCTCCTCTCCGCCATTTGGAGGGAACACCCGTTCTGCATTGGCATGGGGATACGTTTGACGTGCCTTCCGGAGCGCGTCTGCTGGCGTCCACGGAGATGACGCCGCATCAGGCCTTTTGCGCAGGGAAGCATGCGCTGGCCCTCCAGTTTCATGTGGAGGCGGACGTTTCCCGGATGGAGGAGTGGCTGACCGGGCATGCCTGTGAATTGATGGCCGCCGGGACGGATATTTGCGGGCTCCGGGCGGCTTCCGTACGGAACGGAACCCTGCTGGCCGGGCGCGCCGCGCTTTGCATGAATGAATGGATGGAGGCTGCCGGCTTATGAGAAGAAAAGACAGGGAAGTAACCCGGCACGCGGATTTGCTGGATATGATCGCCCGGTTCAAGGTGTGCCGCCTGGGATTGTGGGACGGCAGGGAGGTGTACGTAGTGCCCCTCAATTTCGGTTATGAAGAACGGGATGGTTCCCTGAATCTATTTTTCCACTGCGCCCGGGAAGGGAGGAAGCTGGATATCCTGCAAAGCCGCCCCGAGGCCTCTTTTGAGATGGACGGGGACCATGTGCTGATGGAGGGGGATACCCCGTGCCGGTACAGTTATGCCTACGGCTGCGTCATGGGCCGGGGCGTCGTCGAGTTCCTGCGGGAGGATGAGGAAAAAATCCATGCCTTGAGCCGCATCATGCTGCACCAGACGGGGCGGGAGGCGGCTTTTACCCCCGGCATGGTCCGCGCCGTAGATGTTCTGCGTCTCAGGGTGGAATCCATCAGCGGCAAGCTTCATGCGTGTCCGGAACCTCCTCCCGCCTGTTGACGGATTTTGTATGTCTGGAGAAATGGCACCCCTGTTTATCCGCTGGAGCCTGCCGCACTGGGCGGCCTTGGGCGTCGTGGCTCTGGCCGCGGGGGGGCTCCTGTGGGGCTGCCGGAGGCTCAGGATGGAAAAACGCGTGCTGATCGGGAAGGCGCTGGGCGCCGTCTTTCTGCTGACCTTCCTGATTGAAACGTTCGGGCGCATTGTTAGGGAACACTGGGAGCCCTGGCAGGACAGGCTTCCGCTGCACTTTTGCAGCCTGATGACGCTGGTGTGCTTTATCGCCCTGTGGTTCCGCAAGCCCTGGGCGTGCGCCGTGGCGTATTTCGGCGTGCTGACGGCGAGCGTCCAGGGGCTGATTACCCCCATGCTTCACGACGGCTTTCCCTCCGCCGCGTTCTTCGCTTTCTTTGTGGGGCACGGGCTTTTATTGATTTCCGCCCTTTATCTTCCCGTCGTCTTGCGATGGCGCGCGAGTCCGTGGGATGATGTGAAAACGCTGGGCCTGTGCGACGCCTACCTGCTTCTGATTATTCCGGTGAACATCTGGCTTGGGACGAATTACGGTTTTACCCGTTATGCTCCTGCCGGGACCGCGCTGGAGTATTTCGGCCCCGCTCCGTGGTATCTGCTGACACTCCAGCTTCCGGCCCTGGCCGTTCTGCGGCTGCTGTACCTGACTGTCCGCCTCAGGAAAAAGTAGGCAGGGCGTGAGTACAGCGTTTCCGCATCTCTTCCTCCGTAGATCCGGCGCCTCATCGGTTCCTATTTCAGCGTTTTCAGGTCTTCTTTCGTGAACAGGTGAATGTCCTTTTCACGGGCGTGGCGTATTTTTTCCGCCCATTCCGCATCCGCCAGCAATGCGCGGCCTACGGCAATGAGGTCAAACTCCCCGGCTTTCAGCCGTTCCACCAGTGGTTCCACACTGGCGGCC
>OGQK01001340.1_pt1 | contig 12980 bp, 8 predicted proteins | sample 1553221 | NCBI WGS metagenome assembly OGQK01 (sample SAMEA2579996, study PRJEB22360) | human gut metagenome | biome: human gut; feature: human-associated habitat; material: faeces | place: Denmark | collected 2008/2010 | reverse complement strand
GCGGGAACGAACCTCCCAGACGTTGTTTCCCCCCCGGCGGGCCCTGCCGGTGGCGAACGCCTCCCTGCTGGATGAAGGCACCGCTGCCTCGGAAGCCGTCACCATGTGCCGGAACGCGCGCCCGAAGGCGAACACCTTCTTTGTGGCGGACACCTGCCATCCCCAGACCATCAGCGTCATCCGCACCCGCGCCGCCTTCCAGGGCGTCAACATCCTGGTGGGTGACTGGGCCTCCTTTGACCCCGCCTCCGTCGGCGCGGACCTGGCCGGAGCGCTTGTCCAGTATCCGGACACGCTCGGCCGCATTTGCGACTACACGGACTTCTTCTCCCGCGTGCATGCCGCGGGCGCGCTCTGCGTCGTGGCGGCGGACCTTATGGCCCTCACCGTCATTCGGGAGCCCGGCGCCTTCGGCGCTGACATCTGCATCGGCAATACGCAGCGCTTCGGCGTTCCGATGGGCTTCGGCGGCCCCCACGCCCCCCACATGTCCTGCACGGACGCCCTGAAGCGCCGCATGCCCGGCCGCCTCATCGGCATGTCCATAGACACCCAGGGACGCCCGGCCTACCGCCTGGCCCTGCAAACGCGGGAACAGCACATCCGCCGTGACAAGGCCACCTCCAACATCTGCACCGCCCAGGTGCTTCTGGCCGTGCTCGCCGCTTTCTACGCCGTATACCACGGGCAGGAAGGCCTCAAGCGCATCGGCACGGAAATCCACCGGAAAACCAAAAGCCTGTACAAGGCGCTCACGGCCGCCGGCATCACCATTGAAAACAAGGACTTCTTTGATACCCTGCTGCTGACCGTCCCCGGCCAGGCGGACGTCATGGTCCGGAAAGCCCTGGAAGCGGGCTACAACATCCGCAAGGCGGATGCCGACCACGTCACCATTTCCCTGGATGAAACCGCTACCTGCGCAGACGTAGCGACGCTGGCGTCCGCCCTTGCAGGCGCGGAAACCTCCGCCCCCTGCTGCTGCGGGACTCCCGCCTGGGCCCCAGTCCATACGCGCCAGACGCCCTTCTGCACGGAAAAGGCCTTCAACTCCTACCATTCCGAAACGGAAATGATGCGCTACATCCGCCGTCTGGAATCACGGGACCTGGCCCTGAACGAAGCCATGATCCCTCTGGGTTCCTGCACGATGAAGCTGAACGCCGCTTCCGAGATGATCCCCATCACGTGGCCGGAAACCAGCTCCCTGCATCCCTTTGTTCCGGCGGACCAGTCGGAAGGCATTCGGGAAATGCTCTCCATCCTGTCCGACCGCCTGGCGAAAATCACGGGCTTTGCCGCCGTCTCCCTCCAGCCCAACGCGGGCGCGGCGGGGGAATACGCCGGCCTGCTGGCCATCCGCCGCTACCAGAAGCACGCCGGAGAAGGCCACCGCGACGTCTGCCTCATCCCAACCTCCGCCCACGGAACGAACCCCGCTTCCTCCGCCATGGCGGGCCTCAAGGTGGTGCCCGTCAAATGCGACGAAGGCGGCAACATCGACATGGAGGACCTGAAAGCCCAGGCGGAAGCCCACCGGGACAACCTCTCCTGCATCATGGTCACCTACCCCTCCACGCACGGGGTATATGAACAAACCATCAGGGAACTCTGTGACATCGTCCACGCCAACGGCGGCCAGGTGTACATGGACGGCGCCAACATGAACGCCCAGGTGGGGCTGACCTGCCCCGGCTGCATCGGCGCGGACGTCTGCCACCTGAACCTGCATAAAACTTTTGCGATGCCGCACGGCGGCGGCGGCCCCGGCATCGGGCCCATCGGCGTGGCGGAACACCTCGTTCCCTTCCTGCCCGGCCACCTCACGCTGGGCCATGAGGAAGGGGCTGTGGCCTCCGCAGCGTGGGGAAGCGCCTCCATTGCCGCCATCTGCTGGATGTACCTCTCCATGATGGGGCCGGAAGGCCTCAAGGAAGCCACGGAAATGGCTATCCTGAACGCCAACTACATCGCCAGAAAACTCGGCCCCCTCTTCCCGGTCCTCTACTCCGGCAACAAAGGGCTGGTGGCTCATGAATGCATCCTGGACCCGCGCCAGCTTACCCATGACGCCGGCCTCACCGTGGATGACATCGCCAAGCGGCTCATGGACTACGGCTTCCACGGCCCCACCATGTCCTTCCCCGTTCCGGGAACCCTGATGGTGGAACCCACGGAATCGGAACCCAAGGAGGAACTGGACCGCTTCATCGAAGCCATGGAACGCATTCATGCGGAAATCACGGCTGTCATCAACGGCACGGCGGACAAGGAAGACAACGTCCTGAAAAACTCCCCCCATACCGCGGAAATGGTCTCCGCCGACGAATGGCGGCATCCCTACTCCCGCAGTGAGGCGGCCTATCCGGCAGCCGGCCTGCGCATCCATAAATTCTGGCCGTATGTGGGCCGGGTGGACAACGTCTACGGGGACCGCAACCTGGTCTGCACCTGTGACACGGTGGAGGAATTCTCCAAGGCCGTGGAAGCGTAACGCCAAATATAACTTTTAACCTGGAAAGGGCTGTTCCATTCATTGGGGACGGCCCTTTTTATTTCCGCAGAACAAGACCGCTCCTTGGAGGAACAACCTCTTCCCTGGACAGCACGCCACCAACGGACAACCCGGAACTCACTTGATAAACTCAAGCACAAACTGCTTGGACAGCTCGTGCTGTTTCTCCGTTCCGCCCCCTTCCATGCCGCTATGCGTACCCCCCTCCAGCTTCACCACCCTTATATGAAACTCCTCCTGCTCCTTCCTGCGGGCAGCACTCCCCCCTCCGCCTCATCATCACGTCCCCTCAAGGTATACAGCCGCAGTTTCCTGATTCTCGGCATCTTCATCCTGCCGTGATCCAGGGACATGGCCTTATCGACCAAACGGGGGTGCCTAGCCGCAAAAAACATGACCATGCCCCCGCCGTTTGAGGGCCCTATCAGAAAGCCTTCCCCAATCCAATCCCGGTTTCAGCGTCCTGAACTTCTGAATGGCAAACAGGATATTTTTCACTCCCCTTTCCCGATTCGGCATGCGTGTCTCCATCAAATTCCCTTCCATTGCCAGAAGCGGATCATGGGGCAGTTCATGCTGCACGCTGATCACATAATACCCCTTTCCTGCGAGAAAACGGCCCAAACAGGAATACGTCCGGCTGGACTTGACGTTCCTGTTTCCGTCATAGCCATGATTGAAAATGACTGTTTTTGTCTCCGAGCTTTGCTTCTCCGGCTGATAAACGGTTACCGGAACAACTCTATTCCTGCCGCCATCAAAAAGGCCAATGGTCAACTCCTTCTCGGAGAAACCACGGGCAGCGCCTTGAACCGGAACAACCAGTATAACAAAAAACTGTTCATTTGCGACGTCACAATCATGCAGAACTTCCCTTAACCGGACGTTCCATCCCGGCCTGTCTCCCTCCAATACGTCCCGTTTCCGGCTTTATTCTTCAATTCCAGGGCGGATCACCGTACTTGTTCTCTCCCGGCAGGCTCTCCCCATAGCACAAATACAGCAACAGCAGCCAGCCCGCTACGGGCACAGCCAGCCATATCAGGAAAAGGCCGCTTTTCCCCACATCATGCAGGCGCCGCACCATCGTAGCCGCCAGAGGGAGAAACAACACGGGAAGCATCACGTAAGCCAGGGGAAAAAGCAGTTCCAACAGGGGCGATACAGAAAAAAAGCCGCTTTTCACGATGGACGGAACCCCCGCCACGGCCAGCCACGCGATACCCATGGTGGAATAAACCTCGCGCATTTCCTGCTTTCCGGCGCGTCCTTCAAAACTGCACCATCCCTTAATGACGCGCGTCCAATACTTCTTCCGGGTCCAGGCGGGAACGGCGGCCCCGAACCCGGTTTCGGGTTCCGGCATGGCGGATTCCTCCATATCCGCATCCATGACGGTCATGGAGGGAATGAAGGAAGACAGGGGCTGCCAGCCCCCGTCGGGAAGCTTCCTCACCAGGGTGCGGTTGGACAGGCGCCCATGGTTGCGGGCCTGAATCAGAAGAACCAGGGAGACGGGGCCCTTGGAGGAACCGTCAATAGCCTGGTACTCGTAAAGGTCGCTCATCAGAGGCACTTATTTGGCCGCGCCGTCATGGCTGAACGCGGAGGATGGAATCTCCTGCCTGGACAAGCCGGGGCCTTCCCACTTCAAGGTCAGCTTGGAGCCGGGACCGGCGTTCCCCACGTAACCGATGCGGATGGGATGCAGCCCGGCCTTTAAATAAACGGGATTCTTCCGGTCGCCCAAATCGGAGGAAACTTCGGCGCCCGGCTCGTAAGTCTTGTCCGCGTCAATCAATTCCATGCCGTGCAGGCGGACAAAAGCCTTGCTCCCCTTGTTCGCGTCCGTGGACAGATAAAAAGTATACTCCCCGTCAGCGGGCACCTTCACGTACCCCGTCAATTCCACCCCGCGCTTCCGGGGCCCGTTCATCTTGACGGATGGAGACGGAGTCACGCCGTGCGCGGCAGGCTGCTTCTTGAGCTGGCGGAAATCCGGAACCCAGGGGAATTCCCCTTCATAGAGGGACCACTTCAAACCGTGGGAGGCAGCCCCTTTCGTCTCCACTGCCGGGACCAGCGCCGTATCAAATACCGTCTTGGCAAAATGAGAGGCGCGGCGGTTGGACAAGGCCTCCGCCTTCATGCGGGCCTGAAGCTCCGGCTTGGTGGAAGCCAGGTCCTTGCTTTCCTGCGGGTCCGTCAGGGTATCAAAAATCATGAAATCCATATCGGCATCCTTCACGCTCCGGCGCAACCCTTTCAGGCCATCCACAAAAACTATTTGCTGCTGTCCCCGGGGGGCTCCTTTGTGCTCACCCAGGAAATCCTTGTAGCCCGGAGTTTTGCCGCCTTCAAAATACTCGGAATAAATAATGCCGGGCTTTTGCTGGTCCGCATGGCCTGTCAACGTGGGCAGCAGGGAAACACCGTCGCTGCGGGCCGGGACCGGCACCCCGGCGGCATCCGCCAGCGTAGCCAGCCAGTCATGGAACTGGCCCGGCTGCAGGCTGACCTGCCCCTTGGGAATGCGTGCGGGCCAGCGTACCAGCGTGGGAACGCGCATTCCGCCTTCCCAGCAGTCGCGCTTGATGCCGTCCATCATGCCGTAGCTCTTGAAAAACTGAGGATTCTGCGCTCCATGCCTGTGCTTGGGGTCCGCGCCGCCTTCATGGTGGGGGCCATTGTCAGAGGTAAAGACGATCATCGTATCGTTGTCGATCTTTAAATCCTTCAGCAGATGAATCAAATCCGCCACGGCGTCATCCACGCGGCGGATCATCGTGGAATGCCGTTTGGCCACCTCATTCGGGAAATGGGCATTATCCGGATGAATATAGGTATCCTTGTTCTTCTCCGCCTTGGAGTCAAAAGCCGTATTCACGGATTCCGTGCCGTTTTTCTTCACCCATTGCAGGCCGCCCTTCAAACCGCCCCCGGAAGGATAGGGGGTTCCCGGAACCACCAGGTTTCCATGGGGGGCGGGAAAAGCCAGGTACAGGAAAAACGGCTTTCCGGTCTTGCGGGCGGACTTGCGCTGGTCCACAATCCACTGCTTGGCACGGGCCGCAAACAAGTCCGTGGAATAGGCGGTCTGAGGAACCTGGTCCTTGATATTCTTCCATTCCGGATTGGAGGCATAACCGTTGTACTCAAAAATATCGCGGGACTCGGAAGGATAATGGAAATGCCCGGCCAGATGGTCCAGGATACCGTAAAAATAATTAAAGCCGCGCTGGTGGGGTCCGGCCGTCACCGGTCCATTGCTCTGGCCGCCGCCTCCCACGCCCCATTTGCCGATGGCGGCGGTATCATAGCCGGCATCACGCATCACGCTCCCCAGTGTGTGGGAATCTTCAATCGGATAGTCAAAGCGGTTGTTTCTCACCACGCGGGAAGTCCCCTGGTGCACCCCCAGCAGCAGGGAGGCGCGCGCCGGAGCGCAAACGGGAGCGGCGGAATAATGGCGGCGCAGCTGAATTCCCTCCCGCGCCAGGGCGGACAAGGCCGGGGTCTTGAACTCATTCTTCCTGTCCACCGTGCGCCCGTTCAGCTTCTGCTGGCTCCAGTTGCAATCCAAGTCTCCCCAGCCCATATCGTCCACCAGAATGAAAATAACATTGGGTTTTGAATTCTTGACGGCCCGGGCGGCGGCCTTCGCAGCCTGCCCGGAAGCGCTCATGCACGGAACCAGGGCAGTCAGAAGAACGGATAGGAAAGATACCAGCTTCATGATTCAGATGAAAATAGACTTTAGGGGAAACGTTAAAACAGAGCGTGATCTTACATGAATTTTCCCATCCCTCAAGATAATTAAACGGAAAGAGAATTGACTATTGATGCGTCATACCTACAGTGAAGAAACTGTGAAACTGCTCCATACTCTATTGATTGCATGCGCCCTGCTCCTCCCCTCCGGTACGCTCTACGGGCTGGACGGCTGGATGACGGACCTGGAAAAAGCCAAAATCCAGGCCAAGGAACAGCACAAGGACCTCTTCATCGTGTACAAGGAAAACTCCTGGCGCCCTGAACAATATGGAACCCCGGAAAGCATGTTCACGTGCAGGGCCTTTAAAGAACGCTTAAACAAGAATTTTATTCTGCTCATTCAAAACTATCCTCCGGGATATTCAGGCGCCCGTTCCATGTTTCTTTTCAATCTAAAGAATATCCGTCCTACCTGGCCGTTATCCCTGTCGGACTCTGTAAAAAAAGAGCGGCAAAACGTCCCCCAGTGCGTTTTTGCAACGGCAGACCACATTCCCTACCACGTCATGGAGCAAAAGCCTTCATGGATATACTTCGAGGCGGAACAGGAGGAGGCAAAAGCAAAGAGGGAAAAAGTTCTTCATCTGGTGAGCCTGACGCAAAACGTCCAGGGAGAAGAAAAATACCGTCTCATGGGAGAACTATTCCATTTGGCGAATTGGTTCCCGGGCATACCGGCAGCCCTATATCCCGGGATGCATGCAGAAGCCACCCTGCATGACGTCGATAATCTGAGCCATGCGCGGTATAATTATTTGAAGGAGATGACGAAAGCGTCCTGGTACCTGTCATGCCTTTATCTAGCCCTGCAATATTTATCCATTCCGGAAAAGAAGGAAATCCCCCCAACTATCTATTCCAATTTCCCTGTGGAACTGGCGCAAAATATCCGATTCCTCAATCTTTTTCTGAACCTGCAGTTTTCTCTTTTGGAAGGCACGGCGCCGGAAGCGCCGGATCAGTTACTTAATGAAAATTACAGGAAAATCCGTCAAATTCTTGCATCAGCTCCCACAACTCCAGCCGCTAGAAGAATACGATTCCAAAGTAAAAGAATCTTTCCCCGGCTCTACCATTGCTACAAACTTCTCCCGCTGGCCTCCCAGCCGGAACTGCTCCTCAACTCCCTGCCCGGCCTCATGGAACAACCGTGGGCAGATGAGGAATCAAAACAGCTCTTCCTGCTCATGGAAGCAGGATGCCATATGAAAATGGGCCATCTGGACAAGGGGCTGGAACTCCTGAAAAAAGCCAGAGACGCCGCACCATGGTTGGAAAGCGCAGCACATGCTGACGCCTCCATCCGCTCTATCACCGCCAAGCTTCCAACACTCCGGGAATTATGGAGGAAAAAACAGGCCGGAAATGAAGAGGCTGCAAAGAAATACAAAGAAGGCACCACCTTACGGATAAACCCCGCCACTTTAATTTTCTAAACTCTATCAACGGCAATTTTTCAAGCCGCAGATAGAGCAGAAGAATTATGAATCCGGAACTCCGTTCCGGGGAAAACCAGCAGACGTCAGAACCGCTTCTTCCTGTCGTCCCTGCGGGGACGGTCGCCCCAGCGCTCACCGCGGTCACTGCGGAAGCCGCCGCGGTTTCCCCTGAATCCGCCGCGGTCGCTGCGGTCCCGGTCTCCCCGGTGCCCGCCGCGGAACCCTCCGCCTGCGGCGGGGCGGACGCGGCCCGTCGGAATATTCCGGCGTGCCCTTGTCCTCGCGGACGTTGACCTCATACCCGCAGACGGTGGCCGTAGCCAGGGCGTCCAGAAGCTGGGGCGCCACGGAAGCGTCCACCTCAATCAGGGAATGCTTGGGAAAAATCCGGATATCGCCCACGGCGCCCTTTTCCATTTCCACCGTATTGTAAAACAATCCGGCGATATCCTTGGGCCGCAGGCCGATCATCTTGCCGCCATTCATGAACAGCGTGACCGTATCCCCCTTATGCTGCCAGGAATCTCCCTTTTGAGGGCTCTCCGCCTCTTCTCCGGGCTGGGAAACATGGCGCGTCCTGCGGGCGGGCTTGTCCTCCGGAATGGGCTGTACTTCCCGGTGCGTCCGCTCCCGGAGCAAATCAAACAGGGCGGCGGCCATGGCTTCCGGAGCGGCTTCCACTTCCTTCAATTCCTCCGGCAGAACGGCCTCCGGCTTGAGGCGTTCCAGAATGTCGTCCACCAGGGATTCCGTCCGGAGCTGGTCCACCTGCACGGCGGTCAGCACGGGTTCCGGAGTCAGCTTGACGCCGATGAAACGTTCAATGCGGCTCATCAGGGAAAAATCACGGCGCCCCACAAAAGTGATGGCCTTTCCCTTGCGCCCGGCACGCGCCGTGCGGCCGATGCGGTGCACGTAATCCTCCGGATCACGCGGCAGTTCAAAATTCACCACGGCATCCACATCGTCCACATCCAGGCCGCGGGCGGCAATATCCGTAGCCACCAGCAGGCGCAGGCTCCCCTTGCGGAAGGAATCCATCACGCGCTCCCGCATGATCTGGGGCATGTCCCCGTGGAGGCGGTCCACGGGATAACCCCGGGCCGTCAGGCCGTCCACAATGTCATCCACCACTTTCTTGGTATTGGCGAACACCAGCCCCATCTTGATCTTTCCGGTGTCAAGCAGGCGGCTGAGTACCTCAATCCGGGAAGAAAACACCACTTCGTAATAAGACTGTTCAATGGTGGGCACCGTCAGCGTGGGCCGCTCAATGGTGATCTGGACGGGGTCCTTCATGAACCGGCTCACCAGGCGGTTGATCTCCGGAGACATGGTGGCGGAGAAAAACAGGGTCTGCTTCGTTTCCGGCATGAACTCCGCAATACGTTCAATATCTTCCAGAAAGCCCATGTCCAGCATCTCGTCCGCTTCATCCAGAATCAGCATGCGGAGATTGTCCAGCTTCAGCGCACCGGACTCCATCAGGTCCATGACGCGTCCGGGCGTTCCCACCACGAACTGAACCCCGCGGCGCAGGGCGTCCAATTGCGGGCGGAAGGAGGAACCGCCATAAATGGGAACGGCGGAAACGCCGTCCATGAACAGGGCCAGCTTGTCCACCTCCCGGCAAATCTGGACGGCCAGTTCCCGCGTGGGGCAGAGGGCCAGCACCTGGACATTCCGCTCCTCGGGATCAATGCACTCCAGGGCCGGAATGGCAAAGGCAAGCGTCTTTCCGGAACCCGTATGGGACAGCCCCACGATATCGGACCCTCCGATCGCGGCGGGAATCGCCTGCTCCTGAATGGCGGAAGGAGTATCGAAGCCGAGCACTTCAATGGCTTCCAGAATCTCCGGCGAAACGCCAAGCGTCGAAAAAGAAGATGTTTGAGTCATGGGGGAAAAATGATCTGTCAGAGTCACGGGAGAAGCTGAACATTATTCACACCTGTGTCCAGCCAAAAGAACGGAAGATGCCGTCAGATGCCACGATTTCCGCGGGGTCGCCTGCGGAGGAAAAAAACGCCTCCCCCCGCTTCTGGTCTTTACATTCACACACGGGCTTGCAACTTGCGGGGACGCATCTGCGTATGATACAAGTACCTGCCTCCGAATTCATGGATAAAACGCAAAACAACTCACGTTCCTCCCTGCTGGGAATTTTCATCAACATCCTGCTCCCGGTATTGATTCTGGACTACTGCAGCGCAGGCCCCGCCAATCCCCTGGAACGTCCGGAGGGGGAAAGCTTCTGGCACATTGGCCCGGTATGGGCGCTCGTCCTCGCCCTTTCCCTTCCCCTTGTCTATGGAATCCGTTCCCTGGTCGTCACCAGGAAATTTGACCTGATGTCCGGCGTAGGCATGGCCGGCGTGCTGCTGACGGGCGTCATCAGCATCTTCGTCATCGGACCGGAGGGGCGCATCCACAGCGCAACTCCCTGGCTGTTTGCCGGAAAGGAGGCCCTGATTCCCCTCATTCTGGCGGCGGCGGTCGTCGTCTCCCGCTCCACCGGCACCCCCCTTCTCAACATGTTCATTTACACTCCGGAGCTGTTTGACGTCCGCAGGATAGAACAGTCAGTGGCCGCCAACGGCGAGGAACAGGCCTACCAGCGCCTGCTGGCAAACTCGTCCTGGATTCTGGCGGGCACGCTGGTGGCCTCCTCCATCGGCAACTTCTTCCTGAGCCTCTCCTTCATGTCTTCCGTCATGCGCCAGCCTGAGGCGGAACAGCAGGTGGCCTACAACGTAGCCATCGGCAGCATCACCTGGTGGGGATTCCTGATCATCGGGGTGCCCATCCTAGTCGCCCTCGTCTTCATCATGACGCGCCTGATCAAACGGCTCGGCCGGCTGACCGGCCTTACACGGGACGAACTCCTTCTCAAATAATCCGTTAAACCATGCATCTCCATACTCCATGCATCCTGGTTGCCGCCATCGCCCTGAATGCGGCGTGGGCGGCCGCTCCGCAATTCAACCGGTCATTCGGTTCCCACATGGTCCTTCCCCACGGGAAAAACGTGCCCGTCTCCGGCACGGCGGCCCCCAACCAGGAAGTAACCGTCACCTTCGGAAGCTCCTCCCTGAAAACAAAGGCGGATTCCAAGGGAAAATGGAGCGTCACCCTGCCTCCCATGAAACCCAGCGCAGCGGGACAAACGCTGACGGCCTCCCAGAACGGAGACTCCTCCAAACTGGACGACGTGCTGGTGGGAGAAGTGTGGCTGGCCTCCGGGCAGTCCAACATGCTGTTCCGCCTGAACCAGACCTCCACGGCCAAGGAAGACATAGCCGCCTCCGCGGACGGGCAGCTCCGCCTGTTCAACAACGTCCCCCAGGCCCACACGAACAACGCCCCCTATTCCGACAAGGACTTTGACGCCGTTACTACGGACAAATTCTACAAGGGGCAGTGGGCCGTCAGTTCCCCCTCCACCTCAGGCCCGATGGCGGCCGTCGGCTACTACTTCGGCAAAAAACTCCGTGAAGGGCTCGGCATCCCGGTAGGGATCATCCACTCCTCCCTGGGCGGCTCGGAAATAGCGGCGTGGATACCCCGGCAGGTTATCAACTCCAACAGTAAATTCAAAAGCCTGCGCGGCAACGACTGGCTGGAATCCCCCTTCATCTCGGACTGGGTAAGAGGCCGGGCCAAAAAAAATATCTCCCCGCGTCTCAACCAAGGGTCCCCGGACCATCCCTACAAACCGGCCTTCCTTTATGAATCCGGCATCGCGTGGATGACGGACCTCCCCATTACGGGCGTCATCTGGTACCAGGGGGAATCCGATGCAGAAATCATTGATAACGAACAAAACGGCATGCTGCTGAAAACCATGATCGCCTCTTGGAGAAAAGCCTTCCATAACCCGGACATGCCCTTTGTCATGATTCAGCTCCCCCGCATCAACGACCCCTCCAAAACACGCGCAGGCTGGCCTGAATTCCGCGAGATGCAGGACACGGTAGCCAAAACCGTCCCGCATGTTTACAGCGTCAACACCATTGACCTAGGGTCCACGAACGCCGATGTCCATCCCCCCCTCAAGCGTCCCGTGGGGGAACGCGCGGGAAACACGGCACTCAACAAGGTTTACGGCAAAAAGGTTCCCTGTGAAGGCCCCGCCTTCAAAGCCTTCAAACCCTCCGGCAGCACCCTTCTGATCCAACTGGAACACGCCAGGGATCTGACGACGACGGACGGCAAGGAACCGGCCCAGTTTGAAATTGCCGGGGCGGACGGAGCTTACCATCCCGCCACGGCGGAAATCACGAACAGGAAAGGTACTACCGCCGTCATCCGCCTCACCTCCCCGGAGGTTAAATCCCCCAAACACGCACGGTATTGCTGGAACCGCTTCGTGACTCCCAACCTGGTCAACGGCGACCAGCTCCCAGCCCGCCCCTTCCGGACGGATGCGCCCACTCCTAAAAAATAACCCTCCCCACTCCACCATGCCATGAACCTTCATCTTCTCTTCGCCTCCCTGGCCGCGACTCTTTCCCTGGGCATCGCGGCACAGGCCGCCCCCACCAAAGTAGCCTGCGTGGGGGACAGCATCACTTTCGGTTCCGGACTCAAACCCGGAGACGCCCGGTATCCGCAGGTGCTCGGCACGCTGATGGGCCCGGACTTTGACGTCCGGGGATTCGGCAACCCCGGAAAAACGGCGGGAGACTATCCGGGCCAGACAGGCCGCTGGTACGGCAGCACCAGGGAACACAAGCAGTCCCTGGAATTCAAGGCGGACGTTTACATCTGCAACCTGGGCATCAACGATACGGGCCGCTGGTGGGACCCCAAGCTGTTCGCCAAGGGCTATGACGACCTGTTCAATGCGTGGAAATCCGCCAATCCCAAGGCCAGATTCTTCGCCTGGGGACTGCTGGGACCGGACTACCGCGGCCCGCTCAACAAAAAGGCGTTCCCCGGCAACTGCTACCCGGACGTGCGCAAATACGCAGGCTCGGACAACGGCTCCGCGGCCAACCGTCCGGAAGCGGAAAAACTGATCGCCACTGTGGCGCGCAAGCACAAGGTCGGCCTCTTTGACGCGCTGCACCCCCTTTCCGATCATCCGGAATGGTATGTGGACGGGCTGCACCCCACGGAACCGGGCGCACGGCGCATTGCGGAAATCACCTTCGCCAAGCTGGCAAAAAGCATGAAGCTCAAGCAGCCCGCCCCCAAACTGGAACCGGGCACCGGCAACGTGATTATCAATAATCCCGGAGACTCCGGCA
>OGQK01001339.1_pt1 | contig 12992 bp, 9 predicted proteins | sample 1553221 | NCBI WGS metagenome assembly OGQK01 (sample SAMEA2579996, study PRJEB22360) | human gut metagenome | biome: human gut; feature: human-associated habitat; material: faeces | place: Denmark | collected 2008/2010 | reverse complement strand
CCGGGCTCCGAAGCGGATGCCCAGGATCTGGTGCCCCAGGCATACGCCCAGCACCGGAGTGCTGGGGGGCAGGCGGTCCAGAAGGCGGAAAGTTGCCCGGTGGCACGCGTCCTCCACCGTTCCGGGCCCGGGGGACAGGATGAATTTTTCTCCCGCCTGAACCGCCTGTTCCAGTTCCGGCGAATGGTTGGAGACCACGCGCGGAACGGCCATTCCCGTTACTCTGACGAGTTCCGCGAGATTCCAGGTAAAGGAATCCCGGTGGTCGATGATCCAGACGTTCGGTTGACTCATGGCGCGCACATGATAAAATAATTTCCGCCAATGTACACACGGGAAGAAACCATCCGCCGCATGAATGCCCTGGGCCGTGCGGAGCGTCCGTTCTTCTTCGTGATTTCCCATGATCTGGAGCACAACCTCCTGTTTGAGCTTCCGGAAACGGGGGTGGAACGCATGGCGGCTTTTTCCCTGCCGCTGGGAGGCATGGGGGGGCAGGGCAATTGGCCGCCGCTTCCGGAACGGCTGCGGTTCATTCCTTCTCCCTGTTCCATGGCCCGGTATGCGGCGTCCTTCGCCTCCGTCCGGAACCATCTGATGAGGGGAGACTCCTACCTGCTGAATTTATGCGTGGCTACCCCCGTGGAAACCAATCTGACGCTTCGCCATCTGTTCCGGTTCGCCCGGGCTCCCTACCGGATGCTGCTGGGGCCGGACGCCCGTGTTCCCGGCGTGCATGGCCGCGGCTGCGTCTGCTTCTCTCCGGAACCGTTTGTCACGGTACGCGGGCGGTCCATTTCCACGTTTCCGATGAAGGGAACGGCTCCGCCACTGGCTGGAGACGGATGAAAAGGAAAACCGGGAATCCGCCACCATTGTGGACCTGATGCGCAATGATCTTTCCATGGTGGCGGCAGATGTGCAGGTCAGGCGCTACCGCTACATCAGCCCGGTGGAAACGCGCGGAGGAACCATTCTGCAATGCAGTTCCGAGATTTCAGGCCGCCTGCCGGAAGACTGGCGTTCCCGCCTGGGGGAAATCCTGCTGAAGCTGCTGCCCGCCGGGAGTGTGACCGGAGCGCCCACGGAGGCCCCCTGCCGGGCCATTGCGGAGGCGGAGGATATGGAACGGGGATTTTATACCGGGGTTTTCGGTTTCTTCAACGGGCGGGATTTGGATTCCGCCGTCGCCATCCGCTTCATGGAAGAGGATGAACAGGGAATGGTATACAAAAGCGGAGGCGGCATTACCGTCATGAGCCGCATGGAGGACGAATACCGGGAAGCTATTGCCAAAGTTTATGTGCCGTTTGATTTTTGAAACCGTCAAATGGGAGGATGGCGCTCCCTGCCTGCTTCCCTGGCATCAGCGGAGGGTGGAAGCCGCCATGAACCTTCACGGAGCGGAAGGCTCCGCCGTTCCCGATCTGGCCTCCGTGCTGTCGGCCTGTCCGGGTCCGGAAGGCCGCGGCATTTACAAATGCCATATCACGTATGATATGCGGGGCAGGGTACGGCAGCCCGTTTTTGAATCTTACCGTCCCCGTCTGGTGAAAAGGCTGGCGTGCGTGGAAATTCCGCAGCTGGATTACTCCTGCAAGTGGGAGGACAGGGCAGCGCTTCAGGCGGCGGGGCTGGGATTGGGAGAGGATGAGGAAGTTCTGATTCTCCAGCACGGGCTGGTGACGGATACGCGGTACAGCAACGTCGTGTTCGGGGACGGTTCCTCCTGGGTGACTCCGGAAACTTTTCTGCTTCCCGGCACCAAGCGCGCATTCCTTCTGGCGTGCGGAGCCATTGAAAAACGTTCCATGAAAGCGGAGGATATAGGAAAATTCCGGTTCTGTTCCCTGATTAACGCCATGCTGGACCCCGGCGACGTGGTGGTGCGGACGGAGGATATCGTCTATCCTTAACCGGTTTATAAATTTATTATATTACAGGAGCATGATCTACAATTCCTGATAATACCGTTGCATCAGCTTCGCCATCAGTTTGCGGCGTTCTTGAAGGAATGATTCGTAATCAGTTATATTCATGCTGACAATATTTTGAGGGATACTATTTTCCTCCAGATTGCGGTAAAGCATTCCTTCGTCGGAAATATTTCCGAGTGTAATGGCTTTAGTCCCGCATTGCTCTTGCACTTTGGCAAAATAGACAGAGGGAGGATCGTCGCCAATGGCTTTATTTATCTGCGTATCAAGATAGATATAATTGGCAACCTGATTATATTTTGTCTTATTATCAATGCCGTTCTTTTTCAGATAATTGCGCGGAAAAATATGGTGCACGTCTCCTGAAATGGTAATGAGATCGGAGACTTTGGTTCCTTTCATCAGCAGGGAATTGCAATTCAGGTTAATTTGAGCAGCAAGGAAGGTATTGAAGGCGGGACTGTTTACAGAAGACGTTTCCAGGTTCTGAGGGAGCGTGACCGTCCAAAATGTTTCCGATAGGGCAGAGGCCTCCACTTCTGTTTTGAAATTCAGGAAGCCTTTTTCTTCGATATTGCGCATATCACGGTCCATCTGTGTCTCTGGAGATCCGATGTATCTTGAAGTTAGGGTGGAAAGGACGAACCATTTTTGAACATGCCTTTTGATTTGTTCGTTTGGAATGGTTGGATCACTCCGCAGCATCAAATACAAAGTGTAAGCAAAATCCAACGTCATTTGTGAATTCAACTGTTTGCTGGAGACAAAGCCTGCACCCTTAAGGGCCATTACAAATTGTGTAAAATTATGCTGGTTGATAAATTGTACAATGCCGGCATCCAGTTTCCGGTAGGATTCCGCTATGATATCATCCCGGTATTCCTTGGTTTCGAAATCCCTACCGGACAATAAGCTGACCAAATCAGCAAGTTTTCCTCTGCGGAACTGGTGCATGAATGATACCCGTAGCATATCGCCGTAATCGGGATCGTAAATGTCATCATAATCATGGGCCAGCCACTTAATTTTATCGGCATACTTGGAATTCTGGAATTCCTCATCACGTATCAATAAGGAGTAAAAATCAGGTTTCACGGCCAGATGGCAGAAATAGTCTACTGTTTTACGCATCATGCTGCCTTCATGTTCCATGTCCGCGGCCATCTTGGACATGACAAAGTCTGATTGGCTGAGGGACGTTCCTTTGGAATTGATACGAATGAAAATTTCAGTTACTTCATCAATATCCAATGTAGCATCCAGCTCAATCACGCCAATTTGCCTGTTGGCGATTCCTTTTAGAGAGGCAATGGATTTATTGATTATGTTGGGTTTGATTCCTTCATTGATGGTACAATATTCAACGGAGAACTCGAACGCATCGAAATCGGCATCAAATACGATGGAAATATCCGGTATCCACCGTTTGTCTTTTAAATGAGAAGCGTCTTGAACCGCAAAACGCTTGCTCGGATCATCAGCAAGAGGATTGAAGGCGATTTTGACGCGGTCTTTATTAAAATCTTCATCCAGGACTTCCTTGCCGACGATAGCGGCCATCAGGGCGGTTACACGTTGCTGTCCGTCGATAAGTACTTTTTTCCCGTTGGCTTTTCCTCCATCCTTGGTTTTCACGTCAGGATTCTTCCAAGTAATGATATAACCCGTAGGGTAGCCGTTATATAAGGAATCAATTAAATCCCGTACTTGGCTTCGTTTCCAGACAAAGGGGCGCTGAATTTCTGGTATAACGAAATCTTCCGCTTCTATCAGCCCCAAGATGGCGCTGACGGAATATTGCATCAACGTGAATTTTTCACCGGTCATGATATTTCTCTTTTATTGCTTCATCCACTATTGAGCTTATTTAGCATGGGGGTGCTTTTCATGGAAAAAGATGTGCAGATCTTTTTCCAGCATGTTAGCGGCATCATAAAACACCGCAGAAGGAGGAGCAATTGTTTTTGATCCTCTAAAAATAAAAACAGACTGGATTTTTTTGGAATACCTTTTCAGCAGAGATTTCCTATTAACTTCATTCGAAAGACAGATAAAAAGTAAAAGCCGTTTGTCATATTTGGCAAACGGCTTTTAGTAAGAGTAACATGTTTTGCTTTTCCTTAAATGGCGCCGCAGTAGTGGGCGCAGAACCACATGGCGCGGGGATGGTGGAAGAAGGATTTCCAGAGGCTGCCCTTGAGGGTGTTTGCCTTGGAGCCGTCCTTGTTCAGGTAGCCGAACCAGTCGCCGTGCTGCACGTCCTGGAAGTGGGAGAAAGCCCAGTTGTGCACCATGTCATGGCAGATGGCGTAGCGTTCCTCTCCGGTGAGCTTGTAGGCGAGCGTCATGGCAATGAGCGCTTCATCGTGCGGCCACCAGAATTTCATGTTGTGCCAGTATTCCTGGACGGGCTTGCCGTATACGTCCGTAAAGTAGAGCAGGCCGCCGTTTTCCTTGTCCCACCCGCGCGCGAAAGCCCAGTCAATCATGTCGCAGCCCACCTTGATGAGTTCCGGATCGTTGCCGCGGAAGCGGGCTTCCTCCAGCACGAACCAGCCGCCCTCAATAGTGTGGCCGGGATTGAGCGTGCGTTCGTCAAAGTGGTCGATGATGGCGCCGTCCGGGCTCACCACTTCCATCACGGCCTTGAGGTCCGGCTTCATGAACAGGGAACGCAGGTCGTTGATGCAGCGGTCGATCCATCCGGTGTAGAAGCCGTCCTCGTCACCCAGATATTTGCGCAGTTCCTGGGCGGTTGCCAGCGTGATCATGCGCGTTCCCAGTCCCGTCGTGGGACGGTTCCCGGTGAATTTGGGAACCATTTTGCCGGGGGTGAAGCAGATGTCCGTGAAGACGTCGAACCAGTGGCGCGCGGCTTTCGCCGATTCTTCATTTCCTGCAGCTTTCGCATGAGCGGCAAAGGCGATGGCGGCAAAGGATTCGCTGTACGCATAGCCGGCGCTTGCGGATGGGGGTTCCGTCCGCCTCCACATGGAAGTACATGCGGCCGTCGGCAGGGTCCACGCATTTCGCCGTCAGGAAGTTCAGGGCGCTTTCCGCCCATTTGAGCCAGTCCGGATTTTTCTCAATGCTGTTGTACATGGTCAGCAGCATCCAGGCCATGCGGCCCTGGGCCCACACGGATTTGTCCGTGTCTACCAGGGTGCCGTCCGCGTCAAAGCAGTGGTAGAGGCCCCCGTTCTTTTCATCGTAGGCGCGGGGGAACCAGAACGGCAGAACGTCTTCCAGAAGCTGGCGGCGGTAGAATGCGCCCAGGGTGGGCAGGTCAAGTGTTGCAGCCATAAGGGGGAAAGCGGTTTAGTTCATGGACCACTGGAAGAAGCCGATGGCTTCCAGCTCGGAGCGGAGTTCCTTGAGCTGCTCCGCGGTGGGGTTGCCTTGCGGCAGGCGGGCGGGCCCCAGGTCAACGCCCAGCCAGCCCATCAGGGCCTTGGCGCAGCCCATGTAGCCCTTGGAGGCCAGGATGTTGATCATCTGCACGGATTTCCACTGGCAGTCGCGCGCCGTTTCCACGTCGCCTTCCGCAAAGGATTTCATGAGTTTCTGGTACAGGGCCGGAGCAAAGTTGAAGGAGCTTCCCACGGCTCCCCTGGCGCCCACGGAGAGGGCTCCCGTGAACCATTCGTCCACGCCCCAGGGGATGTCCACATTTTCGTCGTAGTTCAGCGTGGTCTGGTACAGGGCCAGGTCCGGGTTGGTGAATTTGATGCCCGCAAAGTTCGGGATCTGCTCCTTGGCCAGCTTGATGAAGTCCACCGGATTGAAGCGCACGCTCGTCAGCACGGGAATGTCGTAGTAGTAATAAGGCAGGTCGGGAGCGCCGGAAGCGGCGAAGGCGCAGCATTCCACCAGGCGCTGGACGGTGGCTGGCTTGTAGTAGGAGGGGGCAAGGGAGCTGGTGGCCACGAATCCGCATTCCTGGGCAAAGGCGGCCAGTTCGCGGGCGTCCCAGACGCTGTTGGAACCGGTGTGGGCGATGACGTCCACGCCGTACTTGGCGGAGGCTTCCTTCCAGGCGGAGTAGATTTCCTTGCGTTCCTCAAGCTGCATGGAGGAGGATTCTCCGGTGCTGCCGGTAATGAAAGCGAGTTTGATACCCTGGGAGGCAAGCAGTTTGGCCTGGGCGTCAACGCTGGAGGGGTTCAGGGAACCGTCCGCCTTGAACGGGGTGTGTACGGCGGCCACCAGGCCGTGGAGTTTCAATGACGTGTTCATATGGTAAAGTGATATGAAAATAATTCGCAGAAATGATGGCAAATCATGTTGGGAAAGACAACCCCTGAATCTTTCCGAATCAAAAAAGACCACATAAAAAAACGCGCATTCTCCAAAAGGGAATGCGCGCCGGAGCAAGAGCTGCTTCAAGACATTAGCGGACAACCTGTTGCTTGATGATGGAATACATGGCTTTGGCCAGTGATTTCGCATGCGTCAGCAGTAAGTCGCCATCATAGCACCAGATCATCACGCCGCCCAGCTTCTGGGTTTTTACGTACTGGCATTTTTTCTTAATGGTGGTGATGCCGTTAAAGTAGTGCTGCTGGCCGTCGATGGTGCAGAGGTCCGTACCGGGGGCAATGTTGGGGTAGAGCTGAATGACGGTGGAATAGCCTTTCTGGGCGTCCCAGTTGCGGGCGGAGCGGGTTTCATTCGTATAGAACGGCAGGCCGACGACGATTTTGCAGTCCGGAATGTTTTTCCTGCTTATTGCATTAATGTCCGTGATCATGTCCGGATAGGTGGAATGCTGTCCGCCGCGGTCATAGCTCATGATGTTGACGAAGTCCAGCAGGTCCATCATTTCACTGGTGGGAGCCAGGTAGTACGGGTTGATCGCCGCGCTCAGGGACATGCCGCTGGCTCCCATGGCGGAGCGCACTTCTCCCAGCAGCAGGCAGAAGTTGTACCACTCGTTGGAGTTGTCCGGGTATTCCCAGTCAATGTCTATGCCGTCAAAGCCCTTTTCCTTGGCGAAGGAAACGAGCTGGTACGCAAACTGCCGCCTTTTTTCCGCATTCCCCGTGAAAGCCGTCAGCCCCGCGTCACAGTGGGCCACGCCCAGAATGATCTTGCTGCCCGCCGTGCCGCGCAGGTTCTTGAGCTTGTCCAGGCCGTTCAGGAACTGGGCGTTGTTCTGTCCCGTCAGGTTTCCGTTCGCATCACAGCCTACATTGAAGTAAATGAGGTCCGTGAATGATTTGAAGTGCTGGGCGGTCAGCTGGTTGGGGTTCCATTGCATCAGGTTGGTGCTGCGGTAGTAGGGCACCACACGGAACTGGTAGGGGTACACCTCGGCGCAGCCTTCCGGGGAAGGATTGGTGACCGCTACGCTTGAGTCTTCCAGCAGGGCAACGCCCGTGCAGGAGGCGTCCACCTTGTTCAAGCCGCGCGCGCGGGGGATGAGGTCCACGCACAGCCAGAAGTAGTTGTCTCCTGCGGACAGCGCTTGGCTTCCCTCGAATTGGAAGGTTTTGGCCCCCTTGGAGATGGTGTTGAGGATGGGGATGGCCCTCCGGTTGACCTGCTCCGCGTTCGGGGAAAAGTAGGGAGTGGCGCCGGAGTAGAAAATCCGGGCCTTTGCGATGTCGGAGACGGAGGTGGTGCCAGTCATGGAGAAGGTCATTCCCTTCAGTATCTGGCTGGTTTCCGTGACGGTCACCTTGATCTTCATGATAGCCTGGCTGGCCGCCCCCGCATACAGGATGGAGTGCGTTTGTTCACAGGACGCCGTGGCGGAAGCCGCGTGCAGGGGGGCTGCGCCGTACAGGCCAAGGGCCAGAGCGCACATGCCGGTTTTAAGAATAGGATTCATGTTTGATTAAAGAGTGGGTGGTTTTCAGATGGAGCGCTTCCTGACGGCAAGCAGGCTGCCTGCCGCCAGAAGAAGCAGAAGAGAAGAGGAGGGTTCCGGTACTACCAGTCCATTGGAAATCCAGTCCAGATGAAGGGATTTGTTGTCATCCCAGCGCAGTTCCCAGCGGCCCAGTTCCAGGGATGGGTCATAGCCTTCCAGTCCCAGGTTCCCCACCGTGATGGTGCCGGAATTGGAGAGGGAGGACAGGATTTCAGAGAAGGTTCCGTCCATGTTGGTGACGCCGGAGGCATCCATGACCAGGTAGGACTGGTCCCTCTGCCAAATGGCGGAGGTGTAGTCCACCTGGTCGTCGCCCAGGGTCAGCGTCCCTCCCAGCGTCAGGGTGTCCGCATGCAATTCCAGGCCGACCATGGAGCCACGGGAGAGGTCGATCGTGATTCCGTTGGAAATGTCAATGGCGTTGGCCGCGATGGAGAAGCTGCTTTCGCCCGTTCCGAGGATGGAGACGTTGTTCCCCAGCGTCAGCGTATCTGCATTCAGGCTGCCGGTGCCCATGACGGACAGCTGCGTGCCGTCTTCCAGGCGTACGTCCGCCGCGTTCAGGGCGGACCGTTCTCCGATGTGGAGCGTTCCGCCGCTGACCGTGAAGGACGTGCGCGCTTCTTCCGTGCTCCAGTCTGCGGAGCGGTAGCCGTAGCTTGCTCCGTTGCTGACGGAGAACGTGCCTCCGTACACGGTCGTATTGGCCCGGATGTCGGCCTGGCTGTTTGCTCCGGACATGGCGACCGTGCCGCCGGAACCGGCGGCGTCATTGACGCTGATGTCCACGACGGCTTCATCCTGGGAGCTGAGGCCGTCTTCAAACAGGATCCGGCGGTTGTCCGCCGCATTGAAGGAAGCCATGGAGCCGTCGTTGAAATGGATGGCGTTGTAAATGTCCCCGTTCAGGGCGGTGTTTCCGCGGAAAATAATGTCCGCCTGGTCCGCCGTCAGGGCAATGGAGCCTCCCGCCTGCAGGTTGATGGCTCCCCCCGCGTTTTCCGCACTGTTGTTTTCAAACCGCACCGTTCCGGTGTTGCCGGAAATGGCAACGTTGTAGGCGTCCAGGGCACCCCCCTCATAGGCTGTGTTGCCGGAGAAGACGGCGGCTCCGGAATCGGAGATGGTGATGTCCCCGTAGGCTCCGATGGCGCCCCCGTAGGTGGATGCGTGGTTGTCGGAGAAGGTCAGGGCCCCCACACCGGAGAAGGTGACGTTTCCGTCCGAATAGATGGCGCCTCCGCTTCCGTCCCGGGCCTCGTTGCCCGTCATGCTGAAGGAGGTGGCCGTGTTTACCGTTACGTCGCCTCCGGACCAGATGGCGCCGCCCGCGCCCGCCTCCGCCAGATTGCCGGAGAAGGTCACGCGGCCCACGTTGGTCCATTCCACGGTTTCATAATCGTTATTGATGGCGCCGCCGTTTTCTCCGGCCGTGTTTCCGGTGAAGGAGATGTTTTCCGCAATGTCGGAGAAGGTGAGGCTGCCCGTGGTGCCTCCCGTATGGATGGCGCCCCCGTGGGTCATGGCGGAGTTGCCGGAGAAGCTGATGGCACCCGTGCTGGTGAAGGACGCCCCGCCGGAGGCGTAAATGGCCCCGCCGGAGGCGCCGGAGTCCGCGCTCACGCTGTTGTTGCTGAACGTAAGGGCTCCGGTATTGCTGAAGGCGACGGTATCATTGGCGGCGATGGCCCCCGCGCCGTAAAGGGCCTCCGTATTGGACATGTCGGCGGCATTGTTGGAGAAGGTCAGGTTCCCGATGTCCTGGAAGGTGACGTTTTCCGAGTGGATGACGGCCCATTTGGCTCCGTAGTTGTCGATGTTGAGCTCGTGGCCGCCAGTAAAGGTGATGCTTTGGAGCGTATTATTGTAGGCCCGTCCTCCGATCCAGCAGTTGACGTTTGCCCCCAGCGCGCCCAGAGCCTGGTCCGCCGTAAGGGTGAAGACGGTGTCCGTATCCGTCAGCACGCTGCCGGCCCACGCCTTGGCGCCCAGCTCCAGGGCGGCGCGGGTCATGATGTTGAGCGTGCCCTTGTTGTTCTCCGTGTTCAGGAGGATGCCGCCTTCATGCCAGTTGACCATGTAGGCATAGGAGCTGCCGCCCATGTTCAGCGTGGCTCCGTCCTGAACGTCAATGACGTTGGCAAGAGTGTGGCCGTTCATGGAGAACAGGGCTCCGGAAGCGATGCTTACGTTGCCCAGGTTGCTGCCGGTGCCAAAGGCGTTGTCTACGTCCAGCGTCAGCTTGCCTGCGTCCACGCGGACCACGCGCCCGGAGGAAATCGTATTGGCCCTTTTGATGACCAGCTCTCCGGCACCGGATTTGATCAGGCTCAGGCCGGAAAAGTTGCCGGTGGTCGGGTCTCCGTATTCGCCGGACGTGTTTTTATTGGCAAAGACCTGGTTGAAATAAAGTACGGAATTTTCTCCAATGGCCAGTTCCAGAGCGCTGCCGGCTCCGGTTTCACAGACGATGGCATCCTGGTACTGCGCATTGGAGGAAGTCCATGTAAGGGTCTGGTTGGCTCCCAGTTCAATGGTGGCCGTCGTGCCCCAGCCGGCGATGTAAATGCCGCGGCTGGCCGTGCCCCCGGATTCATAGCCCTGGGAAATGACGATGCGGCTGGAGGTTCCGGAAGCGAATTTAAGGGCGTAAAAATTGTTGTGCAGCTTGCCCAGGGAGGCGGAGTCATACCCGAACTGGTTCAGTTTGAGCGTTCCTCCGTTCAGCGTAATGGTGGGGGACTGGAAGTTGGCTGTATAAACGCCGTTATGGAACAGGCGGCCGTTGCTAGCATCCAGCACGGCTCCGGAGGCGATATTGATTTTTCCGTTAATCCGGTTGTTGTCACTGGCGGTGATGTTTCTTTCCCCGGTGAAGACCAGGGTACCCGCTTTGATGCTCCAGACGCCGCTGGCCGTATGCGTTCCATCCAGGGTAACCGTTCCGGCGCCTGTCTTGGTAAGTGTGGAGGAGCCGGTGAGGTTGGTATCCCGGACTTCATAGGAATCCTCCGCGTTGGGGGCGTCCAGAATCAGCCCGGTATTGGAAAGAGAGGCGGAGCCTCCGTTATTCCCGGCAGCCGCGCCCGTCAGGGTAAGGGAACCTCCGTTCAGCGTGATGGCCGCCCCGTCGTAAAGCATTCCGGAGGCGGAGATTCCGCTTCCCGCCGTGATGGAGGAATCTGTCTGGAACTGGGCCGTATTTCCATTGATCCAGTCAGCGGCGGAACCATCCAGCCGCCACGCTCCGGAATCCGTCCAGGAGCCGTTTCCTCCATTCCAGAGGTAGTCCGCCGCATGGGCCGGGATACAGGAGAGACAGCCGGCGAACACGCCGAAGAACAGTGCGGTAATTTTCATATAGGTTCTAACAAATAGAGTGATAGTGAATAAAAAAGGGAAAACAAGAACTAACTTGTTTTCCCTTTAAAAAAATCAGGGGACATCATTTTAAATTAGCTCCGGCGGCGGCGCATGCACAGGGAAGCCAGCCCCAGCAGGCCCAGCGTGGCCGTGGCGGGTTCCGGAACCACTTCCCCGCGGATCTCCGTAAAAATGGGGGATAACTGGCTGAAGGTATTGGTTCCATTGGCTCCCGTAATGACAACGGAATCACCGGGCGCTCCCGCGCTGTCATGATGGCCGCGAATGCCGGGAGCAGCCAATCCGTTGCTGATGGTTACGGTATCTCCATCCGTGGAAGAAGTGGGGGCGCCTGTCCCTCCCGCAGCATACAAGTACGTCTTTGACGTATCTCCATTGATCAAGTCCATCACGGCCTGGCTCACGGTCAGGTAGCGGTACGTCGTGCCGGCGTCAAGAATCAGGGAAGAACCATCCACGGCGGAGAAATTGAACGTCAGATTGACCCCGTTGCCGGAGGTTCCCGTATTGGTGCTCAGGCCGATGACCGAATTGTCGGAAGCGTTCAGCACCAGAAAACCGTAAGTGACGTTAGTGCCCGTATTGCTGCCGGGCCCGCGCAGAGTAAAACTGTCCAGCCGGATATCTCCGGACAGGGAGGCGGGAGAGCCGGAACCTGCGACGGGCGCCAGGGCGGAAGAATCCAGGCCCAGATAGAACCCGTGAATGGCGCTGTTGTAATTGTCTGCCCCCGGAGTGTAGTAATTAAAAACAGTCGCGGCTTCTGAAGAAACGGCGAAGGTTCCAAGAGCGGCTAAAATTGTTAGTGTTTTCTTCATGTCTATTGTCCTCTTCCTTTTAAGCTTTGTAGCGGATTTGGAATCCGGATTTGGAATCCGTGGACAATTAAAAATATTAAGCGTTAATATATTATATTTATAATTCACTGAAAACCATGAACTTTTAATGCCTCTGGTCCTTTTGTCAACGGGGCAGAATGGTCTTTGTTATTCATTGATTTTTCTATTGATTTGGCCTCTTTTCCATACTTGCCGGATTCCAAATTCGCTATTTGGGGAAGCAAGGGCAAGTGCATGCAGATGCGTGCGAATATGCACCGTTCATTATAGAACATTAATCATGAAGAAAATATTATCCGCCTTAATGCTTGCAGCCGGCATGAGCCTGAGCGCCACCGCGGCGACCACGCTTCTGGACAGTTCCATCGTAGGGTATTCCGACTTCGCCTCCCGTCTGGCGGATTTCGGCACCCAGAAGGATTCCGTTGCCATCACGACTGATGGCGGCAACCTGGTGTTGTCCGGCACGAACTTTAGCCAGCCCGTTTCCGGGGGAAACACGCGCAATAACATGACCGTGACTATGGTTCTGGACCTGTCCAAAATCAACACTCCGGAAGCCTATACCGCCCTGTTTAACGCCAAGGGAGGAGGTACCAGCTGGGGTGTGGGTCTGAATACGGACCGCACCCTCCAGGGATTATGGAACAACAGCGCGTACAGCGGCGGCCCCACCACCTCCCCGCTGGGCACGGAAGGCACTCTGACCATTTCCGTGGTTACCGGAGATTCCGGCACTTGCATTTATATAGGAAACAGCGATACCTACTATACCGCCGGCGGCCTGAAATTCGGCGGAGTGGACATCACCCAGATTCTGATTGACGCAGGGCTGGCGGACGCCATTGAACAGCTCTACGTTCATGACTCCGCCCTTTCCCAGGAGCAGATCGGCCAGTTGATGAGTGAAATCGCCAGCGTTCCGGAACCCGCCACGGCAACCCCGGGCCTGCTTGG
>OGQK01001337.1_pt1 | contig 13038 bp, 10 predicted proteins | sample 1553221 | NCBI WGS metagenome assembly OGQK01 (sample SAMEA2579996, study PRJEB22360) | human gut metagenome | biome: human gut; feature: human-associated habitat; material: faeces | place: Denmark | collected 2008/2010 | reverse complement strand
CCAGCCACGGCAGGCCTGACTTCGGAAAGCCGGGACAGCCCTCCCGCCCTTCCGTCAACAATCCCCACCGCCCCGGCGCCGGCAATTCCGGGAGCACGCATCGTCCGGGCATCAGCCGTCCGGAGGGGAACCGGCCCTCCAGGCCTGACTTCGGGCGTCCCAGCCGTCCATCCACGCCCTCCTCCAGGCCATCCGCCTCCCGTCCGGGTCATTCGGGCATGAACCGCCCCAGCAGCCCCCCATCCGTTGCCAGGCCTTCTTCCCCGCCGCCGTCCGCCAGCGCGCCCAGCAGGCCGTCTTCGCCTCCTGCGGCCGCGCCGTCCCGTCCGTCTTCCTCGCCACGGCCTTCCGGCCCCGGAGGCTCCCATGGACCGCAAAGGAGATAATCCTCCCCTGAAAGGTTCTTTCTACGGGGCTGTCTTGTGAAAGGTTGATAAACCGCAGGAAGACAGCCCCGAATCATGATATGAACCGGGGTTCCGGCCAACAGAACGGCCGGAGGCCCTGTGGAGCGTCCGAAAGCGGACAAGGGAAAAAGGTTCTATTGTTTTTTCCAGCGTTTCAGCGTGGGGAAAAACAGAGTCATTTGAGCAATGGCTTCCTCCTTCGTGTAGGAGGAACCATTCTCCTTGTTGAATTCCTCCACAAACCGGGCGCAATGTTCAATCATCTGCTCCATGGTGCATTCTGACGTAAATGAGCCGTCCTGAAAGCAATAGCAGCAGTATTCCTCACTGGAGGTTCCGTCATGGTTGGTGCCGCAGTCTTCCCTGCTTCCCAGAGGCATGCCGCAGCTTTGGCAGAATGGAGTATGCATAAAAGGAAATGATTATTGGAAAATAAAGAGGGTGAGGAAAAGGATTAAAACCTGAATGACGGTTGATTTAAAGAAATTTGTTTATCCCGGAACAGCCTTGGAAAGGGGAAGCCTGAGAGCAAAGCGGCACCCGTGGGAACTCTCTTCCAGGCACAAGTCTCCGCCCATGCTTCTCGCCAGTTCCCGGGATAAAGCCAGCCCCAGCCCCACGCCCGGCTGTTTTCCGGCAGCCTCCTCCGCAGACCTGGAAAAGGGACGGAACAGCTTTCCCTTCAGGGAATCGGAAATGCCTTTCCCTTCATCCTCCACGCGGATGACCAGAAAACGCTTTTCCCGTGCCAGTTCCACTTTCAGAACGCTCCCGTCAAAGCAGGCGTATTTGGCGGCGTTGTCCGCCAGGTTGTATACGATCTGCTCCACGGCGGTCAGGTCCGCCATGACGGTTTCCTGCTGCAACTCCGGAGCCACGGAAAGCTGGGAATCCATGCCTGCGGAGGCCAGCCGGGGGGAGATGCGGGCAATGACGGCGGAGGCGAGGTCCGGCACCGGAATTTTTTCCGGATGGAGGGAGACGGAATTTTTCTCCACCCGCGCATAGCTCAATACGTTGTCCACCAGGTGCGTCAACCTGCCCGCCTCATTTTTCAGGATATCCACATAGGCCATTTCCCTTCCCTTGGGCACCAGGCCGGAAGAAAGCATTTCCGTGTACATGTTGAACGTAGTCAGGGGCGTCCTCAACTCATGGGTGACGGCGGAAACGAAGACGGCGCGGCGTTCGCTCAGGCGGATAAGGCCGATCATGAAGCCGATAACACCGCACAGGGCCAGAAGCCCGCAAAACCACGCCATCGCCATGGAATTCCAGACCGTGCGCAGGGAATTGGCAGGCATGGGGGGAAGATTGCCCGGATTCAGCATGGCGGGAATACCGGCCAGCGTCAAATAGCTTTCCTCCCGGCCGTCGGCTGGAGACAGGGAGGCCTCCGGCAAAATATCGGCTACGGACTCCAGCAGGTAGGCGGATAATTTGTCCCAGTCCAGCCAGATGCCCTGCACCCATACCTGGCCGTGGTCTGAAATGCGGCGCGTCAGGAAGCATTCCTTCCCCTGGCGCCATCTGGGCTGGAGGGAGGAAATGGAAAGTTCCCGGTAACTCTCCGGAGTTTTGGAGAATCCATGATGCCTGCTAAAAGACAGCTCCGTCAAACTTTCCTTTACCGGGGGCGCCTTACCTTCCAGAGACTCAAAACAGCGCCCTGGCTCCTTCCACCACCAGTTTCCCGCTGTCCGGCTCCAAAAGAACTATTTTATCCCCGGAACCTTTTTCCAATGTCTCCGGGGAAGGCGCATCATTCCATGTTTTATTCCGTTCCGGGCTGCTCCGCGCACCCCCGGCCCTTGAAACGGCCTTCCGGCTCAGGACCTTGGATTCCCCTATCCCGTGCCGCGGGCCCTCCAGGGCCTTCTTTTTTACCTTGACGTTGTACTCCTGCTGGCTGTTGGAAAGGTTTTTGCGCATGTTATAATCTTCCATGCCCTGCTGAACCACCGCAAGCTCCAGCGGCAGCCCGTTTTTCTGCTGGTCCCTTCCATCCACGATCGTCACGGAAGTGACCTTCACTTCTTCTTCCGTAGGAGGCCCGGAAAACGCATCGGACTCCGGCAGTGCGGCCCCCTCTCCGGAGATGGAGGAAGGCCCCGGCAACTTCTTCATGGCGTCCGCCATGCGGCTTCCCCAGCTGGATTTCCCCTGCTGGAGGACATACTTCATCCGATCCGCTCCTTTCTGGGGAGAGGAAATGTTCCCCCGCGGATCTATCTGGAAATACAATTTGGCAAAACCGGATAAATCCGGCATGGCCTTCTCTTTCTTATGTGAATCCGCCAGCGCGTCCCCCTGGAAATACTCACCGGGGGAACGGTTGTTTTCACCCGCAATCATGGAGGCCAGCAGGGAATCCATACGCCACAGGGCCAGGCGGCTCTGTTCCACCAGGCGGATCTGGTGCGTCTCCGCCAGCCTGCGCTTTTCCGCATCCAGCATGGAATGGCTCAGCCACCCCATCACTCCCAGCAGAATCAGCAGGCAGGACCAAAGCAGCAGATGAAAGGAAAAACGGCTGCTCATGCGTCATCCTCCCAAACATATCCCTGCCCCCTCAGGGTGCGGATCACGGCCGCGTTCCTCTTCCCCATTTTTTCCCTCAGCCGGGCGATCGTGGTGTCAATGCTACGCGTTTCCACCAGCCGGGGATCCATCTTCCAGACTCTCGCCAGGATTTCCTCACGGGTAATGATTCTGCCGGCGTTCGCCGCCAGATGGCGCGCCAGGTCAAATTCCTTGGTCGTCAGCGCCACCCGCTCATTCCCCAGCACCAGGGCACGGGTGGAAAAATCCAGATGCCCCTCCGGCAGCATGACGCGGCTGACGGCGCTGGGCCTTTCCGGGGACCGCCTCAGCACGGCTTCTATCCTGGCCAGAACTTCCAGCAGGCTGAAGGGCTTCACTACATAATCATCCGCCCCCAGCTTCAGCCCCTTCACCTTGTCCGCCTCCGCTCCCTTGGCGGTAAGCATCAGCACGGGAACGGTGGCCCGGTCCTCCCTGATGCGCTTCAAGAGCTCAAAACCGTTCGCTCCGGGCAGCACCACATCCAGCAGAACCAGATCGTACTCCTCCGCATGAATCACCTCCAGGGCTTCATAACCGTCCTTTGCAGACAGAACGTCGTAGCCGGACATGGACAAAGCGTCCACCAGGCCGTTTCTGATGGCATGATCGTCCTCAATGACCAGAATGCAGTAGCGGTGCATGTGTTGAATAATCTATCAAATTTTAATGTTCCGGTAAAACCGGTTTTTCAAAAAGAACAGTTCTGCGGGACTGCCGGCACTCCCGGACAGCCCCGCAGAAGCACTCATTTCTTCACTCTATCATTCATAGGGGATTTTTTTCTGCCGCTTCGTTCTCTTCAACAAAGGAAAACTGCTTTTTGGAGGCCTGCCGCCTCACGGCCTGAATAATGGCGTCCTCCAGGGTATTCGCCCTGGAGCCTTTGGAGGCGCTCTGCTGTTTCTTCCATTTGGCCAGCCATTCGCTGCGCTGCGCGTCCACCTCCTTCACCTTCTTCTGCAGGGCTGTGCGCTGCTCCGCCTTTTCTTTCACGATGGCTTCCATTTCCTCTGCGGTTTTCCCCTCCAATTCCCTGGGAAGCTGGCTGGCATTGCCCAAATCCTCCCATGCCTGCACGCCGTTCCGTTCATAAAGATCCACAAGATCCCATGAAGTATTGGAGTACGCCGCCTTGTTGGCCTTCGCTCTGGTCCGGCCCACGGAAGCCGCCGGAGACAATTTCAGGGTCAGCCTGTCCTGGAGTTCCTGTTTTTCCAGCCTTTCAGCCTGGACTTCCGGGGAACCGTAGGCGAGATAGGTTGCATTCAGGGAGGAGCTCAACTTCGCAAGCTCTCCGTCATAGGGAGTCTCCGGCTCCATGGGGGTCGCGTTGTGGTCAATATTGAGAAAGCTGCCGTCCCCCTTTTTCGCTCCGTCCTTCCACAGGCGCGCATCCGAATCTCCGGCATTCCCGCAATGAATGGTATTGACGGTAATGCCCCGTTCCAGCCCGCGCGCAATCGCCTCCGCATACGGCACGCTGCCCTGGTTGAAGGGTTCATTGCCGGCGATGAAGACCAGCTTCAGCGCGTTGGGGTCTTCCGTGTTCCATTTCAATTCCTTCACGGCCCGGTCAATAACGGCGCCGCAGCATTCCGTGCCGCCGCAGGTTTTCAGCTTGAACAATTCATCGGAAACCCTGTCCAGGTCATCCATGAACGGAAGCACCTGGCGTATCCATGAGTCCTGGGAGGACAACCCCTGGTTTCCGTACTCATACAGGGCTATCTGGATGAAGGGAAGCCTTCCGTTCTGGCGCGCCAGCGTCATGTCATTGACAATCTTCCACAGGTACGTACGCGCCTGGTCAATAAGGCCGTTCATGCTGCTGGAGGTATCCAGCAGAAGAGCAATCTGGACAACGGCGCGGTCATCTTTTCCCGCCGCCTGGTCCGGAGCGGCAGGAGTGCCGGGAGAAGCGCTCTCCTGCTTCGGAGTTACGCTGATCTCCATTTTCCCCGGAGCGGTTTCTTTCAGGGTAATGACGGAATCGGCGGCTTCCCCCGCGCCTTTGGCCTTCTCCGGGCCACCCCCGTTGATCTCAATGAAGGGGACCTCTTCCTTCCCTGTGCTGCTTATCGTCAGGACGGGCATGGCAGCCGGGGCCGCGGAGCTATCCGCAACAGCCTGGGTGATGATCACTTCCCCCTTTTTGGAAACGGCCGCACCTCCGGAAGAAGTTCCTTCCTGACGGGAAGTCACGATTATTTCCTCCTTTCCGGGAGCCGCCCCTTCCGTGGTTTTTATGGAATAGGCAGCCTCTTTGGTTGCCGGTTCCTCCGTGCTTATCGTGATACAGGAAACGCACTTCTTTCCGGCGGGAGCCGTTCCGGCTCCGTTTGCGGGGCCTGTCACTTTCCGGGTGATAATAACTTCGCCGTGTTGCGGAATTGCTGAGTTTCCGGGGGAGGCATCCTCCCTGCGGGGAGTTACCGTAATTTCCATCTTTCCGGGATCAGGCCCTTTCACGGTGCCGATGGAATAGGAAGCTTCCTTCACCTCTCCGGCCTTATCCGGATTATCCGCGCTTATCTTGACGCAGGGCACCTGTCCCTCCCCTTCGGCGGAAATCACGGTAACGGAGGCCGCGGATTCTTCTCCATTTCCGCTTTTAATCGTAAGCAGGACGGTTCCGTCTTTCATGTCCTGTTTTTCTTCCTGCTGCCGGTCCGGCGTGACGGGGGCCTTCCCGCTCCCGTCCGTTATAACCGCGTCCATGCTTCCGGGGGAAACCGGAATGACCGGAGCCGAGGGTTTATCCTTCCCGGCGGGGACGGTTTGGCCGTCCGATGAACCGGCAGACGATTCGGCATGCGCGCAGAATGCTCCGGCGCCCAGTACCCCGAATGTACATGCAATGATATAGTTCATGATTATTGTTTATTAATTGTTTATTACGGAAAACTGTTTTGCAGCAGGACGGTTTTTCCATCCAGGAGAAGCATCACGGAGCCCTCCAGGGCCAAAAGCCCCTGGCGGTTGGATTCAATCAGCCTGTCCGCCACGGCGGCATATTCCGGCGTCCCGACCTGGACTGCCTTCACGGCGCGCCCCGCCTCCGGCAGGGAAAGAACGGAGCTTTCCATCCAGACTCCGTTCCTGTTGAAATAGCCGTTCCGGGAAATCTGGGCCGTATCGCTGAAGGACACGGAGCGCCCCTGGCGGTCCAACTGGATGTTGTATTTATTGAGGGTCAATTCCCTCTTCTTGGCTACGGCATTCTCTTGCAGCGCAATCGCATCCAGCCCTTCACGGGAATCCAGCATCACTCTTCCCACCGCACCGTTCCGGGAGGAGATTCCCGGAGAAACATGATCGCTGGACCATGAACGGGAACCCCCGTCATCCGCAAAAAACGAGGCGGCCGAACTCATGATCCCGAAATCCCGGGAAAGCCGCATGATTTCCTCCACCAATTCCGCCGTTCCTGGATGGCGGGCGGAGGGGCTTCCTCCCATATCCATCAGGGCCGTCTCCAGGCTGCCTATTTTACGCGCAGCCCACAGCCGGGCCACAAAATCATCCTTCATGCGGGAAATGCCCTGCGGGTCCACGGTGATGGAAAAGGCGAGTTCCCTGTTGTGCCGGTCCAGGCAGGTTCCCTTAATCAGGAAAGGTTCCGTGCCTATGTACCGGCCGGCCAGAACGGCGGGGGTGCCGGAATAAATGTCCGGCAGAATCCCGGAAGGAATGGCGTCCTGCACCCTTCCCGGCTGTTCCCTGCCGTCCGTGGAGCAGACGGTATAGCGCACCTTCCGGAAGACTGGGCCGTACAACTGCCGGAATACCTGAGTCAGCTTGACCTCCAGATTCTCCCCGGAAAGGATGTAGCACGGAAGCCCCCCGGAAATCTCCGCCATGCGCCTCAGCAGGGGGGCGTTCACGTCCTCCCCCACCCCGATGGTGAAAATGCGCCTTTCCGCCTTGTTTCCTTCCCCCGCCAGGGCCGCAATGGATTTTTCCGAAGTACGGCCGATCGTGGGAAGGCCGTCCGTCAGGAAAAGCACCACGGGAAGCATCCCTTCATGGGAAGGCTGGCTCAAGGCGGCGGCCAGAGCCTCGTGAATATTGGTGCCCCCCCGCGCTGCGACGGCATCCAGCCACGCATGGGCCGCTTTTTCCGACGCGCCATTTTTTTCCACCGGGGCCGCTTCAAATAAATTGACGCCTTCGTTATAGGTGATGATGTTGAACCGTTCTCCGGGATTCAGGCCGGAAACGATCTGTTTGGCCGCCTCCTTCACACTGGCAAGCTTGTTCCCGCGCATGCTCCCGGACCTGTCCAGCACTAGCGTAACTTCCCGCAGGATGGAATTTTCACCGGGCTGGCCGTCCTTGCCCAGCATGGCCAGAAAGTATCCGTTTTTGCCGCCGCTGAAGTCGGGAGTTGCATAAATGCTGGCATCCGGCCCGGAAGAGGCTTCCCCTTTCTTCCCGCGCGCCTCCAGCCATGACAGGCGGAAAGGGCCCGGGTTCATCCTTTCCTCCGCCAGGACCAGAACCACGGTTCCATCCTCCAACTGATGGCGCTCCATCTGATGGGAGGGAGTAAAGAGGTTGCCCGGGCCGTCCTTTCCGGAAGCCAGCTCCACCCGCACCGTCCACGGAACATCTCCGGAAAGAGCTTCCGTTCTGGGAAGCACGTAATCCAGACGCCCCTCCACAGGGGTCAGCAATTGTTCATAAACAATCCCCAACTTCACGGCAGACCTGGGCGGAACCGGAAACACGCTGGACCGGATGGCCCCGAACCCCGCAAATTCCAGCAGAGCCGGATCCCTTCTGCGCGCCACAATGCGGTCATACAGGCGCCGCGCCTCGTCCGCCGGCATCAGGGAAGCCTTCCACTCCGCCTTTCCGTCCCCATAATGAAAACCTTTCACCACCACGCCCTCCGGAACGGGCAGCAGCAGCTCCGCCTCCGCGGGAGAAGAACCGTTATTCCGTACATCCAGCTCCAGGGTGGTCACGGCGGAGCGTCCGTTCACCAGGATGCGGGCGTTCACCTTTTCCATCGTGCCCGGCTGCCGGAGCATCCGGTCCGGCGGGAGAATCACGCGCCTCTGCGGCAGAATGATATTGCGGGAATCCAGCCCGTCAGCAGCCTCCTGCGCGGGGGCCAGTCCGGCAATCCCCGCCCATACGGCTATCAGGCACCACGTGATGTTCATACCCCCATGATGCCTGAAAAATCAATCCCGTGTGTTACAATCAGGTTACATTTTCAAAGAGCCTTTTCCTGAAGCGGAAAACAATAAAAAAGCCGCCTGCCCGGAGGGGCGGCGGCCTCTGGTATTCAACTGACGGAGAACGTTATTTAATGCATCAGCCCCATGGACAGGAGCACCAGGGTCACGATGCCTATGGCGATGCGGTACCAGCCGAACACGGCAAAACTGTGCTTTTGCAGGTAGGAAACCATCCACTTCACGGCCAGCCACGCGGACAGCCAGCTCACCACCGTTCCCACGGCCAGGGCTTCCCACCCGAAGGATTCCAGCATCAGCGCCCCGTCCTTGTACGCATCATGCACCGTGGCCGCGCCCAGGGTAATCAGCCCCAGCAGGAAGCTGAATTCCACGGCAGCCTCCACGCTCAGCCCCACGAACATGCCGCCCAGCATGGTCATCAGGCTCCGGCTGGTGCCGGGAATCATGGCGACGCACTGGAGCGCCCCCACCGTCAGCGCCCTGGCCGGAGTCAGGCTTTCAATGGAGGCTCCGGCGTTCCCTTCATTGGAACGGCCCTGCCTGGCGCGCCAGGCGCAGTACGCCAGAATCACGCCGCCGCCCACAATCCAGGAATAGGCCACCGTGTAGGTGTTGAAGAGATATTCCTTAATCAGGGAGGCGCAGCACAGGCCCACCACGGCGGCGGGAAGAAAGGCCAGAATAAGATTCACCAGCAGTTTCAGCCCGGCGGGATTATTGCCGCGCACGCCCTGCGCCATGGCCTTCACCCGGGGAAAATACAGGCTCAGCACCGCCAGGATGGCCCCTCCCTGGATGCAGACGGCCAGGGCGTCCAGAGCCTCCTTGCTCTGGGACATGTTCAGCAGGGATTCCGTCAGGAGCAGATGTCCGGTGGAGCTGACCGGCAGGTACTCGGTCAGGCCTTCCACAATGCCCAGGATGATGATGTCCAGGAGATTCATGATAATGTAGCCAGTTGGATGTGTTTAATGGTTGTAGGGAGAATTGTCATTGTTGAAGTCTTCTTCAAACCGGGCGGCTTCCTCCCGGGCGCGGGCGGCCTCCTTGCGCTCATGCATCCAGGCCAGGATGATGCATATTTCATACAGCGCATACATGGGAACGGCCATCAGCATCATGGTAGCCACGTCCGGCGTGGGGGTGATGACCGCGGCCAGGATGGCGATCGCCACAATGGCGTAGCGGCGCGTGGCCTTCATCATGTCATAGGTCAGCACGCCCAGCTTGACGAAAGGCATCACTACCACGGGCAGTTCAAACGCCAGGCCGAACATCAGGATCATCTGCGTGGCGAAGGACAGGTAGTAGCCGATGCGCCATTCATTGGAAATGCCGAATTCCAGGGAATACGTATAGAAGAACGTCAGCACCCTGGGGAGCACGATGAAGTAGCAGAACAGCGTCCCTGCCAGAAACAGCCCGAAGCCGACCGCCATGCACTTGTACAGCAGCCTGCGCTCATGCTCCAGCAGCCCCGGAATAATGAACTGAAGCAGGAAGTACAGCAGCAGGGGGAAAGAGATCACCACCCCGGCATACAGGGAAAGCTTGATGGTCAGCATGAACGCCTCCCCGGGCTGGAACGCGCTCATCATCTTGAGCGCCCCCCGTCCCGTGCCGTCCGTCAGAATGGCTTCCTTGGCAGACAGGGATTCCGCCAGTTCCCGCACCGTGGAGCTGGGGCTTCCCTCCCTGATGAAAATCTCTTTCCTGTCCTCCGGCAGGGGCTGGGCGCCCCGGAGCACCAGGGCCGCCTCCGTCAAATCCGCCTGTGACGGGGAAACCTGCCGCAGAAGCAATTTCCGCTGGCCGTCATCCAGGCTCGTCATGGCCGTGGCCATTTCCTTGGCCTTTCCCCAGGCATCCAGGCCAATTCCCGCGGGCAGGTGGGATTCCTCAAACATGTCCCAGACCTGGTTGACGGGACGCCTCAGGATGTCCATCAGATTGGAGGCGAAGCCGGCGCACAGAATCGTGCTGACGGTCAGGCACAGCGCCATTCTCAGCAGCATGGTCCGCAGGTCGTCCAGGTGCTCCAGAAAGGGCTTTTCCTCATCATCCCTCTGAATCTGCCACTTCTCCCGCAGGCGGAATATGTGCTTTAAAAAGAACACGGCGTTAAATGAAGCCTAAAAGCCCCTTCCAGGCAAGCCGCAAGGCCGACACCACCCCAAAAAAAGCCCCTTCCCCCCTCCCCGCCCCCGCGCTGCCCTTTTTTGGCATGCACCCCCTGTATCTGCTTGACGCGGGCAGGCTGGCCCTTACTCTCTTACCCATCATGAGTCACGTCAGAACAAGATTCGCACCCTCCCCCACCGGCTACCTCCACATCGGGGGCGCACGCACCGCCCTGTTCAACTGGCTGTTCGCCCGCAAGATGGGGGGCACCTTCATCCTCCGCATTGAGGACACGGACAACGCCCGCAACACGGAGGAAGCCACCCGCGCAATCTTCACCGGCATGGAATGGCTGGGGCTGGACTGGGATGAAGGCCCCATGAAGGGCGGCGGCTGCGGCCCCTATTTCCAGAGCCAGCGCAACGACATTTACGACGCCTATTTCAAGAAGCTCCAGGATGCCGGGCGCGTATACGAGGACGGCGGCGCCTGGCGCTTCCGCTTTGACCGCACCAAGCCCGTCACCTTCCATGACCTGATCTGCGGTGACATCACGATCGACTACCGGGACGCCTCCAACACGCCGGACATGGCCATCCGCCGCGCGGACGGCTCCTACATCTTCCACTTCGTCAACGTGGTGGACGACATTGAAATGAAGATGACCCACGTCATCCGCGGGGAAGACCACATCATGAACACGCCCAAGCACATCCAGCTGTTTGAGGCCTTTGGCGTCACCCCTCCCGTCTTCGCCCACATGCCGCTGATCCTGAACCAGGACGGCTCCAAGATGTCCAAGCGCGACGTAGGCGCGGCCCTGGGCGCCTATCCGGAAGAAGGCTTCCTGCCGGAAGGCGTCATGAACTTTCTGGCCCTGCTGGGCTGGTCCCCCAAGGACGACACGGAAATCTTCTCCCCGCAGGAACTGATCGAACGCTTCTCCCTGGAAGCCGTCAACCACTCCGCCGCCAAATTTGACATCACGAAGTGCCGCTGGGTCAACCAGCAGCATATCATTGCCCTGGCTCCGGAAGAATTCACGGGCAGGGCGCGCCCCTTCTGCCTGAACGCCGGACTGCCGGACTCCCCGATTCTGGACGCCGCCATCGCCACCGTGCAGACGAAGGTGCAGACCCTGGCGGAAGTGCCGGACAAAATCCGCTTCTTCTTTGACCTGGGCATGGACCCGGAAGCCCTTGCCAAAGTCCAGCCGGAAGCCCTGGAACTGCTTTCCAAACTCGCGGACAGGCTGGAGCAGGAACCGGAATGGGACGGCCATGAACTCATCGGCGTGCTGAAAGCCTTTGCCAAGGAAAACGGCGTGAAAATGGGAGCCGTCATGTTCCCCGCCCGCGTGGCCCTGACCGGGCTGAGCGGCGGCCCGGACCTTTCCTCCGTCTTCTCCCTGCTGGGCCGGGAGGAATCCGTGAAGAGAATCCGCTCCTTTTCCCTGAACTGATTCCCGCCGGAAACAATCTTCCATTCAAACGCTCCGGATATCCCTCCGGAGCGTTTCTCTTGCCCGTCAGGACAATCCCAGGAATTCGGAGGGATTGGCCGTCATCAGCTCCCGCCTTTCCTGCTCCGTGAACGTGTTCCGGAAGTTTTCCATGTACTCCTTCATCCCGTCCAGAAAAAGAAGGTTCAGATAAAAATCGCTCCCGAACAGGAATTTGCGGCGCACCTGTTCCGGGGCCTTGCGGAAGTACTCCCGCATTTCTCCGAGCTTCCCCGCCTCCGTGATGCAGGAGAAATCCGTATGGAGGCCGGGAAACTTCTCCATCATGCCGTAAATCAGTTCCGTCCATTCCGCTCCTTCGTCCTGGCAGCCGAAATGGGCCAGGTTCAGCCGGAGGCGCGGAAAAGCTTCCATCACCTTTTCCCACAGCCGGGGATGATTCAGAAGTTCCGCCTTCTCCCTCACCCGGAGCTTGTCTGTCAGGCGGTAGTGCTTGAACTCCAGAACGCCGTCATGCGGAACAACCTCTCCATTCCGGTAAACATGGCCGTGCACCATGATGGAAGGGGAAAAACTGGCAAACCCGCCGCCGGAGCAATGGGCCGTCAGCGGCGCCCCGTGCCGTTCGCAATACCCGTACAGGGCCATCAGCGCCGGATCCGTCGGGGAATAGCCGTTGGGACAATACAGCTTGAAACCGTAAAAACCGCCCTTCCCTCCCAGTTCCGGAACCAGCCTGTCCGTCATGGGGGAAACGTCTATCGTCCCGTCCGGACCACGCAGCCAGTTGCCGGGACGGCGCGGGTCCACCACGTAAAACGGAAGCACCCTGCCGGGATGCGCCGCCGCCAGTTTCAGCAGCTCATCCTCCTGCGTCCGGAAGGTATCCCGTTTCCCCAGGGCAAGCCGTTCCGTCCGCCTGGACAGGCGGCGGAGCGCCTGCTTCATCTCCCCGATTTCCCTCCTGTCCCCTCTCCCGGCCCGTTCCGCCAGCTCATCAAGCTCCTTCCGGAGCACGGCCCATTCCTTCCTTGCCGCCCTTTTCACCTTCTTCTTGCAGGCCTTCCGCCGTCCGGGCCCGTCGGAACGCCCGGCGCCCTTCATGCAGTAATCCAGGTCAAACATCAGCGGCACGACGGTATTGCAGGCGCCTTCCGCCAGCAGCTTGCCGTAAATATTCTCCGTATCCATCAACCCGGTCTTGAAGAAACGGATGATCCGTTTCAACCCGCTGATGCCGCCCGCGGCTTTC
>OGQK01001336.1_pt1 | contig 13038 bp, 7 predicted proteins | sample 1553221 | NCBI WGS metagenome assembly OGQK01 (sample SAMEA2579996, study PRJEB22360) | human gut metagenome | biome: human gut; feature: human-associated habitat; material: faeces | place: Denmark | collected 2008/2010 | reverse complement strand
TGAAGATGCCTTGGTATAATCATGAATATAGATTTTGTGGGCCTATAACAAAATTATCAGTGATTATTAAGGAGGAACGATAAATGAGTCAGTACAGCAAAAAAGTGTTCAGCAAATTGGCTGTAATACTTTTAATAATTTCAATGCTCATTCCGCAGGCTGGTTACGCTTTGGCCGACCAAAGCGGAATGATGATAGAGGACTTGGCCTCGGCGTATGAGGTAGATATGCAGATACCTCTGGCAGCCGACAGCCATGACGTTGAAATTTCTATACCTGTAACGGGGAAAACCCAAGATGAGCTTACTCAGCTTATAGATGAGGGCAGTATTTCTCTGTCGCTGACGAGAAATGAACAGCGGCCTTATGTGGATAAGGAACTTTATCCGAATCAGAGCCAGGGAGGACCTTTAGACCAGTGGCAGACTCAAAACAAGAGCGGCGACAACAGTATGTTTACAGATATCCGATATGAGGCGGGGACTCATGAAGGTCAGGTATGTCTGAACATTACGTTTGATGTAAACTGCTATTTTTATGACAGAAGCGGATCAGCCGATTACAGCGCGCCACATTCAAACGGGGGAGCATATCTGGACCTATGCGGATATTTCGATCTCAATGCTGTATCAGGTGATGAGGTTTTAGGAAAAGCGGATATAAAAGTGGTGCCTTATGAAGGTTTCCATACTATGGAGGAGATATATGCCGAAATTAAAGAAATCGTCAGCACCGGAAAAGCTAACGGCCTCTATGCTGAAGAATTTTCTATGGGAACATCCAGCGGCGGAAGAAATATGCCATATATTATAGTAGCCCAAGACAAGAGCGCCGTAACAGACTGGCTTGATTTTACAGAGATGGCCGAGACCGATCCGGACAAAGCGCTCAAGATGATAGACAGCGGCCAGGCCGAAGATATAAAAGTACCTGTGATGTACTCCAATATACATTCCAACGAAGTCGCAGCCTCCGACGGAATCATGGACTTTGCTAAGAAACTGGTCAAAGAAGAGAGCATCTCATACGATCTCTTGACAGGATTTACGGCAGAGGGAGAGGCGCAGCTCAAAGCAGAGATGGGCCAGGCAGGCCAGGCGGGAAGCGTGGCCGTTCCGGAACTGGTAGCAGACGATTCTACCTATCTGGGCTATATACAGGCAGGGAACGGACAGTCGGGTAAAGTAGACTTGGAAAAATACTATACCATAGATACGGAAGAGGTGGAGATTTCCAAACTCTTGGAGGATGTATTTTTCATACTGGTACCTGAAGAAAACGTAGACGGACGTACATATATTACACGCGCGGCAGATAACGGATACGATCTCAACAGGGACAATTCTTTCCAGACCACTGCCGAAACGGCTAACATGCAGAAGCTGATAGGAACTTTTAACCCCGTGTCTTTGACAGAATTCCACGGCAGAATAGAAGATTTTCAGTGTGAACCTTGCAGTCCTCCGCACGAACCTAACTTTGAATATGATCTTCTTTCGCAGCATCTGATGAAAGGAGGAGAGGCCTTAGGCATCGCAGCGGTGACTAACAATGACGGATATAACAGCTATGTGATACCGCAGAGGGATTATCTCACTTATACGGGGACTGCTGACGGCAACGGAGAAGCTCAGACTAAATGGGAAAGCCCATGGGACGATATGTCTACCAGCTACACTCCTCAATTCGCCATGCTTCACGGTACTGTAGCTTATACGGTGGAACTGCCTGCATACAATACCCAGACGTCTTTGGCTGTCAGTTACGGTATATTGGGCCAAGCTGATTATATAGCCGGCGAAAAAGAGGGGTATCTGGAGTCTCAGGTAAAGATCTTCCAGCGTGGAGTCACAAATTATAATTCAAATAGTTTTGATGAAGTGGGGCAGTGGTTCTGTGATCAGAACGACGTAGAGGGAGCCGAGGCAGACTTGTTCCGTCCCGAGTATGATGAGGAAGGACAGAACGGAAACTTCTATCCCGAATGTTATGTGATTCCTATGGACGCTGACAATCAGAAGAACGTCGCCGCCGCCGCAGAAATGATACAGATGCTGGCCAGAAACGACGTAAAGATAAACATAACTCAGAAGGAATTTACTTATGATGGAGTCACCTACCCGGAGGGAACGGCCGTAGTTTCCATGTATCAGGCTAAGAGGTCTGTAGCCAACGGACTGCTTTACGACGGAACTCTGATACAGGGATGGTCAGATCTTTATTCTGAGGGTATAACTTCCTTTAATGAAACACGGGGCTTCGATATGATCACCGTAGCGGAAACCGCCGCCTATGATGACATTGAGAAAGCTGAAGGAAAAGACAAGGATTACGAAGCCGTAACCGAATATGCAAAGAGTCTTGGAACATCATTTACGGGAGTTGAGAACGCGGACGTCATCATTAAAAATGTTTCCGAGGATTCAACTTCGGCGGTAAACGCCCTGCTTAAAAACGGAGCTCAGGTCGCTATGATAACTGAAGGAGACGAGAAAGGTAACTTCATATTGTCTTATCAGGATTATTTGACCGTGAAGGGTGAATATCTCCTGAAAGCGGAAGGTGTGTACGGAGAACAGTTTAAGGCCAATATAATAGCCAAGGCGCCGTCGATATATATAACCGGCGTACCGGGAATCAGCGGATCAGGTTATGTTCAAACGCCAAGGATCACAGCCAGCTCGTATAATTACGACAGGGTGGCTATGGAATTGATGAACTTTGCGACTACTTCTGATATAAGTCAGGCTGATGTGGTGATCGGAGCCAGCGCCCTCAGCGGCGAGGCCCTTGCCGCCGTTCAGAGCGGTGTTCCATACATAGGTTACGGAAGCGGTACGTCGAAATTGACGTCTCTGTTTGGAGAAAGCTTCGGCCGCATATCTCTCAAGGGAGCGATGGATTGTCTGGGATATGTGATTTATCCAAATACGACTCTTGTCAACGCTAACTATGTAGCTGAAGACGATAATGTGATGTACGGATACGGCGCAGGGTATTTTTCCAAAATCCCTGAAGGAGCGACAGTTCTGGTACAGATGGACAAGGAAACTTCTCCTACGGAAGGATTCATTCCTGCTTACAGCGATGAAATGGCACAGGGTTATCAGCAGTTCATAGACGGCTCGATACAGGGCTTTGAATATCAAGGACCGGACGCAGCGGGAAATGATATAGACGTGGCTGTCTTTGCCAACACGCTGACTAATAAAGCTCATCAGAGAGATGAATACAGCTTTATAAGTAACTTTATATTTTCAAAACTTTTGGGAGACGAATATAAGGGAGTAAAGGCTCCTGACCAGGACAAGGGAGAGGATCCTCAAGAGCAGCAGGGCAGCCAGAACACTGCGGGGGCAGAGACATCGGGCGCCCAGACTCCTAAGACGGGCGACGATAGCTATCTGCTGCCTCTGATAGCTCTTATGCTCGTAAGCGGCGGCCTACTTGTAGCAATAAAGATCAAAATGAGAAAGGAAAAGATCAGATAAATCATAGGTCAGCGGAAATACTGCCGCTGTTATAATTCAGTTCAAATGATGGGACGCCCGAAAGGGAAGAGACCGCAGAAATTTTGCGGCTTCATGTCCTTGCTTAGAAAGACGATATTAAAAGTATTGACAAATCCCCCGCATAAAATATATAATGAAAAAGTCAGAAGACATTCTTGACTTTTAAATCAATAAAACGAATCTCAAGTGTTTTACACTTAATAGAGGAAATCGGTCAAAGTCCGATACGGTACCGCCACTGTAGGCGCGGAGCTGACTTCAAAGAGCCACTGGATAGTTTTCCGGGAAGGCAGAAGAAGGCGATGATGCGCGAGGCTCAGGAGACTTGCTTGAGATTATTCATCATAGAGCGAGTACTCAGGCATGAATATGAAATGAATGTATTTAAAACGGATCATTTTTTAATGATTCGTTTTTTTGTTTTTGTCAATTAAGAGTGCCTCTCCCGGTCATAAAAAACTATCGGGAGGGGGGGTACTTTTCTATATGTATATCAAAACGGAGGAATGCGTCCAATGAATGAAAGAATTGAATCCATAAAAAGAGAAATATGCAAAGTCGTCGTGGGCAAAGATCGGATAGTAGAAAAAGTTATGACGGCTATGATCGCAGGAGGACATATATTGCTGGAGGATATACCGGGCGTGGGAAAGACGACGCTGGCGCTGGCTTTCAGCAGGACTATGGGTCTTGACTTTGGCCGTATACAGTTTACTCCCGACGTAGTTCCCTCCGATATAACAGGGTTTACCATGTATGACAAGAACACCGGAAAATTCGAATATAAAGACGGAGCCGTGATGTGCAATTTTTTCCTAGCCGACGAAATAAACAGGACTTCCAGCAAGACTCAGTCTGCACTGCTGGAGGTGATGCAGGAGGGAAAACTTACCGTGGACGGAGAAATCCACATGATACCTAAGCCGTTTGTCGTGATGGCCACTCAAAATCCTGTCGGAACGGCCGGCACACAGATACTGCCCGAGGCTCAGCTGGACAGATTCATGGTAAAGATGTCCATGGGTTATCCCGATATACGGGCGCAGATAGACATAATGAAGGACAGGGCCGAGACTGACCCTTTGGAAAACGTGAAGCAGGTAGCTTCTAAAGAAGATCTCATAGAGATGCAGAGCCAGGCTAAAAGGGTGTTCGTAGACGATAAGATATACGAATTTGTGGCTTCGCTGGCAGAGGCCACCAGGCATCATCAATATATAAAACTGGGTGTGAGTCCGCGCGGAGCGCTGGCCATGTGTTCCATGGCAAAGGCAGAAGCTTTTGTCAGAGGAAGAGATTATGCAGTGCCTGAGGATATCACGGATAACTTCATATATACCTGCAAGCATCGCATCATACTTCATCAAAGAGCGCAGATGGCAGGCGTCAACGAGGATATGGTACTGACTGAGATTGCAGACCAAAATAAAGCGCCTAAGGTCTGACTGAAAGAGAGAATGAACTTGAGAAAAGAAAAATTGGTTTTTCTGATAACTATAGCGACAGGCATCGCATTATACCTGTTTACGGAATCGGACTATACGGTATTCATCATATTTGCCTGCCTGATATATGGCATATTTGCTTTTATCTGTTCAAGGGTGACGGGAAGAAAACTTGATATTTCTTTAGATATTTCTCACTGCGAGCAGAATCCTGTCATATCTGTGAAGATTAAAAACCGTTCTCTTCTGCCGGTATTGGCAGGAAGGGCGGCGCTATCTGCCGTAAATCTGATGACAGAAGAGGCGGAGGATACCGCAGTCAGTTTTTCGGCAGGCTCTCATAAGACGAAAGAGATTCAAATTCAGCTTACCGAGTTCCGGTGCGGCTGCATCAAGATCAGCGCCGGTGTTGTCACTGTATCAGACCCCTTGGAAATCTTTGAAAAGAACAGAACTTACCGGGCTCAGGCCGAATATTATGCGCTTCCGGCAGTGAACGATCTTGAGATTTCCAAAGAAGAATTGAGCAAATATGATATGGAAAGTTATAAGTATTCTTCGGTGAAAAAGGGAGAGGATCTCAGCGAGACTTTCAGCATAAGAGAGTATGCAGAAGGCGACGGTATAAAAGGGATCCACTGGAAGCTGTCGGGCAAGATGGGCCGTCTGATGATAAGAGTACCGAGTCTTCCTGTCGAGAACAGCCTGATGGTGATATTGGACAAGAGATATGCTACAGAAGAAGACCGAGCGGAAAAAGCGGAAGAGGCGGCAAAGTTGTTTCTGTCCATATCTGATACGCTGAAAAATCAGGGAGTGCGCCACTTTATAGGTTGGTACGACTATATATCATGTGATTTTGTATCCAGAGAGATAGACAATCAGGACAGGCTCAGGGAAGCTTCTCTAAAGTTGATTTCTACACCTTTTAGAGAGGATGAAGTATCGGGGGCAGACAGATTTTTAGAAGCTGACATTGAAAAACAGTACGCCTCTTATATATATGTAACTGACAGTGAGAAGGCGGAGAGAGATATCGAAAGGCTCAGAGAATATGGGGAAGTTAAGATCTATAGACCGAAAAACTTCATATAGAAATACTGTCTGGGCAGAACTGGTATCTGCCTCTGTCATAGCCATCGGATTCATGATGTGCGCCCTGCAGATGTTCGGATTCAGCTACGGGCTTGATAACGCTTTTTCCGGCGGAATAGGCGGAGGAATGATAAACGCCTGGAATACTGCTGCGGATGCTCTTGGGAATCGAGATTACGTCATACTGCCTCGCTTTGAAGGCGCCTCGGACAGCTGCGGATTATTCATAACGCTGTGTCTGATGGCGGCGGCAGCTATAGCCTTTTTTATAGTACGAAGCGGCAGAACCTGGCTTCTTTTGCTCTTCATAATTCCGCCTTCAATCATGAACACCGTATTTGGATTGCCTCTTGGGATATCCTCCTACGCAATGCTCTGCATCGGAATCATCTCAGGCGTATTGATTGTCAGAAAGGGCGCAGAAGGGTTTTTAAAAAACATCTTTTTCGTTGCGGCGGTGATAATCGTTTCCGCAGGAATAATCAGTATTCCGGCCGTATCTAAGATCGCGGCCGGACCGCTGCCTGTAGCCTCGCTGAGGGAGGAAGCGGCGAGTCTTGCAGAGAATATATATTATGGCCAAAACCCTTTAAAATCCGGCGACCTGACTCAGGAGCGGCGAGAGAATGAAGATGAAACGGCCTTGGAGATAACCATGTCGAATCCTCATTCTACTTATCTGAGGGGATTCATCGGAGATACGTACAGAGGAGACAGGTGGGACACTCTGAGTGACAGCGTCTACTATAATCAGAGAAATCTGATGTACTGGCTCGAACAATCAGGATTCAACACCTTTGGACAGACCGGACAGGCAAAAGATCTCACAGATGCAGAGGAAGAAAGCGCGCAGGCAGGAACGGTGAGTATCAGAACCGTCTCAGCGGATTCTCGGTACGCATATATACCGTATGAGATAGAAGGCGCGGTCGAAAGAACGAGAACGTGGGGCGGCAGCTTTATGACATCGGGAAAATTCGGAAGACTTACAGAGTATTCGTATGAAGCCGGGGAGAATTCCGTGAAGGACTGGACCGAGACGGCGGCGAGAATTTTCACACAGGAGAGTTCCGAAAATGAAGAGAATATACAAGCCTATCTGCTATCTGAAAGCTATTACAATCAGTACGTATATCAGAATTACAGATATATTTCTGCCGCCGACAAGAAGCTGATAAGCGATTCTTTCGGAGGATCCGGAGACCAGAGCAAAGGGCATGTGGATTACAAGACTGCCATAGAAAATGTAAAGGCCTATCTTAAAGATAATTACATATATACCGAAGACCTAAAAGAAGACGGCGATGAAGCCGGATCTATGCTTGAGACCTTTTTCAGCTCGAAGAAGGGATATGACGTACACTTTGCAACTGCGGCGGTACTGATGTTCAGATACTATGGTATTCCGGCCAGATATGCAGAAGGGTATCTGGTGACTCCGAAAGATGCCAAAGACATGGAAGAGGGACAGCCTTATGAACTGTCTATGGAGAGGGCACATGCGTGGCCTGAAATATACGTTGACGGAGTAGGATTTGTGCCTGTAGAAGTCTCTCCGGCTTATGAGGGGACCATGGAAGAGGCAGATATGAGTATAGGCATTTCAAACAGCAGCCTTGTGAGAGAATTTGATGAAGAGATAAATGACGACACGCAAGGCAGTTATGAGATAGGAGGCGATGATCTGACTCCGGATGCAGATATAGCTTTCATCGTTTTATGTATATTGGCCGCCGTGATTTTAGGAGGGCTGCTGACGGTTATATCAAAAAAAACCTGCCGAGAGATAAAGACATATCTCAAGAGGCGAAAGGACTTTCTCAAGTCGCCTCCCAAGGCGGCAGTCAGCGCAATATACGGTTTTATGGAAAGCAGGGATTACCCGCTTAAAGATGAGACAGTACAGCTTGGAAACAAGGCGGCATACAGCAGATATCCGATGGAGGAAGAAGACAGAAAAGTCATGATGAAATATCTGAAAGACGCCGAAAAAGAGAAAAAGAAGAATAAAAAGGGAAGATCATATTGACCATGAGAATAAAAAAAGCGTTAAACCAACATAAAATATTGATTGCAGTCTTCATCGCAGTAATAGCGGTGACAGCGCTGTCAGCCTTATACGTGACGTCTCATGGATATGCGCAAGGTGAAAACCCCATATCCGGAATAAATGAGAGCCGCTCTCAGATATTGGTGACAGGTCAGAACTATTCTCTCAATCATGAACAGGAGCAGCAGTATCTTGAAGAAGAACAAAAACGTGAAGAACTGAGAAATCAGGAACTGGCTGGTCAGCAGACAGGAGATCTGGGACAGGACTCTTCTCAGTGGGGAATAGATGATACAGGCGAGGGCAGCGGCAGCTTGGGAAGCTCCGGCGGCGACAGCCCTGCTCCGGGTAAAGGCGACGGCGATAAGGGAGATGAAGGCAGCGGCGAAAATACAGGAGGAGACGAAGAGGAATCTAAACTTCCCGTGATAAAGTCGAGCCTTTCGGAAGTCAGCAGAGTAGACGGCAATTATCTTACATTTACTGTAGAGGCCACCAGTTACAAAAAAGTCAAGCTCAGTTCTTTCAACATAAATGTGCTTGTTAACGGCAGCAGAATAAGCAGCTCGGGAACCAGCAGCAAAGGGGTAGTAACATACAGGGCTGACGGCGCTTTAAGAGACGGCGCCAATGAGATATCGGTAACAGCCACAGATGAGGAGGGCTATACGGCCACAAAGATATATAACTTCGATGTGGATATAAACGGAGAACGACCTCCGGGGGGCAATGTAAGCTTTGTACTGGACGCTCCGTCTATAGGGCTTGGGACGATATATAGAACTACGGCCACGTTTTACGAAGGAGAAAATGCGGCGGGGTTCATAGACAGAACTTTGAAATCCGCAGGGTTTTCTTTGAAGACGACCGGTTCGGTGGCCATGGGGTATTATGTGGCCAGACTCAATAAACCGGGAATATCAGAAGGCTGGCAGATAAATGAAGCAGTCAAGAAGAGACTGGACGATATGAATGCAGATGAAAACGGCCCTCCGGAAAGCGAGGATACTTTGGGAGAACAGGATTTCTATAAATATTCCGGCTGGGTATATGCTGTAAACGGCGAATATCCGGACGGAATGGCGGCCTTCAATCTGCAGGACGGCGATGAGATAAGGTTATCCTTTACTTTGTGGATGGGATATGAATATGACGGGACATGGCCCGAGTGCCGCTTATAGGCGCAAGGGATGTTCATAGATAAAGTATTATCAGTAAAAAAGGAGGACAAAATGCAAAAAATTAAAAATGGTAAGAAGAGAGCATTCTCTTTGACGATCATTCTTGCTATGCTGCTGACGATGATACCGGCGCAGGCCTTTGCCTGGGGCACGCAGCCGGAAGACTCTCACGGCGTGGATATGGAATGGTATAATCTGAGAAACAATCAGGAGAACAACGGAGTGACGGAAAGTCCGACTCCTACCGACGACCAGACAGCTTCTCTGAAGTGGGGAGTAAAGTATGGCACGGGATGGGGAGCCGCGCCTACGCCGCCGCTGATTTTAAACAGCAAGATATACATCGCTCAGGGAAATAAAATCCACGAGTTAAATAAAGAAACCGGAGCATTGATACGTTCCAGCGATGCGATGATCGGGAATGTGGGATATGCGATGAACCCTATAATATATGCGGACGGGATGTTATATGTACAGATGTCCAACGGAATCATACAGGCGGTTGATTTCGAGACTCTTAAATGCGTATGGCATTCTGAAAAATTAGGCGGACAGACAGTCTCGCCTATAAGCTATACGACCGTCGACGGCAAGGGATATGTATATACAGGCACCTGGTCGGGAGAGAATAGAGACGGAGTCTTCTTCGCCGTGTCTACTGATATAGACGAGGGTAAAATATCGGACGGAGACGGTAAAGGAGGTTTTGAAAAAGCTGTAACATGGCAGTTTCAGCCTTCCGGTTCGTCTATAGATAAAAATCCTGATATAAAATATGACCCGGACCTTCACGCGACTTTAGAGCAGGAAGGAAACGTAGCTAAGAGAGGCTTCTACTGGGCCGGCGCTTACGCCTGCGAAAATTACATAGCCGTAGGCAGCGACGACGGCACCAGGGAAGGAGACTATACTGCCAACGGTGTGTTCTATACGCTGGATCCTGAGACGGGAGATATAATAGATAAGTATTCAGGCATAAAAGGCGATATAAGAACTTCTGTGACATACGATAACGGCCGTCTGTACTTCTGTACTAAGGGCGGAAAAGTATGCAGGATAGACGTAGACGAAGATGGATATCTGTCTAACTATACTGAACTGCAGCTTGTGGACGACAAGAACGGCGGCAAAAATAGAATGATAACCTCTACGCCGCTGGTATACGGAGGAAAGATATATATCGGAGCCAGCGGAGCCGGCGGACAGTTTGATCCGGATGGCGGCCATGTATTCGCAGTCATAGACGATACCAGCGAAGAATTGGAATTGATGTACGATATACCGATCGCAGGATATCCTCAGGCTGCCGCGCTTTTATCCACGGCTTACGAGGGAGTGGACTATGACGGCAAAGACGGAGCAGACGGAAGAGTGTACATATATTTCACTTACAACTCTAACCCGGGCGGCATATATTATATCTATGATACGCCGGATGCTACAGAGCCTCTGACCAGCGGAAAAGAACTGTTTGTACCTGAAAGCAGCATGAGACAATACTGTATCAGTACCATATGCGCCGACAGAGACGGAACTCTGTATTATAAGAACGACAGCTGTTACGTTATGGCAGTGGAGACAAACAACGCATATGCAGAGGATATAAAGATAACGGCCGACGATGGAACCGAGGCGACCTGGAACACCGCCTTCGATCAGAAGAATACGGAGTACGAAGTGAAGGTGCCGGCTGCGGCTTCATCTATAACGTTAAATCTCACTCTTCCTGACGATGCTACTGCGGAAGTTAACGGAACAGCTTATACCGACGGTATGAGAGTAGAACTGACGGGAGAAAGCACATCGCTGGAAGTAGCCGTCAAAGTTGGCGAACAGACCAAGACGTATACCATAGAGGTTAAGAAGATAAGTACTGATTCAACACTTAATTCTCTTAAAGTCAGCACGAGCAATATTCCGGGAAGCAACGAATTAGAAATATCACCGGAATTTAATTCTGATGTTACGAATTATACGGCAGAAGCTACGGATGTCTCCTATAGCTTGTTCTGGCGAGTATGGGTAGATGCTACAGTGGAAGATTCGACCATAGAGGTTATTCCTGTAGAAAATGTAGAAAAAGTGAACGACAGCACTATTTCTTCGAGAGGGTACGTGGGAGTATATGCTGAAGACGGCAATAAAACATGCAAAGTACAGATAAAGGTTACTTCAGAGGACGGATCTTCCAGTACCACATATGATCTTACAATCCTCAAGAAAGTCAAGGCTACCGGAATAACCATAGACCAGAAGGATTTCACCATGGACGTTACAGATGATCCGGTGGTTCTGAGCGCTACGGTGACTCCTGAAGACGCTACGGATAAGACTGTCAAATGGTATTCTCTCAACGCTGAGGAGTCTCAGGAAGAATCTCCTGTAACTATCGAGGAAGACGGAGACGGCACGTTGACTCCCGTAAGTGAAGGAAAAGCCACCGTCACAGCTATCTCTAACAGTTCTACCGGGCTGAGCGCCAAGATAACCGTGACTGTGACCGATAAGGCTAAAGACGTTAAGGATAAAGTAGATGCTCTCGGAGAGATCACTCTCGACAGCAAAGCAGATATAGACGCAGCAAAAGCTGCTTATGACGCTCTCAGCGATAAGCAGAAGGAGAGAGCCGATACTATGGGCGTGAAGACGTCTCTGGAAGCGGCTCAGGATAAATACGACGAACTTAAAGAGCAGGCTGACAAGGATGCTGCAGATAAGGCCGCCGCAGACGCTGTATCAGCAAAGATAGACGCTATCGGAGCTGTTGAGGACATAACTCTCGGCAGTAAAACTGCCATAGATGACGCCAGAGCCGCTTACGAAGGGCTCACCGAAGAACAGAAGACTCTGGTAGATAAAGATAAGCTAAAAGCGCTGGAAAATGCTGAAAAGAAGCTAACTGAATTAGAGCTGACGAAAGCAAAAGAGGACGCTAAGGCAGACATATCATCATACAAGAATATGGATGATTACAGAGATCAGCAGAAACAGGAGCTGGCCGATATCATAGCAGACGCCGGTGAGGCTATAGATAAGGCAGATGACAAAGAAGCTATAGAAGAGATTATAACTTCGGCCAAAGACGAGATGGATAAAGTAAAGACAGATGATCAGCTGACTGAAGAAGAGGAACAGGCGGCTAAGGCTGAAGCAGATAAGAAAGCAGCTGAAGAAGTGGACGCACTGATCGACGCTGTCGGATCTTTAGACGACATCACTCTCGACAGCATAGAGGCGATAAACAAGGCAACAGACGCGTACAATAAGCTGACTGACGATCAGAAGAGGCTGGTACAAGGTCTGGACAAACTGAATGCCGTCGTGGATAAATATGAGAGTCTCAAGGCAGATTCCGACAAGAACGGCGATAACACTGACAATACAGCTAAGGGAGAAGACGCTTCCCAAGGCGCAGTTAAGACGGCAGACGAAAGCGGTATATTATCATGGGTGATCCTTTTGGGAGCAGCAGTACTTGGCTTCTTTGGATTCCGGAGAAAATATAACGCCGGTAAATAATGATATTTGTTGCGGGGCTTTATAATCAAGCCCCGCAGCATCTTGCATTGCAGAACGGTACGTCAAATCAAAACCGGGGTGAGATTTATGACCATGAAGGCAAACGTAGGCTTTTCAGATAAAGAAATAATGAAAGCTCAGAGAAAGTACGCAAAGATGAGCGACGAAGAACTGTGTGAAATGATTAGAAAGAAGACGCAGGAACTGGGAAGAACGCCGAGGGTAGGCGAGATACC
>OGQK01001332.1_pt1 | contig 13091 bp, 11 predicted proteins | sample 1553221 | NCBI WGS metagenome assembly OGQK01 (sample SAMEA2579996, study PRJEB22360) | human gut metagenome | biome: human gut; feature: human-associated habitat; material: faeces | place: Denmark | collected 2008/2010 | reverse complement strand
TGCCATCAACGCTTGTCATTGCCCGGCTGCGGCCGCGGCGTCAGCGTGCCTACCTCCACAAAGCCGAATCCGGCCTGGCCGAAGGCGTTCACCGTATCCGCCTCCTTGTCCATTCCGGCGGCGAGACCCACCCGGTTGGGGAATTTCATTCCCAGGATTTCCACAGGGTCGGAAGGAACTTCCCCCATCAGAAGGGGCAGTACGCGCATCTTTTCTGCCAGGCGCAGCCCCCACAAGGTCACTTTGTGGGCGGTTTCCGGATTCATCTGGAACAGTACACTTTTAGCGGCGGAATATAAGGCGGGTGACACGATGCGGGGAGTGTATCACACCCTCCTTTAGGGTCAAGAATGGGAAGCGTCTTGCCGGGAGGATTTTATCCGGTACAATTCCCTGCCATGAACAGGAAGGAACGCCTCTCGTCCTGCCGTCTATACGGCATTGCGGATATGGGATATACCGCTGAACATCAATTAATCCCCGTTACGGAAAAATTGCTGGCAGGCGGTCTGGGCATCCTCCAGCTCAGGGCGAAAAACCATGACCCGGAGCACATCGCGCGCATGGGTAGCCGGCTTGCCCCGCTGTGCCGCGAATACGGCTGTCTTTTCATCATCAACGACTATCCTGAAATAGCCCTCAGCACCGGGGCGGACGGCGTCCATCTGGGCCAGGACGACGGAGATCAGGCTTCCGTGCGGGCCATGCTGGGGACGGACGCCATCATCGGGCGTTCCACACACAGCCCGGAACAGGCTCTGGGCGCGTTCCGGGAGCAGGCGGACTACATCGGATTCGGCCCCTTGTTTCCCACGGACACCAAGCCGGGAAGGCCGGCGATCGGCCTGGAAGACATTGCAGGCGTGCGGCGGCAATTGCCGGAAGAGTTTCCCGTCTTCTGCATTGGAGGCATTAATGGAAACACGCTGCCCTCCGTTCTGGAGGCGGGAGCAAGCAGGGTCGTCATCGTTTCCTGGCTGCTTGCACACCCGGATATAACGGGAACGGTCTCGGCGCTTAGAAAAAGATTGGGAGAAGCGTGAGGAAAAACGCGCCTTCCCGGGTATTGCACTCCACTCCTGCGGTTACCCCTGTCTTTCCTCTCCCTCCGGAGAAAGAGCCGGACGGGAAATCAGCAGGACAGCCGTATCCACAATCATTTGCAGGATGCGGTCCTGATCCTTCATCCACGGCTCCTTGTCATGAAGTTCCAGCCGTGTGACGTATTTCCCCAGCGTGGCATGGAAAATGGAACTCATGATGTGTATGTGCCAGGATATGGAAAGTTCGTCGTCCCATGGGCAGAATCGGCGAACCCTCAACGTCATCTCCCGGATAAGCGGAGCATAGAATTCATCATAAATCTTCCTTCCCAGGTATTCCGGTTCCTGGGGCAGCCGCCACAGCAGGCGAGCGTGATTCGGACCTCCCAGGTTTTTATCCAGCAGCAAACGGAAAGCGGGCTCAATGAAGGCACGGGCATACGTCCTGAGGGACGGATGAAGGTCCGCCTCTTTCAGCATTTTCATGCGCTCCTCCATCAGGGGTTCCGCATATTGCCTGAAAACGGCCAGGTACAGCCCTTCCTTGTTTTCAAAGTAGTAAACAATGGAAGCCAAGTTCACCCCTGCTTCAGAGGCAATCGCCCTCATGGTCACTCCGTCAAATCCCCTGAGGGCAAAAAGTTTCTGCGCGGCACGGAGAATTTTACCGCTGGTTTCCGCAGAGCGGTCCGACTGGGATTTGCGGATGGAAGCCATCGTTTTAAAAGATCAAACGGTGCTGCAGCCTAGCGGGAGGAACGGCTTGAACCAGCGGCTTTCACCAACTGTTCCATGTCCTGGGAAGACTGGATGGGCTTGCCAGCCTTATCCACCAGAATCATCGTAGGGATGCCGCGCGGGGCCACCTTTTTGGCAAGCTCCGTCAAATCCTGCCTCAGCAGGATGGGCCAGGGCATGTTGTTGGCGGCGGCCCACTTCTGGGCGGCTTCCAGATTCTGGTCCAGATTGCACATGATCACTTCCACATCCGGGTTGTCCTTCACCGCCTTGTTGTAGGCCTCCACGCTGTGGGGCGCATTCCGGCAGCACGGGCCGCACCAGCTCGCGCTGAAATACAGGATGAAATGTCCGGGATTCAGCTTCCCGTCCTTCTTTTTAAGCTTGCCGTTTTCCAGCATGTAGGTTTTCCCCTTCATTTCCTCCGCCACGGGGCCGGACGGCACGGAGGACCATTCCGCAACAGGCTTGCCTATCACTTCCTTGTGTTCCTCCAGCCACGCGCGGTCTTCCTCGGAAAGTTTTTCCAACGGCATCGTGATGGGTTTCTTGGCCGTGGTCACCAGCTTGACGGTCTTCATATTCAAGGCGATGGGGCGTGCCTCCACGGTACTGCCCGTGCTTTTATTCGTCCAAATGCGGAGGGACGGATCCTCCGACGCTCCGGGAGCATCCGCAAAACAGAAGGAGGAACCCGCTACGAACGCGGACGCCAGCAGAATACGCCAGGGAGAAAATTTCATGCGCATAACGCTGATATACTACTTCTTACCTTCCATGTCGAGAAGCTGATTCCAAAATCTGCCTTGCCTGCGCGTGCCCCGGATCGCGGCGCAGGGCTTCCGCGGCGGCGGCGGCGGCGTCACGGTACCGCCCGTTGCGGTAAAGCATCACCGCCAGCGTGAACGGAATATCCGCATTCTCCTTGTCCAGGGAGGAACAGTTTTCCAGATCCTGAAGAGCCTGTTCCAGCCGTCCCACCTTTTCATTCAGCAGGGCGCGGTTGAACAGGGCACGGATGAAGGAAGGTTCTATTTTCAGAGCTTCATTAAAGGATTCCAGCGCGCCCGGCTCATCGTTGTTTTCAATCTGGCCCAGGCCCAGCAGATACCACAGATTGGCATCCTTCGGAGCCAGCCGCACGGCCTCCCTCATCTGGTCCACCGCCTCCCCCCTGCGGCCCTGGGAGGCCAGAAAAACGGCATAATCCCGGTGCACCACGGAAGAGGTGGCGTCCCACTTCAAGGCCTTGGCAAACCACTGTTCCGCCGCTTTCGCATCCTTGCGGCTGATGGCTATCTGGGCCAGCTTCATCGCCCCGGACGGCTGGTCCGCCTGGTGCAGGGCGGCGGCGGTCAGCTCCTTCATGCCGGGGCTGTCCGGCGGCAGGGAATCCCGGAGGGCCCATTCCGCCTGCAGGCGCACTACCTTGAACGGATCATTGAGCAATTTGCCCGCGGCGGGATTGCCCACACGGCCCATCACCTAGGCGGCGGCGGCGCGCGTCAGGGCATCCGGATCCTTGACCGCCGCTGCGGCCAGTTCCTGAACGGCGGGTTCATGCGCCCAGGCATCCATCAGATCCAGCAGCGTCGCGCGCCAGGCGCCCACTTCCTCCCGCTTGAAGCACTCCATCAGCAGCGGCAGAACATCCTCCCGCCCTTCATAGGCACGCTGCACGGCCCGGGTACGGTCCCTGTACTGCGCCATCTTGGGCTTGGCCCCGTAATATTTTTCCACCGCTTGCGCGGCCCATTCATTAGTTTTTTCCCTGTGGCACATGGTGCAGGCATTCGGAATGCCCAGCTCCACGCTCAGGAGGGGATCGGGAGAATTGAAGGAATGGTCCCTGCGCGGGTCTCGGGCCATGTACAGACTTTCCGGCATGTGGCATTCCACACAGCGGGCGCCCATGCTGGACTGCGGGCACGGCGTATGTGTGGCCATGTCAATGATAGGAGCTTTTACGCCGTTTACCGCCTCCCCGGTGCCGTGGCACCGCAGGCAGAGGGTGTTATCCTCCTGCGGAAGCTTCAGTGTTCCCGTATGCGGGTTATGGCAATCCAGGCAGGTGACGCCCGCCTTGCCCATGCGGCTCAGGCGCAGCCCGGTTTCGCAATAATCCTCATCCCTCTGCATGCCGTTGGGCCAGAAAACGCCGGGCTGCACGGGAAGCACGAGCTGGAAATGGTTGTCAAAACGGTCGCCAACGGCAAAATCATGATCGAATTCGTCCCGCCGGGCGTGGCAGGAAGCGCAGTTGTCGTGAATCTGCTGCGGCGTCAGCTTGTCCCTGGTGGAAATCATGCACCCCGTCCCCGCCTCCGGCTTGTCCAGCAAGGGGCCGTGGCACTGGATGCAAGTCACGCCGGGTTCCGTCCAGGTGGAGGCATAGCGGTCCTTGACCGGATCATAATTTTTATGGAACAGGGACATGTGGCACCACGCGCACTGCGTGTTCCAGTTCATGCCGCGGCCCGTCCAGTGCCCCCAGTCCCCCGGTTGCCGGGCATCCTTGCCAAAGATATCAAACCACTCCTTGCGGTTCACGTCCCACGCGGCGCTCAAGGTATGATAACCGCCGTCCCCGGCGGGAACCAGGTACTGCACCAGGGGAATTCTCCCCGTGGCCCAGTCCGCGCGCCAGGAGGTTGAGGACTGGCCGTCATGCACCATGCGCCCCTCTGCATTTGTGGAGAATTGAAGAATGCTGCCGTGGGCGTCCAGCTTCATGTTATGGAACGCCTCAGATTCCCACTGGTCCCCCAGCTTGCGGAACGCCCAGGCATGATCCGACCCGGCCCACTGCCGGAATTCCTTTTCATGGCAAGCTCCGCACTGCATGGAGATGGGAACTTCATTCTGATCCCAGTGCTCGCTGCCGCCTGAGAAAACGGCCGGCGGGGCCTCCGCGCCGGAACGACGGTCCATCCATGCCTTCATCATCGTGCCTATCCCGATCAGCGCCCCAAGAACAACAAGGAGAATCACCCACTTTTTCATGGAGGGGCGTTTCATGGAAGCATCTACGGACTCAGGCTGGGACATGACGGAAAATATTCTGCCATATCATACGCGCTCCACCAAGGAACTTTTGCACAAAGCAACGGGGTTCCGGCGCATTCCCGCCTGAGGCCCGCGGATTATTCCTCCTCTTCCAGGGCTTCCTCCCGCATGAGGGGAGTAATCCGGGTCACGATGCAGCGTTCCACGCCGCCGTTCTCCGTCCGGGTCACCTTGAATTCCAGGCCGCGGTAGCCCACGGAATCCCCTTCTTCCGCCGGAGCTTCCAGCAGATTGAGAATCAGGCCGCCCACAGTATCAATTTCCTCACTCTGCAAGTCCATGTCCATGGCTTCCCCCAGCTCCTCAATACGGGCGAGTCCGGACACGTCGCAGGAGAAGCCCACCGCGTCCCGCGGCAGGTCTGTCAATACTCTGATGCGGCCGCGGTCCCAGCCCATCACCTCGGAAAACACGTCCGTCAGGGTCAGCAGGCCGGAGGTTCCCCCATGCTCGTCCAGAATGATGGCAAGGCGCACATTGTCTTTCCTCATGATTTCCACCACGTTGTCAAACTTCACCGTCTTGGGCACCTTGGGAATGGCGTGGATGTATTCGGACGTCAGGGCCTTCCCTCGCAGCATGATGCGGAACAGGTCACGGGCATGCACCATGCCCACCACGTGGTCCAGGTCCCCGCGGTAGACGGGGTAGCGCGTGCGGCGGGTGCGGCGTACAATTTCCCTTATCTGCTCATGCCCCGCCCTTTCCGGAATGGCGTCTATCCTGACGCGCGGAGTCATGACCTGGTGAACATACAGATCCTCCAGGTCAAACAGGCCGTCCATGATGCGGCCGGATTCCTGCGGCAGGGCGCCGTTTTCATGGCTCTCCTCAATGATGTACTGGAGTTCTTCCGCAGAATGGTAATGGGATTTGGATTCATTCCTGTCCACGCCCAGCAGCCTCAGGAAGAAGTTGCCCAGGGTGTTCATGCCCACCACCAGCGGATACAGGCAGAGCTGAATCACGTACATGGGCATCGTAATGATGAGGCAGAGCTTCGTGGCGTACTGGAGGGAAAGAGCCTTGGGCACCATTTCCCCGAGCACGATGTGCAGGTACGTCAGCACCGCTACGGACAGAACGCTGGCCGCGCCATGCGCCACCAGCCAGGAGGCCCAGCCGTACTGGGCCAGCCATTCGTGGAGCCATCCGGCCACGGCATGCTCCCCGTACATGCCCAGCCCCAGGCTGGCGAATGTGATGCCGAGTTGGGCCGTGGCAATGTAGCGGTCCTGCAAACGGGGCGTTTTCAATATCTGGGAAACACGGCGCGCCACCATGTTGCCGGACGCCCCCATTTGCTCAAGCGCCGCGCGGGGCGCGCCAAGCAGCGCAAACTCCGCGGCCACAAACAGGCCGTTCAGTACAATCAGCAGCAGAATAATAAAAATCGTCATCATGATTCCACCCCGCTTTCCATGGCAGGTTCATCCTCCTTCTTCTCGGGGGGAAGCAACAGGATGGAGGAAACGCGGTTGTGGTCCATCTTTTCCACCACCAGAACGCGCCCCGCAATAATCAGGCGGTCCCCCTCCTTCGGAATGCAGGACATGTGCTTGATCACACAGCCGCCCACCGTGGTGGCGCCGTTCATCAGGAAGGGCACCAGGCATTCCGCCTTATGGGCGCGCATCATGCCGGGAATGCGCACGGAACCGTCCGGCAGGTATTCCACCTTTTCCCCGGAGCGGATGAATTCCTCATCAATATCCCCCACCATTTCACCCAGCAGGCGTTCCAGCGTCACCAGACCTACAAATTTGCCGTACTCATCCAGCACAAAGGCTTCCTTGGCCTTGTCCTCCCGCAGACGGGACATCAGCATCTCCACCGTCTGCATTTCCATTACGCACGGCACCTGCCGCAGCATGGAGCGCAGGGGAGGCAGAACACCCTTTTCCGCATACGCGGCCACCATGTCCTTGATGTGCAGCATGCCGATGACAGCTTCACGGTTTCCTTCATACACCGGAATATGGGTATGAGGCCTGTCCGCAATCATGTTCAGAATATCTTCCTGGGTAGCGTCCACATCCAGGCAGACGAGCTGGAAACGGGGAATCATGATCTGCTCCACCGTACGTTCCGCCAGGGAAAGCGCGCTGTGCAGCCGTTCATGCTCATCCTCCTCCAGCATGCCGCCCTGGTGGCTTTCATCCAGCAACATGTTGATCTCCTGCTGGGTGTGGATGTGCTGGTGACCGCCGGGGGGCAGACGGAACAGTTTAAGCAGCAGAAGGCCGCTTCCGTTCAGGAAATCAATGAACCATGCGAAGAAAGTCAGCGTCCAGCGCATGGGGTAATACGTGTACAGGGCCGCCTGCCTGGGAAACTGCAGCGCCAGGGATTTGGGCATCAGTTCCCCCATAATCACCTGCAGGACCGTCAGGACGACCAGCACTACAATGGCGGCTACGGAGTTGGCCATCACGGAATCCATGCCGCCGAACCGTTCAAACAGAGGGAGCAGGTAGGCGGACAATTCCACTTGGCCGTACGCACCCAGAATCAGGCTGGAAATGGTAATGCCGAACTGGCAGGCCGCAATGTAGCGGTCCAGTTCCTTCGTGTTTTCCAAAATCTTCAGCAAATGGGCAGCCACCTTGCTGCCGCCTTCCGCCATCTCCCGGATCATGTTGCGGCGCACGCTCACCGCTGCGAATTCTGCGGCAACATAAAAGGCGTTGACCAGAATCAGGAAAAGAATAACGAAGATGATAAAAAGAATCATGTATGGAGGAATGTCCGTAAAACGCAACGGGCATCCGCATCATAGGAACCAAAAAAATACTGTCAAGAACGGGAAACAAAAAAATCTGCCATGCGACCACCCGCCTCATTCCTCCGGCATTGCTTCCCTCCCTCCTTCCATGATAAGCTGGGGAATGCCCGCTATCCGCTCTCTGCTGTTTCCTCTGCTTCTCTTCAACCTCTGCCTGGCCGCCATGCCGGAAACGCAGCCGCCTTTCAGCGTCCAGTCCATGGAGCGGCTGACTTCCCTGCTGGACATTCCCTCCACTTCCGGAGCGGAAGCCCCTCTCCAGCAATTCTGGCTCAAGCACGTGGCGCCCCTGGCGGACAGTTCCGGCACGGACGCGCATCAAAATGCCTGGGCTACGTTCCGCAGCCCGGACCCGGACGCCCCGGAATTGCTGATAGACGCCCATGCCGATGAAGTGGGCGTTGTCATTGCAGGCATCACTCCGTCCGGCTTTCTGAAAGTAAGGCCCGTCGGCTTTCCGGACTTCCAGTCCATGCTTTCCTGCCCCTACCGTTTTGACGGGGAACACGGACCCGTTACCGCCTTTGCCGGAGCGGTTCCCGGCTGGTGGCTGAACCGCGCCCCCCCTTCCGGCAGGAGGGGAATATATCCTGTTTGACGCAGGAGCATCCAGTCCCGAGGAAGTCCGGAAAATGGGCTTGAGCGTCGGCCGGCGCGGCGTTCCCGCCACCAAACCGGAACTGCTTCACGGCACGCGCCTGATGGCCCACGGCCTGGACTGCCGCCTCAATTCCTTTATGCTGATGGAGCTGGCCTCCTTTCTGTCCCGGCATAAAAAGGATCTGAAATACCACGTCACGCTTCTTTCCTCCTCCCAGGAGAAAACAGGGCTGGCAGGAGCCACGGCGTATTGTGGCAGGAACCGCCCCAAGCTGGCTATTGTCATTGACTGCACGCTGGATACCGTCCAACTCGACGATCTGCCGCCCCGTGAAGAAAACGAGCGACTGAGCCGCCAGGCCATGGGGAAAGGCCCCGTCATTTTTACCCATGATAAAATCTTTTACCAGCCTATTACCGTCCAACTGCTCCACCTGGCGGAAGAACACGGGATTCCGTTCCAGAAGGACGCCACTTTCCCGCCCGGCATGGCCAATTTCGTCCCCGTCAAGCTTTACGGCGGCCACGCCGCTTTCCTGGGGCCTCCCATCCGCTACATGCATTCTCCCCGGGAGCTGGGGGACCTGAAGGACGTGAAAGCCACGCTGGACCTGCTGGGCCGCTTTCTGTGCACGCCTCCTTCCGCTGAAGTGAAAGCGGCATCCATGCAGAAAAAGGAACAGCCTTGACACCCCGCAGGAATGCCGTACGGCAAAAAAACCTTCTTCCGGAAGGAGTGGCAATAACGCGGGCACGAATCCAGCCCGCGGTTCAGGAACATACCGCCGCAAAAACAAAGCTGCCTCCCGGTTTCCTCCAAGGCCTATTCCCGTTGCCTGTCTGATTTTCCCCGACTTCTTCCTGAAACGGCAAAAAAGCATCCGGAAGATCACGCGAACTTTCCCTCTTGCGGTAAAAGCCCCCTTTAAACGATCAAACAGCCCCGCTCCCGGAACAAACCGGAAACGGGGCTGGAAATTTAAAGGTTCAACGGAAAAACCGTTATTCCGTGATGCCGGCGGCTTCCGCTTCGGCTGCCTTGGCGTCGCGCAGAGCAGCGCGCACGGACATCTTCACGCGGCCCTTGTCGTCAATGCCGATGCACTTGGCGGTCACCACGTCTCCCACGCTGACGACGTCTTCCGTCTTGGCGGTGCGGCCTTCAGCCAGCTCGGAGATGTGAATCAGGCCGTCCTTGCCGGGGAGTACTTCCATGAACGCGCCGAAGGTAGTCGTGGAAACGATCTTGCCGGTGTACAGTTCACCGATTTCAATGGTCTTGAACATGCGGGTGACCAGTTCCAGCGCACGGTCCAGGCCTTCCTGCTTGGAAGCGTAGATGTGCACGGTGCCGTCTTCCTCAATGTTGATGTCAGCACCGGATTCAGCCTGGATGGCCTTGATGTTCTTGCCGCCGGGGCCAATCAGCTCGCCGATGCGGTCGGCGGGAATCTTGGTGGTCTCAATGCGGGGGGCATTCGGACTCATCTGGGCCGGAGCGGCAATGGCGTCATTCATGACCTTCAGCACATCCGTGCGTCCAGCCTTCGCCACGTGGATGGCTTCTTCCAGAATGGAGAGGGGGATGCCGGGCAGCTTGAGGTCCAGCTGGTAGCCCGTCACGCCTTCCGACGTGCCGCAAAGCTTGAAGTCCATGTCGCCGTAAAAGTCTTCGGAACCGATGATGTCCAGCAGGGTCTTGTACGTGGTGATTTCATGCTGGTCGTTCTGTTCCGTCACCAGGCCCACGGAAATGCCCGCCACGGGGCGCTTGAGGGGCACGCCAGCCGCCAGCAGGGACATGGTGCCCGCGCAGACGGAAGCCATGGAGGTGGAACCGTTGGATTCCATGATTTCAGAAGAAACGCGGATGGCGTACGGGAATTCCTGTTCGCTCGGCACGACCGGGAAGATGGAACGTTCCGCCAGGGCGCCATGGCCGATTTCACGACGGTTCTGACCGCCGAAACGGCCGGTGTCACCCACGGAGAAGGGCGGGAAGTTGTAATGCAGGATGAAGCGCTTTTCATTCACGCTGCCCGTGTAGTTGTCCATGTACTGGCGTTCTTCCATCGGGGCCAGCGTCGCCAGGCAGAGAGACATCGTTTCACCGCGGGCGAACATGGCGGAGCCGTGCACCACGGGAGGCAGAACGTTGATTTCCGCCGTCAGGGGACGCAGTTGCTTGAGGGCGCGGCCGTCGGCGCGCTTGTCCTTTTCCATGATGGAGATGCGGAAGGCCTTCTTCTGGATATATTCAAAGACCTGTTCCACGTCAAAGTCGGTGGCTTCCGGATGGCGTTCCTTGATGGCGGCTTCCACTTCGTCACGCAGGGCGCCCACCTTCTTCTGCCGTTCCACCTTGGAGGCGGCATAAATGGCTTCTTCAATGCGGTCCCCGGCGATTTCATAGCCGATTTCCAGCAGTTCCGGCTTGGCGAGGCAGAGTTCATAGGAACGCTTTTCCTTGCCGCACACGGCGCGGAGTTCTTCCTGCTTTTCGCAGATGACCTTCACATTTTCCTGGGCAAGGCGCAGGGCGGCGATGAAGTCTTCTTCCGGCAGTTCGTTGGCGGAACCTTCAATCATGATGACCTGGTCCTTCGTGCCGGCAAACACCAGGTCAAGCTGGCTGTTTTCCCGCTGGGAGTTGGTCGGGTTGACGACGAACTGGCCGTCGACGCGGCCCACGCGCACGGCGCCCACGGGTTCGGCAAAGGGAAGGTCGGAAACGACGCAGGCGGCGGAAGCGCCGTTAATGCTCAGGATGTCCGGTTCGTTTTCACCGTCGGCAGAGAGCAGAAGGGAGATAACCTGCGTATCATAAAAGTATCCCTTGGGGAACATCGGACGCAGGGGGCGGTCCGTCATGCGGCACGTCAGGATTTCCTTTTCTGTGGGGCGGCCTTCACGCTTGAAGTAGCCGCCGGGGAACATGCCCGCGGCAGCAGCCTTTTCCTTGTATTCCACGGACAGGGGGAAGAAGGTCTGGCCTTCCTTGACTTTGGTGGCGCTCACCACGGTCACGAGAACGACGGTATCGCCGCTGCGGACGACAACCGCGCCGTCTGCCAGACGGGCCATTTTTCCGGTTTCAATCGTGATGGGATTCGTACCAACGTTGCATTCAACTGAATGTATGCTCATTATATTTCTTGTCTTTCAGTCACCCGCAGCCTCATCAGCCCATTCAGACCGGCTCCGGGCGGGAAGCCTGAATGGCGTCAGGTACGGGCAGTGCCTCAGGAAGAGTGTTATCCGCAGCAGCCTTTTCCCAAAAACGAAGGAGAACACTGTCCGCGCGGCAGGGCGCACATCCCAGATGGATCAAACGCTCCGGCCCAGTCTTACCGGCTTGACAGCCTGTGAAAATCCGAAAATTTCTCAAGGCATGCCCGACAGAAACGCACCGGGAAACGAGTTCCCGAACGTCGGATGCCAGCATAAGCCCTGTCAAGGAGAATGCAAGCAAATAGTTTGATAGCTCCGCTGTTCCGTGCTTTTCCCTGCCACTTGCCGGGAATGGACGTCCCCTCCCTTCCCTGCCGGGAAACTTCCGCCGGAGCAGATGCGGGGCATCCCCGGCGGCAAGCGCCGCTCCTCATGCGGAACCGGGGCGCCGCAGCCATCCGCCGCCGAGCGCCTTGCAAAATTTGACGACGGCGTTCAGCTGCATTTGCGCGGCATCCGCCATGTCCAGCTCCCCGCTCAGCAGGCTCCTGTGCGTATCCAGGGCATCCATCAGCCCCACGTACCCGGCCTCATACTGCTTGGAGGCAACGTCCCAGCTACGGTGCAGGCGCTTCACCTCGTCAAGGGAGGCCTCGTAAACCTCCGCACTTTTACGGCGTTCCACCAGGGCGTCCCGGATTTCCCGGAAGGCGTTCAGCACGGCCTGCTCATACGCGGCCTGGACGGCGGCGCATCCGGCGTCCGCGGCACGTACGGCGGCGCGCTTTCTTCCCTCGTCAAACAGGGTCTGAAGAATGCCCGCTCCCAATTCATAACTTCTGGAAGTCTGGTTCAGCAATTCGTTCAACCGGGTGCTGACCTGCCCCAGTTCCCCCGTCAGCACCAGGGAGGGGAACCTGTCCTTCCGCGCCGCCTCCCTTCCGTAAAAGGCGGCTTTCAACCGGGATTCCAGCTCCCAGATATCCGGACGGCGTTCGATCATGTCACCGGGAATCCGCGCCGGAATGGCCGGAGGAGAAGCCAGCAGGGCGGCATTCCCCCCGCCGGGCCACCCGCCCTTCATCACCTGCCTGGGACTGTCTCCCACCAGCACGGACAGCACGCTTTCAGCACGGGACAGTTCGTTTTCCGACAGCCTGAGCTGGGCCAGCGTTTTGGAGAGCTCCGCCTGGACGCGGCGCAGAGCAAGTTCCGGGTACTGTCCCTGCACAAACCTTTTTTCATACATGGCGCAAGGCCTGTTCATAAGAGGCGTGGACGCGGCGGATGATGAGGCACTTTTCCTCCCACGTGCGCACATTGATGTAGGAGGAGGCCACCTCCGCCGTCAGCCGCAGATAACGCATCCCGCGCGGCGGAGGAAGCCAGCAGTTGCGCCCGGGGAGCATGGCGGCTCCCTCCTGCGCCGCCAGGTAAGACGCCCGTACGGGCGTCCCGGTCCGCGGAACTGATGCCCGCCTCTTCTCTCACCAGCTTTTCAATGCGTTCATAATCCCGCCGCGCATGTTCCAGACTGGTGGAGGCCTGGGCCGCCCTGGCCCGCTGGGATTCGACTTCCTGCGGGCGGAAGCCGGCCAGCATCTCGTCATGCCTGGCCTGCATCAGCTTGACGCGAGAACGCGCGGCCATCAGGCGTGCCTGCATGATGCGGCTGGCCAAATGGGCAA
>OGQK01001317.1_pt1 | contig 13251 bp, 7 predicted proteins | sample 1553221 | NCBI WGS metagenome assembly OGQK01 (sample SAMEA2579996, study PRJEB22360) | human gut metagenome | biome: human gut; feature: human-associated habitat; material: faeces | place: Denmark | collected 2008/2010 | reverse complement strand
TTCTGCGGTGTGTTTCGGATTCGTGCCTATGTTCATGCAATATCTCAAGAGCATGGGAGGCACGACCCTGAGCGCAGCCTTTTGCAGGTTCTTTTTATCGCTGCTGCCTATATATTGTTATTTAAAAATAAAGAGAGTGCCTCTTTCCATAACAAAGAAGCAGTTTGCAAAAGTATGCCTCATAACGATAGCAGGCTACGGTGGAACGTCCCTTTTGCTTTTCTTCTCGTACAACTATATTCCTACCGGAATGGCCACGACGCTGCATTTCTGTTATCCGGCTATGGTCATAGTTTTCAGCATAGTTTTTCTCAGAGAAAAGGTAAGGCCGCTCAAGCTATTGTGTGTGGCCATGTGCCTGGCGGGGATGTTCATGTTCTATGACGTCGGAGGAAATATAAGCCTCACGGGTATCTTTCTGGCGTTCATATCGGGGAACACCTACGCTTTTTACATATTATATCTTGATAAGAGCGAACTTAAAGAGATACATTCTCTCAAACTGATCTTTTATATGAATACTGTGGCGGCGGTGCTCATAGGAGCAGTGGCTCTTGCGAAAGGCCAGATGATTTTACCGTTTTCGGCGGCCGGATGGGCGGCAGCCACAGCATTTGCAGTATGCGTATCTTTTATCGCTGTCCTGGGGTTTCAGATCGGCGTCAAGTATACCGGAGGGCAGAGCGCAGCTATATTGAGTACACTGGAGCCTATAACCAGCGTGATGGTTGGGATCACAGTTTACGGAGAGAGCTTTTCTGCCAAGGGCGTAGCAGGCTGCGTCCTCATATTGGCGGCGACGGTCATAAAAGAGGATGGGGTGAAAGAACCGTGTTCAGATCAGGTGTAAAGAGAAAACAGTGCCAGAAGATTACAAGATGGGCGGGCGGCCGTACCAGGCAGCTGGCCATATATCCTCAGGACGCCCAAGGCGCAGAAGCTTTTGATTTTGTATTTGAAATAACATCATCTACTACTGATATAAAAGAGAGTGAATATACCATATACGAATCCTATAACAGGACTCTGATGATAATATCGGGAGAATCGGCGCTGACCTTAGAAGACGGCGATTCGCACAGTCTCTCTCCCTATGAGCAGTGTACTTTTGACGGAGCCCTTAAGGTCTTAAGCAGGGGAAGAGCAGTCGATTATGAGATGACCCTGAGAAAGGGTCGGAGCGGAAGGGTAGAATTTCTCGGCAGAGTATCTGACTTGAGCATAAAGGAGGACCCCGGTTATCTTGGGCTGTATTGTCTCAAAGGCAGTTTGAGGATATATTCAAAGGACGGAGAGCATCTGCTATACGAGGGGGATCAGTTTTCTGCTTTTTCTGACGAAACAAAAGAACTCCGCTTAGAAGGCGAAGCTCTTGTCATACAGACGATTATAGACCTGTGATATTGGCGGCGAATTTCGCTGCTTTTTCTTTTATATCCCTGATCTTAAATATATCTCCTGGCTTGCCGGCAGTTTCGATCATAGCAAAATCGGCGGGGAGTATGAGATTTTTATTCATGTTTATAGCGCCTATTATCTGCTGAGCCACTATATCGCCGCCGCTGTATCCGGATACGATTACAGCGAAGACTTTCTTTTGGCTGAAGTCATGGGCTCTGAAGACGGCTGTAAGGCGGTTTATAAAAGCCATGATATTGGCGCTGACAGAATCATTGTAGTTGGGGCAGATCAGGACTAATGCGTCACAGTCGATGATGGCCGGGTATACCTTCTCCACCATCACTCCTCCGTAAAAACATCCGGCATTTTCGCCGAAATGAAGACAGTCGTCGTATTTACAGCCGCGGCAGTCAATCAGCTGCCCGTTTCTTATGGAGATGTCTTCTATATCGGCTTTATCTTCCATGTTCTTTCGGATCATCTCCCACAGATTAAAACTGTTGGAGGTCGTCTTGTTCCCTGCGTGTACGGCGAGAATCTTTTGCTTGCCGTAGGAGGACGTATTCTTTATTGACGCCGCTTCAAAATCAAGCAGTTTATCCGTCAGAAGCAAAACGCTTTTTTCGTAGGCGCTGTATAGATCCGTATCCCACAGATCTGCCAGTACCCTGAAAATTATGGAGATCTTCTGAGGCTTCCACGAGAGGTTTTCCTGGGAAACTCAAGCCGGCTATATTGGCCGCAAAAGCTATCCTGCGGCCCAGATCTTTAGTGAACATATCTCCGCGTCCATCTATGACGATGGCCCGCGGAGCCTGTCAGAGGTTTTGATGAAGCGTGAGACTGGAGATAAGAGAGTATCTTGCAGGCCTCTAAATTTATTCCCCCTTCATCTATCTCTGCTATGAACAGTATCTTGGCTTTTCTGAGACTGCCTTTGCCGGCAAGAAAACAAAACTCGTCCGCTGCGGTGATATACTCCGCTTCTATATCATTTCGTTTTCGGCAGGCAGCAGATATCGCTTTTTTCGATATGTTTTTTAGACGGCCGGGCGAACATTGGGCCGGCAAGTATATGATAAAAAGTTTCATCATTTTCTTCCTGTCACTTTATCTGACATAAATTCCTGTAAGATACTTCTATTCTACGGTAGAGGGCCTCGGGTAGAGGTATGTCTTCTAAAACAGTGTTTTTTCTGTCTATGCGGTTCTTTATGCCTAAAAACGCACCATCGCCGTCCTTTCCGAGATATACGGAACTGTAGTTCCACTCTCCTTTGAGAGTGAGGATGAGAGATATGGCTCCCGATGATATGGCCGGAGCCATATAGGGTTTGAATCCGATGCTGCGCATCTTGAGATTTGCCTCTACTGTAAGCTTTGTAAGCCTGAGAGAAATATCATCATCGTAATTTTCTATACTGTTGGCTATAACAAGATCGCTTCCGTGAGGGCCGTAGGCTCTGCCTTCCCTGATATATGATCTGAAAGAAGGGTCTTTTGCGGCAAAGTATTCGGCTCTCTTGTTCATGACTCCAAGACCGTAGCCCCTGACCTGTCCGGCAGAGAGGCCGGAAGAGAGAAGAACTTCTTTGCACAGGGGATCCACGGGATCTGACACGACGGCGAAGATGCCTTTAAAAGAGGCTTCTGCGGCAAGATGTCCGTAATGAGCGGCAATCTTACGGTTAGCGTCAAACTGGGCCATTCTCACGTCGCCGCCTTGGTCTTGACAGACGGCGGGTATAGACTTGCTGGCGCAGAAGACTATCATATCGCAGTCAAACAGATCTACTTCGGATATGATCTTTACATCCGGGAGAGCGCCGCCCTGACCGCACGTCTCAAAAGGCCAGCCCATCTGATTCATCTCCATCTCGTATCTGCTTGCCGCCGCCGGGTTCATATCATATATGCCGATGGAATCTATCAGGCCTCCCCCCAGGAGCTTAAGCCCCAAAAGAAGAGTTGCGCCTACATCTCCCAAGGCGATTATATTAACTTTGAATCCCGACGCTTTTAGCGGCGACGGCAGGGACAGAGCCTCAGATTCAGGGCATAATTCCCATATATGTCTCTTTACCATTTGAACATTTTCCTCATTCTTATCAGTTTTTCTATATCCGTTTCTACATAATCAGAAGGCGCAGTGTTTTCGTCGGGCCGTATATGACTGACTATATCGGGGTTTTTAGGATCTATGATGACTTCCCCAAGCCTCTTAAGAGTCAGTTTTTGCTCGAACTCCTTTTGATATTCATCTTCCAGCGTTTCGAGTATATCCCTGGCATTCTCGAGACAAGTCATGGAGTAATCATACAGATTCTGTCCTGATATATTGCCCAGGAACGTAGGTACGGCAAAGGGGAGAAGAAGATTCAGCGAAGGTATGACAGACTGACTCTCCACGGCAACACCCGCATCTTTCATGCTGTCGCCTCCTATATAAGGGTACATATCACTTTCATCTATCCAGCATTTGAGATTAGGCAGAAAATATGCGCTGTCCACCGTTCTCTCTTTTATGGTCATGAGATCCCGACCCCGTCCTGTCTGCACGCCTACTACAGTTTCTACGACTTCCACATCGTTGGATTTGAGGATAGGGTCTATCTCGTTCATCCTGTAGCCTTTGTGAAGCAGGTCGTCTACCAGTATCACCGGCCGGTTGAAAGATTTTATGGTCCTCACCTGATTTTCCAGGGTGGAATAATAGCTCTTCTCTTCTATGGTGAAATCTGACACGTCTCTGTAAAAATATTTTTCCGTGTGCATTGATTTGGTCACCGTATTTGGGACTGCCGAGCCTTCCAGCAGCTTTCCAAAAGGCACCGCCATGTATCTTCCATAGGACTTTTCCGCATATGGAAGAGGAGAGACTTTGTTGATTCGTGCGATAAGATTTATTATCTTGTGATACATTATCCCTGAATTATAGGATATGATCAGCTCCCCCGGATATATGGACGTCAGCATGGAAAGCATCTTGTCATGAGCTTTTTCCACTGCCGCAAGGACGGCCCGGTTCTTATTGAGAGGATGCTTTATAACGGTGTCGACATTTTTAAATACGATCACAGGAGAGCGCATGTTGACGGCGAATATAGGTCTTGCTCCCTTTGGCGCTATGTTGACGAATCCCTGCTTTTCTACTGCTTTTAAGATGTCCGGTGAAAGACCCGCCTCGTCGCAGGGGTGGTAAACCACGTAAGTGTAGTCCTTGGCCAGTAATTGTGAAAGCAATTCCACAAGGATTATCTGCGGAAGATTGGCGATGCTGCTCCTCTGGCTGAAATACAGGCCTCCTATGACGGCTATTGAACCTGCCGCCCGGCTTCTTATATATGCGGCGATGTCCTGGTCGCCAAATACGCTCAGCAGGTCTATACTGTCAAGCCTTGATGCGGCGGCCCCAGCCACTGCAGTATTTTCAAGATTTCCGTCTCTTAGAGCTATCATCCTGACTTTATCTGAATCAAGATAAGAGGAGACGACGTCCATATTATATCCTCTGGCTGAAAGTTCGCCCTTGATACCATAGACCACCGAAGAATCGCCCCTTTTAAATTCTTCCAGGTGTATATCTCTGGCCTGAAGGACATGTTTATAAGCGGGTTCTCTCATGTATAGCCCTTTTTCGAATATATAATTCTGCGCTACAGGATCTATCAAGTTGGATATATCTCTTCCGGAGTCTATATTTTCTCTGATCCTGGTAGAGCTTATGTCTTCAAAGTATTCTTCCAGATGAAGATTTATTATTTTTCCGTCGATGGGATAAGGCTTTTTCTTCACAGAGCCGTCTCTTCTTTCGTCGGAAGTACGTTTGAATATTATATGATCCAGAGAATGGATGGAGTTTTTTGTAGGAGCGGATCTGTAACAGGAGGCGTTTTCTATGACGTCACTTCCGGCCACAAAAGAAAGCTCCTTGCCTTCGAAGATCTTTTTAAGCCTTGCAAGATCGGAAGGATTGGCGATATTTACAGGAATATCATCGGGGAAAATGTAAATATTTTCCTCGTCAGAAACGGACATGCTGAGTATCTTGCGCCGCTGAAGTCTAGGCTGAGTCTTCTTGGACCAGCTGAACTCGTCCAGAGCCAGATAAACTTCGTATCCCATGTTGCGTATTTCCGTGGCAATAGCCTTATGACTGCGGCTGAAAGGATCGAAAGTTCCTGGGAAAAAGGCTATCTTGTTTATTTCCGGTATGTCGAAAGGCCCGATTTCCAGCTCGTAATCGCAGATAAAACGATATATATGTTTCAGCACTGCTGCGTTGTTGAAGAAATCCAGTTCTTCTTCGCTCCTGTTTTCGTACAGAGTAAGGATCCTCTTTCCGCAGTGGCAGAAGATACGGTACTTTTCTTCCGGAGAAAGGCTGACAGAACCGAAGATATTCATGCCGATGGTCCAGAGGGCTTCCTGACTTATCACAGCGTTATAGTTGGCGAAACCGCGAATAATAAGGCTTATGAGTTTATACTTTCTATCGGATCTGACTTTTTCTGATTCTTGATTTCCAAAGAGTTCTTCATATATGCGATAGTTTTCGATGATTACGCCAAAAGTATGAAGCACCGCTGCAGCGACCTGGCCGTTGGTCGCTCCGAGAAACTTTTCAAGGTCTAAAATAAGTTCGTCCATCTCCCGTGGCGGCAGGTGAAGCATTATGAGACCGAGATAATCGGGGATATATTTTGAAAACTGATAGTCTCCGATCTCAAGACCTTTTCCGAGTTCTACTGCGATCTCATTTCTCTGCTCAAGAGGCAGTTTGTCTATGATGGATACCAGGGCGGAACCTGCGCTTTTTCTGACTATTACGGTCTCGCTGACCTTGACCAGGTTTCCCAGGTGGGTAGCGACATGCAGCGCCTGGCCTATTCCCGACCTTTCTTCCAAGGAGCGGAGCATAAGCTGTATGTTGGCTACTTTTATCGGCCAGGGAGTGCTGGCCTTGAGGTTATCCAGATACATTTCGGACAGAGAATCGTGAGAAAGATCGCTCTCCGGATCAAAGCCCAGGCAGCCCTTGAGTTCCCTGCGATACTCTTCTTTATCATTACCCTGGCCTAAGTGGTTGCGCACGTCCGCCGCCGCTACTTTCAGACTCTGGTCGTCCTCTGACATGATCTTATCCGCAAAATCTATAAAAGCGCTGATCTGATGAGGCAGACACACCCGGATATCTATCATTATAGCGGCCTGAAGCAGCGACTCCTTGTTCTGAGGGGTGAGATCATCCCTTTTGTACCATTTGAGCAGAGCGTTCAGATAAGCGCTGCGCTTTTCTCCGTCGGAATGTGCAAGCAAGGCGCTGACGACGCTTTTAAGAGTATTTTCTATCCACTTTTTGTGCTGATCGGTCAGCTTCTGATCAGGCACGAGAATATACGACAGCGTTTCTTCCCAGAGAGACAGGTTGGTTATCTCTTTTTCGGGAGGATTTACGCCGGCCGGAAGTTCCTTCTTATATTCTTCATTGAAGTGAGCTATTATCTGGCCTATGATCTCTGCTGCCTGGTTTCGTATATCGCTTTCTCTGTGAACCAGAAGCTCGCTTAAAAATCTCAGAGTCATCAGTTTTTGTTTTTCTGTCATATAGGCAGAATATTCGCCGAAAATGGATATATAAGTCCTGAGATTTTTCCACTGCTTTTCGCTTCTGGCTGTCTCCAGTAGTCCTGCAAATTCTTCTTGTTTGTAGAACTTGTTCATGAGTTTTATGTTATGTTCTACTGACAGATGCTTGAGTTCTTCCACCACCTGACTGCCGGAAAGAAGAGAGAAGTCCTTTACGGGGCGGGGCAGAGGGATTTCAGGTGTCCGGACAGGAACAGAGGGAAGATCCACAACTACCCCCAGATCCATCATATAATTTTCGAAATCTTTCAGCTTATTGTACACCTTGCGGTAACGATGCTCTTTTGCCTGATCCACATTGTCCAGCTTATCCAGTATTACCTTGAAAGACTGTTCCAGATCATAGAAGCGGACGACTTCGGCGCCTTCTTCGTTTCTGCTGCTCTTCACCCGAAAATCCGCATAGATCAAAAGGAGGGACTCCACAGAAAGATTGTCAAGTTCCAGATCCCAGGTTGAGTGGTTGGCGGCTATGTGGCCGGTCATGGGCATGCCGAATCTATTAAAGCAAAGATCGGTATAATAGTAGTGGAGATACGGAACTCTCTTTTCTTCGCTTTTTTTACAGCCGTATTTGCCTATATCATGTCCGGCGGCGGCGCCGGATACAAGCCCCAGGTCTACGGGAATTCTCAGGGATGAAAGCTGCCTGGCGGCATGCATGGCCACATAGTGAACTCCTGCTATATGTCCCAGCGTGTTAAAAGGAGTCAGATCCACCCCAAGACGCATGAACTCATAGAGGTAGCGGGTATCTGACAGCTCTAAAAGTTTAAGATATTCTTCTTCGTATTCTCCTGCGTCTGTTTCATCTCTGCTGAGCAGACAGAAATCCACAGTGGGATCGAAAGGCAGAGTCTTACGTTCATATTTATATAAAGCCTTAAGCAGCTGAAGAAAGAAGAGTCTGCTCTTTGAAATCTGTTCCGAATCATCGAAGAAGACTTTCTTTTCGGGGAACAGATAGAAGAGTACGGAGTTGTACGCATTTATAAGTCTTCCTTCTTTTGGAACGGGACTCATGGTGTTTAGCAAATCCTCCGTCGCTTTGAGTACATTCTGCGATATGAATCTGCCTTCCCTGCTGACGAAAGCGAGGAGATCCACGCATATCTCCCGCATCTTCTGTTCCTTTAAAAATGTTTTCATCTCTTGTTCGGACATACCTATCCGCCCTAAAAAAGATTCTTCTGTCATGACCCTTTGGATCATCGCATTGAGCATAGTGCTGTTTTCCATAATCTTCTCCCCTGTAGACTCCGATTTAATTTACCATAAGTATAGCACAGCAAAAAAGAGACTGCAATGAGACCGAGCTAATTGTCAAATCAAAAACTATTGTAATTTACATATGCGTTTGCTATAATTAAGACAATTGCAAAATAATTTGGGAGGTCTAAAACACATGAAAGGCTACACAAGCGAAAACATCAGAAACGTGGCGCTTTTAGGTCACGGCGGATGTGGTAAGACTACTTTCCTGGAAGCCGCTCTTTTAGCGACCGGCGTAATCAGCAGAATGGGCAAAGTCGAAGACGGCAACACAGTGTCCGATTATGACAAGATGGAGGTCGAAAGAGGATATTCCATCAACACGTCAGTAGTGCCGATACTCTGGAAAGAGAATAAGATCAATTTCATCGATACCCCGGGATATTTCGATTTCGTGGGTGAAGTAAACGCTGCTTTGAGAGCCGCAGAAGCTGCTGTGATCATGGTAGATGCCGGTTCAGGTATTCAGGTAGGTACAGAAGCCGCATGGAAAGCCTGCGAGAGATATAAGACCCCAAGATTTATAGTTATCAATAAGAGAGACAAAGACGAATTTGACTTCTATAAGACTTTCGGTGAATTAAAAGATAAATTCGGAGAGAAGCTGATACCGTTCAGCTGGCCGCTTTCGGCGGAGATAGACGAAGAACTCAAAGAAGCCATCGCAATGACTGACGATGAGCTGATGGAAAAATACTTTAACGGAGATGACTTCTCTGACGAGGAAGTGCTCAGAGGACTGAAAAAAGGTATCGCCGACGGTGGAATCGTTCCCGTATGTTCATCGGCTTTCCAGTTGGGAGCAGGCCTTGAAGGACTCTTGGATCTTTTGGTTACTTATGTTCCTACTCCGCTGGAGCACGGTCCTTATGCCGGATTCAACGACAAGAACGAGCCTGTTGAGAGACTCTCGGTCGTAGACGCGCCTGTTTCGGCCTTCGTATTCAAGACTATAGTCGACCCGTTTGTCGGCAAAATCTCCGTAATGAAAGTCGTGACCGGAAAGCTTAATTCCGGTACCGAAGTGTACAACGAGAGAGCAGGCAAGACAGAAAAGCTGGGCAAGCTGTTCTTCCTGAGAGGTAAAAATCAGACTGAGCTAAATTACGCCGAAGCGGGAGACATCGTTGCCGTCGCTAAATTGCAGTACACCTTGTCGGGAGACACACTCTGCGACAAGAACGATATAATCAGATATCTGCCGCTGGATTATCCGCAGCCTTCGTATTATATAGCCATCGAAGCCGTGGACAAAAACGATGAGGATAAGATGGGGACCGGCCTCAACAAGCTGAGAGAAGAGGATCCGTCTTTCGTAGTCGAGAGAAATACAGAGACTCGTCAGACTCTCCTCGGCGGTCAGGGCGATATTCAGCTGGGGGTTATCCTTGCCAAGCTGAAAGACAGATTCGGCGTAAAAGTGAAGACTGTTCCGCAGAAGATAGCCTACAGAGAGACTATCAAGGGAACTTCTGACGTACAGGGAAAACACAAAAAACAGTCCGGCGGAGCCGGTCAATACGGAGATGTTCATATCAGATTTTCTCCGTCAGAAAAGGAATTTGAGTTTTCAGAGGAACTGTTTGGAGGATCTGTTCCTAAGAACTACGTGCCTGCTGTCGAAAAGGGTCTTCTTGAGTGCATGGATAAGGGGCCTCTGGCCGGATGCAAGGTAGTGAATGTGAAGGCAGTCCTCTACGACGGTTCATATCACGATGTGGACTCCAACGAGATGGCATTCAAGATAGCCGCTTCTCTGGCCTTCAAAAAAGGAATCACAGAAGCCAAACCTTGTCTGCTGGAGCCTATAATGAGACTTGAGATATTCGTACCTGACGATTATATGGGAGACGTTATGGGAGATATGAACAAGCGAAGAGGCAAGATTTTGGGCATGGAACCTCTCGCCGACGGCGGCCAGAAACTGCTGGCCGAGGCGCCTCAGGCCGAACTCTTCGACTATGCTATCGGCCTCAGAGCCATGACTCAGGCAAGAGGAAGCTTCACCATGAAATTTGAGAAATATGAAGAAGTGCCTGCGCATCTGTCATCTAAAATCATCGAAGCTCACAAGGCGGACGAGACGTGATAAAAAAAGACCGGATTTGATCTCGTGTTTTAAACCGGGGCGCATGCCGTAATTTACTGTAAGGTTTAAATCTTAAGAGCCGATACTTTTTAAAGTATCGGCTCTCTTTGCGCCTTAAAGGATAATAAACCGTCACCTGTACCTGTGGTGCTGATTGCAGCAGGGCTCTGAAGAAGATTTCAGAATATTTAAAATATCATTGCATAATCGATAACGATAGTATATGATAATAACAAGAACAGGCGTTCTCGAGAACGGATTAAGGGCAGGAGAACTTTGAATATGGCTAAAAAGGACAAAACAGTATTTGTGTGTCAGGAGTGCGGATATGAGAGCCCCACATGGATGGGTCAGTGCATATGTGGAGCGTGGAATTCTTTCGTAGAGGAAAAAGCTGCGTCCTCTCCCAAAGAAGACGACAGGAGGAGGACTACCGGCAGCGCAAGACCTATGCAGCTGAGCCAGGTGGGCACGAGAGAATACAAGAGGGTAGACACGCATATAGGAGAACTCAACAGAGTGCTGGGAGGAGGTCTCGTAAAAGGCTCTCTCGTCCTCATATCCGGAGAGCCGGGGATAGGAAAATCGACCATTATAATACAGACAGCCTCAAACATAGCTGTTCACGGCAAAAAAGTCCTATATGTATCGGGAGAAGAATCGGATGAACAGATAAAGATGAGAGCTGACAGGGTCTGCGGCAAGATACCGGAGAACTTATTCGTCCTGCCGGAGACTAATTTGGAGAATGTAGAGGTTGTCTGCGAAAATATAAAACCTGAGTTCCTCATAATAGATTCGATACAGACCATGTACAGCGAAGAGATTGACTCTGCTCCGGGCAGTGTTTCGCAAGTAAGAGCCTGCGGCAATAAACTCATGAAGATAGGCAAGACCGGAAATATACCGATATTCATAGTGGCTCATGTGACTAAGAGCGGCGAACTTGCTGGCCCCAAGACGGTAGAACACTTGGTGGACTGCGTATTGAATTTTGGAGGAGAACGTGATCAGGAGCTAAGGATACTCAGATCCTTCAAGAACAGATTCGGTACCACCAGCGAGATAGGAGCCTTTATGATGACCGAGTCGGGACTTGAAGAAGTGGCAGACATCTCCGGCACCTTTTTAGAGGGAAAGACGGAAGAAACCGAGGGGGCGGTGACGGCGGCCATATATGAAGGCAGCCGCCCGGTTATGTTCGAGGTTCAGGCTCTAGTGACCCCCGCCAACATAGGATTCGCGAGAAGGACTGCGGTGGGGGCAGACAATACCAGGCTCAGCATGATACTGGCAGTGCTGGAAAAAAAGGCAGGGCTTCAGATCATAAATCAGGACGTATATGTGAACATAGTAGGCGGCCTCAGACCCGAGGGCACATCGGTGGATCTTGCCGTGGCGCTGGCTATATATTCTTCTCTGAAGAATACTGCGGCGGATGTCAGAACGCTGGCCATAGGGGAACTGGGCCTGACAGGAGACCTGCGGGCGGTGCGTAATGCAGATAAGATAGTCAGAGAAGCAGCACGCATGGGATATGAGAGAGTGCTGCTGCCTGCCTCCAACAAGAGAAACATGAAAGAAGAACCGGAAGGCTGTCGTGTGATGGGAATAAAGAATATAAGAGACGCTATCAGAACTTTTTCTTCACGATAGAATATCTCAAAGAAGATTTTTGACTGCGAGAGAGACGATCAAAAAGACGAGTTACTTTTGCCGGAAACATGAGAGGGGGACTTGCGCCACTTCTGGCCCCCTCTTACGGTCATTTGATCTGTTCTATATGCTCGGGATCCATAGGGACGCCCCTTCCCCGTTCTTTATCCTTTTTCATATGAGGTATCTCGAACCAGAATGTAGTCCCTTTGCCTAACTTGCTGCTGACTCCGTAGTTGGCGTGATGGAGAGTGAGTATCTCTTTCACTATGGAAAGACCCAGTCCGCTTCCTTCAGTGGGGCGAACATAGTTAGTACTGGTCTTATAATAGCGATCCCATACGTGAGGAAGCTCGTTTTGAGCTATACCTGGGCCGTGATCGGTGACTTCGACTCTGTATCTCTTTCCAGATCGCCGTATGCTGAGGATCACGACTTTGTCTTCTCCGCAGTACTTTACGGCATTGTTGACCAGATTGGCTATGACCTGCTTGATCTTGTTTTCGTCTCCGTAAGCAAAACATTCTTTAGGAGAGTTGAAGATGAACTTGTATCCTTCCTGTTCCGACAAGATGTCGTAAGAAGAGAGGATAGTGGCCGCTGCCGCCCCCAGATCAAATATGGACCTCTCAAGGATCACTTTGTGAGTCTGCATCGACGAGATAGTGGCCATGTCTGATACGAGTTGATTCAGCCTTTCAGTCTCGTCTATTATAGTCTGAAGGTGAGCGTTGCGCTTCACCGGATTATCGCCGGACAGATCGCGTATCATCTCTGCATAAGAACGGACCATAGTGAGAGGAGTCTTGAGATCGTGGGATACGTTAGCGATCAGATCTTTAAGCCTGTTATCGGCCATACCAAGCTCATAAGCGGCAGTATTGAGAGTCTCCGCCAGATTATTTATCTCCGAAAATGATTCGGCCTCGAACTTTACATTATAGTTTCCCTTACCCATCTCTTTGGCAGTGGAGGTCATTCCCTTGATAGGCCTGGATATCCTGTTGGAAAAATAGATTGACAGGGTGAAAGCCATCACAAGGGTCAGCGCAGTCACGTAAAATAACTGATGACGAAGTATATTAACTGTCGAAGATACGGGATAGAGAGGAGAAAATATATACAGTATGGCGGCCTGCCCGTCGGGATCTGTAATCTCACAGCCGTAGGCCAAGACATTGTAC
>OGQK01001309.1_pt1 | contig 13308 bp, 13 predicted proteins | sample 1553221 | NCBI WGS metagenome assembly OGQK01 (sample SAMEA2579996, study PRJEB22360) | human gut metagenome | biome: human gut; feature: human-associated habitat; material: faeces | place: Denmark | collected 2008/2010 | reverse complement strand
CAATACGCTTCAGTATTGGGCACTGTGGGAGGAGAAAAAGGCCTGCCGCAGACGGCGCACCGTTTCAACGCCTCTCGCTGGAAAATCTCAGATTCCAATCCTTTCCATTTCTGATCTTCCAGCAACACATGGCGGAAGAACTTGCAGCAGGCGGAATGAGAATTGCCCCGGGGGCAAGTGACTGCCTCTCCCCTGTCCAGAAACAAGTAATTCCCTTCGTCGTAGTAACTACACAGGCTCTTGATGAGTCGCACCGTCCCCCGCCGTTGCTTCTCCCATCCACGCGGTATAGGGAGTCGTCTGCCCGCCGTTCCACAGGCGGTAAATATTTCATGTTGAAGATAAACACCTCTTTCTTTTGATTTTTGAGCGCAAAAAAGCCTCGCCCGTCATTTCTGACTACGTGGCTTACGCTTTGCTCTGATAGTCCCGATACTTCTTTTCCACGACCTCGATTCGTTTGATGCCCCCGCCGCCGAAGCCGAAGCGGAGAAAGACCAGCGCAGCGGCGGCGTCCATAATCTCTTTTAGAAAGGTGTCGCTCTGAATAACATCGGCCCATTCAGGGGAAGCGTTCAACTCGCCCATGCTACGGGGTCGCTTGCGGAGAGCGGAACAGCCCGCAAGCAGATTAGGCAGCAGAAGATAGACAAGGGGCAGATAGCGTAGATTGGTGCCATAGAGGAACTTGTAGACGGATGGCATCGTGCAAAACCTCCCTTCAAAATCAATCCATCTAATATATAGCGATATAAATATATACATTTTGTTCCTATACTTCAAAATGCTTTTTGCCGAGCCGGTTTATTTCTTATGAAGGGACTTGCTTTGTTTCCTTTAAGTGAATATAATAGACTTGATTTAGGATGTGCATCCATAGTGATTATGAGGTGTCGCAAGTGAGTGGGTATATAACGGTTCAAGAGGCCGCCGAAAAATGGTGTGTAACCCCGCAGCAAGTCCAGTTTTTATACAAAGAAAATCGCATAACAGGCGCGGCGCGAATGGGCCGTATTTGGATTGTCCCAGAAAAAGCAGAAAAGCCGACAAGCGACAAACGAGGACAAGTCAGGGAGAAAAAAGCCTTCAAAGCACCATGTATCAAAAACAGAGTATTGACGTATCTGCCGCTCCTTGGGCGATGCACGAATTCTTGCCGGTAGCGGTCTCATTGCGCATGGTCTAAAGGAATGCTTACGCCTGTTTGGGCGAATGACGTCAGCGAACAGGGGGTCGTTGTCTACGAAGCTAATTCGGGTGCGATTGGCTTATCCTTGACGACATCAAGAACATCAAAGAAAGCGTCTTGCCTTTCGTGGGTCAGTCTCCCCTGTCAGGATTTATCTCTGGTCGGTTTCATCGGCGAAATCCATGCGTCCCATAGCGGGTTGGTTTGGGAATGACTACGCGTGCAAGAGGAGATGGACAATAAACCGAGGATCCTTCTGTTGGAAAACGTGGCGGGATTGCTTTCAACGAACGGCGGCGACAAAATCTGAGCTCTCCATCTATTACTCGTAAATCGCGGGTATCGTTATGGATCCGTTTTGCTGAACGCGTCCCATTTCGTTCCTCAATCCAGACCCAGAGTGTTCATCATTGCTGTACAGAAAGATTGTCAAATTCCGTGAGAATTGGTGGGAAGTAGGCCGTGCTGGCTGCATAACAACGCCACAACGCAGTTAGGACGGGACCCGACTGGATGGGGTTGGCGGCATACGAGAAAGTCTCTGCGCCGCGTTGTATCCCTCAAAGATATTGTCGAGGATGCCCCAGTCTTTGACAAGGACAATGTTTTGCGGATAGTTCCCGAGCGACATCAAGCAAAACTGTGCGCGCACGATACCATGTACGCCACGGACTATCATAGAACGCGGAATGGAATACAGCAGTTGGAGTTACACAGCGAGAAGGCGGCAAAAGAAGAACGTTGGAACACAGTATATCGGCACGGTATTGCAACATCTTGTGGCGGAGCAGCTTTGCTTAATTCTGCTGGAAGATTCTTTTGAAATCCACGGTGCCTCCGTAGCCGACGGCTCTACGGATCGCAACGGCGATTTTGTCATTGGCAGCACGGTTATCCATTGCACGACCATGCCTGGTGCGCTGCTGATCGAAAAGTGCAGGGCTAACCTCCGCGCCGGTTGTTATCCCGTTATCATCACGATTTTTGAGCGCGTACATACCGCTCTCAATCTTGCCGATGACGCCGGTCTGGCCGGGCGCGTCGAAGTATGGGACATTCAGCAGTTCTTGTCAGTAAACGTCCATGAACATAGCCTCTTTGACGAGACCAAGCGGAACTCTACGCTCTCTGGCATCATCGAACGATATAACAAGATTGTGCTGGAAACAGAGACCGACCCCAGCCTCCGCATAGAATTTGAAGCCAGCTGATTTGTCGTGGCAGATGTTTTTGATGCGGAAAAGCGGTCTGACATCATGCGGCAGGTCAAGTCCAAAAAGAACAAGTCCACGGAACTGTGGCTGATTGAAATATTCAAGCAGAATGGAATCACAAGTTGGCGGAGAAACTACCCGGTAAGGGGTCATCCCGATTTCGTGTTCCCAAAGAAAAAGATTGCCGTGTTTGTGGACGGCTGCTTCTGGCATGGACATGATTGCCGAAACACTCGCCCGGTCAATCATCAGGAATATTGGCAGAAAAAGCGCGCGGAACATGAAGCACGACAAAGAAGTAACGGCCATGTTCGAGGCTCGCGGTTGGACGGTGATGCGGATTTGGGAATGCGAGCTAAAAAAGAAGAGCGTGGAAGTGCTTTATGCAAAAATGTTACGCCGTGGTTTGATATAGAAGTCGAATTTTATTTTGCTTATTTAAAGGGATACTTAAATTATTGAAAGTGAGGACGCCGTTTATGCTTGAAGAAAAAACTATTCATTTTGCTAATTTTAATATCACCTTTGGAGAAAATGAAGAAGCGATGCTGATGCATTTTGAGGACATCATATTCCCTGCATTTACAGGTGGATATATCCGTGGAAAAGAAAATGAGTTGCCGCGATATTCCTTTGGCGATGTGACGATAAAGATGATTGACAACGAGCATGTCCTTGTGGGCAATTATATTAAAGATACTGAGTATAGAGTGGTCACAACTGTTCAAGAGGGTAATCTTGTTCCTTCTCCAGCAGAGGTGCCGACCGCACCATATTCACGCTTTATCATTTTTCTGAAAAACCATAGAATGGTACTTGTGAAGAATGAATCGGGCAGTCCCGATATTCGTAGCTTTCAGAAAACCGTTCGCGATATTCTGAGTAAATACACACACGCGCAAAATCGTGGCAAGACAAAAGAAGAAAAACTACCCTTTGCCATTGTAAATATTGTTGATATTCCCCTCAAAGATAGTATTGATGAGGTTTTAAAAAATATAAACAAGATTAATTGGCTGAAATTGCGGTTTTTCCCGTTGAACAACGACCTTGATCCACTGCCGATTGCACAAGCAATGAAAAACGAGATGGCAAAAGTGGGAAGCCGAACAGGTAATTTAGTATTCAATTCTCCTGACTCTAAAGCTGGAGTCAAAGATGTGTTAGAAAGTACTGCCGGTTTGGCCATCACTACAATGAAGGTAACTGATTCTGATGGCGAAACGAGGCAGATTAAAGAAGATGCGTTCTCATCAAGCAAAACAATAACATATCGAGATAACATTGAAGCAAATGGTGATACATATATTGTCATGCAAGCAAAAAAGGATGGCATTATTTCCACGGTGAGCCCAGAAAATGCGACGCTATATGAAAGAGCAAAAGCTATGTTGACTCGACTAATGTCAAGAGATTAAGCAGATTGGCTTGCAAAAGAGGAGGTGATGTTCTGTGAATGATGATCCGTACTTTTCTTCCATTGGTGACTTTGTGGATAATAGTCCTGCCTACAAGCTTATATGCACATCAATGCGGGAATTGTTGCCAAATAAAAAGAATTGGTTTGGATTTGTTCTTTGCCTATGCGTTGGGGCGGTGTTGGCGCATATCGTTGGATGTTCGGAGAATACGGTTGCATTAGCCGCTCAAACTTGTGACATTCTCTTTGGTGTTCAACTGTCTATATTTGCTTGCATTTTTGCAGTCTATTCAATTCTGCTTGCATTTTTAAGCGACAGCTATATTAAAAAGCTGTTAAATATTGATTATGGAGATGGTTCAAGCTACTTTAAAACGAGTACAAGGTATTTTGAATCAGTTCTTTTTATGTACTTTGTTGCGATTATATTGTCTTTAATACTAAAGCTGTTTTTGTCTTGCACGCCTTACGATTATATCCTCACACAGTCTGATTTAGCGAATAGCATAACGGCAATAGTATTGCTTCTTATCTATTATACTTTTTCGCTTAGAGTTATCTACGAATTAAAAAGTACGATTTATAACACAGTCTTACTTTTTAGGGCAAGTTTAGTCTATAAAATACTTTCATTTGTAGAGGAAAACAAAAAAAGCGAGGAAAAAAAGAGCCATGGTTCAGATTAACAAAGCAATTCTTCATGTATTTGACCAACATTCTGGTGTTACTGTTTACTCAAAAGAAGAACTTGATTGCACACAAAAAGATGTTACCGAGTATCTAACTAAACATATAGATAAAGCATTTAAGGACTCTTCATCTATTGTGGATGTTCCAAGTTCTACCGGATATTTTGCTACAAAGCTATCAAAATACAAAAACGAGGATACTAGCTTTGTGGACTATTCCATTGACCTTTGCAGAAGAATATTTTCTTATCTGTCACAAACAGATAATAAGTCGTCCATCGATTGTGTTGTATGCGATTTTGAAAAAAGCGACGAGCACTATATCGGAATTGTTGAGCTTCCAAATCAAATTGGCTTTACACATCAAGTCGCGCAAGGAGAAAACTTGGTCAGAAATGACATTATCAAGTATTATTCCTTACTGCCAACTCCCTCTCAAAAGATATCCGCTTTTGCATTTGTTAACGCAGAAACACTTCGTGCCAGATATATGGATCAACGCCGCTTCCTTGACGGGAAAGATGTGTCGATCATACCCAACTTCATATTAGAGTGTACAAATTCGATTTCGCCCAAGGTCGCAGTAAACACTGTAAAAAACATTGCATTGCAGTTGTCAGAACAGCATGGCAAAAACAGCACCGCTATTGTTTCCAGAACGAAGGCGTTTCTTGCCGAAAATGCAGAAACTTCCGACAGCCTAGATACAGTTGAATTGAGCCATATGGTTTTTCCTGAATCTGATGAACTTGCCGAAGAATTCGTACAGCAAATCCACCAACTAGGTATCCCGGTATCTATTCCCGTCGAACGAAACTATGCCATTCGGGAAGGCAAAAAGCATAGAATTAAAACTGATACAGGAATTGAAATAACAATACCCTCTGATTTTTTTGATAATTCTGAATACATAGAATTTATAAATAATCCAAACGGAACAATATCGATTTCTATCAAAAATGTTGGAAAGATAATAAATAGATAGTATTGATATTTCCGCTTGTATGTGGGGACGTTGTATACCTGTTGCCGCTCTCTGAAAACGGATAGTTTTTGGTCCCTCTCGGTCACAACCCCCCGAGCGTTTTCCTGCCGAGGAAAGCGGTGAGCAAACCGCACCGCCTCCGCTTTCCCCGGCAGCCGCACCAGCAGGTATGACACAAAACACCTTGCAAGCAAGGTCGTGTGCCAAAGGGGAGGCACAGCCCCCCCTTGTAACCCCCGGGGTTTGTCAGGGTGTGGCCACAGTCCGCATTTCTGTATCCGTGGCTCCACCCCTCCAAAACCCAAAGAAGCGGCGCAGACCAGCCCACCTCACGGGCCGATCTACGCCGCATCTTTACTCGGCCAGCGGGGCGGGACGAGAGAAAGCGTGTTGGGGAAAACCCTCCGGCACTAACACCTGCAGCGTCAAACCTCCCCGCACGGGGGCAAATAGTAACGGAACGTTGCACAACGTTCCGTTACCGTCGCTACTGGAGGATATTAAGATGACAAGTGCAGAGTTGAAACACCGCGCGAAGCCTCAGGAGTGGTCGGCACGGATACAGGATTGCCAGAGCATTAGGTTCTTTGTGATGGGCAGAAACGCCCGGTGGTGCACAGGCCAGTGCCGTGATCTACAGCCTGATTGAAACGGCGAAGGAGAACGGCCTTGATCCGTACCGTTATCTGCTATGGCTCCTGCAAAACGCGCCGCAACTGAACGAAACTGATGAAGCATAGGCTGAAAAGCTGCTTCCCGCAAAGATTTGACGGTTACACCTGCAGAGCGGCCGTACGCACACTGCACGCCATGAAGCAGAAGGAGGCTGCAAAGCCGAGTGATTTTCGTTAAGCGAAAATCACTCGGCTATGTATAATTCCAATCTCAGATTTTCAAAAAAGACTTTAATTCTTTTAGCTCTATTTTGTCATCGAAAATCACGGTTCGACAAGCCTCTAAGGCGTATTCCTTGTTTATCTTTTTTGTGACGTAAACATATCCTCGCCATTTATATGCGTTAAAACTTGATGCCCACTGTTCGAGTTTGACAAAATCATTAATAGACATCAATTTGCCATCTCTACCGAGAACATTTTTTTCGCCTGGTGTTCCATAAGATACTACAGAAGGGAACACAAAATAGATGTCAAAGACATCAAAATCAACTTTTTGCCTATGCTTTTCATATACACCAATCAGCTCATCATAAATTTCTTTACGGATTTTTAATATATCATTATAGGTGTTGCCTTCAAATCTTGACATAAAACCCGCAATATATCTTTCGTTTGAGCGCGTATAATATGAAATCATATTATTAATGTCCGCATCCAACATTTCCAAGTTATACGATTTATCAGTCCGTATCTTGTCTAACAAATTTTTCAATTCCGTTTCTTTACCATGGTCATTGATAACAATGTTTTGCACGATGCTCTGACTCACTTCCAAACACCGCTTTGGCAAAGTTCGATTTCTGATATTATCGGCTAATTGCGCCAAGCTGATATTTCCGTATGATGGAAACGGCTTTTTATCGCCTTGATTTTTCGCCAAACTTAGTAGAGATGCCTCATCAAGACTTAAAAAATCAGCGTACGTATTGATTAAATCAAGTTTAAGTAAGGCTTGAGCATAATCTTTAATTATATCTTCTGTAATTAATACCTTCTGATGATAATAAATATAGCTGAACAACATTATTTTGCAAAATGTTAGTTCTTCAATTGCAGTAACACCATTAGCTTGAATAACAAGCCTATGCTCAATTTTTCCTTCAATAGATATTGGATGTACTTTTATTTTAGTAAATAAGCGTTCGATATCAAAATCTAAAGCCAGTCCAGCAGTATAACTATCTCTTTTTATATAATCCAATTTATCTACATCAAATGAACCATTAATGATAGATGTCTGATAGCTTTCGATATTATCTCCGTCTGTAATATTCACGCCAATGATAATCTTCCCAACATCTTCAAGCAGCTTGTCCAAATTAGCTTTATTTGGATAATTCAATTCGTTAGAAAAAACGATTTAAAAGAATCACAATTTACAATAATTAAAGAAAGTATTTCATGAGGTTTTGGCTTAACCCCGAGAATATCTTTTATATCCTTCCTTAACTCAGCAAAATCTTTTAAGTTTCCATATATCGATTCAGATAAATGTGAATAAAAGCAGTGACCAACATCGTGCATAATAGCGGCGAGGACAAGTTTATTCTTAACATTCTGATTTATTTGAAAATTACTGCAGTTTACATTTATTCTGTCTACCAAACGCTTGGTAGCTGCTGCAACGCCTAAAGTATGCTCAAAACGAGAATGTCTTGCTGCTGGATAAGTCAATACCGCTAAGCCCACCTGACTAATACCACGCAATCGCTGAATTAATGGGGAATCAATTAATTGCATTTCCCACTCGCTATATTCGGTTGACCCCCAAATAGGATCATGGATAGTTTTTGCCTCAACGCCTTTAGCATTATAGCCATTAAGTTTTGCTTGCACAAATTGATTTACATCTGCTGATATTTCTATATAGCTTCTTTTGTTTTTCAATTCTGTCATAGTCAAAACGCCTCACTTATCGCCTTCGCCGCTGCGACAAATCGTTCATCAAATGAATCTAAAAACATGCTTGCTTCTTCACGACTTATATATAACGATTTTTTCATATGCTGGATTCAATTTCCCTATTGCGCCAAATGTCTGCAGTTTACTTAGACTATCTTCCACGTCCACAGAGGTAATAGTATCCAAATGATTTCTAAATGCAATATCTTCAAACAGTAATTGTGTGTTTTCAGCATCTTTATAATTATATAAGGTTGGGACTAATGTATCTTGGCGTAAAACAGTTTTCCCCTTACTTACAAGCTCAGAAAAAATCAATAATATGCTTTCATATGCTGTTATTTGAGGTCTTATCGTTTCCTTATTCATAACTCCCTCTACCTTCTTTCAAAATTCTGTTGATATAGTAAGCTCACTGGCGGCGCAATGATACACTGGTATTATATGCCTTTTTCCAAGAAAAATCAATAGTTTTGTGCACTTTCCATGTCGGAACGATCTGTGTAGATATATTTACACGCCAAAACGAATACTATGTTAAAACGGCATCAGCCTTTCGCCATTGCCACCGTTCTCGTTTATTAAAATGCCTGCCCTTTTCAGCTATCCCACGCTGTCATAGAATCTTTGGAAAAATAGCTTCCTGCTGCATATCGCGGAGCCTTGCCTGAAGCTTCAGAATTTCTATCAGCACCTCACTTTGCCGCTCAGATAATTCGTTTGATTTCTTCGCATCAAACACCGCCATTACCTTCGGATTCTACCTGTAAAGGAACTCTATCTTTTCCTCTATGGAACGATATTCGGGCTTTGTTTCCCGCTGATTGGATATGGCGAATCTTAAATACTCCTCGAAAATATTGCTGTTCGCAACGACAAAGGTTTCAAATTTGAAATTATCAAGCACTGAGCCTTTCGTTCTCCCTAGCGTGAGAACGAAAGATAGTCCATGGGCTATCTTGGCTTTTGTTTGTGCGGCTACAATTATACCAGCCGTCCGCAAATTGTCACGAGAGTTTTGCTAATTAGACACATTTCTACATTCTGCGTGCACCCCTTATATTTCTTTTATATATTTTTACAACCCTGCCTGGGTAATTCAATCCCGCTTTGCCAAATGGTTCAATGATCTGCCTTAAATGCGAAAACAGTTGGTCACGTTATAAAGCAGAGACATGATCCTGCGCCGATGGCTCATTTCTTCGGTATGGTATATATCCGCTTTCGACCTTCTCTTTAATTACAGCGTGGTCCTTTTTGATCCCAAGCTGGTGTCGATTTACTCGCGCAGTTCGGGCTTCGGAATTGCGATGTGACTTCACATTTTCGGCGTAGGAAAGCCTTCGCTGTGAAGAAGCTCATACATCCTGTTACTATTATCTTATGTATGCATAACATCCAAAGTTCTCTCCAGCACCTGATTCATATTGTAGTATTTAAAATCGGTCAACCTTCCGCAAAGAATTAGCCCGGGGAATTATCCCCGCATCACGATACTGTGTGCATACTGCTTCTGGCTCTCCTCTGTCAGTACGGGGTAGTATACCTCAGCCGATTCCATATTGTAGCAGGCGGCAAGCGATGTAACAACCAGTCCGGGGTCATCTTGCGATCTCATCTTTTTCATGTTCCAACCACCCTCCTGCCAAATGCGGTATTTCTTTCCCGTAGACGGAGATAGTTAGTCCGCCATCATTATTTGTTGTAGCCCTTGTATATCATGCAGAGAGCCTCTGACGATTATCGTCAAAGACTCTCTGCATTTTATGTATTGGTACATTCCGCGCGACCACAAAATATATCCTTATAGCTTCAAAATTCAATCATACAGTCCGTCAGCATTTAACAGCGTGATTTCCCGCAAAACCTTTATTCCCAACACCTCCCAGCATCAATCAACACAACGCAAAATCGCCCTACACAATTCTTTGTATGCATCCACACCATTTGCACAGGCTGTCCGACCAAGCAGGTAATCAACAGAGATCCGGTAGAAATCTGCCAGCATCGAAAACACTGAATAGGAGGATCCACTTTCCCTGTCTCATATTTTGAGTATTGCTGTTGCGTTGTTTGGAGAATGGCGGCTATGTCGCTTTGCTTAAGATCGTGGTCTTCCCGCAAATCGCGAATAATTTCAAAGCTCTTCTTCATGTAGCACTTCCTTTCCATAGGTGTATTGCATTATATGCTACATAAAAAAGAGCGTATTGACTACAAATCTAAACGAGTGCATAACTAATTCTAAACAACCAGTGGTTGTGTCGCAAGAGATAGTCCTCCCCTTTTGTTTTGATGCTAAGTTCAAGGCAGCATGGAGTCCGGAAAATCAAACGAGGCATCCACATATTTTGCGTAGAACTAGTACTTCTACGTAAAATACATAGATGCCATTTTTTCTAAGTGTAGCACTTAACTGCGAGCACTGTCAACAAAAAACATGCATTATGACGCTGTTTTTGCAGTTTTACTGATAATTCTAAAGAAAAGAGGAGAGGAGACTCGTGTTGAAAAAAACAGGCTTCCAAAAAATGCTGTGTATTTAATATCGATGCCTACTCAAAGGGATCGAACACTGCGGTATAAAACAACCTTTGGAAAAGGGCTTGAAATAAACACTACTATTAGAAAGAAGGATGAAAAGCTATGAAAACTAGTAAAGCCACAAAACCCGAGTCTCGCGAAGAAATTCGGGCAAATTACCAATCTTCAGAGGGCAGCAAAAACGACTTGATGCTAATGTGTGGCGAGACTGGGCTGCCATCCGCACATATAGATTCACAGGTAAAGCAGTCCTGTAGTTTTGCTCAGGTGGCAGCCTCATGGCAATTGGCAATGCAGGCAAGGCAGAAGGCAACGACACAGCAAAAGTATGCGTATCTTTTAAAAAAGCACATCCTTCCGCACCTCGGGAATTGCGAAGTGGGTAGTTTAAGTACAAATAGGATTAGCGCGTTCATTAGGGAAAAGCTCAGTTGCGGCAGAATTGGCGATAGCGGAAAACTGTCTCCAAGCTATGTCCGAAGCATGGCCATCCTCATTGGATCAGTACTTCGATTTGCGGATAAGCAGAACATTTGCTTTGGGTCTCAAATCGAGATATACAAACCTGCCTTAGTGAGAAAAGAAGTGGAAATACTCTCGATTAACGAACAATTGTATTTGGAAGAGTGTTTGCTTGGTGAAGATACTCCCACAGGAATGGGAATTATCGTATCACTAAACACAGGACTTCGGCTCGGTGAAATATGCGCACTATCCTGGGATGATATCTGTTGGGATGATCATACTCTCACCGTTCGCGGCACAGTTGTTCGTCTGTCTGGTGATGTTGCTTCGGGAAAAGCAGCACTTCGGATTGATGCACCTAAGACTCCGACATCGCTGAGACAAATACCGATTCCGCTAAAGCTTTGGGCTCCACTGAGGCATTTGTATCGCAACTCAGTCGGGAAATATATGCTTACAGGGACAGACAAGTTCATTAGCCCCCGTACATATGAATATCGCTTTCATCGGTCATTAGAGCACTATGGCATCCGCGCGGTAAATTATCATGCTTTGAGGCACACGTTCGCAACCAGGTGTATTGAGGCTGGAATGGATATAAAAACTCTGAGTGAGTTATTGGGACATTCAAATGTCGCCACAACTATGAATACCTATGTTCACTCTTCTATGGAACGCAAACGCATACAAATTGAAAAAGTAACAGCTCTATTTGAGAAGTGCCGAGCTGAGTAGTTTTGTATATTTTACGTAGAAGTACTAGTTCTACGCAACTTGGGAAATTGTTTTGGGGATAAGTATGGACAGTGTCTGCTATGACGGCATAAGCGTCGTAAACAAGCGGAGGACCAATATGGACGGCGTTTTGTTGAAACGGCGCCAAATAGGTTCAGAAATGGTGTATATCGCGGTTATATGCGATGGGGTCGGGAGCATGGCGGATGGCGAATTCGCATCGGCTGAAGCTATCCGCCTGACAGGCGAGTGGCTCGATGGGCTTTCTGATACTAGGCGCATAGAGTTGAAAATGCTGGCACTAATTAAAGAAATCAATGAGGCGGTTTTTACGTCGGGAAAGAAAAAGGGGTTGAAAACCGCGTCAACATACTCTGCGCTTTTGCTCTGCGGAAGCCGCTACTACATCGTTCATGCAGGTGACAGCAGAGTGTACCGGCGAATGTACGGAGAATCGAGGTGTAATTAAAGAGTAGGATAGGGAGTACTGGTTACCTTGAACCAAGTGGTTTATAAACGGAATGCGCGGCTGCCCGTGCGTTGTACTTCTGTTTGACAAAGATTCTCACGCTGCGGGGGCTGGGGAAAAAGAGACCCCCTTATGGGTGGAGAAAGAACAAAAACGAGGGTAGGAGATCGACATGAAAGGGAAAATAACGATTGTCACACTTGCACTGATTGTGATAGGAATGGTCGGATTCCTCGGTGGCTATGCTGCCATCACGAAAAGCAATCAGCCGGAATTTGAGGAAAACGGCTATGTGCTGAGCAGTGTGAACGGTAACGTGGAACGCTTCGGCTTTGAGGCGGGGCGCAGCTACAACAGCCGCAGCGGTGTATCCGTTAGCTACCGGGACACGGATGGGGCGAGAGTTGAGGTACCTGGTGCCAGCTTCCTGCACTACGAAAACGGCGGGATGGCGGCATTCACAGGGGGAATTCTGGTCGACTTTGCAGATCTTTCCGACAACTTCATCAACAACTACTACATCAGCGGGGGTCTGGAGATTGTCCCGTCTGGCAGTGGTTATGTGGCTCACACGTCTACAAGAGATATACAGCTGGGCGACCATCTGTGGAAGCTGTCCGATACTACATATCTGGTGCGTTCTCCCTCGCTGAAGGTGGTGTTTTCCCAGTCAGATATGCGGGATGCCGCCGACTTCGTGCAAGTATCCGTGTCAGATGACGGAATTGTCTCCCTCTTGACGGAGGAGAATCGGTGGGACACCATTTCTGAGGAGTGCTATATCCAGACGGCGGCCGGTGTTCGAATTTATCCGGTCGCACAGCTCATTGATAATGGCACGTATAAGATGTCCGTGGCAAAGCTCTCTGTCAGCGCGGATGATGCCATCGTTTTGACGAAGGATGAAACGCGGCGGCAGATTGTGCCGGAACTGAACATTACAGCGGAGGATGGGCGCAGACGGCGCGGACGGGGCCGCAGGGGCCGCCGGGGGGGGCGGGGGAGGCCGAACTCCGCTC
>OGQK01001305.1_pt1 | contig 13328 bp, 9 predicted proteins | sample 1553221 | NCBI WGS metagenome assembly OGQK01 (sample SAMEA2579996, study PRJEB22360) | human gut metagenome | biome: human gut; feature: human-associated habitat; material: faeces | place: Denmark | collected 2008/2010 | reverse complement strand
CAATTATGAACAAGAAGTTTCTAAGTGTGATCCTGTTCAGTGCCTTAATGGTGGGTACTGCAGGAACTTTCACGTCTTGTAAGGACTATGATGACGACATCGAGAACTTACAAGGACAGATTACCTCTAACAAAGATGCTATTGCTGCTTTAGAGAGCCAAATCAAAAGCGGTGAATGGGTGTCCAGCGTGACATCTACAACCAATGGTATTGTTGTTACTTTGGGTAATGGAACCAGCTACACTATCACTAATGGTGAAAAAGGTGAAGCAGGTAAAGACGGTGTGACTCCGAAAATTGCAGTGAACAATGACAAAATCCAAGTAAGCTATGACAATGGCACTACTTGGACTGATCTTATTTCACTGGAAGACTTGAAGGGTGAAGCAGGTGACGCTGCTGCAACTCCGACTTTCTCTGTAGGAGAAGACGGCCATATCTACGTACAATATGGTGAAGACGGTGAAAAGACGGATTTGGGCGTTTCTACCGGTGGTATCTACTATGTAGAAGATGGCGTGAAGCTGACTATCCACATCCCGAACAAAGATGGCGAGTACGAAGACATCGTATTGCCGAGAGCTGCTTCCATCTCCAGTATCAAGGCTGTAACAGTAAGTTCAGCTGCTGTATTGTCGGAAGGTGCCGACATCGAGTTGACTTATGGTAAGGCTGCTGACAATGGTAAGTATTTTGATGGAACTGCTTTCAAGAAAGGCGATATCCTGCTTCCTTCTAAAGAAGCAAAGAATGTAATCAGCGCCCAGGTTAATCCGACCATTGCCGATGCTACGGTCTATAATTTCTACTTGGCCAACTCTAAAGGAAGCTCCATCTTCACTTTGTCTGAAGCAACTCCCAATATGACAGAAGAGCCTTTGACAAGAGTTGCTACAGCCAATAAGGGTATCTATGATATGGGTATTACTTTTGTAAGTGGTGTGACTGAAGCACAAATTAAGGCTGCTAAGGGTGCTTACGCTATCGCTACAAAAGATGCTTATGACAATGAAGTGTTGTCTAGTTATGATGTAACGGTTAATGTGAAAGCAGCAACAACTACCACTCTTGATGTAACTGCAACTACACAAGAAGTTGAAATCAACAAAGAACTCGACTTGAATGACTGTGTAGATATGAAAAATGTAATCGATGTGCAATATTATTTTGCAACAAACCAGACAGCTGCTGTTGATGCTGCTAAGGCTACGATTACAGGTACTAAGATTAAAGGTGAAGTTGCAAATAAGACTGTCGTTGTAAGTGTTAAATATCTGACTTACGACGGTGAGGTTAAAGACGCAACTAAAACTATCACTGTTAAGTTCATCAATCCTGCTACAGAAAATGCCTTTACTCAAACATTGGTATTGAATGCAGACGCTTCTAAGAATGTATTGACATTCGATGTAACCAGCTTGATTGGTAATACTACATCAAGTGCTCCTAGCTTCTTCACCAACATCGGTAATGCTAAGTTTACTGCTGCTGCTAAGGACAAGAACAGCAATACAGACAAAGCTAAGGGAGATGATGCTGTAGGTATCACTGCACCGGTTGCTGTTGCTACTGCAGATGCTTCTACTACTCCGAACGGTTACTACAAGCATACGCTGACTTACAGAGTGAATAATGCTACAGTTATTCCTGGAACTTACGAAGCAGAATTGACTTATGGTTCAAGTCCGGTTAACACCGTTAAGCTGACTTTGATTGTAGAAGAAAATGTAGCTTCTTATGACTTCAAGCCGTTGGATCTGTACTTCACCGGTACTAATGCTACTGCTTATGGTACTCCTGCTAATAGCAAAATTACTTATAACTTGAAGGGTCTGTTCGGTATCACAACTTGGGATAACATCGCATTTACTGAAACTGTTCCTGAAAGCTATAAGGATGCAGACGGTATTCAATGGACTGCTAATGCTTGGTTGGCTGATGCTACATCGGGAGGCATCACAGTAGATAAGGTTGCTACGAAGAATGAAGCAGCTAAGACTGGTAACTTCGGTGGTGCATACGAAGCCCGTTCTCTGAAAGCTACTTACACTCCGTATGCTAACAAGAACTTGACTGCCACTGCATACGACTTCACTCTGACAATCAAATCTTCTGTATTCGAAGGTTCACTGAATTATGTGAAGAAGGTTAAGAATGAATACGTTACAGGCGACAATAAGACTATCAATGTAGCAGCAGCGAATGCAAAAGCAACTCTGAAAGCAGAAGAAATCCGTGGTATTACTAAGACCAATGTTATATACTTCGGTAACTCTCACTTGACTGATGCTTATGTAGCAAGCGTCTCTGTTGCTTTGGAAGGTGATGCTGCTAAACAATATCTGGATTTGGCAGGTGACTTTACAAATGATGATGTCACTATCACTCCGAAAGCTAACGTAACTATCCCAGGTGATGGTAAGACAGTTACTTGCTACGTTCGTGTAAGTGTTGTTGACGAATGGGGTAAGACCAAGACTGTTGACGTACCTGTGGTACTGCAATAATTCAAGAATAAGCAATTCTCTATCGAGAGAACCTTATAATTAAAACTAAAGAATCCCCGGCTTATGGAAGTCGGGGATTTTTTTGGGTATCTGAAAGATAGGTAGGATTTATTTACGCCACGTCCAGATTCTGGCACTCCAGGTAGTAGTATGGGGTTCATATTCAACCCTATAAAAACAAAAGGGGAATGGGTACTCACCATCAAAGACGGCAGACAACCCAGCCGCGAATCCGCAACCCACTCCATGACAATGCACCTGCACCTATCGAGGTCATTGTAGAAAAGTTAATCCAACGGCATAAAAAAGAGGTCCGGAAGGCGTGCATTAAAAAGTTCCGAAGTACTTAAAGAAAAGACTACAGGAATGAAGAGAAAAGCTGGCAAGTATTAAATAAAAAGATTGTCCCAAGGTTGCGGATGCCCGTCCCAAGGCTTGGGATAGACGTCCGCAACCTTGGGACATATATCCGCAAGCTGCGAAGAAAGTTCTATAACAAACTGTTTCTTTAGAAAAGATACGCCGCAGACACCTGCCAAGTCTTATTCTTGGCACCGAAAGCCTTACCCGCCTCCTCCCACGTAAATGAGTCGCCCATCGGGAGCTGATAGGTCACGCCAACCTGGAGATGCTTCAGCAGCTTCACACCGGCACCCAAATTAAGTGCCACTTGAGCCTTCTTGCGGTCTACGTAATCCTTCTTCTTGAAGTCGAAGAAGAAATCGGGACCGGCAGCTATATAAATACCCAACAAGCTACCCAAGCCAATGGTATATTTCAGATTTACGGGTACTTCCAGTCCTGTTTGCTTCACCTCGTCCTTGCCGCGCTGAGAGAACAGCAAAGCACCATCAACACCCAAGCCTACAATGGGAATGGTAAACTCAGCCATCGGACCAATAAAGAAACCGGTAGAATTATCCTTGTTTCCCTTATATCCACCATCCCAATCTATTTTCGTCATATTCACACCACCCTTAACACCCCACTTCAATAGTTGGGCCTGGGCAGGCATAGCCATAAACATACAGCATACAGCTATCACGAAAGCACTAAAAATCTTTTTCATAATCAATTGTGTTTAATATTACGGGACAAATATATGCAAATTCTTCCTAAAGAAACAACATCTATTAGCATTTGTTCATTTAAGAGAACAATGAATCACAAAACGCATTACCTTTGCAACCTAAATCAAAGAAAGATACCACACAGATAAAATAAAAAGCTATGATAAAAATCAGAAAGACGCAACCCACAGACATTACAATCCTTATGGACATCTTTGAACAAGCGAAGCACATCATGCGGAAAGACGGAAATATGCTGCAGTGGAGAGGCAACTACCCTTCCAGGGAAATCGTCATAGCAGACATCGAACAAGGAAACAGCTATGTGTGCACCGACGATACCGAAGAAATTATCGGAACCTTCGCCTTTATCCGTGGAAACGACCCCACATATACGCATATCTATGAAGGAAAATGGGTGGAAGATACGCTTCCTTACGGCGTCATTCACCGGCTGGCAAGTACAGAACACAGCAAAAGGAGTGGCCAATGCCTGCCTGCAATGGTGCTACGAACAAATACCCAACCTACGTGCAGATACCCACCGGGACAATCATATCCTGCAATACATACTGAAGAAGCACGGATTCAAATATTGCGGCATCATCCTTCTGGCCAATGGAGACGAACGGCTGGCATTCCAAAAAGTAGAAGGATAGACAAGGAAACCACGAATCTTTCATTTAAAGGAGTTATCAGCCGACAAGTCGGTTTAGGAGTTAAAGCCAATACTCGTGCGTATGTATTCACAGAAGTATCGGCTTTAACTTCTTCAACTCCTGACGGAGCGGAGCGAAGTGATAACTCCTCCAATTCCTTTAAATGAAAGAACCGGGCAAGAAAACTCAAATAATCATAACCCTTCAAACATTATCTGCCATATAATTGTATATATAGCAGGTTTCCACAATGTTGTGGAAAACAAAAACAAGATAACATATGAAGGATTATAAACGTATGACAGTCGGCGAAATCGTAGCCGACAACTTCAACAATGCCGGGATATTTGATAAATATGGCATTGATTTCTGCTGCCATGGTTCCGCACTGCTTCCCGAAGCCAGTAAAACTGCCGGAGCCGATATGGAGAAGGTGATAGAAGAAATAGAGCATCTGGCTCCGACAACCTCCGAAAATATTGATTTCAAGAGTTGGCCTCTGGACTTATTGGTGGACTATATTCTCAAAATCCACCACCGTAATATCCGTACACAAGGTCCCGAGATTGAAGAACTGCTGGATAAAATATGTCGCGTACACGGTGAAAAACATCCGTCACTCTACAATGTGCAGGCTCTCTTTCATGATTCCCTCTCCGACCTCAATGCCCATCTCGACAAAGAGGAACTGGTACTGTTTCCCTACATCTATGAGATGGTAAAGGCTAAGCTGGAAAATACTCCCCTGCCCGAATTCCACTGTGGAAGCATCGAAGCTCCCATATCCGTCATGATGGCAGAACATGACATTGAAGGAGAACGCTATCGCCACATAGAGCATCTGACCAACGGCTATACAGCTCCAGAAGATGCCTGCAACAGTTACCGCCTCGTACTCCAACAGCTTAAAGCATTTGAAGAGGCCTTGCACCAGCACATCCATCTGGAAAATAATATCGTTTTCCCACGCTCCATCAAAATGGAAGCAAAATTAAGAGAACAGCCATGACACAAATCAGAATCAAACGGGTATATGAAGAACCCGATGCAACAGACGGCTACCGTGTATTGGTGGACCGGCTGTGGCCTCGCGGCATAAAAAAGGAACATCTGAAATACGATGTCTGGGAAAAGGATATTACCCCTTCACCTGAATTAAGAAAATGGTTTCACGAAGACCAAGCGGAACACTGGGAGGGGTTTGCAGCCATGTATCGCAAGGAACTGGAAAATTCGGAAGCCGCCCTTAGGTTCATTGACACCATAAAACACCACCATACCATAACCTTACTATATGCTTCCAAAGCACCGATATACAACCATGCACGCATCCTGCAACGGTTTCTGCAGGAGCACTTAGACTAATTACTCACAATCTTTACAGTAAAAGCAAAGATGAACTGTAACTCTGGAAAGGCTGTTCAACGAATTGGTGCTACAAGGACACAAACTTCTTTTTCAAGTCGTCCACTCCCATTCCCGTAAAATAATCCTCTATAAAGTCCCAGCGCTGTTCATCCGTCAGCTTATCTGTTCCGAAGAAGAAAGAGAACAAGTCAATCTGCTCCTGGAATATCTGCCCGTTGGTATCCAGAATCAGATTGCGGTAATCATCGCCAAGCGCAAGTTCCTGCAGAGTTTCGGGGTCATTGAAACGGACAAATACGCAAGGCGTACCGCCACCCTCCACACTGAACGAAAGGCAGTCAAGCATAGAAAGCAGATTAAGCAGCATATTCAAGTCCGAGAAAGGAGTGCAATAAAACACCAGGCGGTCTCCCTTACTGCCCACTATGCGTTGGCTAAACAGTTTTTGATAGCGCGACAAAAGCAAATCAAAGCCTTTGGTCACCGTAAAAGAGAGTTCATTGGAATCCTTCTTTTTCACACTGCTGATATAGCTTACACTGCGGCCTTCCTCCGTGCGACTCTCCAGCAGGGAACCGATAAAGCGTTTGGCAGAGCGCACGTCCATGCCATGCTCGGCAAAGACAGCCCGCAATTCTTCTTCATCAAAACGTCCTTTCGACTTTATCAATGACGTTTTCAGCATCGTTGTCAGGCTCTTGAACAAGGCATCCATCCGCTCACGGATGACAGTGGCATCTTCCTTCAACAACACCTCATGCTTGCCTACAGACACGGCACGGGCTCCCTCCCACAACGTTCCATTATTCAGTTTCTGTTTGAATTCCTTGTAGCCAAGCTCAGGGAAACGCTCTTCCCAAAGCGCTTCCAGACGTGCGACGTAAACCCCGTCCTCCCCTTCTACCTTTGTCAGATAGCTATGGAATTCACGGGCAAAGACATCACCCGTCTTGTCCTGGACATATCCTTCGGTCAACAGATTCTTGGGGCTGATTTCAAGCAGATGCCTTCCATAACGCTGCATCAAATCGTCTTCCAGCCAAAGCAAGGCGGTCTTGATGAGCTGTCCCAACTCCGCTTCATACTCCAGCTTGTTCTTTGTACGCGGCAGTTTCACCACAAACTCGAAATCGGACAAAGATACCATGATTTCCGGTTTTTCCCCTTTCATGCGGTACACTTCCATGAGTTTTCTCAGAATAAGCACCAGCTGTTCCTGGGCAATGTTCCCTGTCTGATGCAGACGCTTCATATAATAGAAATCCCGTTCATGGTAGTCGGTAGCGGCAATACCCTGTATCTCCGTATCACGCGCGGCACGCCCTATCTCCTGAATATAGTCGACAAACGTACTGGATGGCGCCACATGATATACACGGTCTATATCACTGATGTCCACTCCCATACCAAAAGCTTTCGTAGCCACAATCAGTTTCTTGGTTCCTTCCTTGAACTCCTGCACAATGACAGCTTTCTGTTCCTTGTCCTTCTTGCCATAATAGGAGGCGACCAGACGCCAGTCTGCCGGCTTCACCCACGTCTTCAGGCGCATGTCGATGCCACCCGCAAAAGGATAATAGAGCAGTGTCTTGTGACCGTCCAGGAAGTCTTCGACCCGCGCAGCAACTACGCGCTGCTTTGCCTTGTCGTATGTCTCCCCGTCCTCCATCTCCATCTGACGGATGTCAAAGCCAATATTCCGGCGCTTCACCGTACCTACATAAAGCACACAAGGCTCCATCTGCAGGGAACGGATAGTCTCGAATATCATGTCATTGCCCCCTTTGGGATTCCAGACAGCCGTGGCGGTCAATGCAAACAACGGGAAATTATAACCGAGAGTCTGTTTCAGCGTATTCAAGTAACGTCCCAAGAACCAATAGTCCACACGGAACTCCTTGCCCCATGTCGTTACCGTATGTGCCTCATCGACCACTACCAGACCGATGCGGCGCTCGCCTACAAAATGCTTGATGTCGTAAGAGAGAAGCAATTCCGGCGAGAGATAGAACAAATCAATCTCCCCCTCACGCACCTGCCGGTAAACCTCCATCTTCTGTTCCGGCGATAAATCGGACGAGGCGTATGCCACACGCGTATACCCCAGTTCTTGCAGACTTTCCACCTGGTCTACAATCAACGCCTTCAAAGGGGAAACCACAATGGTAAGCAGATTATACTCCTTCCCCAGATAGATGGCAGGAAGCTGGAACAACAAGGATTTTCCGGAGCCGGTAGGGGCAGTCAGCAAGATATTGTCTACCTGCGTTTCACCTTTCCAAGCCTTTTCAGCCTCCAGTATAACGTTCTCTATCAGCTGTCCCTGCGAAATGCAGAGTTTCTCTTTTCCCTTGGACAAGTCATCGTAAATCTCAAGATTACGAAACTGTTCGTAGCCGTAAGTCTCCTTTAAAATCGTGTTTATGGTTTCGCGGCAGTTTTCAGGCAGATGCCTTTCCTTCAAATCCGGTAACCGGCGTGTTGTTGCTTCTTGTACATTCATTATTATTGTAGTGTGGGGGTATTAAAAAGAAAAGAAGCAATTCTTCAACCATAGTTATCGGTTTTGGAATTACTTCTCCCTATGTTTCAAAATATTACCAGACATACCGGTAAGTTTTTTCTTTTAAAGCGTATCAATATTCCTCCTCGTTAAAGAAAAAGTCCTCTTTACTGGGATAATCGGGCCAAATATCTTCTATGCTTTCATAAATCTCGCCCTCATCTTCCATTTCCTGCAGATTCTCAATCACTTCAAGCGGAGCACCCGAACGCATGGCATAATCTATCAATTCATCCTTAGTTGCCGGCCAAGGAGCATCTTCCAATTTAGATGCTAATTCCAATGTCCAATACATAGTCTCTAGTATTAAAATTGTGAATATTAAATCCTATTTCTATTTTTCGGCAAAAGTATAACAATTTATTTCACTTGCAACTATTATTCCAAAATATTTCACCTTTTTTGTCGTCTTGATTCATTTTACGGGAAAGGACGAACAAATAATCAGACAAGCGGTTCACATAAGCCAATAATTCTGAAGAGATTTCCACTTGCTCGGCCAAAGCAAGAATCCGACGCTCTGCACGGCGGCAAACCGTACGGCAAACGTGGCAGAGTGCCGCACCGCGACTTCCGCCGGGAAGAATAAAGGCTGAAAGAGGAGGCAAAAGAGTATCCAAACGGTCTATCTCCCGCTCCACCATTTCCACCTGCTCCGAGCTGATGATACTGGCTTCTTTCAGCTCCATTTTCTCCCGGTCTGTGGCCAGATGAGAGCCTACGGCAAAAAGTCTGTCTTGCACTTGCTGCAGAAAATCTTTATCCTTTCCGTCAAGCAGGTACGTGATGAGAAGACCCAGATTGGAATTTAGCTCATCCACCGTACCGTATGCCTCAAGGCGGATATGCGTTTTAGGTACACGGGTTCCGCCTACAAGAGAGGTGGTTCCTTTATCTCCGGTTTTGGTGTATATCTTCATAAAGGATTAATGTTTAGGGGTTAATGTTTAGCAGCTAGTAAGTGGAGCTAATCACTAACCGCTGTTCACTATTGAAACGCCTAAAGATAATCAAAAGTTGACAATATAGTCTTGTTTTATCTTTGTTTTATCGAAAAATATGATACCAAGGTCATAAAGGTCGAACGTAATACCTGCCTGTCCGTCCTGCTTCATGCGCTTCCAGAGGGCAAACATCTGCGGAGTGTAACGGATACCTTCAATTACAAAAACAGACTTTCCCCTGGTACGGGTGGAACAGATGCGGAAGACCTCCTCTACAAAATCGGGATGACGATAATCGTGCAAATAAAGGAAATCAACGGGAACGCCACTCTCCAGAAAGAGCTCGGAAAGGTCGGAAGCCGAAGTATAATCTGCCCCCTCCTTCCCCGCTTTCAAATAGAGGGCAGAAGCGGCAAGCGTACCGGCATCTACAATGGTCTCCGGCTGGGTATAGTTTACCAGACGGAACAGAAGGCGTTTTACTTTCTTCGATTCGTACTTCCAACGTTTATCTTTCTCCAGCTCCAGTTGCTTCTGTGCCTTGGCCAGCTCTTCATATTTATAATAAGCCGTACTTTCGTAAATTACATGCGTAATCAGGTTAAAGGCAAAAGGAGAATGTACACCGTAGCCGCAACGGTGCCGGAAACGGTACAGCCAGATAAAAGGCCGTTTTAGAGTAAGCAAAATACGATTCATTATTTTAATGTGCTAATGTACCTTCGAAAGTCACCCCTTCACCCGAAGAATAATTCTCCGTAACAGTCAGGAGTACCTTGTTATCCTCAAAGCAGAGCGTAAGCCCAAGAGCGCTTATCCAGTTGACATAATGTACTTTCAGTTGCAAAGCATCAAGTGACGCCCACGCATAACTGCCTGCCACCTGGAAAGGGCCTTCTATACCCTTAAAACGCCCCTTTGCAGCAACCGAATACGGAGGATAGCCATCAATTGCCGCTTTCGACCATTGCTTATAGCCAAACGGAAGACTGTATGTCTTTCCGTCTTTCTCCACCACAGTCATCACTACTTCTTGCTGCTTGAATTGCAGCTCGATGGATTGCCATCCGTATTTGTTCTCTCCGAGCAGGATGCGCTTGCCTGCGTATTTCTGTGAAAGGGAGGAAGCAGCCTTTCCTTGCACTAACGGCAGTTGATAAGAACGCTGTTTCTTCTGCAGGCGCTTGTAGTCCTTACCTGGCGCTAATACCTGGTCACCGACCTCCGGCAACAAGCGGTTCCAGACCAGACGACGCTGCCGACGACCGTCTATCAATGTACATTCGGTAATGACCACTACCATATCCTTATCCGGAACAATCAGAATGTATTGTCCCAAAGCCCCGTCAGCACGTACAGCACCCGGATATTCGCAAAGCCACATCTGATAGCCATAATCTCCTATCTGTCTGGTCATCATCTGCTCCACCCAGGAAGCCGGGAGCAACTGCCTGCCTTCCCAAACACCCCGGTTCAGCAGCAGCAATCCGAATTTTGCCAGTGACTCGCTCTGAATATGCAGTCCCCAGCCACCGGTATTGATGCCTTCGGGGCTTATCTCCCACGCAACGTCCGTGATATGCATCGGGGTGAAAAGCTTCTGCTTCAGATAATCCAGCAAGGTCATGCCCGTCACCTTCTGCACGATAGCAGAAAGCATATAGGTACTAATCGAATCATATTCAAACTTCTTGCCCGGAGTTTTCACCGGTTTGGCAAGGAAGGTACGTATCCAGTCGGAAGTGAGGTTGCGCATATTCCAGTCGGGAGTGATACCCGACGTCATGGTAAGCAGGTCACGGACAGTCATGTCTGCCAGATTAGCGGAAACCGAATCCGGAAGAAGTTCCGGGAAGAAGGTACCGACACGGTCTGTCAAGAGCAAACGGTTGTCTGCAATGGCAAGTCCTACGGCAGCCCCGACAAAGGTTTTGGAGCAGGAATACATGGTATGGCGATATTCCGGCGCGAACGGAGCCGGATAGATTTCTCCGATGACCTTGCCGTGACGCAGCACGACCACGCTGTGGATGTCTGTTTTTGGCAATGCCATCAGTGAATCAAACAAGGCAGTGACAGCCTTGGAAGGGACTCCTTCTGCCTCGGGTGTGGAACGTGGCAACTCATTGATTTGTGCATGAGCTGCCAACGCTCCCAGCAAGCCGAGAAACAAGAAGAAAAAACGTACTCTATTTTTCATAATTATCTAAGATATTTGTTCTACATGCGCTGCAAATGTACAGCATTCGGGCGCGAAAGACAAATAACTTGATAATTTTGTCGGAAGGGAACGTTCTTATAAGAAATGTATGGTCGCCGCCTCTCCCTTGTTCAAGTCCAACGAGAATGCCGGTTTCTTGTAAGTATGCGTATGTCCTCCTACCTTCACCTCGGCACGGACAGTACTTGCGGGCATCTTTACTGTAAATTTCCCCGGAACAAGAGCGGTAACAACAGCCCTCGTTGCCCGTCCATCCTTCCAATCCAGGTCTATGGAAGCACCGCCGCGTACGCGCATTCCACGGAAGTTGCCGGTAGTCCAGCTATCCGGCAGGGCAGGGAGCAGATGGGTAAAGCCTTCATGACTTTGCAGCAGCATTTCGCCGACTCCCGCCGCACCACCGTAGTTGCCATCAATCTGGAAAGGAGGATGCGAACAGAACAAATTAGGGAAAGTGCCGCTACCATGACCTCCCGTCGCAGCATCGACAGCAGGATGCAGCAAACTCTTGAAGAGTTTCCAAGCACGGTTTCCGTCACCCAAACGAGCCCAGAAGTTTATCTTCCAAGCACGGCTCCAACCAGTACCCTCATCTCCACGACGGTTCAAGGTCATCCGGCAGGCTTCGGCAAGCTCGGGGGTGGACTCCGGCGAAATCAGGTTTCCCGGATGCAGGCCGTAGAGATGGGAGACATGGCGGTGGTGCACATCCACTTCCTTATAATCCTCCAGCCATTCCTGCAAATATCCTTCCTTACTGATTTGCATGGGTGGGAATCTCTTCAGGTCCGCCTCAAGCTTCGCCACATAATCCGCATCACAATCCAGCAGGCGAGCGGCGGCGATGACATTAATATAAAGCTCGGTGAGCAGTTGCACATCCATAGTGGGACCCATACAAATGCTGACGGGAGTCACGCTGTCACCCGGCACATAGAAGCTGTTTTCCGGAGAAGAAGTGGGGGCAGTTACCAGCCAGCCATGCGAAGGCTCCTGCACGGTAGTGGAACTAAAGAACCGGGCGGCACCTTTCAAGACGGGATAGATACGGCGCAGATAATCCTTGTCCTGCGTATACAGATAGTGTTCCCACAAATGGGCACACAACCAAGCGCCACCGGTATTGGTAGCTCCCCAGGAGGGGTGTTCGCCGGGAGCGGTATAATTCCATACGTTGGTCATCATGTGGAGCACCCAGCCATCTGCCTCATCGCCATAGAAGGTACGCGCACTTGCCTCTCCCGAAGGGATAAGGCGCTCCATCAGCGTCGTCAGCGGCTGATAGAGTTCGGAGAGGCCGGCTTGCTCCAAGGGCCAGTGGTTCATCTGGATATTGATGTTCGTATGATAGTCCCCGTTCCAGGGAGTCGATACTCCATTTGCCCAGAGTCCTTGCAGATTGGGCGGCAAGCTGCCGGGACGGGTACTGCTGATGAGCAGATAGCGTCCGTAGTTATAGTACAGAGCAGCCAATGCCGGCGACTCCTGCTGTGTGAAGCGGAGGATGCGCTCGTTCGTCGGGAGCGTATCATCCGGCGTGGCAGGAAGCGTCAAGGAAACACGGTCGTAGAGGAAACGGTGGGCAGTGACATGGCTGGAGAATGAAGAATGGAGAATGGAACATGGAGAATTAGCGGGGGCGGTGAAAGGACGGAGCAAGCTGTCGCAGACTTCCGCATAGCGTTCGCCCGGGAAGTCGGTACCGGCAGCGGCATAGGAGGTAGCGGCAGAAAGTATCAGCCAGGCTTCCTGCCCGTTCTTCAAGCGGATACCGTTTTCCGGGCTGACAGACGATTCACCACCGTTCTGCACGAGTTGCATGGCCACACGGTATTTCATACCGTCCAAACCGGGCTTACCGCTTTCCAACATGCCGTCCATCAAAAGGGTGTTCCCTTGGACAGTCACCGAGCTATGTTCCGCACGGCTCAAACGGGCAGAGAAATTCAGAGCTCCTTCACGTCCGGCAACCAGATGAATCAGCATGACATCACGG
>OGQK01001303.1_pt1 | contig 13368 bp, 14 predicted proteins | sample 1553221 | NCBI WGS metagenome assembly OGQK01 (sample SAMEA2579996, study PRJEB22360) | human gut metagenome | biome: human gut; feature: human-associated habitat; material: faeces | place: Denmark | collected 2008/2010 | reverse complement strand
CTGAACGAGATGGTGGACAAGATTGTATTCGACAACCCTTCATTCAGAAAATAGACGATGAAACGAATGGACAAAGCTAAGGAGACAATATCGACGGCGGTTGTACTGCCGTGCCAGACGAAAGGGAAAATTGGGGAGTGTTTGGGGAGCAAGTATAGGTTTTGTGTGCCACAAAACCGCCGACCGGATGTCGGGAACGTCGCCCACGGAAAACCAACGACCGATGGAAAATAATCCCCAAACGCAGGAATACAGTAAGCCGAAAGGAGGCCGTCCGAAGCTGCCGGACGGGCAGCAGCGCACCCATGCCGTCAAGGTCTATTTTGACGAAGAAAACTATGCCAAGCTGCTCAAAAGACACAAGCGGACGGGCAAGCCCCTTTCGTCCATCGTCTATGAACTGGCGGTGAACGGCTATGTCAAGGAGCCGCTTTCCAAGGAGCTTGCATCATGCGTCAGGGCGATGGCTTCGATGGCGAACAACCTGAACCAACTGGCGCACGAAGCGCACCTTTCCGGGTATGCCGCCGTGGAGGAAAGGACAAGGGAACTGTCGGAAAAAATTGCAAAGGTACTGGTGAGGGTCAGCCGTGAACTATAGAAACTCCAACTTATGATAGCACAGATAAACAGCGGGACGCAATTCGCCGGACTGGTAAATTACGCCAACGACATTGCCAAGAAAGGGACAACAATCGTGGCATCGGAGGGGGTGTGCACTTCGTCCAACGAGAGCATCACGGCGAGCTTCCAGACACAGGCAAGGATGCGTCCGGAACTGAAGAACTTTGTCGGGCACATATCATTGAGCTTTGCACCGCAGGACACGCCGAAGCTCACGGACGGCTTCATGGCGGAAGTGGCCAAGGAGTACATGAAAAGAATGGGGATAACCGGCACGCAGTATGTCGTGTTCCGGCACAAAGACCAGCCGCACGGCCATGTGCATATCGTCTATAACCGTGTCCGCAATGACGGCACGGCCATCAAGGGTGATTCCAATTTCAGGAAGTCAATAGCCGTGACAAAGGCACTGACAAGGGAATACGGGCTTACTTTCGGCAAGGGCAAGAAAAATGTCCGGCGCGAGCGTCTGCGCGGCAAGGATGCCGTGAAATACCGCTTGTACGATGCCATCCGGGAAGCGATGAAAAGCTGCCATGACTGGCAAAGCCTGCGTGCGGCTCTCGAAGCGAAAGGCATCCGTATGGAGGTTGTTCAAAGGGCTGGAGGAATCGGCAGGACAGGAATCATTTTCACCTATGGAAAGATGACCTTTTCAGGCGGTCAGATAGACCGGAGCCTGACCTACAACCGCATCAATCAGGCTATGGCGGCAGTCATCCAGACCGATGCCGCAGACGCATCCATGCACATCCATGGGCAAACCGCCGTTCCTTTTGACGGCCAGTCTGTTTCTTCCCCTCTTGTCGGTATTGACGGCAACGGGGCGGAAGCCACCGCACAGGCTGAAAACACATTGCCTGACGGTACGGATAATTCCACCATCGGCGGCAACATCAGCGAGGCGGCTGTGGAAATCATTATGCAGCCCCATATCATCCAATCTGCCGGAGGTGGTGGAGGAGGCAACGACCGTGGCTGGAGGGATGACGACAAGGAAAAGAAGAACAACAAACCATATTCACGGAGGAGGTAGCCATGACGAACAGGAAACCCACGCCCTTGAAAGACGAAAAGCTCGACCCCATCGAGGAAGTTCAGGAACAGTTGGCAGAACTTATAGCAGCTGTAAACTCGCTTGCGGAGAAAGGCACTGCCACGGCAGAACATCAACCGGACGAGCGGTTTCAAAAGGCCCTTTCCACGGCTGTTGTAAAGGCCGTGCAGGACTTGCTGGAGGCACGGCAAAGGAAGTTCGAGGAAGCCGACAAGGGCAAGATGACCATAAACGAAATTTTGCAGGAAATACTCGGCCAATATGATGACATCTGCGGAAAGGCAAAGGGCTTTTATCAAATCTATCAGGGTGCGGATACCCGTTTTAAGCATATTGACGAGAATCTGCAAAAGATTAGCGGCAATCAAAAGATATTGTACGGCATGATGAAAACCGTCCAGCAGGCACACAATATCAAGCCGGACAATGAGTGTAAGCGTCCGGCCATGCCGTCTGGTTTCAAGAACAGGCTCAAGTATTTTGCTTTCAGCCTGCCTTTATATGGGCTTAAACGGGTTTACCTTTCGCGCCATGTCCGTTTGTATGTCAAAATCTGCCTGTTCTGCATTTGGGTGATTACCATTGCTACTGCTGCCTTTATTGCCTATGACAATGCTGTTCTTAGGAAAGAAAATGCAACAATCATACGCTTACAACAAATTACAAACATAAACGGCAAATCAAATTAAGATGCAGCTAAATACAGATTCTTATTACTTAAAAATAGAAGCATCCAATCTGTCATATTTAACAAATGAGGTGTCTGTACAACTTTTATGTTTGATTAATTCTTAACAAAAGGCGGGGTAAACATAGAATATATTATCACTATAGTTAATCCAGCCCTTTCTCGTGCAGCCACTTTGCCATAAGCTCTGCCACCTCCACATTGTTCAGGTCGGACATGGGGAAATGCGTGTTGCCGTACAAGCCTGCTTCGGGCAGGTGAATGACCGTGACATCGCCGCCCTGTTTGTTCAGCATTTCCGCCCAGCGGCGCATCAGGTGCAGGCGGCGTGTCCATTCGTAGATTTCGGGACGCTCGTCCGTTTCGGGCAGGTTGTCGCCATAATAAACAATGATGGGGATTTTCGTGTATTCCATAAACACATCCATCGGCACGGGCAGTCCCTCGGTCTTGCCCGAAAGGGTGATGACCTTGCCTTCTTCAGGCACTTGCCCTTCGGGGAAAGGGATGTTACCGCCCGGTTCGTAGGACACGATACCCTTGATGTTCTTCGTCTTCAACAATGTCTGCCAACCCACGGGACCGCCTTGCGAGTGGGTGACGAACACGGCAGGACCTATCTTGTCGAACAAAGCGGCGTAAGCATCGGAATAGACATCGAAGTCCACTGTGCCTAATGTGGGTGTCATTTGCCGAAAGTATTGGTTAAGGGCTTCAGGGTCATGGCTGAACTGCACGCCCTCGAAGTAGTCAGGCCAGATGCCCACTCGGAAGCGGTTGAACCACGTTTCTTCGTCGAACACTGGGCTGATAGTGACGGTTTCCGTACCCCGTCCGGCATTGCCGCGCCGAGGCTGGTCAACTAAGTAAACCGAATAGCCTTTGCGCAGGAAGATGTTTTGGAAACCCTCTCGTCCGTCCGGTGTCGTCTCCCACGTCTTGGAGAACTGCCCCACGCCGTGGGCAAAGACCAGCGGATAACGCCGTGCATCGGTCGGCTTCTGATAGAACACGTAGGCGTGGTCGCCGTGATAGTTACGCCCCAGCGAATCGGTCAGCACTGTGCCGCCCACGGCGAAGCTGCCTTGCTCGGCTATTTTCAGTACGTTTCCGTCCGAACAGCCCATAAGCAAAGCTGCACTGATAATGAATGTCGCTATCCTTTTCATCTTATTTCTGTACTTTGGATTCCTGCAATGCGTCATAGCGGCTGCCCGTTACGGGAATGGCAGAAACGGCGGTTTCCAGTTCCCTCATTTCAACATCGGTAAACGTAATGTCTGCCGCACGCAGGTTTTCTTCAAGGTGCGACAGCTTGGTAGTGCCGGGGATAGGCACGATGAAGTCGCCCTTGTGCATCAGCCATGCCAACGCTATCTGCGCCGGAGTATAGCCGCGTGTGCGCCCGAATGCATTCAGCACCTCCACGATACGCAGGTTCTTGCGGATGGCTTCGGGTTGGAAACGGGGCAATGTCTGACGGTTATCGTTGGGACTGAACTGTGTGTATTCATTGATTAGTCCTCCGAGGAATCCCCGATTTATAGGACTGTACGGCACAAAACCGATGCCCAACTCTCGGCACAATGGAAGTATCGTGTCCTCCACTGTGCGGTGCATCAGGTGGTATTCGCTTTGTATGGCGGTAATGGGGCAAATGGCGTGGGCGCGGCGGATTGTATCAGCGTTCACTTCACATAGACCGAAATGTTGCACTTTGCCCTCCTTGATGAGTTGTGCCACGGTTGCCGCCACCGTTTCTATCGGCGTGTTCGGGTCGCTGCGGTGCTGATAGAACATAGCTATGCTCTCCACGCCAAGACTGCGGAGGGAGTTCTCGCACACCTTGCGGATGTTGGCAGGGCTGCTGTCTTCCTCCGTCCTTACCTGCACACCATTCACATACTTATGTCCGAACTTGGTGGTGACGTTCACCTTGTTTATATATCCCTTCAATGCCTTGCCCACGAGTCGCTCGTTGGTAAAAGGCCCGTAGCTCTCGGCGGTATCGAACAGCGTTACACCACGGTCGATGGCTTCATGCACCAAACGTATAGCCGCTTGCTCATCGGGATGTTCGCTGCGGTGGTAGTTCAATCCCATGCAGCCGAAGCCCATGGCCGAGACGGTGAACGCCGCACTGCCACTGCCCAATGTGCGTTGCTTGCGCACAGCCGCCAGCCCTGCCGGAATCTCTTTGGCAGATGTTTGCCCGTTCATGACTTTCTCTGCCGCCTGCACTTTCTCCAATGCCGGAGATACACAGATTGCCGCACTTGTCAGAGCCGCAGCCTTCAAGAATCCCCGGCGGCTCATTTCCATTCGGTTATCATTTTCTTTCTTCATGATGTTCCTATTTTATTATGATGATTTTTTATTGCAGATTCTTGGTAAAGAAGTCGGTCAGCTTGTCAATCGGAATCTTGTCCATTCGGTCGTACAAGTCCACATAGTTGGCATCAGGGACAATATACAGCTCTTTCAGTTCGTTTGCTTGTTTGTATGCATCCTCGTTGAAATAGCGTGAATAGGCGTTTTCTCCCACGATGAAAAGGAGCGGACGGGGAGGTTTGCTAACGACATCTTCTTAATCTGGACAAACTAATGTTCGCCTTTGCTTTTGTTGCCAAATGGCGATTGCTCCGTTTCTTCAATGCCGCGATGCCCATGAATGGCGCAGGAGTCCAGAGCCTTCTCCAGCGCACGGAATTCATCATCGGTCAGTTCTATATTGGTCGCGCCAAGATTTTCAAGGATACGCTCTTGGTTCTTCGAGCCGGGAATGGGGACAACATTGGGGTACTTGTGGAGCATCCATGCGAGGGAAATCTGTGCGTTGGTGGCGTTCTTCTTCGCCGAGTAATCGGAAAGGATGTCAAGCACGGGTTGGTTGGCAAGGATATTCTCCTTTGTCAGTTGTGGAACCCATTTGCGCACATCGTCCACTTTCTCGAATTCTGTGTCAGCCTTGATTTTGCCCGAAAGGAAGCCGCTGGCTATCGGGGAGAAAGGTACCACGCCGATGTTATGCTCCAGACAGTACGGGAATATATCTTCCTCGCAGTCGCGCTCCAACATGGAGTAGAGGTTCTGCACGGCAGTGACGGGCGTTATGGCATGTGCCTTCGCCAAAGTGTTCGCATTCACTTGCGACAATCCCCATCCCCTGACAAGTCCTTCGCGGATGAGCCGCCCCATTGCCTCTGCAATTTCCTCAAACGGCACTTCGAGGTTGATGCGGTGCAGGTAATAGAGGTCGATGTAGTCCGTCTGTAGGTTCTTCAATGATTGTTCCAAATGTCGGCGTGTCGCCTCATAAACACTTGTGCCGTCATTCAGTTCCTGCCGCCTTAGAAACATCTTGGTGGCAAGCACGATGTCCTTGCGGAAAGGCGCAACCGCTCTGCCTACCAGTTGTTCATTGTGTCCAGGATAGAACACAACATCGCCATATACTTCTGCCGTGTCGAAGAACGTGCAGCCGGCCTCATACCCCTTGCGGATAGCCTCGATACTGTATGCCTCTTCGGGCACTTGTCCATAACCGTGGGAGAAACCCATACACCCCATACCAATCTCTGAAACTTCAAGATTGCCAATCATTCTTTTTTTCATTGCCTGACTATTTTTGTTTACTGATTATTTTTCTGCTGCAAAGTTACAAGGGGGCAGTTCTTTTGCGAGTACCTGAACCACAGATAGAACAACCAATTTCGTAGGTCGCAACGCCCCATCAGAGAATTTGGTTGCAAAAATGAGAATTGAGGTACTTCTTAACTATACCGGAATAGCTACCTTTGCGATAAGAATCGTATATTTGCAACAATAAAAACAATTAGACATGAATGAGATAACAAAGATTGATACCGTACAACAGTATAACGACTATTTCGGCATCGACACTTTGCACCCGTTGGTGACGGTCATCGAGGGAAGCAAGGGAAAGCCCTTGCGTTTCTGCAAGAAATTATATAATGTATACGCCATCCTCCTCAAGGACACCGACTGCGGCAACCTGAAATACGGGCGCAGCATCTACGACTACCAACAGGGAGCGATGCTTTTCCTCGCCCCGGGACAAGTAATGGGGTCAGACGACGACGGCAAGCTGCATCAGCCCGAAGGCTGGGTACTGGCATTCCATCCTGAACTGTTGCGCGGCACGCTGCTGGCACAGTCCATCAAAGACTATACCTATTTCTCTTACAACGCCAACGAAGCCCTGCACCTTTCTACGGCAGAACGGCAAACCGTTATCGGCTGCATGGAAAAAATCCGGGAGGAACTGCAAATCCCCGTCTTCGACAAACATAGCAAGTCGCTTATCGTGGACAATATCAAGCTCCTGCTTGATTACTGCATCCGTTTCTACGACCGCCAGTTCATTACCCGCGAGAACCTGAACAGCGACATCCTTGCCCGCTTCGAGGCGTTATTAGACGATTATTTCCGTTCCGGCAAGCCGACCACGGAGGGACTTCCGACCGTACAATATTGTGCCGATAAGCTCTGCCTTTCGGCAAATTATTTGAGCGACCTGTTGAAGAAAGAGACCGGCGAATCCGCCCTGAAGCATATCCAGCAGAAAACATTGGATGTGGCAAAAGAGCGGATATTCAATACAAAGAAATCGGTCAGCGAGATAGCTTACGAGCTCGGTTTCCAATATCCCCAGCATTTCAGCCGGTGGTTCAAGAAGCAGACAGGATGTACGCCGAACGAGTATAGAGCGCAGGCGTAATATATGGCAAAACAAATAAACTGAGAAAAATGACAAGCATAGAAAAGTATTTTTCCAACATGAATGAAAATGTCATTTGTGGCTTCTATAGCATCAATATGGGAACAAAAAACTCATCAAATAATAGATACTATTGATGCACAGATATTTATTTTATTGGTTTAGCATATAGCCAGAGTGTTGTACTTCACTTTTAGCTATCGAAATGGAGGGGGTTGTCGTTTTGACAACCCCCTCTGTCGTTATGCAGACTTATCCACTATTCACGATAAAAGAGAAAAGAAAAGGCGGAAGCTGGTCTACGACCGACACATTGCCTTTCCATTTTCCCTCATCTTGCCCCGACAGCATTTTGTGGAATGCCATCTTGTACCTATCCATTCCTTTGTTGCACCTTAAGTGGGCGGCATTCGTCCGGTAATTGAACAGCGAATAGATTTGGTGCTATTTTGTTACCTATAACTCTAAAAAATACATTTATATTATTGATAACTAATGATTTATAATCACTATCTGATATAATAGCCTAATACCCCGACCCGCTAACGCCGACGGGAGCGGTGTCCAGACACACAGCAAGCTGGGACATGACGGATTATCCGAATCGACAGGAAAGAGTATGGCTAATACAAAAAGGTACTCGATGTCCGGGCGTCGAAAAGTATTACGACATCGCAGAGCAATGAACATCAGCACCGGTGGATGGAGAAGAGATGAGAACAGACGCTCGAAAAGGGCAATTACATCCTCACACGCGAACACCTGAACTTTGAAATCGTCCAAGGCGGCAAGGTCCGTCCTGTTGACAAGAGCTGCAACATCCCCGAACGGATGGCCGAAATATTGAACCGGCGCGGGATCAGGCTCACAACGAGAGGCTGGACAAACCGAAATACCGCACGGTGGCAACATCATTTTCGGTGGTTCCCGATACTGCATGCGGAACTGGCGTTCAACTCGCAGGAGGTAAATTTCGATAAGAGGGCGGAGCGTTTTCGAAATGGACACCCGGCATCTCATCGGTCTAAAGTGGGGCCACGACGAAGACAACCGCCATACACGGGTGGAGATGTTTTTCCCGGGAAAGGAATAACTTTTATCTCGAATCCTGCAAAAGCCTTTTGCACAGGAACAAGTTTTTTTCGTTCGTGTTGCTGTGCCGCTTCCAGTTTTCAGATTGCGGCGGCAACCTTCCGCAAATCACAAATCGACCATCGGCCTCTTTCCTCTCACGTAGGGGCTTCGCCCTGTGCCGCTTGTCGGGTTGGGTATTTCGCTGCTTTTCTCGGCCATTTTCTTATTCCGGACAGGCCATCGAAAACCCGTCGGAGGCCGATTATCTTTTCTATCTCAACAGGAATGGATGCCAGACCTTTGCCGAGGCGTCCTTTGACTTTATGGATTTTGTCAACTCCTTCGAACTGGACACGACGCTCTACATCGGCGGGGTCATCGACTATCATTTCTGATGTTTTAGCCCGATAACAGGCTGCTGCCCGCTACGAGAGCAGGCAGCTATTTGCATCATCGGAGAGCATCGGCTCTCCGATTTTTTTTGCGACGACCGACGATAAGACGACCGGGGAAAGCCCCCTTTTTTATTCTTGCAGGCTTTCCGCTGTAAATTCCTTGCGGTGTTTGACGATGGTCTTCATGTTCGTCTGCGCCCATTCGGTCAGCTGGGTAATGAACGGCACGAGCGAGCAGCCTATTTCCGTCAGGCGATACTCGACCTTCGGCGGCACGGTAGGATATACTTTTCTAGAAACAAGGGCATCGGCTTCCAAAGTTTTGAGCGTGCCCGACAGCACCCGTGAGGATACATCTGGAATCAGACGGCACAGCTCGTTGAAACGCACGCACTCGCGTTCGCTCAGTACCAGCATGACCAAAAACGCCCACTTGTTGCCGAAACGTGCGATCACATTGCGGATCGGGCAGATCTCGATAATCGAATTTTTTTCTTCCTTTTTCAACATGGCTTGTAAATCGACAGTTATATACTAACGCAAAGGTAGTAATAAAAAGTAACTGTCAGTCGTCATCGATTTTTTTTCGATTTTTTTTGCTCCCGCAACCGTCTGATTTCGTACAAAAGCGAGAAAAAGGTTACTATGGGCTATAAATGTAACTTCTTGACAAACAATCCGTAGTATATTAGTTTTGCATCGACAAACGACAACTGAAGAGTGGTTGCCGTACATTTATTTACTAACAATTAAACAGGAACAAATATGAAACAGATCGAGCAGATTGCGGAAGCAACGAATTTCAAGGCCGTCAACTTGGGCAGAATGAGTGATTTGAACGAGTATGTATTGGAACTCGGTCCCGAAGTAAAGATTCCGGGAAAGGTTTTTGGCGGAGCGGCTCTCGGTGCCACTGGCGGCGAATTCTCCATGCAGGTATTTCAGCCAGGTACTGAGACCGGTTTCCTGCATACGCACAAGAAGCACGAAGAACTTTACTTCTTCCTCGGCGGCAAAGGCGAGTTTCAAGTAGATGGTCAGGTGTTTCCCGTGGAAGAAGGTAGTGTGGTGCGTGTGGCACCCGATGGGAAACGGAGCGTGCGCAACAATGGAACGGAAGCGCTCGTGATGCTCTGCGTGCAATATCGCGGCAACACTTTCACAGAGGAAGATGCGTCCGACGGGGTGATTTTGAACGACCCGGTGAAATGGTAATCAGGATTTAAGAAGATCATAAAAGGAATAGACATTATGAAAAAGACATTATCAGTTATCGTATTGAGCCTTCTGGCTCTCGGGGCTTCGGCACAAGACAAGGGACGTTTCGAGGTGTATGACCTCGGCGATTTCAAACTGCATGTGTATTACACCAATGATGCGTTGGGCGATGCCAGCTACCTCATCGAGGGCGGGGATGCACTCGTGACAATGGAACAGCCGCTCTTCAAGGACAATGTGGCGGAGTTCGACACCTATCTCTCGAAACTGGGCAAGAAGGTCGAGAAACGCATCACGAACTATCATGTAGGCGGGACCGGCAGCCATGATGTGGTCATGGCGGAGGGTATGCCCGAATTTATGAAAGGCGAAATCTACGGCGGCATGATGAAAGGATTCGCGCAGACTTTCGGCGATGCTTTGACCGAAATGCCTACCGGCAAGGCCACGGAGGTAGCATTCGGCACCACACAGACCTGGGCGGGTGTTCCGTTCGAGTTCCGCCACGGGGCGACATCCGACTTCCCCGGCGCAAGCATCCTGATAGGCGGCAAGGTATATTACACGCACTGGGCTCCGGCAAAGGCACATGTCAGCCACCTGCAGATCTCTTCTCCGGCTGCCGTCGACGCTGAAATCGCCGAAGCGGAGAGGTCCCTGGCCTCCGGCGCGGAACTGTTCATCGGCGGACACGGAGGAGCGGCAAAGGCCGATGCCGTACAATTCAAGATCGACTACCTGAAGACGGTAAAGAAACTGCTGGCGAAAAACGGTACGCCGGAGGCATTTGTCGGGGCGATGAAGAAAGCCTATCCCGACCTGCCCGGAGCGGACGGACTGGGAGAGCTGGCCAAGGCACTGTACAAATAACATCAGACGGTATGTTCCGCTCCCGAGCTGGGGCGGAACATGTCATTTAGAGAGCATCGCATGGAAAAGGCATTTGAGTTTTTGAAAAGGAACAGGGAGGTGGCATTTGCCACGGTGGAAGGGGACAGGCCGAAGATCCGCGTCTTCCAGATTATGAAGCAGGAAAAGGAAACCCTTTATTTCGTTACCGCACCGAGCAAGGAGGTGTACCAGCAGTTGCGGGCGAATCCGAATGTGGAGATACTTGCCATGAAGGGGAACCTCTTCGTCCGTATTGCCGGACAAGCCGTGTTCGATGTCGATGACAAGACGGCACGGGAGATATATGCCGCCAATTCCGTGCTGCCGAGACTTTACAAGTCCTATACGAACCTGGTCTATTTCCGGTTGCCCGCCGGAAGTCTCGACTACTATGATCTGACACCCACGCCGCCCCTGCAGGAGCACTGTGAGTATGGAGAGAAGTGAAAACCTGCGTTACATCCTCAGGACGCTGCTCGACGGGCGGCCGGAATATGCCGGACTGCAAATCCCCGATTCGTTGACGGAACGGCAGGGGCTGATGCGCGCCCTGCTGAATGTCCGCCCTCCGCTTCCTGTAATTCGGGAGTTTCTCGAAGCGCAGGATACGGAACTGCGGATGCAGCTCGCGGAAAAGGGTACCGTACATCTGTCGCAGATTGAGCCTTGCCGCAGTGACGGCAGGCTGCGGATATGGCAGGGCGACATCACTCGCCTGCAAATTGATGCCATCGTCAATGCCGCCAACAGCGCCATGCTGGGGTGTTTCGTTCCGCTGCACCGCTGCATCGACAACGCCATACATTCGGCTGCTGGCGTACAGTTGCGGTTGGCTTGCGACCGGCTGATACGGGAACAGGGGCATCCGGAACCGACGGGACAGGCGAAGATCACGGACGGATACAACCTGCCCGCACGCCATGTCATCCATACGGTCGGGCCAGTTGTCGCCGGGGGTATTCCATCCGAAGGGCAGGAGTGTCAGTTGGCGGACTGTTACCGTTCCTGTCTTGCTCTGGCAGATGCGCACGGTCTGGAAAGCATCGCGTTCTGCTGTATCTCCACAGGCGAGTTCGGATTTCCTCAAAAGCGGGCTGCCGAGATTGCGGTCGGAACCGTGCGGACGTATCTCGACACGGTTGTTCCGACCCGTATAAATAGTGTCGTATTCAACGTATTCAAAGATGATGACTTATCCATTTATAAAGAACTATTGCCGTAAGATGCCGATCCGAAAGAGTTATTCCCGCCGGCTGGAGGAGTTGCGTCGTGCGCTCGACCGCGCGGAACATGTGGTCATCGGCGCAGGCGCGGGACTTTCCGCTGCCGCAGGTCTGGAGTACAGCGGGCGCCGCTTCACGGACAACTTCGGCGATTTCATCGCCCGGTACGGTTTTACGGACATGTACACCTCGTCGTTCTATCCTTTCAGGACAGAAGAGGAACGGTGGGCATACTGGGCAAGGCATATCCGGTTGAACCGCTACGACACTCCGGCCACTGGCCTGTACCGGATGCTCCTTCGCGCGGTCAGGGAGAAAGACTGGTTTGTGATTACCACCAATGTGGACGGGCAGTTCGGGAAAGCGGATTTCGACCGTGATCGCATCTTCGCCGTACAGGGCGATTATGCCTATCTGCAATGCACCGAAGCGTGCCATGACCGCCTTTACTGCAACGAGGAGCTTGTGCATGAGATATCGCGCAATACAGAGGACTGCCGTATCCCGTCTTCACTCGTTCCGCGCTGTCCCGTATGCGGCGGCCCGATGGACGTGAACCTGCGCAAGGACGGCAATTTCGTACAGGACGCTCATTGGTACGAGAGCCACGGGCGGTATCGCTCTTTCATGCAGAAAGCCTGCCGCGGGAACACGCTGCTGCTGGAACTTGGCGTGGGCTATAACACGCCCGCTATCATCCGCTTCCCGTTTGAGGAACTGGCCTCGCAGTACGGCAACATCACATTGGCACGCATCAACCGGGACTACGCTGAAAAGCAGGCGGCGGTACGCTCCTTCATCCCGTTCCGGGAGGAGATGGGCAGAATCATATCCGATATGGCGGAATGAAAAACGAACTCTTTTTTTCCGGAAGAAAAGGGATAATCGTCCAAAATCAAAAGTGACGAACTTCGAAATTCAGATGTGATTTTTGATATAGCAAAATCATTCAAAACGGAAAGCGACATAAATTCTTCGATGCAATAAAAACGCCTCGTTCGAGAGATACCATAAATGATCTTTGAAGATTCAGTTTAGTCGAGTTAGCTTTATATATAAGCTAAACTAATGTAAACTGACTTTAGGCAGGTATATTTGGCTGCCTATGCACTTGTGTTTTTATGAAAATAGCATAACTTCGCAAATGCGATGCACCTCGATAACTCTTTTTCTTTTGGCCAGCAAAAAACAAGTATCATTCAAGCGATAAGAGGGGGATAATGCAATTGTCAGGGAAAACGCTCCTAAATGTGCTGACGAAAAGAAAAAGAAACACGAAATAAGAGTGTGGATAGATGCTTATATTGCTGATGCTACATCTCTTTTTGTTCCTATATTGTTTCTTTCGACGGTTGTTTTTATCTCTATCTCACTGATTAAATGATATTTATATAAATATTATATAATATTTACCAGATTTCGTATAAGCAAAACAAATTTGAACGCTTTTCAATATG
>OGQK01001302.1_pt1 | contig 13369 bp, 8 predicted proteins | sample 1553221 | NCBI WGS metagenome assembly OGQK01 (sample SAMEA2579996, study PRJEB22360) | human gut metagenome | biome: human gut; feature: human-associated habitat; material: faeces | place: Denmark | collected 2008/2010 | reverse complement strand
TCGGGCTCGTGCGCGGGGGCGGGGCCGGGGCCGCGCCGATGGCCTGCCCCAGGAACGGCGCGCTGCACGGGGTGGAAATGACCGTAGCCAAGGCGCCGGACCAGAAGGAGCCGGCATAGCCCTTCTGGTGCTGGAGGTCATTGCCCATGGTAGTGGCCTTGACGCCTATTTCAAAGACGCCGAACATGCTCAGCCCCATGGCGAGCATCAGGCCCAGCAGGCAGAAGTTCACCCAGGGGTTTTCAAACCAGAAGGCCCAGTTCACGACGCCTTCCGCGCCGTGGCCCAGCCAGAATTCACTGCTGAAAATGCCGGGGCCGGCGGGGGCTCCCCAGTCGAACATGTTCGCTTTCAGCGCAATCAGGATGGCCGTAATAATCCAGAAGGAGATCAGGATGCCCAGCACGAAGGTGAGGGAGTGGGCCAGCACCTTTTTCCGTTCCCCTCCTCCCAGCTGGACGAAGCTCATGATCTTGAGGCCGATTACCGGGAAGACGCACGGCATGACGTTCAGGATGATGCCGCCGATAAACATGAAGAACATGATTTCCCCCAGTCCCATCAGCGGAGGCGCGGGAACGGGTCCGGGAGGCGCGGGGGAGGCTTCCGCGGCTGTTGCCGCCGCCTGCACGCCCTCGGAAAAGGGGCGGTTGTCCGCCGTGATGCTGACGCCTTCCTTCCCTGCGCGCAGGATGCCGGAAAGGCTGGCCAGCGGTTTTCCCTTGTCCGCTTCCGGCAAGTTGTTGGGGTAAAGGCCGTCCGTGGTGTCATTGTACTGCATGGCCAGCTCGTAGTTGGAGCCGTCCAGTTTTTTGAAGGTCTGGGGAGTGGTGGGGTTGATTTCCCCCTGGTCGCAGAAAAAGTAGACGGAATTTTCCGGAACCGGTTGCCCGTTCGTCCTGAGGTGCAGGGTGACGGTCTTCCCTTCCTGGGAAATCCGGGCCGTCAGGCCCTCCGCCCATGCGGGGGTGGAAAGCCCCGCCATGCCGCCGGACAATTCGGCCGCATCAGGGGCGGCCTGTCCGTCTCCGCGTTTTAATGTGACGCTGAAGTCTTTGGTCTCCGGGGCGGCGCACTGTTCCGCGCACATTTGCCACGTCATGGTGGTGGTGAAGGCCGCTTCCGCGGGGGCGTCCTTCTCCGGAGTCACGCGGAAGGCCATTTTCGCCTTCCCGCTGTAACCGTAAAAATTCACGAGTCCTTTCCCCAATTCCGGAATTTGCCAGAAGGGGCCTTCCACCCGGAAGCCGGGAACGGCCTTGAACGCGGCTTCCATGGGCAGGCCTACGGTTCCCGGATTTTTGTAGTAGACGTGCCAGTGGTCCGGCAGAGCCAGCTCCGTCACGACGACGAAGGGAGTTTCTCCGTAGGACGTGACTGTGGCCTTGGAGGTTCCGGACGCCTGGGGCGTTCCAAAATCTCCCGCGCCGCCGAAGTTCATGGCTCCGAAGTCCTGTGCCGCCCCCGTACCGGCTCCCCCGGCAAAAATGCCCAGGGAAACGGCGGCGGCTTTCAAAAAGTTTCTCATAACAAAGGCGGTTACCATAAAGAAAGGGGGGATTCAATGTTTGTGTGTTGCATGGTGCGGCGCCTTGTATAAAATAGGGTCATGGTAAAAACTAAAACGACGTACGAGGGCGGCCTCCACTGCTCCATGGTTCATGAGCCTTCCGGGGCCAAGCTTTCCACGGACGCCCCCGTGGACAACAATGGAAAGGGCGAGTCCTTTTCCCCCACGGACCTGGTAGGCGCGGCGCTCGCCGGCTGCATGAGCACGATCATGGGCATCGTGGCTGAACGCAAAGGAATTAAGCTGGAAGGCATGACGGTGGAAGTAGGCAAGCACATGAATGCCGACCCGCGCCGCATCGGCAAGCTGGAAGTGGTTATCACCGTGCCCCTCCCCGCCGATCATCCGGACAGGAAGCTGCTGGAACAGGCCGCCCTGAGCTGCCCCGTCAAGCACAGCCTGCATCCCGATATTGAACTTCCCATTACCTGGAACTGGGTGGGTTGACAGCCGACTGTGTTTTCTTGAGGCCGCCTGTGAAAACAGGCGGTTTTTTTATGATATTAAAAAATGTTGGAAAAATGTAATAATAGTTGAGTTAGCTTGACTTATGTTGCTATGTTGTGCATTTTCCCGGCATGAAGAAATTTTCCCCTGTTTTGTGCTTGCTTCCCGTAGCGGCGGGCTGCCTTTTGTCCGGATGCGGCGGCGGTTCGGGAAAATCCGAGGATGACGGGAGCGTTTCCCTCAGCGGCCAGCAGGTCAGCCTCTTTGAGGGAGGGGACATGCTGTTCAGGCTTCAGTTCGGCGGCCGGGAGGTGGACGTCATCAAGATGGAGACGAGAATCGTGTATGATGGGGTTTACACGTACCGGTTCAATGAAGGCGCGAATGCCGGGGTTTTGAATATTGTGCCGGCTTCCAACAGCCGCGCCGCCTGCGCCATGGCGGACGTGAATATTTCCTTTGACGATGCCGAAAGGAGCACGGGCGTGATTGTATCCGGAACCGTTACGGAAACCGGGCCGGACATTGATTTCTCCATTGACGGCGTTCCGCGCCCCATGGCCGGCTGGACGTGCCGCGTGCACCGGGATTGAGTTTCCGGAGATCAGCAGTCCAGAACGAGGGGAAAGTGCTGGCTGAGCGGGTAATCCGTGACCTGGATCAGCTCCACGCCGTAAAGGCTGGCGATGGCCGGAGCCTCGGACTTGTCATACGGCTCGCAGTAATAAATGGTTTTTACGCCATGGGCGCACAGCGCCTGCATGCATGAGGTGCAGGGCATCGTGGTGCATGCCACCACCTTCGCCTCCCCCCTGCGGAACAGGCTGCACAGGTTGATTTCCGCATGCAGCATGTATTTCTGGCGTTCGTCCCGGCTGGCCCAGAAGGTGTCCTGCGCCTTGAAACCGGGGTACAGTCCGTTGTAGGCGGTGCCGATCACGCGGTTGTCCGCATCCAGGGCGGCGGCCCCCACCTTGCGGTACGGGTCTTCCGAACGCAGGGCGGCCGCATGCGCCAGCGTCATTACATACTGCGGGATGGGAAGGCGGGATGATGAGTTACTGTTCATGGTTGGAAGACTGGAGTTCCGCCAGGAAGCCTGACTCGTCCAGATACAGGTTCGGCGGCAGGGAGTAGGGGGTGGGGAGCGTGGCTCCGGCGATGACGTTGGAAAGGGGGGGATTCAGGTAGAAGCCGGGGAGAAGGCGTCCTCTCGTTCTGGCGCGCATGCCGAGCTGCACGGTGCCGTCATCCAGTTTGAAGACGCTTCTCTTCATGGACATGGCCAGGATGATGCCGCGGTCCGTGGCGAAGCAGGGGCGCCACCCGATGTTGGGCAGCACCAGGTCTCCGGAGCCGCTGAAATCGTAAAACGGCGTGCGCGTTTCCGGAACCAGGCTGTACAGCCTGCGGCGCAGGAAGTCGGAGCCCGTCACCTGCTTGATGCCTTCCGGCATGCTGTGGTCTCCGTCGCTGATGAGGTACACGGGGGTGCTGGTGAGGATGGGCCACAGGACGGAGGCCACCGTTTCATGCGCCTCGTCATGCCCCACGCTGGTCAGCAGCAGTTCCCGGGGCTGGAGGGAGTTCACGCGCTCCAATTGCTGGGCGTTCATCCAGAAGTCGCACAGGCGGCTCTGGGAGCGGGAGCTGTCCAGCAGGGTGGCCAGCCACTTCCTGAGTTCCGGGTGGTCCGCCTCCACGGTGTCGTTCATCAGGCATTCGGCTATTTCATACCCGGTGAGCCGCGCGTTTTTGGCTAAAACGAGCGGCTTGTGGGCGATGCGCTCCAGGTGGTTCAGGATGGTGTCCCTGCCGATGCTGGCGGCGATTTCCAGGCAGGTGGAGGAGAGCTCACGCAGGGTGTTGATGACGATGCGGGGATTGACGGCCTCAGGCGCAATGGGTTCTCCGATGGCGGCCGTGAAGCGGTAGGGGACATGGAGGGGGGCCTTGGAGAAGAAGCGGTTGCCGGAGTAGGAGAAGATGCTCCCCCACAGCTCGTCCATATAGATGGGCACGATGGGGCAGCGCGATTTTTTCGCCAGCATTTCCAGCCCCCTGCGCGCGGCGCACAGGGTGCCCGTGCGGGTAAGCTGGCCTTCCGGGAAGATGCAGATCACTTCTCCGGCCTTGAGGGCCTGAATGGCCTTGGACAGGGATTCCCGGGGATTCCGGGAGGAAATGGGGAGGCAGTTGAAGAGTTCCAGAATCCAGCCGAGCCAGCGGATGGCTACGAATTCCTCCGCCACGATGAAGCGGATGGGGCGTGGACAGATGAGGGAAAGGAACAGAGCGTCCCCGTACGTGACGTGGTTGGAGACGATGATGGCCCCGCCGTCCTCCGGAATGCGGTCCTGGTGGATGATGCGGGAGCGGTAGACGATCCTCATGATCCAGAGGCCCATCATGCGGATGAATTCGCGGGGAATGAGGCGGAACGCCACAATCGTGATGACCACGCCCAGGGCGGCCAGCACCCAGAATTGGTTCTGGATGGAGAAGATGTTCCTGAGCATGAGCTGGAAGCCGACGGCCACGAGGCCCATCAGGCAGTCCATCAGGTTGCCCGCGGCGATGACCGTGCTGCGGTTGGAGGGATCGCAGTTGTCCTGGAGGTGGGCGTTCAGCGGCACCAGGTACGCGGCGGCGAAGGCTCCCGTGATACCGAAGCCGATGTTGCTGGGCAGTGAGCCGGGTGCGAAGAAGGACAGGAAGATGCAGCCGATGGTGAAGCCGATCGCGCCCAGGGGGATGAGGCCCAGTTCAATTTTTTTACGGCAAATGATGGAGGCTATGACGCCGCCCACCACCGTGCCGCCGCTGAGCCACGCCATGAGAATGGCCGCGGACATGCTGAATCCGGTGCCGTCAATGGGGTGCTCCTGAGCGATCTGGAGGGAGATGAGCATCAGGGCTCCGGCCAGGAACCAGAAGTAGGAGACGCCGATTTCGCTGAGCCTCAGGTCCCGCTGGCTCCACAGGTACTTGAGCTGCACGAAGTGCTCGTAAAAGAGCTTCCACTCGAATTTCCGGGTCTGGTTGGCCGGGTACCGGGGAAGGGACAGGGCCGCGATGGCTACGGGAACGGCGATGCAGGTGAGAATGAGCGTGGGGAAGGCGGCGGCTTCCCAGCCGTCGTTGGAGGAAACTTGCAGGATGTCGAACCAGACGAAGATGCCGATTTGCGCCGCCAGCATGGACAGGATGAGGCTCATTTCCATCAGCCCGGAGGCGTAGCCAAGCTGGCGGGAACCCACCATGTCCTTGACCACTCCCTTTTTCGCCGGACTCAGGATGGTCGCCTGCACGGAGAAGACGCAGAACCAGAAGACGGCCATTTCAATGTTCTCATACTTGTAGCACAGGAACATGGCTCCCAGCACCAGAATCTGGAGGAAGGACATGAACTGGATGATGCGGGCCTTGCAGAAGCAGTCCGCCAGCCAGCCGACGAAGGGGGAGAACAGGATGTAGGGCAGTACGAAGATGCAGGCCAGGATGTACTGGAGGGAGTTGACCCAGGAGTCCGGCCCGTACATGGAGCTGTTGGCGGCCAGCCAGACGCCCAGGGGAATCAGCAGGAACTGGGCGGCTTTTTCATTGAAGGCGTTCTGGGCTTGAATGAGAATCAGGGAATAAAAGCCCCTCCATTCCTTTTTTGAGGGCATTTTTTTCTTAGATGTCTGTACGTCATCCATGTGGGGCGGATTGTAGCAGATCACGGGGGGTAGGGAAGGATAATCTGTTTCCGTACCGGAGCGCTCCGGGGAAGGCGTGCGGGAGGTTTTTCCCGATTTTTGGAAAGGAAAAGGATGAGGGGCTGGCGGAACGGCCATGGCCGGACAGAAGTGAAAGCGTGTATTCCCGCAGTGAAGCGGAAGACGCGCCACCGGGCCTGAAAACTCCCGTGGAGCGCCGCAGCCCCGTACGGCTTTGCACGGATGAGGGGCCGGAAGCCGGAGAATCCTTGTCATGAAGCGGTTCGGCAAACAGGCTTTATGGTTGACATGAAGGTAGGGGGCCGTAGGATGCTGGCAGAAAGCTATCACCCGAAGAGAGATCATATGAATACTTCCCAGACGATAGGCGTGCTGCTGGCCGCAGGCGCAATCCTTCTGCCTTCCTGTGAAACGGAACGCGTGAATGAACGCCCCATCGGCATTTATCCTACGGAAAATGTCTATCCGTCCGGCTCCGGCGCCATGGGCGCCCAGGGCGGCAGCCTGTTGAATGATATTCAGCGTGAAAATTCTCTGGACCCGGCAGGGGGGCAGAATTCCGGCTTCAATCCGGATCCGGCCCAGACCAATTCCGGCACCATCGGCAACATGGTGGGGGGCACCAACAATATCACGCCTCCGCCGCCCGTTGTGCCCAAGCCTGTTGTTCCCAATCCCGTGAGCGGCTCTGCCAGTTCCGGCATTGCCGCTCCCAGGCCCGTGGAGCCTTCTACCGCCTCCTCCATTCCCGTGGCGTGGCCCACGGCAGACCCCACGGTGGTGGTCAGCCCGTATGACCGCACCAAGAAGATCAAGATTCTGAACCGGGGCACCAACAAGCCCTATCCTTCCGGTACCGTGCTGAGGGACACCAACTTCCCGAACGAGATCAAGAAGTTCCGCGTGCCCTGATGCGGCCGCCGCAAAAAGATGATGCCCGCGCTCCTGAACATGCCGTATGTTCCGGGGCGCTGACGTATTCTCCCCCTGTGGAACCATGAGCGAACCTTCCAGAAAACAGCTTTCCTTTTCCTCCGTAGCCATTCTCGGCCCCGGCCTTCTGGGCGGTTCCCTGGCGCTTGCCGTCAGGAAGCAGCTGCCGCATGTCCACGTGCGCCTGTGGGGCAGGAGGGAGGAGCCGCTGGAATATGCCCGTTCTTCCGGAGCCGCCCATGCCGCCTCCACCCGGTTGGAAGAGGTGGTGGAAGGCGCGGACCTGGTTGTGCTGGCTACCCCGGTGGGCGTGATGTCCCGCCTCGTTTCCGGAATGCACCCCCTGCTGAAACCGGGCGTGCTGGTGACGGACGTGGGTTCCGTGAAGGGCTGCGTCCACCAGTCCGTGGGTTCCGCGCTGACGGAAGCCGGCGTGGCGTTTATCGGCTCCCATCCCATGGCCGGTTCTGAAAAGCAGGGCATGGAGCATGCCTCCGGGGAGCTCTTCCGGGACGCCACGTGCATTCTGACCAATGACGAGCACGTGCATGAAGATGTGCTGCTGCTGCTCCAGAGGTTCTGGGAGCGCGTGGGCTGCCACTGCATCCGCATGAAAGCGGCGGACCATGATTCTTCCGTAGCCCGCATTTCCCATATACCGCATGCCTTGTCCGCCCTGTGCGTCCACAGCGCCCTGGACGGAGGGGATGTGAAGCTGCTGGGGCTGGTGTCCGCCGGCGGTTTTCGTGACACCACCCGCGTTTCCATGGGGGAACCGTCCATGTGGGCGGAAATTCTGACGGAGAACGCTCCCGCCGTTCTGGACCGGCTGGACGAAGCCCTGTCCCAGTTGGAGGAGGTGCGGAACCGGCTGGCCTCCGGAGACAAGGAGGCGCTGCGGGAATGGCTGAAGGCCGCGGCGGAGAGCCGGGCGCAGGCTCTTGGCCTGTGAGAGGCGCCGGGAGCGTTCTGCTGCCGGATGTGCCTTTGCAGGAAGGGAAAGGAACGGCCTGTTATCAAATTGTTAACAATCCGGGATGGACGGCCCGATGTTCCGTTTTATACTTGCCCCATGCGTTTATCCAACATGAATACTCCGCGCCGTCGCCGCCAGGGGCGCGGTTTGCACCGTGCCGCCGCCATTGGGAGCCTGCTTGTCCTCGGGCAGTCCGCCTATGCCGAGACCAAACCCGCCGCCGCGGAGGAGGGCGTGCAGGAAATGCCGGAACGCGTGATGACCATCCGTTCCAAGTCCCTGCGGGCGGAGACGGTCAGTTCCGCCACCCTCACGAACATGAAGACGGAGGAAGTTCCGCAAACGGTAAACGTTATTACGCGGGATTTGATGGATTCCAAGGGGTCCGATTCCCTGGTGGAGGCCCTGCGCATGGATTCCTCCGTCAATACGGGGGGGGACATGCTGCTGTCCCGCACGGCGGACCAGTACACCATCCGCGGTTTTGCCGGCACCGATGTGCAGATAGGCAACATGCCTCTTCCCCGCGGCATGGGATACGGCATGGATACGTCCCTGATAGAAAATATTGAAATTGTCAAAGGCCCCATCGGGTCCATTTCCGGCGGCCAGACCAGTACGCTCGGGGCATACGGCGCTGGCGGTTCCATCAACCTGATCCTGAAGGCGCCTGATTTTGAGGAACGGACGGAGTTGACGGCTTACGCCCGTCTTTCCCATCACGGGCAGAAGTACCGCGCAACTATTGACGACACCCGGTACAGGGGTGATGAAACGGAAGGTTTTGCCCTGCGCACGGTGGTAGCCGCCGAGTATGAACGCCCGTTCTGGCTGAGCAACGGAGCCAACGGTGGCCAGAAGTACACGGTTTCCCCTATTTTCCGCTGGCAGTATGATTCCCGTACCAAGACGGTGCTGACCACCAGTTTCCAGTACCAGAATTCCCCGACGACGATGGGCATCCCCGTGCTGGGCGGCCACTTTGTGGGGCCGTATGACGCCTGGTACGGTTCTCCGAGCGGAAGGCTCAATTCCAAGTCCCTGCTGGCGATGCTGGATTTCGAGCGCAAGCTGGAAAGGGTCTGGACGATCCGCATCGGCGGCGGCATGGGGTACAGCGATGTGGACTACAATGTCTGGGGCATTTCTTCTTCCGCCGGACGCGGAATGAGCACGGAGGATTATTACAACCAGATGATTGCTTCCGGAAAGGCCAAATACGAAGCCGCGTGGAGCGACGAGTGGAACATCAACTGGAATTTCTATTCCAACGCGCTGGCGGAGTTCAAGACCGGACAGGTGGAGCATGAAGCCCTGATGGGCGTTTCCTACACGGGGAGCAGCACCTATGGCGACGGTTCCAGCCTGGTGACGAACGCTACCGCGAACACGAACGGCTATTTCTCCCTGTACAATCCTCCGCCCTTTTTCCCCGCCGGGCGCGACTATTCCGGAGCCAATGCGACGGATACCGTGGTTCAGCGGGCGGGCGTCCTGCTGCAGGATGTTCTTAGCTACGGACAGTGGCGTTTCCTGGCAGGCGTGCGCGGCGACGCACATTTCAGCCTGGACAATAATTACGCGTTTGCGTGGAGCCCCCGCTTCGGAATTACCCGCATGTTCGGTGAGCGCGTAGCGCTGTTCGCCAATGCAGCCCGTACTTCCGCCCCTAACTTCGGGTATCTGGATGAAAACGGGAAGGAACTGACCGATTCCTGGCGTACGGACCAGATGGAATTCGGCTTCCGGGTCAGCCCGGTGGACAAGGTGTGGTTCTCCGCTTCCTGGTTCGACATCATCCAGAATAACACTCCCGTAGCCATAGACGGATATACCAACCGGTACTATTCGGACGGCTCCAAGAGGGCGGAAGGCGTGGAACTTTCCCTGAACGGGGAAATCACCAGGAACTGGAGTTCCTACCTTTCCTACACCTATACCCGCACCAAGAACCGGACCACCGGGGAAGTGTATCCTACGATCGCTCCGAATGCGCTGGCCCTCTGGCAGAAATACCGCATTGACGGCGGCCTGTTGAACGGAACGGTGCTCGGCCTGGGCTACCGCTGCAAGGATTCCTACTGCGCCACGTTCCGCGGTGCAAAGATCGCGGATAATTACACCATTCCTTCCTACAGCGTGTTTGACTTCACGGTGGAAATCCCCCTGCCGGAAACCAAATGGCTGAAGGACGCCACCCTGAGGCTGGCCGTATACAACATTTTTGACAAGAAGTACGTGCAGTCCACCCGCCACGCCGTGCAGTGCACGGTGGGCGAGCCCCGCACGTTTGAAGTAGGCGTGAAGACCACCTTCTAACCATTCCTTCCAGCCATGAGTTCCCCCGTCATTTCCGTCACCCGCCTCAAGCGCAGCTTCAAGTCCGGTTCCGGGGACATAGCCGTGCTGAAAGACATCAGCCTTACCGTGAACCAGGGAGAGTTCGTCGCAGTCATGGGCGCGAGCGGCTCCGGAAAAAGCACCCTGCTGAACGTGCTGGGGGGGCTGCTGCCTCCGGATTCCGGCACGGTGATGGTAGACGGGCTGGACCTCGGCTCCATGTCTGATGCCGCCCTGACAATGTACCGGCGCGACCGCGTGGGGTTCATCTTCCAGATGTTCAACCTGGTGGGAACCCTGAACGTGGAGGAGAACATCCTGTTGCCCTCCCTGGCGGGGGGCAAGAAGGTGGCCTCCTCCACTCTGGACGCCATGATTGAAAAAGTGGGGCTGTCCCACCGCCGGCACGCCATGCCGGATACGCTCAGCGGCGGGGAGCAGCAGCGCGTGGCGATTGCCCGTGCGCTGGTTTCCGGCCCGGCGCTGGTGCTGGCGGATGAACCCACGGGCAACCTGGATTCTGAAAACACCCGGCTCATGGGGGACCTGTTCCGGGATTTGCACCGTACGCAGGGCTGCGCCTTCGTGCTGGTGACACATGCGCCGGACGTAGCCATGTGGGCGGACCGCGTGATTGTGCTCAAGGACGGCCGCATCGTGGACGACAGGCCCACGGCGGAATTTGCCGGGCCTGTGGAATTGTCCTCCTTCTATGAACGCACGCTGAATGACGCCTTATGACGCTGCTGTTCAAACTGATTTGGCGGGACCTGCGCGCCAACCCCGGCCGGGTGGCGGTCAGCGTGTTCGCCATCCTCGTCTCCGTCAGCCTCATCGTCTGGATGATGGGGAGCTATGATACGCTGGTCAAGGAGTTCGATAACGACGCGGAGGCCTACATGGGCAGCTATGACCTTTGCCTGGCGCCGGAGGCGCCCAAAGGGCCGCTTCCCCCCGGACAGTACCCGCGGTTCAGTGATCCGGAGCTGGTCGCGCGCCTGGCTGCCTCCCCCCTGGTGGAATCCGTGAACGCCGCCTGCCAGGTGCCCCGCCTCCAGATCGGCTGCGGGAATGAACGCGGCAGCTTTGACGAGCAGACGCGCGACCGCATGGGGATCCCCCCCCAGAGCCCTATCCTGGTGGGGAACCATGCCGTGGAATGTCCTTATGATTTGAAGGAGGGCGTCTGGCCGGATATGGCTTCCTCCTCCGCCATGGAGGGGGTGCTGGGCAGCGGAAGCGCCAAGTATTTCAGCGCGGGCGTGGGAACCGTCATGAACGTGCGCGTGGGAACGCACGTGTACGATGTGAAAGTCGTGGGCATCGTCAAGCAGGCCAAGGCCACCCCCGGCGTCATTATGGGACCGGGCGGCATGTCCGGACCGGCTTTTTCCTCCCTTTTTGTGCCCGTAAAGGTGTGTGAAAAAATCACGGGCCAGCCTTTTGCCCCCAATTTGATTTACGTTCAGCTCAAGGAAGGGGTGGATAAGAAGGAATTTGTGGACGGCCTCCGGCAGGAGCTGGCCCAGGCTTCCGCCGTGGTGGCGGATACGGATTCCATCATCCAGCGGCTTTCCAGCGACCGTTCCGTCCGTTCCCAGAAGGAGAGTGCGGAAATGTCCGTCTGGCTCGTCCTGTTCTCCTGCGTTTTCATTATTTTCACGACCCTGAGCATCGGCGTCAGCGAACGCACCCGCAGGCTGGCCCTGATGCGTGCGCTGGGGATGAGCCGCATGCAGATCGCGCTGCTGATTGTGGGCGAGGGGCTTTTCCTGTGCATTCCTGCCCTGCTGGGCGGCCTGGCCGCCGGCTTTTGCCTGGTGTACCTGCTGGAGGAAGGTTCTTCCTCGGTTCCCGTCCTGACCTGGACGACGGTGCTGGCTGCCGCCGTGTGCGAGGCGCTGGGCATGCGCTCCACCCCCGCGCCGGATGACCGGCGCACGGACATCATCCAGGCGCTGGAGCTGGGCACGCCGGAGAGGCTGATCGCTTTCTGCCAGGGCATCCAGATGGCCTCACCCATCGACAGCATGGCCCTGCCGGAGCCGTGGGACATGCCCGGTTACCAGCATCAGGTCATCATGGCGGCGGGCACGTTCGTAAGCGGAGCGTCCATCGAGCTCAGCGCGGACGCGCCCATGCGCGAGCCCTACACCGCGTTTTTGCAGGGCGGCCTCACGTACAGCCACGGCAAGCTCGCCCTCATCCGCACCTTTGAATACATGCAGAAGAAGGGCCTTCTCTAAAGGGTTCTTCCCCCTCCCCGCCGCGCATAGACTATCAGCGCAGGGAGGGGATTTTTTGTGAACCGTCAAACACAGGTCAAAAATATGAAAGTCCGCCGGGAAGGCGCGCTTTTGAGCGGGGAAGCGCCCCGGACAGGTGCGGAGCTGACCGAGCTGCCTCAAAAGGACGGATGGGGCAAACGGCTGCTCCGGGCGGATAAGCTGGTGCGCAACCTGGCCGTGGTGGGTGCGATGCTGCTGACGGTGATAGCGGTAAAGAACGCGGGTTCGCCGGACGCACAGAGCGTGTTTGGCGCCCTTCAGGCCAGCACGGAGATGGAATGGGACGAAAGCCTGGGAAAGCTGAGCTTTGTGGGCGGTATTTTGCCCGACGGCATCCAGGCCGTGTGGAGCGAAAGGGAAACGGTCACCGTCTTTGAGCCCATGGCAGGCGATACCGTGCATGCCTGGAGCCAGTCGGAGCCTTACATGGCCTTTATGAGCGCGGTGCGGGATGTGCGCGCCGTGGCTGACGGCGAGGTGATGAGCGTGGCGCACGGGCTGGAGGAGGAACGCATCCTGCGCGTCCGTCACGATGACGATACCGAATCCATTTATGGCAATCTGCTCACCTGCTATGCGCAGGAGGGCGACCGCGTCTATGCGGGCGATGTGATCGCCACCACCATCGAGGGAAAGCCTCTGGTGTTTGAGCTGCGCCGGGATGGGCGCTCCATCAATCCCGAAGGGCTGCTAAAGCCCATTCCCGAATGATGCGCCTCAAGCTGCGTGTGCATCCGGCGGGCGCGGCATGGCTGGGGGCGTGCTTTTTGCTGGCACCCAGCCATGTAGTGCTGGCGGCCGTCGCCGCGCTGACGTGGCACGAGGCGGCACATGTGGCGGCCATGGCGCTATGCGGGGTAAAGCACTGTGTGGTGGAGCTCACGCCCTTTGGCGGCATGGCCGACGCGGCCTGTTATGAGCGCCTTTCGCCGGGGAAAAAGGCGGCCTCCTCGCTGGCGGGCGTTCTGGCCAGCGCGGTGGGAGCCTGGCTTTGTCTGCGCTTTGCGCCGGATACGCCCTTTTGGCATGCGTTGTACCTGGCCAATGCGTCTTTGGCGGCGTTCAATCTGCTGCCCGTGTGGCCGCTGGACGG
>OGQK01001298.1_pt1 | contig 13396 bp, 12 predicted proteins | sample 1553221 | NCBI WGS metagenome assembly OGQK01 (sample SAMEA2579996, study PRJEB22360) | human gut metagenome | biome: human gut; feature: human-associated habitat; material: faeces | place: Denmark | collected 2008/2010 | reverse complement strand
TCCGTCCGACTTTGTCGGACGGACGGCGGAAGTTTTGCGGGGCACTGCCCCGCACCCGGTAAAAGGAGAATGCTATTAAACAGAAAAAAGATATCAGAATCACTCTGCGACTAACGCAGGAACAGTACAAGAGCATTTCGGAAAAGGCGGATGCCGCGCAGATGACTATAGGGGCTTATGTCCGCGCCGCCGCGCTGCGGCACAAGGTTGTGATAGTGGACGGACTAAGGGATACACCCACGAACTCAAAGGTGTTGGGCGCAGCCTCAATCAGCTGGCCATTCTGGCCCACGAGGGCCGCATCTCGACGGTTAACCTGGACAGCACCTGTGCCGCACTGGAGAAGAACTATATTGGCCTGTGTACACTTGCGGGCCGGGAGCAGCGCTGATGGCAACGGTGACATTCATTAAATACGCAAAGCAGTCTGCCGGTGCGCTGGGCGGTGTTGCCGCATATGTTGCACAGACAAATAAGACGATGCAGGAGAACGGACGACAGCTGGTCAGCGGGCAGAACTGTACCCCGCCGCTTGCTGTGCGGGAATTTCTCACCACCCGCGCCATGCACCGCAAAGAAAGTCCTGTCTGGTTTTATCACTATGTGCAGTCCTTCGCTCCAAGCGAACCGATCACCGGTGAGCTGGCACACGAGATTGCAAAGTTGTTCGCGGCGAAGGCCTGGCCGGAGAGCGAGGTGCTCATCGCCACCCACATCGACCGCGAGCACATCCACTCGCATTTTATTGTCAATAGCGTCTGCTACGGCAGCGGCAAAATGCTTCGACAGGGGCCGGGGACGCTGGCAAGGCTACGCCCTATCTCAGATGAGCTTTGCGCGGCGCATGGATTGTCTGTCCTTCCAAGACAGGAAACAAAGACGCAAGTACTTGGGGCAAGAGAGTACCGCTCCGCCACCAAAGGTGAGAGCTGGAAGTTCCGGCTCATGAACACCATTGACGAGTGCATGAAATACGCCGCCGACAAGGACGCCTTCGTTTCCCTGATGGCGTCCGAGGGCTACGCCGTCCGCTGGGAGAGTGGGCGCAAGTACATCACCTACACCACGCCGGACGGCATGAGATGCCGCGACAACAAATTACACGAGGAAAAGTATTGCAAGGAGGCCATGGAGCATGAATTCAGAATACGGGCAGAGATTGTCTCTGCAAGAACTCAAGCAGCGCAACACCCAGCAGGCAGTACTTCCGACGCTGACAACGCCTCACGAAGCGAGTCCCACGAAAGCGGACTGGGGGCGAATGATGAACGATCTGGATGCACTGTGGCACCATGCGGATCGGCAGACAGATCTGTTGGAGCGCATCAGCAGGCAGATGTCGCAGCTCCCGACCCGGACACAGATGGACGAACTGCTGAAAGCGGTGAAGCATCTGGAGCAGATGAGCGAACAGGCTGGGAAACGGAACGAGAAACATTTTTCTCTGCCCGGCATCAGACTGCCCAGACTGCGACTACCGCACCTGGATGGCCCCACATGGGCGGTCCTGCTAATGGCGGCGGCAGTGCTGCTTCTGCTCTGGTGGGGCTTGGACACCGTCTGGAGCAGCTCCAGCCTGCTGAATCTGTGATTCCTGCGCGGCACTACACCGACAGAAAGGTATTGCAAAAAGAACGGGAAAAGAAAATCGCCCTCGGTCACAAGGCGGATGACCACGAGGACGAGGTGAGCTATGACTGGCAGCAGACCATGTGAGGTCTGCTATTTTTATTGTCCGAATTGGCTTCGGGAGAAAGGAACTCTATGGGTAGAAAGAGAAAAGAATCCAATATTGCAAGCGTCATGTACTCCTATGTGGGTACGGACGATCAGTTTGACGATTTCTTGAAAATGATGATCCACGACTATCTGTCTGTGGATCATCCATATACAAATCAGCCCGCTGATTTTGTTACTAAAGTAGAAACAGAAGTCGCCTGATTTGTTTTGGTAGCTATTCAAAAAATTGTGTGCTATGGTGTGTCGTGCATGATCGGCACACCATAGCGGAAAGGAACGGTTATGAAAGTCTGGCTCTATTATCGGCTGTCCAGAGATGAGGATGAAGAACTGAATTCTCTGAATAACCAGCGGAAAATCATATATAACTTTGCCGTCAGCAACGGCCACGAGGTGGTGGGCGAATCCTTCGATGACAATGTCAGCGGTATGCACTTCAACCGTGAGGGAATCGACAAAATCTATGAGGTGGTCGAAGCGGGCAAAATCGAAGCAATCATCGTTAAAGACCTGTCCCGCCTGGGCCGTCACCGGACGCAGACCGCACTCTTTATCGACTACCTCCGTGAACATGATGTGCGGGTCCTGTCCGCAACGGAAAATATCGACACTTTCAATGAGAACGATGATCTCATCATCGGCTTCAAGGGGCTGGTCAACGCCTTCTAGGCCCGCGACGGCAGCCGCCGTGTGCGAACCGGTTACCGGCAAAAGCAAAAGGAAGGTATTGTGACCATCCCACCCTTCGGTTATTTCAAGGATAAGAACACAAAAAAGGTCGTTGTCGTAGAAGAAGCCGCCGAAACGGTCCGGCTGATTTTCTCCGCCTATGTCGGCGGCAGCGGCATGAAGGCCATTGCCCGCACACTGAATGAACAGAGGAGGAAAACGCCGGCGCTTATGCAGGCGGAACTGCTAAATAAGCGCCTGCCCAACACCCAGGATGGCATTCTCAAAAAATATCTGTGGGACGCAACGATGGTGGCGCGAATCTTGAGAGATGAGAGCTACATCGGCACCCTGATCTGCCACAAGAGCGAGCGCAATAAAATCAATAAGACCTTCCGCTTCACAGCCCCGGAGGAGCAGTTCCGCCACGAGAATTATCTGCCAGGCGTTTGCCGAGCAGCACGGGTACACCATCGTAGGACAGTCCTTCGATGACAACATAAGCGGCATGAGTTTTGACCGCCGTGGGCTGGACGAGCTCATGGCGGCTGTGGACGCTGATAAAACTGACGCTGTCATCGTAAAAGACTTATCCCGGCTTGGCCGCCATAGGACCCAGACTGCATTGTTTATTGATTACCTGCGGGAACACCAGGTGCGCGTGATCTCTGCCACGGAGGGCGTTGATACATTCTGCGACGAAGATGACTTGATCATCGGCGTCCGCGGCCTGATGAACGATTACTATGCAAAGGATATTGGCAAAAAGATCCGGGCGGGATACCGCCAGAAGCAGAAAGACGGCATCGTGATCACGCCGCCCTTCGGCTACTGGAAAGACAAAAATACGGGGCAGATCAAGATAGACGCAGAAGCGTCGGTCACGGTGCAGCTCGTCTATTCTCTGTACTTGCAGGGGTGCGGGCAGAAAGAGATCGCCCGGCGGCTCAACGCTGCGGGACGAAAAACTCCGGCGCAGCTCCGGGCCGAACGGTGCGGCAGAGAGGTTCGGCATACGCACAAAACCCGTGACGGTCAGTTCCTATGGACATACGCCAGTGTGAAAAACATTCTGATGGAAGAAGCGTACACCGGCGTGCTGAACAACCACCGCAGAGAATACAACAACGGTAAGGCCAAGCATATAGATAAAACCGACTGGTATCGTCATGAGGGGTTCTTTCCTGTGATCATAGGAAAACAGGAATGGGAGCAGGTACAACGCTTGCTCAAGCGGCAGGCACGGCCCGCAAACGGCAATCAGGCCAAACACCGCTATGCGGGGCTGCTGACCTGCCGTGAATGTGGGAATGCGTTCATTCCTATGATTCGCTGCTGGAACGGCAAGAGCCGTGTGGAATATGTGTGCCGTGGGTATCATCGGAATGGAAAAACCTATTGCGCCTCCCACCGTATTCATGAGGAGGTACTGGATGCTGCGGTGCAGGAGTATACCGAAACTGTGCGAGAGCAGTGTGCCGAGGAAGTAGAGAAGCTGGCACAGCTGCAAAAAATGTGGGCGTTGAGGAAACCGATCCTCGACGCCCACATTTTGTCGTTACAGGGGAATATACAGAAGCTGGAGATGGAAGTAGATGAGATTGTGATGGAAAAATTGAATTGTAGGAGTTGATAATAGTTTTTTGTCTTTGCAATGGTATTTTCAATCACACATCGCTGTTTGAATTTTATCAGGGCAAGCTGCTACTCCATTTAACGATGCCTTTTGAGGAAAAGCCAAAGACCAACTTGCCGAGCGACAATCTCAAGTACTACCGTCAGCGAAAACAGATGACAACAAGACAGTTGGCGGAAAAGCTGGATATTGTACCATCAACTGTTGTGATGTATGAAAATGGAAAACATCCTATTCCTTATGATGCAGCTATTAAGCTGGCAGATGTTTTGGAAATCGAAGCGTCCTTACTCTATGATGATTTCTCCCGTTTCCTTTCTGTACCCTATACCGAAGCGCTAAAGAGCGTTAGAACGGCTCTGGGGCTGTCACAGAAGGCTTTTGCAGAACGGATAGGGCTTGTACCAAGCTACTACTATAAAATCGAAGAAGGCAATCGCAGACCGTCACGAAAGGTTTATCAGAAGATATATGCTGCGCTTGAAACGACCAGTCTACAAACTTCACTTTTAGGGGAGCATACATTACAATGAAAGTGAAAGAAAAAATGATTGGAGGAGTTGCTATGACACAGAATTTGACTTATACCCGTTGTGGTGATTATCTCATCCCTGATGTTCGGTTGAGCTATGTAAGCGATAAACCACTTGGGAAGTACGGTAGAATGCGCAGAGTTTTTCTTGCGGAAAATAATCCAATACTCTTAGATGACATGATTCTAACAGAGACATTATTTCCGCATTTATGGGAAATTGACGAAACTGCTCACCGTAGAGTGGAACAGATAATGACTGAACTTCTGGAGAAAAATCCGGCTCCGGATAAGTCAACTCAGCAACTGGAATGGGTGCAGTATATGAATATGCTGAAAGCACAGGCTGAAGAAATTATAGTTGCAGAGCTGATTTACAGTTAAATAACCAATAAAAGAATGGGCTGGCTCGAAAGGGTCAGTCCATTTGTTATGCAGAAGAACAATTCTGGAACTGCCAAAAACACAATGTAATAATACTGATAATAACTATACTGATTATAGTGATACTGATCCGTTCCTTTCTCTTCCTATCCGGAATGGAAAAGAAATGATAAGATGTTATATAACTGATGATGAGGCAGTGGTATGCCTTTATTGCAGAATATCTTTTTCACTATCTCATATAGAAATGTGATCGATGAGCATAAAAAATAAATAATTTTGTGATTGTAATTTAGATGGATTTCGCATATAATAAAAGCGTGATTATAAAGCATAAAACTCCAATAAAAATGTGAGGAGTGATTCTATGGAACGATTTATCTTAAAGAAGTTGCTGGATTGGAAGAATTCTCCCTACCGCAAGCCTTTAATCTTGAAGGGCGTACGTCAGGTGGGTAAGACTTGGATTCTGAAAGAGTTCGGCAGACGCTATTATGAAAATACCGCCTATTTCAACTTTGACGAGAACGAGGAATACAAGCAATTCTTTGAAACTACAAAAGATGTTGACCGTATCCTGCAAAATTTGATGCTGGCAAGCGGTCAGAAGATAGTGCCGGAAAAGACCCTCATCATCTTTGATGAGGTGCAGGACTGCCCTAAGGTCATCAACTCCATGAAATATTTTTGTGAGAATGCCCCGCAGTATCACATTGTCTGCGCCGGTTCTCTGCTGGGCATTGCCCTGGCAAAGCCATCTTCCTTCCCGGTAGGCAAGGTCAACTTCATGCAGATTGACCCAATGACATTCGCTGAGTTTCTACTTGCCAACGGTGATGAAAACTTAGCAAAGTATCTGGAAACGGTAAACACCATTGAACCGATTCCCGATGCGTTCTTTAATCCTCTGTATGAGAAATTGAAAATGTACTATGTGACTGGCGGTATGCCGGAATCAGTTAAGATGTGGACGGAGGCAAGGGATGTTGCAGCCATGCAAGAAGCCTTGTCTGGTATTATCGGTGCGTATGAGCGGGACTTTGCAAAACATCCCAATATCAGCGAGTTCCCAAAGATTTCGATGATCTGGAAATCGATTCCTTCTCAACTGGCAAGGGAGAATAAAAAGTTTATCTACAAGGTTGTCAAAGAAGGGGCCAGAGCCCGTGAGTACGAGGATGCTTTGCAGTGGCTGGTGGATGCAAGACTGGTGCATAAGATCTACCGCAGCACTGCTCCCGGCCTGCCGGTGGCTGCCTACGATGACCTGTCTGCATTTAAGATTTATCTGGTGGATGTTGGTCTGCTCCGCCGTCTGGCACAGTTGGCCCCCACTGCTTTTGGTGAAGGTAACCGCCTTTTCACTGAATTCAAAGGCGCATTAACCGAAAACTTTGTGTTGCAGACTTTAATTACTCAGTTTGAAGTCATGCCCCGTTATTGGAGCCAGAACAACCCACCTTACGAAGTGGATTTCCTCATTCAGCGGGAGAACGACATCTTCCCCGTGGAGGTCAAATCCGAAGCCAACACAACCAGCAAGAGTATGAAGAAGTTCAAGGAACTGTTCCCTGACAAGATCAAGCTCCGCATCCGTTTCTCATTGGACAATCTGAAGCTGGACGATGATGTGCTGAACATTCCGCTATTCATGGCAGATCAGGCGAATCGTTTAATCGGATTGGCACTAGAACAGAGAGAGGTACAGTAATAGAGATATGGAGGCTATGAGATGGCTATTAGTAAAAAACTTGAAATTATATATCACAATGGTCAGCCAGACGGTATCCGCTCCATTCGCCGCCATTTATCTACTATGACCACTTATGTCATTCCTCGTCCACTACTTTCAGAATCTAAAAAATTAACTGGAATCAACCGTCCTGGTATTTACTACCTAATTAGCGAGAATGACGCTAACAAGATTGCTCAAATATATATAGGTCAGACGAGAAATGGTGTTAGCCGTCTGGATGATCACAATCGTTCCAAAGACTTTTGGAACAAGGCAATCATGTTTTTGGCTGACAGCAAAACTTTTTCATTGGATATGATCAGCGGCCTTGAAGCTTATGCCATAAATAAGGCTACTGAATCCAAACGGTATAAGGTAGAAAACACAGTCAATCCCAAATACAAAATCGATGAATATGATTTGCCGTTGATCGAAGAAGTGTATGAGGAAATCAAATTCATTATGGCCACACAGGGATATAAAATGGACAACTCCAAGTCAACGCTAAATGAGGCCAACACCCTGCATACAACCAGAAACGGTGTCCAAGCATTTGGTGTTTACGACGGTGAAAAATTTGAAGTGTTAGAAGGCTCGGAGATTGATATGAGCCGTAAGTGCCATTCCGATAATATTGAAAAGCAGCGGCAAACCGCAATTAAAAACGGCAATATTGTTGATATTGGTGGCAAATACAAGCTGAACGTTTCTGTATCCTTTACATCCCCCAGCTCTGCTGCCATGTTTGTTCTTGGCGGTAGCACAAATGGCTGGGTTGAATGGAAGAACAAGAACGGAAAAACACTGGACGAATTGTTCCGCAAATAATAACATGTGTATATTTATTCGAATAACGGAGGGCAAGAAATGGATCGCACCCTAATTAAAAAATATATAGACAACCAACCCCAAAAAGTTGTCGCAAAGATGGATCTGGGCAAGAATAAAATCGAATATCAAGGTATACTCCAAGGTCAAGTTATCAAGGAGATTAAGGGCGACGAAGAAATGTCTCGTTCTTTCATTTTGACTCGTTTGGTCAATGAATTGGGTTATGCTCCTGATCGAATTGAAATAGAACATGAGTACACCGCCGGGCGTCCACATACCAATACAAGCCGGATTGACATTGTTGTTCGAGATGTTAAGGGAAATGCATTTTTATTTATTGAATGTAAATCTCCTGATGCCTATGCTTCAGATGATAGAGACCAGATTATTGAGGAACAGTTGTACAAAGTTGCTGGAATGGAGCGAACCGAGGGTAATTCTGTTCGCTATCTGGTACTGTATACCACAGCGGAAACAATTGATAAAGTAATGGACGAATGTATCATCATTGATACAGAAAAGTTTCCTACCTTTGCTGATTGGGAAGTGTCCAGAGACTTTTCCAATACGCTTCCTGCCAGATATGGTAAGGCCCAGAAGACTCCGTATATCAAAGCATCCGCAAAAGACTTAGAAACGGATTTCTCTAACGAAATGCTAAACCAGTTGCAAACCGACCTTCATAATGTTCTTTGGGGTGGTGGAGGAACAGACGATAACGAAGTGTTCGCTTCCTTAACAAACTTGATTCTCGCAAAAATTCAGGACGAAGATGAGAAAGAAGATGGGGACACATACGATTTCCAGTCCATGACTTTTGCCAAAGATGGCGACGAGGAATTCGAGACAAACGAGCAACTCTTCGAGCGCATCAATGCGCTTTATCGTCGTGCACTCAAGTCCAAACTCTATATTCTTGACGAAAATGAACTTCAAAAATCGTATGTCATTGACAGCAAGAAGTTTTCCTTGTCTAAGCTAAAATATGCTGTTCAACGAATGGAAGGTCTTTCCTTTGTTGATGGCAAGAACAGCCTGAGTGGAAAAGACATTCTTGGTGACTTTTTTGAGGGTATCATTCGCAACGGTTTCAAGCAGAGTAAGGGTCAGTTCTTTACTCATATCAACATTGTCAGATTTATGCTTTACGCCATGCAGACTGATAAGCTGGCAATTAAACGAATCAAGGAAGATAAAGAACTTCCTTACATGATCGATCCTTCTGCCGGTAGCGGTACATTTTTGATTGAATACATGAAATTCATCACCAAAAACATGAAATATCGTAATCGCAATGCGGATGGATATAATGCCCTGCTGGGCACAGCAAGAGCCGTTAAAGACAAAGTTCTCTCTGATTGGTTCTATCCTAACCACCGTGAAAACAAGTGGGCTCAAACCTATATTTATGGCTCAGAGATCAATTTCAATCTGGGAACCGCAGCTAAGGTTAATATGATTCTACATGGTGATGGTTCAACTAATATTTTTGTCAAAGATGGTCTTCTGCCTTTTTCGAAATATGAAAAAGAGACTGCTCCCAACGCTTTGCATGGATGCGACAAAAATGAGTTGTATCAGAACCGGGAGGTGAATGGACAGTTTGATCTGATTCTGACAAATCCTCCGTTTAGCGTGGAACTCGATAATGACACCAAAAAGAGCGTAAAACATGATTTCATGTTTGGCGAGAAAAAGAACTCCGAAAACCTTTTTGTTGAGCGTTGGTATCAGTTGCTGAGAGAAAATGGTCGTCTTGCTGCTGTTCTTCCTGAGAGTGTTTTTGACACAACCGAAAACAAGTATATTCGACTTTTCTTATATAAATACTTTACCATCAAGGCAGTTGTTTCCTTGCCTCAAATTTCTTTTGAGCCCTATACTTCGACAAAAACCAGTATTCTTTTTGCACAAAAGAAAACTGCTGCCGAAGTTAAAGCATGGAACGATGCTTGGGATAGCGCAAGCAAGGAGTATAGCCACCTTGTAACGCAAGCAAAAAATTTGATTGCTGTTGCTAATGGCACAAAGCAAAAAGCAAAATTGCCGTCAATCAAAAATCTGACAGCGGAACAAGAACGAAAAGTTCTGGCGAGAATGTTAAAAAATTACCTGACAGAACTTGATGACGAGTTGGATGCGAATACATTAATCAAAAAGTATACTGAAGAATTAGAAAATATTTGTACTATTGATAAAGACACAAAGGATACTTTTGGTTTCGTTAATACTTGGTGGGTTTTTGGAGAAGTTGCTTCGAAACTGAACTATTCGCTATTTGTAGCAGAAGCAGAAAACATCGGTTATAAGCGGACTAAACGAGGCGAAAAAGCGATGCCAAACGATCTTTATCGTGTCGATGCATCGGGTGATATTTTAATTGATGACAACATCGAAGAAACAGTACTGGATGAAATGCGTAAAATAACATGGAATTGAGGAAGAGAACATGAAAATGATTAGCAAAATTCCTTTTTCTATGTTTTCAAAACATTCCAATATACGTCTGGGGGCATACTATGAATTGCCTAATCTTCCGTTTCCATACCGCTCTTTTTGGAACTCGATTTCTTCAATAGAATCTGGAAGCAGGCCAGCAGGAGGAATTAAAGATTCCGATATAGGCCAAGCGATCAGCTTAGGAGGAGAACAAATAGGCGTTGAAGGAACGCTAAATTTAGACAAAATCCCCTATGTGTCAATGGAATACTATGAAAGCGTAGCTAAAGGAAAAATCCAAAACGGAGATATTCTTTTGTGCAAAGATGGTGCATTAACAGGAAAAGTTTGCCAAGTAGACAGTTCATTATTACCCCATGATTTTGTAATGGCAAACGAGCATATTTATGTTATTAGGGCAAATGATAGTATAGAACAAAAGTTTTTGTTCTACTTAATGCGCACAAAGTTGTTTCAAAACCAAGTTAAAGACTTTGCTTTTCATAAAAAAGGACAACCTGGGCTAAACCTCGATCACATTAAGGCAATTAAAATTCCTGATATTCCGATTGATGTACAGAAATCTATCATTGATGGAGAAGTATCGCAGATTGAAAAACTGATTTTTTCTCTCCAACAAGAATTAACTCAAGAAAGCTTAATCATTGATAATGTATTTGCGAAGTTTTTTGGTTTTGACTATGCCCGCTTCAATGAAATGAAAAAGGAAAAGCAACATTCAATATGCAACGCTTGCTTTGCAAACAACCCTGACTTGCGTTTTAGTGTCAAATTTCATCGTAGTGCCGGGGGGTATGTAATGAATGAATTAAATCGTCTGACAACTAAGCGAATTAAACATTTCTTGTCTGAACCCATTATTCTTGGTGCAAGCATTTCACCTGGTAATTATGATAATAGTGGTGATTACGCTTATATCTCAATGGCTACTATTAAAACGTGGCGATTTGACGAAGAAAGTGCAAATACCATTTCCAATACCTATGCTGAATCGAAGTCAGCAAAAACAGTTCGTAAAAATGATATTATTTTAGCTCGTTCAGGTGAAGGTACTATTGGAAAAGTGGTGCTTATTGAGGACGAGGATCTTAAAGGAATCTTTGCGGACTTTACAATGCGAATTAGGTTAAAAGATTATAATCCAGAATTTGCCTACTATTATTTCAGGACAACCTATTTTCAGTATTTAATTGAAATATACAAGAAGGGGCTTGGTAATAATACCAACATTTTCCCGATTGTTGTTCGAGAGTTTCCGCTTATAGATATTTCGGTTTCAGAACAAAATCGAATTGTTGAAGAAATTCATGTCGAGATTAGCAAGCAAGAAAAGCTAAAGGGTGATATTTCTAAACTGCAAAAGCAAATTGACCAAATTGTCGAGGAAGGTATTTCCTGACAATTCGTACTATCCTAAACCCGAATTAAGAAGGAGCGAACAAACATGAACGCAGACCAGTTGATGGTACCTGTATACATCAATGAAAAAATAGTTCTGGATATGCTTGCCATTGTTGAAGATGGTTTTTCTACAGTAAGTCAGGTAAGCTATACTGAACACAAAGAAAATAACAATGCTCAAAAGCTTGAAGCAGGAGTATCCACCTCTGCAACACTTTTGAGTAAATTGCTCAAAATTGATTTGAAAGGCGAACTGTCCCATTCTGGAAACAGCGAAGAAAACGAAAGCGTTGCCAAGGAGAAAGTGCATACTAATGTATCTTTGCTATCCAAGTTCCGGACATTTCTCGTTGATGAAAAAATCCTGAAGTCTGGATTTGATGTTGCAAATATGAAAATCGGCGATTTTATCGAAATAGAGGGCGAACTGCAAAAGAATCCTTTGATTAACTATATGGATATATTTGTAGATCTGTTCCGGATGGCTGATATTTTTGCCGAAAAGCCTCAACTGGGTGGTAAAACACAGGCTAAAGCTCAAAAACAACAGGAAAATGAGACTGTTAAGCAAATCAAGTCCTTTGCTGACGAGCTCAAGCATAGCGGTACCATAGACTTTATCTTGTCTGATACTGCGGGTACAGTCGTTCTGTCTGCTCAAGAACAGTATTTGTCAAACGATAACATTTCTGAAATCATCGGTGGTCATTTCAAAGTTCTTGGAAAAGTTATCGCAATTTGCAAGGACGAAACAGAAAACATTGACCTTTTGAGAAAGACTTCTCTGTCTATTCTTCCGATTGATCTGCTGACAGAACTGTTCTCTGGATTTCAGAATGACGAAACAAAACAATTTAATCTTCCCGAGTTGAAGACCCAGATCTCTGGCCCTGCTGTGATCGTTATTCCTGTAGCTATTTACGCATGACTTTATAATACCGCCCGTCGATCCGATGACCGACGGGTGGTATTAATATATGCTCGGGGATCCGATTTTACCTAAAATCTCCCATGCAAAACGATTATAAAATCGTGTAGCCAATATTGCAGCCATTGTTCAAAGGGTATCAGGGAGATTTCCCTGGTAAGTCATTTTGCAAAGTGAGCCGAAGGAGAAAATGCAAAATGAGAAAAGTGCTATAAGTTTGTCCTGCTTGCCGATTTTTTCACACAATATAACTTGTGCCCAAGTTGGGAACAAGTGCGGATTAACTTCTGCTCTAATTGGGCAGAAGTCGAATTCGGAACTTCCGCCCAATTCGGGTGGAGGTGTAACGGCTTTTTATTCCCAACTTGGGAATAATTTTGCCCATATATTATGAGCGTTACAAATTGGCAAGCAGTGCAAACCTGTACAGGTTTACTCATTTTCTTGATTTCCCCTCTGGGTCAATCTTCGTAAATTGCTTGTTGGGGAAGCATCCCCAATCCCCTTTGAACGCCACCTGCGGTGTCGGCTGCGCATTCATTCTGAATACTTTTACTTACTGACTTCTGCGCAATTTGCATAGAAGTTCAATTTTCCATAAACGAAAAAATGAAAACATGGGAGAAGTTGTCCCTGATTATTTATGTGATGTGTGGCAATCCACTTCCCGACAAATTGCCGGAAAATCTTGTGGGCAACTCGCCCACAAGTAACGAAAGTGGCAATGCTCGGATACAACTTCATCCAAAGTTGGGATGAAGTGCTACGGTGTAACTTGCACCAAAGTAATACGTAGAGATTTTGCATTGTAAATTCTTGATGAGGTGTCTGGAATTTTATAAATGTCAAAATGACTTCTGGACAATTTGTCCAGAGGTATCATCATGCTTCAATTAGAAAATTAAAAATATCCTTACTGCAACTTACGGTAAAATGAAAATCTGCTATTAGCTGCCTGTTCTCAACTTTGGGATATGCTCTTTGGCTGAACTTGACAAGATTGCTTATTTCGGCATTTCATGCTATGATAGTTACAGATGAAAATTAAATACTGCTTCATACAAGATTTTATTGATGGGC
>OGQK01001284.1_pt1 | contig 13492 bp, 8 predicted proteins | sample 1553221 | NCBI WGS metagenome assembly OGQK01 (sample SAMEA2579996, study PRJEB22360) | human gut metagenome | biome: human gut; feature: human-associated habitat; material: faeces | place: Denmark | collected 2008/2010 | reverse complement strand
CCCCCTTCGTGGGAACGAAAGTCTCTGTACAAATTTAGAAAAGTGGAGGGAAATACAATGAGGAAGAGACTGACGGCGTTGCTGTTGTCTTTTGTCATGCTGCTGACCATGCTGCCTGTCACGGTGTCAGCAGAGGGGGCAGAGGAAACAGGAGGCGGCACGGCGACCGGTCACGTGCTGGACATTAGCTCTGGTGACATTACCATTACTAATGACGGCTTCACGTACTACGTGGCGGATGATGCAGATGCCACACAGGTGCAGGAAAAAACCTACAACTGGGTAGGAGGCGAGGCACACAAGGTGACCATCACGGGTAGCACGGGCAACGATGTGAAGGAAACTGCGGAAAAGAATAACCAGATCATTATTGAAGGCGGTAATCCGGAGGTCACACTGGGCGGTGTGAGTATCAAAGCATATAAGCATGATGGCAATAGTCTGAGCCCGAAGAATGAAAGCTTGAACGGTCGCCCTGGCATTTTGCTGCAGAGTGGCACGGCTACGCTGGTTTTGCAGGGTGACAATGTTGTGCAGGGCAGCTATTTCCGCCCCGGTGTTTTGGTGAATAACGGTACGACTTTGACCATTGAAGGCGATGGCACACTGACGACCCGCGGTGGTGGTCAGCACGCCGGTATCGGAGGTCAAGGTAACAGCGGCATGGGTACCGTTATCGTCAAGGGCGGGACACTGAACTTCCCGGATGATCCGAACGCTGGCGGCTACGGGGTGACAACTGCTTTCGGCGGACAAAACAGAGGAAGCAAGAGTGATGTACTCTGCGGTACGATTATAGTAGAAGGCGGTACAGTCAATATCCCAAAGGGCGATGTCACAGCGGATACCTTCACGATGAGCGGAGGTATGCTGACCGCTTCTAAGGGACTTGTGGCCAGCAAAATTTCTGTTACCGGCGGTACACTGAATGCGGCGGTCAACACAGAAAAGGTCACCAACGTTTCTGTCACCGGCGGCAATATCAACAACAGCTATGCCGGTACGATCGAGGGCTATGCGCTGACCAAATTGTACTTTTGCAACGAAGATGGTACAAAAATGGCAGAGACTACGGTCACAGTCGATGGTTGGACGGCTATGACGGATGCCAACGGTGTTATTACCACCTATCTGAAAAACGACAAAACCACAATTACTTATAATGATGTAAGCTACGATGTGGTGAATCGTGCGGTATTAATCGGCGTGACGCAGGAGGCTGGTGCGCTTCAGTGGGCAGCGGGTGATCCGCCTACCATTACCATCGATTCAGATACCACAGGTGTTGTTTCCGGCAAGCTGGATGGAACTGTGAAGGTCAGCGGCGGCAAGGTCGACTTGACCATGAAGCAGGAGGGGAGCAACGAATGGACAGTGGTGGCAGAGAAAGCGGCGGACTCCGTTGTGCTACGCCTTGATACCATCAATGGTAAGGTGCGCTTTGGTAATGGCGGTGATGCTCAGTATCAGATGGGCTATGTGACCGCCGATAAGGTGAAGCTGAACCCGGACGGCGGCGATGTGACCGTCAATCAGGACGGCAGCGTGACTTGGGGCAAGTATACCCTGACCGGCATCGGTGAGCGCAAGATCGTGGTCAACGGTGCGGATAAAGACGCAGAACGCACCGTTGCCAACAACGGCAGCAAAGCTATCACCGTCAACGGTGAGACGCTGGCGGCGGGCGAAAGCATGACCATTAGAAAGGCTGAAAGATGCCAAACTGCGGAAGATGATGACGCTACGGCTTCCTATGTGTTGGGCGGCGGACATACCATCAATGAGTTCAGCAGCTCGGTGGAAGAGTTCAAGCCTAAGACCCGTGTCTTTAGTCACATGACGCTGGAAGAGTACAGAGCACTAATGCGTTTGAGTGAGGTTGAGGAAGAGGAGATCAACGCACTGATCCAGGTTGGTACGATTTCCGGCTATCGTGCGCTGGTGGTGGGTGAGGGGAGTACCAAGCTGCCCTGTATTAAGGATGAAAACGGTGCCGTATCTGATATACAGCGTCTCATCACGGAGGCGTTTTTGGATGAGGATATTACGGAACAGAAAAAAGGAGATCGCTCTCTTTACAACTCCCATTTGATCTCCCTTGACATTTTGCATCTCCAAACGGTGGAGCTATACAATCTGGATATAGTGGATCTTTTCATTGGCGCGCAGGTTACCTATTTTGGCCAGGGTTATCTTCGTGTGACCGGCAGCATTACCGTAGATCCGAACAGCAGCAGCTATAAGGCAGAGGATTCTATCCTGTTTACTAAAGACGGTGCAACGCTGGTGTATTTTCCGAATACTAAGACGGGCAGCTATACAACGCCCAGCACCTGCGTTGAGATTGGTACTCAGGCATTCAACGAGTCTCACTTGTCCGAGATCACACTCGGCGCAAATCTGAAGACTTTAGGAAAATCCTGGAATGAAGGCTCATGGATCAAGGCAATCAATGTATCTGCATCCAATCTGTACTTCGCCTCGGATAAAGGCGTGCTGTATAATGAGAATGGGACAAATTTGGTGCTGTACCCCCGATTCAGAGAAGGGGCGGAGTACGTGATCTCGGAGGGAGTGACCTCTGTAGACACGATGGGTGTCTATCAAAACAAGTATTTGAAAAAGATCACCCTACCCAGTTCCATCGTTAAAAGAGGAAACTATCTGCTTGGTCTGTGTGACATGCTTGAAGAACTGGACGTCTGCACCCTCCAAATTAGAAGCGGCGATATTAGCTCCCAAATGTTGAGTAAGGTGACAGTGCCGGAGGGATACGATTTCGCTAATTGGGGGCTGCTTGTCAAGTGTGCGAACTGGTCTACCTATAAGTATTTGCCCATGACGTGGACACGTACGCTCGCTGCTCCCACAGCTGTGAGCGTGGAGTATGACGGGCAGCCGCACTCCATTACTGTGTCCAGTACAGACGATGCTGTCACCATCCAGTACAGCCTGGACGGAAAGACTTGGAGCGACAGAGTGGAGTGCACTGCGCCCGGCAAGTATACCGTTTACTGGAAGGCCATCAAGCCCGCCGAGGCGAAGGAGACCAGCGAGGACAGCAAAACAGATGGTATCTATGGATTTGACCGCGAGGTCAACAGCAGCGTTACGCTGACCATCACCGGCCTGCCCGTGGAGAAAACGTGGTTCACGCTGGAGTCTGTCCGCAAGGAAGGTGATACGGACATCAATACCGCGCCGGTGAAGTTTGCTCTGCCTGAGGGGAATATCGCCATCGACGGCAGTTGCGTGACCTACACCTACAACGACAAGACCGAGCTGCCCACCACGGCGGGTTCTTATCCGGTGAAGGTGGCGGTCAAGGGTGCGACTGGCTACGCAGACACAGAGTTTGAGCTGGGCTACTACACCATCCTCGGTACGGACAATAACAGCAAGATCGTTATGAGCTTCGTCACCAATGGCGGCACGGCCATTGAGCCGATCATCGCAGTGGCAGGGACAGCCATCACGGCTCTTGCGGCTCCCACCCGCGAGGGGTATACCTTCGAGGGCTGGTACAGTGACGTGACGCTGCAAACCAAGGTGGAGACGATTCCCACGAGTATGCCGGATAGCAGCATCACCTACTACGCCAAGTGGACGCCGGTGGAATACACCATTACCTACAACGGCGTGGAGGGCGCGAATCCCGTATCCAACCCCGCAACGTATACCATCGAAACCCCTGATTTCACCCTGACCAACCCCACCAAGCCGGGGTACGCGTTCAAGGGCTGGCAGGTCGGTGACGAGTCTACCGTGGCGCAGACTGTGGAGATCCAGAAGGGCGCTACCGGCGATATGATCTTCACCGCGAAGTTTGAGCAGGAGACGTACGCCATCACCTATGTGGAGTGCGCCGAGGGTGCGAAGACCTACAAGATGGGTGACACCGTGACCCTGCCTGTGCCCACTGACCGTAAGGGCTACACCTTTATGGGCTGGACGCTGAACATCGATGGGCGCACCATGGTGCAGGATAAGAGCGAGACCACGCTGCCGACCCATCTGTACGGTGACATGACCGTCACCGGCATTTGGCTGGCCAACGACCAGACACTGACATTCCACGCCAACGGCGGTACGTTCAGCGCGAAGTTTGGCGGTAAGGAGACCTACGCTGTCACGGCAAAGACCGACAGCAAGTTCAAGCTGCCTGATGCACCTACCCGTCCCGGCTATACCTTCGAGGGCTGGTTCATGGAAGTGAACGGCACGACGGCGTTTGACGCTGCGGTGATGCCCAATTCGAATACCACGATCTACGCTAAGTGGGCCGTGGATGCGAAGCTGACCACCGCGCCGGAGGGCGTTACGGTCGACGGTCTGGACAAGGTCGCTCTGGCGAAGGCGGCTGAAATTCGGATGTCCATCGAGGCGACAGGTGCAGATGGCGATGCACAGCGTGCAATCAGCACCAAGGCGGGAAGCAGGGTACAGTTGAGCTTCTACGAGATGACGGTGCTGGCCGATGGTAGTCCGCTGTCGGATATTGGCACGGTGATTGCCATTAAGATACCGTTCCAGACTGCTGGGCGCACTATCACCGTATACCGCTATCACGGCAGCGAGGCGCAGACCTTGACCAAGCTGGACGCCGTGCCTGCTGCCCCTGTGGATGGTACGTATTTCGTGGGTGACGGCTATGTGATGATTTACAGCAGCCAGTTCTCCACCTACGCTATCGGGTACACAGAGACCGCTTCTTCCGGCGGACGTCGCCACTACACGGGGACTCCCGGGGCGGAGATCACCGGCGGTGCAGACCAGACCAAGAGAGCCGGCGACATTATCAAGGTAACTGCCAAGAGCGATGGCGCGAAGGTAAGTGCTGTTTACGTGGACGGCGCGATGGTCGATGGCAAGTATTACATCGTCAGCGGCAACGCCGTGAAGCTGCAGGGCACCTATACCGCGACGCTGTCGCAGGGCACCCACACGCTGAGGGTAGTGTACACCAACGGCGCGGCGGTGACCACGACATTTGTGCTGAAAGGTACCACCAGTCCGCACACAGGTGACCCCGGCGTGGGTATTTATCTGGCGAGCGTGGTGCTGAGCATAGCCGGAAGTGCTTACGTATTCCGCAAGAAGAAAAACGACGACTAACAACAAGCTGATTTAACTATCTAATCGTCCCCTTTTTCAGCCGGACGGCAGGGAGGTAACACGCCCCCCTGCCGTCCGGTACTCTTTTGGCGGTTGCCTCCATTCAAGTGTAGCTGCCGCCCTGGACGGACGAACTGCGATATAATCCGCAAGCGGTCGGACATGGACAGCGCAGCGGGGGCGTGGCAAGCCAAGGTATGCGCCTTCCGACTGTGCCGAGGGCGCAAGAAGCATCTCAAAGCATAGTCGGTGTGTTGTGAATAAAACTCTCGATGCAAAAAAGCATTATGCAGTTGACTTTCACGCTGGTTTTGCCGTATAATATCAGCGTGAAAGTTGGTGATAGGCTTGAAAAACGATATAATCGAAAAACTGTCTCTTGAAAACCAAGGCGTTCTGAAAACCTCCGATGTTTTGGCTGCCGGTGTCACGAAAGACGCTTTCTATCGGTATATAAAGGAAAGAGGGCTGGAAAAGGCCGCACACGGTGTTTATGTGTCTCCCGATGTGTTCCCGGATGAGATGTACCTGCTGCAAGCGCAGTTCCCAAAAGCAATCTTCTCACATGAAGCGGCGTTATATCTGCACAACCTTGCCGAGAAGGAGCCACTGCCGTTTTCTGTTACTGTTGCGGCAAATTACAACAGCAGAGGATTGGTGGAAAAGGGTGTAAAGGTCTATTATACAAAAGCGGACTGGTATGCCATGGGTATCTGTCTGATTTCTTCAAATGGCGGCCATTTTGTCCGTGCCTATGATATGGAGCGGACGATTTGTGATATAATCCGCAAGCGGTCAGACATGGACAGCGCAGCATTCAACTATGCAATAAGGGAATATATGAAAAAGAAAGACAAAAATCTTGTCAACTTAAGCCATTATGCATCGGTCATGCGAATGGAAAAACAAGTGAACGAGGTGATGGGGGTGTTGTTCTGATGATTAAGACTTCACGGCAGCTTAAGGACAAAGTCCGAAACATGGCACGAGGAGATAGTGCCAAGGCACAACTGCTGATACGCAATTATGGTATGGAACGATTCTTAGAGCGAGTATCTCTGTCGGAGCATAGGGATAATTTCATCTTAAAGGGTGGGATGCTTGTATCTGCCATGGTGGGCCTTGAAAACCGCGCCACTATGGATATTGATACGAGTATTCGCAATATGCCGCTGGATACGATAGCCGCAAAAGTAATGGTTGAAGAAATCATTGCTGTGCCTGTTGATGACAATATCCGCTTTGAAATCAATGATTTTGGGACGATTATGGATGATGCGGAGTATAGCGGTGTCCGTATTTCCCTCAATGCGTTTTTAGACACAACTCGAAGACCGCTGAAAATCGATATATCCACGGGAGACGCGATTACGCCAGCCGCTGTCAGCTATCAATACAAGTTGATGTTTGAAGAGAGGTATATCACTCTTTGGGCGTATAACCTTGAAATGGTGCTGGCGGAAAAGATAGAAACGGTATTGTCGCGCTCGGTTCTGAATACGCGGCTGCGCGATTTTTACGATTTGTATGTTTTGCAGGATACAGGACTGGAGATTGACAAAGCCACCCTTGCGGCAGCCCTTACTGCGACTGCCCGCAAACGAGGCAGTGAGCAGGCACTGGCACTATATTGAGTGAACGCTTGATGAAATCCGAATAAGCCCCCTGATGCGGGAACAATGGGAAAGATACCAAGGAAAAACAACTATGCAGCAGGTATTGTTTGGGATGATGTGATAAGTGACATTCGTGCTCTTTGCGATGACTGCTGCAAGTAGCACCTATTCACGAGGTACACGCTTTGCGCCCGTACAGGGGCTCAGACGGGTGGATAAGCGTGGGCTACCCGTATGCTCCCTGTCCTACTGGCCCTCGCAGTATGGCTCAGAAAAGCTCCAAGGGACAGTTGATGCTTTGCAGAAAACTCTCAGGCAAAAACAGGAAGGAGTGGAACTCCTTCCTGTTTTTGCCTTCTATTTCTATTTATGGATTTCGCTATCGACCTCGCTGTAAAGAGCTGTTCAGATTAGATGAAGCCTCAAGCACGCGGAGTACTTCCACTGCGCGGCGGTGATCAGCAGCGTGCGGAGATGCATTCGCATAGGGGCTCAGGCGCGGCGTGGTAAGCGCGAGATGCGCTGCCCTGCCTGAACCCGTTGCGGTGCGGCACAGCGGGGGCGGGGGGGGGAATATGCGTAGGACTTATGCGGGTTAAGCGGATGCTCCATGTTCGCTCCGCACCATACGCAGGGGATAGCCGTCATTGTGAGCCGTTTTGCAGACGATGTCCGCCGTACTTACCCAGCCGTTGTCGCGGGCGAAGCTCCTCAGTACGTTCTGCAGATTGGTGATGCGGCTCTGCCCATCGCTGCGTGTGTCCTTGTGACACGACAGAGTGAGCGTCTGTGCGCCTTCAAGGAGGGTGTTCCAATAAGGCGCAACCGGCCAGCGGCACTTGTTGCTGTCTGTAGGGTTAGGCTGCAGAAACACGAGGTACTTTTTGAGAACGGAGGAAAAAATGCACGGGATGGATAAACCGGACTTCACAACGGTATCAGCATAAGCGTCCCTGAGCTGCAGCTCCACGCGAATCCAATGCGTCCCCAAACCGCCCTGCTCGGCATCCTTGTCGTAGATGCGAATATTCGTATTGGAGCCTTTCGCTCCAAAATAAAGGGACATTCCCATGATATTCTCCTTGTGGGAGCGATGCTCCGCAGTATAGGAGAGGAGAGAACGATAATTGGCCGCATCACGGTCGTGCTTCATCTGCTGCATATCAAGGAGGCCGGTGCGGTCGTCAAAAGCGATGTCCAGCCGCGTCATATGGCCTTCTCCGCCCCGGATAATCCCAAAGAGGTCGGCCCAGCCAATAGAAGAGTTATTTTCAAATTCCCGGCAGCCCTGAGAGGTCAAAGTAACAAATACTCCGCGCTCATCGTAATTGTCGTATACGGCTTTAGCTTATGCCGTTAAGAAGGGCATCATTGTCAAAATCCATGCGAAAATTTAGACATTGAAAAGTGTAAAAAACATAAAATTACTCCGCTGCTTGACGATGAAATTCCGCCATTTCTGAAGGCCATCGAAGCGGACCCGGAGTTCAAAAACGCTTACGCTTTTTGCCTTTTCACCGGTATACGCGAGGGCGAGTGTCTTGGACTCACGTGGGACAAGGTGGACTTCAAAGGCAAGTGCATTACTGTTGAGCAGCAGCTCCAGAAGAACCGCCAGAAGAGCAGCACATACTTCATCAAAAATGCGACAAAAACGAAGAAGCAGCGCACAGTTTACTTAACGGAGGATGCGGTAGCCTGCTTGGAAGACGAGAAAAAGCGGCAGGAGGAAAATGCGAAGCTGGCTGGTGAACTGTGGGATAACGAGTGGAATTTGGTCTTTACAAACGACCTTGGCCGCTATATAATCCCGATGACGTTCTACAAGCGCTTCAAGAGAATTGCCGAAAAAATTGGGCGTCCGGATTTGCGTCCCCACGACCTGCGGCACACCTTGGCCACCGTTGCGATCGCCATCGGCTCGGACGTAAAATCTCTGCAGAATATGCTGGGTCACACCACGGCAACGATGACGCTCGACGTGTACGCCCATCCTTCGGAGAAGCGGCAACGCGAGGTGGTGGGTGGTATACAGGAGCATTTCAGAGGACTCGCTAAAGGCGAGGAAAAACAGGGTCAGTAACCACATTTATGGTCAAAATTATGGTCAAACCCCCATTTTGGCATAAAAGAAAACCCTGTAACCGGCTTGGTTACAGGGTTTTTCCGTTGGCGCAGTGGGAGGGATTCGAACCCTCGTGCCGCTTTTGACGACAACACGATTTCCAGTCGTGCTCGTTATGACCTCTTCGATACCACTGCATATTTGATTTGCTGACAAACAGCATGGACTATTATACCAAAAATGCGTATTTTGTCAAGATGTAATTTTATGGAGCTGGCAGAAAATTTCTGTGACGCACATAGTTTACATAACCACGTAATTTATAGCGGGGGAAATTCGCACATCTGCGCACGGAGAAAACGGCGGAGAATAGCCATATGATAGCGATACACCAGAGAGAATACGAAGAAATAGGGCGGGCGGTCTATGGTTTACATAACCATAGACCGCCCGGACGCGATACCGTGATCATTGCAGCTTGGAGCAGGCTTCCTCCACCGCTTCGTCCAAAGCGGAGGTGAGACGGCGGAGGGTTTTGCCCGCCTGGGTGCGCTTGAACTTGGGGGAGGGGCGCAGGACGTTGTCCAGCAGGACACCGGCTGCCACGCCTACGACCATACCCCGTAAAAATGTGCAAGTTTTCATGGCTTTTGCACTCCTTTTGTGATTTTGCTATCCTTTTTCGGTCTGTTTACAGTGTGCCCGGAGAGCGAGAAAAAATGCGGGAAACGGCGGCGGTGTTTCTTGCCAAATGGGGAAAAAGCGCGTATAATGTACACTGGTCGTATATGGACTTAGATGGGAGTCATATAGAAATCATACCTATATAAATGGTTGATGTTCCAGTTGTACACACGGCTTGTCCCGGCCTGTTTTGCGTCGAAAACGCGCCGTCACCGGCGCAGGCGTGAGGCGTAAGTGAAAAATAAATAAAAAGTTCAGATAAAGACGAAGGAGCGAGCTATGTTTGACATGGAATTGCAGCGGCGTATCCGGGAACGGAAAACGCCGCTGGCACTGGTGCTGGACCCGGAGGCGGAGCGGCTCAGTGAGAAGCTGCGGAAAAATTTCATCGATATGTTCGGCGACACCCCTATGGCGCAGGCGGAGGCTCTCCGCTACCACGGCACCGGGCTGCTGGACGCGGCGGAGGGAAAGCTGCCGGCGGTGGTATTGCAGGGGGAGACGTATCTCAGCTGCGGCATGATGGGCGCGGACGTGCTGGCGAACCTGATCAGCGCGGCGCACGCCAAGGGGCTGTATGTGATTCTGGACATGAACACCGGCGCGGCGGCGCGGTGGGCGGACTCCGGGGCGGACGGCATCACCGTTTGCCCCTACGGCGGCAGCGACTGCCTGAACGCCGGGGAGATGCTGCCCATTGCGGCGGTACGCACGGCGGACAGCTCCGGCGGGCAGGTGCAGAGCCTGCTGGCGGGGGATCGGGCACTGTGGCTGACGGTGGCGGAGCAGATGGCGCGGCGGGGCGCGGCGTTGTCCGTCGCCACCGGGTACAGTCTGGACGTGAAGGACGTGCGGCGGGTGTGCCCCAACGCCTTTTTGCTGCTGCCGGACTGCGACGGGGAGAATGCACTGCCCGCCTTCGACGAGCTGGGGCACGGGGCGTTGCTGACGGACAGCACCTTGCAGTACGCCGCCGACCCCGCCGCCGCCATCGAGGCAAGGATCAGGGAACTGAAGCAGTGGGTGACGGTGGTATGACGAGACTGTATCTTATCCGCCATGCGGAGGCGGAGGGGAATCTTTACCGCATCGCCCACGGGCACTATAACGGACTTATCACCAACTACCGGGGCTACCGGCAGATCGATGCGCTGCGGGAGCGGTTCCGGGAGGTGGACATCGACGCGGTGTACAGCAGCGACCTGTACCGGACGCAGACCACCGCCCGCGCCATCTGGCTGCCCAAGTCGCTGCCCCTGCGGCTGGAGCCGGCGTTCCGGGAGATCTGTATGGGGCAGTGGGAGGACCACACGTGGCACGAGCTGAACGTGAAGTACCCGGAGGATATGTATAAATTCAACCGCCGCGCCGATCTCTGGCGCATACCGGGAGCGGAGACGGCGCAGCAGGTGGTGGATCGCTTTATCCCCGCGCTGGAGCGGGTGGCGAAGGCGCACGAGGGCGGCACCGTGGCGGTGTTCTCGCACGGCATGGCTCTCCGGACGGTGCTGGGCGTTTTGCAGGGGCAGACGCTGGTCCTCCCGGGGGGGCAGACGCCCCACGGCGACAACACCGCCGTATCCCTGCTGGAATGGGAGAACGGCGCGTTCCGCGTGGTGTACCGGGACGACAACAGCCATCTGGCGGAGCGGGGGCTTTCCACCTTCGCCAAGCAGAGCTGGTGGAAGGATAAAAATATGGTGGAGTCCGGCGAGGGCTACGCGCCGCTGACCGACGGAGAGCGGGAGACGCTCGGCGTTCCGGCGGGGGGCGACGGCGTGGCTGTACGGTACGGCGACGCGCTTATCGGCGCGTTTACCCTGCGGGACGAGGGGGACGCGCTGCGGCTCGTGTGGTACGGTCTTGCCCCGGAGTGGCGGGGCAGAGGGCTGGGCATCCCGCCCATGGGACAAGCCATCGACGCCTGCCTGAAGCGGGGGCGCGACGCGCTGCGGCTGGACTGCTCCGACAGGACGCTGCGCCCCTTCTTTGCGCGGCTGGGCTTTGTGCCCACGGCGGGGGACACCATGGAGAAGGACGTGCGGCGTGTGATGCCGCCTGTGCCGCCTGCCTATCTGGGGTAATGTCCCCGGCAGGATTTGCCCGCCTGTGCTGTCATTAGACTGGCGCGGCAATTCGTTCTCCTACGCCGGGGGCGGAGGACGGCGAGGATTTATCAACACAGACGGGAGACGGATATGGAAAAGGGAATTGAATTTCTCCCCATCAGCCGGGAGGAGATGATCGACCGGGGCTGGTACTACTACGACTTTCTGATGGTGACGGCGGACGGGTACATCGACCATCCCAGCTTCGGCACCACGCTGATCGCGCGGCTGCTGGAGAGTAAGGGCTATCGGGTGGCGATACTGCCCCAGCCGGACTGGCACTCGGCGGAGGCGTTCCGCGCCATGGGTAAGCCCCGGTACGGGGTGCTGATCGGCGGCGGGAATCTGGATTCCATGGTGGCGCACTACACCGTCGCCAAGCGGCGGCGCACACGCGACCTGTACAGCGAGGGCGGGCAGATGGGAAAGCGGCCCGACCGCCCCACCATCGTCTACGCCAACCGGGTGCGGGAGGCGTTCCCGGATGTGCCCATCGTTATCGGTGGGCTGGAGGCGTCGCTGCGGCGGTTCGCCCACTACGACTATTGGGACGACAGGGTGCGGCGGAGCATCCTCTTTGACGCGCCGGCGGATCTTCTGGTGTACGGCATGGGGGAGAGTGCCACGGTGGAGATCGCACGGCGGCTGGCGCGGAAGGTGCCCACGGCGGAGATGACGGACATCCCCGGCACGGCGTATATCACCGACGAGGTGGGAGAGCTGCGGTTCCACCGGGCGGACTGCCCCGGCTACGAGGCGGTGTGCGCGGACAAGGAAGCCTACGCCCGCGCCACGAAGATCGAGTACGACGAGCACGACCCCATCCGGGGCTGCGCCGTGGTGCAGCCCTGCGAGGGGAGGTATCTGGTGGTGAACCCGCCGGCGAGACCGCTGCGGCGGGAGGAGCTGGACGCGCTGTACGCGCTGCCCTACACGCGGCAGGTGCACCCTATATATAAGGAGGGGATACCCGCCATCGAGGAGGTGCAGTTCTCCATCACCCACAACCGGGGGTGCTTTGGCGGGTGCAATTTCTGCGCGCTGGCGTTCCACCAGGGGCGGATGGTCACCAGCCGCTCTATCGAGTCGGTGCTGGAGGAGGCGGAGCTGCTGACCCACGAGGCGGGGTTCAAGGGGTATATCCACGACGTGGGAGGCCCCAGCGCGAATTTCCGGCATACCAGCTGCCAGAAGCAGAAGCGGTGCGGTATGTGCAAGAACCGCAGCTGTCTCGCGCCGGAGCCGTGCCCCAATCTGGACGCGGATCACTCGGAGTATACGGAGCTGCTGCGGCGGATGCGGGAGATACCGGGGATCAAAAAGGTGTTCGTCCGCAGCGGCATACGGTACGACTATATGCTGGAGGACAAGGACAGGTCATTTTTCAAGGAGCTGGTGAAGTACCATATCTCCGGGCAGCTGAAGGTGGCTCCGGAGCACTGTGTCAGCTCCGTGCTGGACTATATGGGCAAGCCCCACTTCGACGTGTTCCTCAAGTTCTGGCGGCAGTACCAGAAGCTGAACGAGGAGGGGGGCACGGAGCAGTATCTGGTGCCGTACCTCATGTCCAGCCATCCAGGCTGCACCATCAGGGACGCGGTGGAGCTGGCGGAGTTCCTCCACAGGAACGGCAGGACGCCGGAGCAGGTGCAGGACTTCTATCCCACGCCGGGGACGCTGTCCACGTGTATGTACTACACGGGGATCGACCCGCGGGATATGTCCGAGGTGTACGTGGCGAAGGACCCCAAGGAGAAGGCGATGCAGCGCGCGCTGCTCCAGTGGTCAAGGCCGGAGAAGCGGGCGTTGGTGGTGGAGGCTCTGGAGGAAGCGGGGCGGACGGATCTGATCGGGTACGACAAGCGGTGCCTGATACGCCCGCGAAAGGGCGAGCCCTACGGACA
>OGQK01001282.1_pt1 | contig 13500 bp, 6 predicted proteins | sample 1553221 | NCBI WGS metagenome assembly OGQK01 (sample SAMEA2579996, study PRJEB22360) | human gut metagenome | biome: human gut; feature: human-associated habitat; material: faeces | place: Denmark | collected 2008/2010 | reverse complement strand
TGGGTGATGCAAGGCGTCCTCCACCGCCACTCCCCCCCCCGCCGGCACCGGCGGCCCCGCCGGCACCACCGGCCAGTCCCGCGCCGTCGAGGCCCTGAGGGTCAGGCTGTCCGCGGACCTGTCGGCCCGCTACACCGTCTGGTACCGCGTCCACTCCGCGGAGTTCGGGTGGCTCGGCTGGGCGTGCGACGGCGCCGACGCCGGCTCGGCGGGCTACGGCCGCGCCGTCCAGGCCGTCCAGGTCGCGGTCCTGCCCAAGGGCGACCCCGCCCCGGGCGACACTACCTGTCCTTTTAAGAACCGTAGCGATGATCCCGCTTCGATTGCCATCCGTTCGCATACATCGAATATTGGCTGGATGTCTCCCGTAGGCGGCGGATCTGTTGCGGGGACAACTGGTAGGGGCCTTCCCATGGAGGCCCTCGAAGCCCAGCTTGACTGGTATGGCCACTCGGGTTCTATTGAGCTTCGTGGCCATGTCTCGAATGTTGGCTGGCAGCAGTGGTCTAAGGGGCACTGCGGCACGACCGGAAAGTCTCAGCGCCTCGAGGCCGTCCAGATTCGCTTGACCGGCGAGGCGGCAGATAAATATGACATCTGGTATTGCGCTCATGTGTCAGGCATTGGCTGGCTCGATTGGGCCTGCAATGGTGCTGCCGCTGGTTCTGCCGGTAAGGGCAGGGCTATCGAAGCGGTCAAAGTGGTTCTCGTGGAGAAAGGCGGAGCGGCGCCCGGTTCCTCGGCCAAGGTCTTTATCGGCGATCCAGATGCTGTTACGGTTTCCGGATCGGCCGTTTCCGGGGAGAGCCTTGGCTCCTCTTCTGGTCAAAAGGCCACGATCGGAGGCAAGGGCGCTAAACTGCTGAACTCTATTGCCCTGAGCGTTGCCGGTCAAACTGATAGCGGGTCTATTTCTTATTCCGTTATGGATGGGTATTCAGGCTGGGGCGCTTCTTCATCGGATGGTGGCGCTGCCAAGGCGGTATCCGGCGCACCCATAAAAGCGATAAAAATGTCGTTGAGCGGCCAGCTCGCTACTAATTACGACATCTGGTATCGAGTATGCGATTCCGGTAATGGCTGGACTGGCTGGGCGTCAAATGGTCAGGCATGTGGCGTTTCTGGTGGTTCTTCCGGTTTGTGCGGCATCGATGTTGCACTTGTAAATAAGGGTCAGTCTTCGCCTGGCTCCTCTGCCAATGCATTTATCGAAACGCCTGGAATCGGTCTTGTATCTCAGGCGCACGTTGCTTCTGCGGGCTGGCTGGCTCCCGTTGGCAACGGTGAAACCGCTGGCCAGACGGGCAAGTCCCGCTCCCTGCAGGCTTTGTATGTTGCAACTCAGGGCATCGATGCCTCAGTTGAAGTGTCGGCACATGTTGCGAATATCGGCTGGCAGCCATACGTCTCGGGTGCTTCCTATGCTGGCACTGTTGGCAAGGGCCTCGCAATTCAGGCGGTCAAATTAAGACTTACCGGCAAAGACGCTTCAAAATACGATATTTACTACCGTATCCATGCGGCGGATTATGGCTGGCTTGGCTGGGCTAAAAATGACGCTGTAGCCGGCACCGTCGGGCTGTCTAAGCAAGCCGAGGCAATTCAAATTAAGTTGATTGCCAAGGGTTCGTCCGACGCTCCCATTCAAGACCATGCTGCGTTGATCCAGCTTCCCGAGCTATCTGCAAAGGCGAATTGCTCCGGTCTTGGCTGGCAAGCGCCTGTCGGCAATGGCGGTGTTGCCGGAACAGTTGGACAGAACCGTGCGATGGAGGCCATGCAGCTTTCGCTTTCCGAAATCTCCATGAACGGTGGCATTTCGTATTCCGCCCACGTATCCAATATCGGCTGGCAATCTGCTGTCTCAGATGGGGCCACAGCGGGAACCGTTGGACAGGGACAACAAATCCAAGCCGTGAAGATTAACTTGACTGGCGACGTTTCGAATTACTTTGATGTCTGGTATCGCGTCCATGTGTCAAATTACGGATGGCTTGGCTGGACTAAAAATGGATCACCGGCGGGCACCACGAAGCTTGGCATTCCTGTTCAGGCTTTACAGGTAAAGATTGTCCCCAAGGGCGCTTCTGCACCAGGCTCTACGTCTGATTCGTATTTTGAGACCTATCGTTATATGGGGTATCAGACTCCGGGATCTTATCCAAAGGTTAGTTGCAATAGCGTACAGCTTCCTTCGTATTGCACCGGTTATTTCACGTATGTCTCGCCTTCTCGAATTCCTTATAACGCTTCAAGACAGGATTGCATCAATGCGTTCGTCCAGCGTGCTCGGGAATATATTGGGACGCGTTATATTGAGCCTTGGTCTTCTTGGCCGGGGGATGCGGTTGATTGCTCGGGCTTGGTACTGCAATGTCTGTATGCGACAGGCATGGATATGGGTTGGTATAACCCCTATAACCATCGTTGGCTGCCCGAGCAAACCTACAACTCCATGAACTGGTATCGCAACAACACGTTTATGCCGGTTAGCACCTCTGCTTTGCAGAGGGGAGATGTGGTCTACTACCAGGGCCATATTGGAATCTATATCGGAAACGGTCGAATTATCGATTCGTGGCCGGGGATCGGTGTGACCGAGCGTTCGGTCAATGCTCCAGGTCGGGTAATCGGTGCCGCTAGGCCTTTCGCATAGAGTCTGTTGAGGCGCTCCGTTGCAGGAGCGCCTCTTTTTGGCTGCATGCTGACTGGTGCTTTTCTAAGCTTTAAATGTCTGTATGGAAGTGCGGTAATATAGCAACCATTCGTGTTTTTACATGTGACCAATGTCTCGGGGGATATACATGAAACGTCTCAAAGCGTCTGCTGCTTTGGCTTGTACGCTATTAATGGGCTGGTCTCAAATCATCCAGCCTTACAGTGCGTATGCGCTGTCGGTCCAGGCCGCCACTGCTTCGCAGTCGGTCTCGCAAACATCGAACGAGTGCGAATCTCAAGGTACAAGTTCTCAGGGAACGCAGGACGATGCTTCGGATTCTCAGGGTGTAACCGAATGGTATGGTGACGACGCAAATGCTGCTCGTCCTGATGGGGAAACAGATTCTGATTCGGGCGAGCAACTTAGCATTGGCGTCGAAGAGTCTGGTGTTGACGAGTCAAACGGTGAGGTCCCAGCCGATGATTCCACTGAGATGAATTCCTGCGAAACGGACTCTTTGGAACCGAACTCTTGGCGTTTCGAAAACGGCGTGCTTATCGATTCTGACAATGGCGACATCGATGCGCAGTCTTTAACTGACGATCCTTTGCCCAATGGTGCTATTGCGCGCGGTATTGACGTCAGTAATTACCAGGGGACCGTTGATTGGGATATGGTTAAGGCCGCAGGGATTGATTTTGCCATCCTCAGGGTTGGGCCTGTTTATGGAAAGCCTGACGATTCCTTTGAAAGGAACGCTGCTGAATGTGAGCGCCTCAGTATTCCTTATGGCGTCTACTACTACTCCTATGCTCGATCTGTTGCGGATGCAAATAAAGAAGCCGATCGAACGCTTGCTTGGCTCGGTGGCCATCATCCGTCGCTTCCCGTTTATTACGATCTTGAGGATAACTATATCTTGCAGGATCCGAATTTCAGCAAAGATAAGCTCGCTCAGATTGCGCAGGCTTTTTGCAACCGTATGGAGGCCGTTGGCTTTAAGTCGGGTATCTATGCGAACCTTAACTGGCTCAACAACTACTTGGATAGTCCGTCTCTGAGCGGTTATGACCATTGGGTCGCTCAATATAATTGGCGTTGCGATTATGCTGGCAGCTACAGTTTCTGGCAGTATTCAAACAGCGGCAATGTCCCGGGCGTTAACGGACGTTGTGACATGAACTACTGCTTCAACGGTTCTCTTCTGAACGTAGATGACAGCAAGATGCATATTCAGTATGAGGCGCATGTCTCGAATATTGGCTGGATGAGCAGTAAGCGCGACGGATCTACGGCTGGCACAACGGGGCAATCTAAATCAGTGGAGGATCTTAAAGTCAGCATCTTGAATCCCGTTGAAGATGGCTCTGTGCAAATTAACGCCAATGTAAGTGGCATCGGCTGGCAGGGCTGGGACACCCCCTCGGCCTCCGAGGGCGGAACCACCGGCCAGGGACGCGCCGTCGAGGCCGTGCGCCTGAGGCTCACGGGCTCCCTCGCGAAGGGCTACGACGTCTACTACCGCGTCCACGCCTCCAACATCGGCTGGATGGCCTGGGCCAAGGACGGCGAGGAGGCCGGCACCACCGGTATGTCGTGTTCTCTCGAAGCTATTCAGATTAAGCTCATTAAGAAGGGCGCCTCCCATCCTGATACATCGGGGTATTCCCATCTTGAATTACCTACGGTGACGTATTCCTCTCAGGTGAAAGGTGCTTGGCAGAATTCTGTCCCCGCTGGAGAGGTGTCCGGTACAACCGGTCAGGGAATTCCCATCACCGGGTTTTCAGCTAAAACTACTTCATCTGTTGCCGGCGGGATTAATTATCAACTGCATCTTTCGAATGTGGGCTGGACGTCTGGTAAGTCAAACGGAGTGCAGCTTTCGTCTACCGCTGAATCCAATTCGGTTGAGGCTATTAAAATTTCTCTTTCTGGTGACTTGGCAACCTATTTTGATGTTTGGTACAGGGTCCATGTCGATAACGTCGGCTGGCTTGGTTGGACTAAAAATGGCTCCGTTGCCGGTAGTACTGGCTATGGGGCCCATGTCCAAGCTATCCAAGTTCGACTTACGAGGAAGGGCGCCAATGCCCCCGGGAGCACCGTTTCGCCGTGTTTGCTTGGGGAACCAACCGCGTTTGCAAATCCCATGCAGAAGAAAATTGTAGATCTTGCCCGACAGGTGCCGTCTCCTGGCCCTGGTTTGTGCTCTGAGTGGATTGCAGACATTTATGAGCGTGCCGGATTTAGGAATGTCCATACAGATGCCTGCGATTACTACTGGGATTACTGTAAATATACCGATTATTCTCATTTGAAAGTCGGAATGGTCATTGCCGTTCCTTCGCATACGCATACACGCATGGGCAGCATTTACGGTCACGTTTGTCTCTACATCGGTAATAACCAGGTTATGGATAATGTCGGTCGGATCAGGACGCTCGATATGGCGTACTGGTTGAATTATTATTCCACCTCATATAAGCCAAAATGGGGTTGGTATGACAACGTGCCGCTTGCATAGTTGATCGAAGGTCATGTCTTCACACAGGTTCTGGCAGATACTCTGATTAAAACGAACGGATCGTTTTGCAACGGTCCGTTCGTTTCTATTTGAGTGCCATTCGCGTTTTCGGTATTTAAGCAATTGCCGAAACGATAAATAATGATGCTAAAGATGGTCGATTGATGGGGGAGTCGAATGAAAAAGACGCAACGACTGCTAGCAACGGCAATGACGCCATTACTGATCCTTCAGAGTCTTCTGACGCCCCTTTCCGTCTGGGCTGATTCTTTACCTGTGCAACCGGAATCCACTGATTATATCGATAGTTCTGCCAGCAGCTTGGATGACGAGAGCTTTGTCTTAAATGACGAACAGCAGGGGGTTGAAGTCGAGCAGCCGACTGTGTCAGACAACGATTCTCCCTCATCCGTTTCTAGCGAGCCTGCCTCCAATGCAACTGATTCGGCGAAACCCGAAAATGATGCATCCACTGTGTTTGGCTCTGTTTCATACCAGACTCATGTACAGGATATTGGCTGGCAAGCTCCCGTTTCAAATGGAATGACGGCGGGCACTACAGGCCGTGCTTAGCGCGTCGAAGCCCTCAAGATTAATTTGCTTTCACAGGATGGCACCCCGCTGGGGAATGATAGCATTTCGGTCCAATCTCACATTTCCGGGATCGGCTGGGAGTCTCAGCCGGTGGGTAACGGGCAGACATCTGGAACAGTTGGACAGTCGCGAGCAATCGAGGCGATCAAGCTATCTTTGTCGGGCGGTCTTTCTGATTCGTATGACATTTGGTATCGCGTTCATTCTGCAAATGTTGGTTGGCTTGGCTGGGCCTCAAATGGTGAGCCTGCTGGAACGCAGGGCTATGCTTGTCAGATCGAAGCTATTCAGATTAAGGTGCTTCCAAAAAATGCTCAAGATGCGCCAACGCGAGGCGATGCCTTTAGGGATCATTCTCAGGAACCGCCTACCGTTTCCTATCGATCTCATGTCTCTAATGTTGGATGGATGGGCGCTGTCGCGGACGGAAAGACATCGGGGGTTATTGACTCAAGAAATGCAATTGAGGCGCTGTCGCTCAGCGTTAATTGGTATGGCCGCGGAGGCTCCATTTCCTCTCGCGCACATGTGTCTGGTGTCGGTTGGCAAAGCTGGTCTTCAGGTGCTGTTGGCACGACCGGGCAGTCTCGGTCCATTGAGGCCGTTCAGTTTAAGCTGAACGGTGAGATATCTGCAACTTATGGCATTTGGTACCGTGTGTATGCTTCCAAATTGGGCGGATGGCTGGGCTGGACGTCTAACGGGTCTCCTGCGGGCTCGGTGGGGAAGGGTGCCGCCATTCAGGGTGTTCAGATTTTATTGGTCGAAAAAAGCGGCTCTGCTCCCGGCGATACGTTGAACCATTTCATTGGAGCTACGGATGTTCTAAGCGGGAGCTCGCTTGGTCTTAACGGTAAAAGCCTGGGCTCCGTACAAGGCAAATCAATCTTATTGGGCTCCGAGAACGGCTCTGAACCTTTAACCTCGCTCTCCATTTCGTTTGATAATCAAGAGATTTTAGGCTCAATTGACTATTCCGGCTTTTTTGAATTTGGCGGATGGAGCGGTGCTGTTTCTGACGGTGCTGCGCTTAACTCTAAAAACGATGGGCGTGTTCTAAAGGCGGTGAGATTGGCTCTTACTGGAGATTTGTCTAATGCCTATGACGTTTGGTATCGCTGCTTTGACTCCAAAAAAGGATGGCTTGGTTGGGCATGCAATGGCGCGGATGCAGGGGCAACGATATCGGGTTCATTCCTTAAGGCTGTCGAAGTAAGGATTGTCAGTAAAGGCGGCGGCGCTCCCGGAATAACGGACGGAGCATTTGTTTCCGATACTTCCGCCGATAGCGCTCACGTTGTATATCAGGCTCATTCGGCTAACCGTGGGTGGTTTCCTTCTGTATTTGATGGGCAGGTAACCGGCACAACGGGACAATCGCTTTCTCTTCAAGCTTTGAATGTGTCGTTGTCCGGTGTGGATGACGATTCTCAAATTGAGGCAAGAGCACATGTTGCCAATATTGGTTGGCAGGAATGGCGATCTTCCGGTTATATTGGGACCGTTGGACAAGGATTGGCCATTCAGGCTCTTGAGCTGCGCTTAAATGGTTCCCTCGCGAATCAGTATGACATTTACTATCGAGTTCATTCGGCGGGCTATGGTTGGTTGGGTTGGGCAAAAAACGGCGATGACGCTGGAACTACCGGGCTTAATATCCAGATAGAAGCTGTCCAAATTGAACTTGTTGCGAAAGGCGGGGATCCAGGCGCGTCGTCTGCGCCCGCGTTTATCATGGCACCAGTTCTAACAGTCCAGGCGCATGTCGCCACACTTGGTTGGATGAATCCTGTTGGCAACAGCGGCATTGTGGGCACGACTGGCAGATCACTTGCGATTGAGGCGCTGAAGCTAAATGTCTCCAGTAGCGTATCGGGCGGTATTGAGTACTCCGCTCATGTGCAGGATGTGGGTTGGCAAGGCTGGGCTTCCAATGGGAATGTCGCTGGCACGGTATGCCGCGCAAAGCGTATCGAGGCTCTTAAGATTAGGCTGACCGGTGACTTATCGAACTACTTTGATGTCTGGTATCGTGCATATTGCCAAGACTTTGGGTGGCTCGACTGGACCTCAAATGGGCAGCCTGCGGGCACGTCGAGGATAGGCTGCAGAGTCGAGTCAGTACAAGTGAAGATTGTTCCCAAAGGCGCTGGTGCTCCCGGTCCTACTGGGCGCCCGTTTACCGATCAGCCCTTACTGCCTGCCGACATGATGACTGTGCTCAATCTGGCTAATAGATATTCGAGCAATACTAACTGGCTCATTATGGTTGACAGGCAAGCATGCCGCCTTGGAGTTTTTCGCGGACAGCGCGGGTCGTGGAGCTACGCCCAGTACTGGACTTGTTCTACCGGCACCCCTAGCACTCCAACGCCTGCGGGTGAGTATACCGTCACCGGCAAGGGCTACTCGTTTGGGCATGGGTATACCTGCTACTACTATACGCAGTTTTACGGGGACTATCTGTTCCATTCAATACCGTACTACCAGGGAACTTTTAATCCCATGGACAGTCGAATGGGAATGCATATTTCACAAGGCTGCGTGCGTTTACCCATCGATCGCGCTAAATGGATTTGGGATAACGTGCCCCTTGCTACCAAGGTGGTAGTCTTCTAGCTATTCCCGTAAGTGCCGAGAGTTTGTTGGAGGGCCCTTTCCTGTTGCCGTAGTTTTGGCAACGGGAAAGGGCCCTTGCCTTTGGATGGGGCTCCTTTTTCTTCGTTCACCTAATTGGTGGCAATAATGAAGCCTACTCCCGATAGTATGGTTATTGACGACTGTCTATCTAGGAGGCGATTCTCTTGAAAAGGCAATTTAGAGCATTCGTTGTTCTGATTTCCTGCTTCATGTCGATGCTGCTTTTGGGCCCTTTGGCTTGTTGGGCAGATCAATATGTTGGTTCCAACGAATATGAATCCGTTCCAGAGGCCCAATCCGATTCCTCGGATCAAATTGCTGCTATAGCCGATGAAACGGCTCCTTCGAATGATGCTGCCGTGGAGCCCAAAGAGGCGGCCCCGGACGTCAGCTATAAATCTCATATTTCTGGCATTGGCTGGGAGTCTTCGTTTGTATCAAACGGTTCCGTTTCTGGCACGACTGGACAGTCTCGCAGGCTTGAGGCGCTGAAAGTCTCCCTCTCTAATGCTGATAATCTTGGGATTCAATACCGCTCGCATGTGCAAAATGAAGGCTGGCAGGATTGGGTTTCCAACGGAGCTATTTCCGGCACAACGGGAAAGGGCCTTCAGATTGAAGCTGTCGAGCTCAAGCTGACGGGTGATAAAGCGTCGGCCTATGACTTGTATTACCGCGTCCATGCTTCGAATTTTGGCTGGCTTGGATGGGCTTCGAATGGATCGACTGCCGGAACCACGGGTTGGTCTTATGCTGTTGAAGCAATACAGATTGTCATTGTAAAGAAGGGCGATGCGGTGCCCGGTGACACCGCCGGTGCTTATGTTCCATACGTTTTTAACTGCTCTCTTTCCCAGATTGACGAAACGACTAAAGTCTTGCTCGATTTTCCGCAGCTTGCTGATTTGCAGCGCCTCGGTATCGCCGATTCGGTAAAGGTGTCTGGCTCCATGTCGTATGGAGGGAAGGTTACCCGATCTGTTTCCAGCACGATTGCATTCGGAGATCTGGGCTTTAGCTCCAGTGAAATTGACTTTAGCGATTATGGTCCGTTTGACGTTACGTTGCAGTATTTGAAGAACGGAACCATCGTTCATGAGGACCATCAGTCAATTGGCATTTCTGCGAGCGAGTACAACCTTGCCCCTTTGGGTGCTTCTTTCCCCGTTGTTCTCTATTCGCTATCTTTCTGGGATATCAGCAGCTCTTCTGCTGGAACGACCATTCCGTCAATCGTAATGCTCGATCGTCCACGTGCCTATAACTGGAACTCGCTTCCATCTGGGATGTACGGTCTTCCGTATCTGACTCATGAGGAGAATGCTACTAGCGCGAGTTATCAGGCGTTCGCGGATTATGTCGCTGCTCTCTACAAGATAAACCCCAAGGCAAAGTTCAATCTGTATATCAATGACATCACCTGTTCGTTGATCCACAGAATGATATATGCCAATAAGATTCCTGCCGGGCAGTACTCTATTCGTTTGTTGTCCGATGGGTCTGCCACGTATGTATTTACCAACGAGGCCTTCGATGTTAAGGATCCAGATTCTAAGCAAGCGGAACTGATTGCTTTATGGAACGCTGCCAAGAAAAAAGAATACGAAACCGGTGAGGTTTCAAAATCGTATAGCGGCTATCACGATCACTGGGATTCTATGTTTGCGGTGCTGAGCATTGAGCCCGGCACTCAGTGGTGGATGACTCGCACCAATTTGTTTACAAGCGGTGACGATAATGTTTTTGCCAATAAAATCGCCTCAGACCCCAACGTTAAGAAAGTAAACGTTTCGAGTATGCTTACGAGCTTGCAAAATAGGGGAGAGGATACGGTCCAAGCATTTAAGGCGCTATACAACTTTAACGATGGCTATTTTGATGCGGCGACTCAACAGGGCAAAAAGGTAATGATGCTGCTTGGAACGTATGTTTCTTACGAGCAGAATTTTGACGACTATGCCAACTTGACGGAAGTTATCTATGGCGATGACTACTTGTATTATTACAAGGGGCATCCGAACACACCGACGGGCATGTATCCCCAAAAGCAGGAGCAGCTTGACCGTCTTGGTATTACCGATGTCGATTCGTCTGTTGCTGCAGAGCTGATCCTTTTCTTTAATCCGAAGATTGGCCTGTCTGGCTATGGATCTAGCACATATAACTCGGCCAGTGCCGATGCTGCCGGCGGGCTTTGGAATTCAACGAAGGCCGAGGCCTTGAAGCCGGGTGCCGTTATCGATTATTCGATTATGGATTGGTTTGCTTCTCCGGTTACCGAAGACACGGATGCTGCAATCAGATCCCTTTGCAAGCAGGGTGACTCTTGCTATCTCGTAGAATTTTCGGATTCCATCCTTGCTTCGGCAAATTACGACTTTGCTATTTATTCGCACAATAGCGGCGCTCTGACTTATTTCAAGAAGGACGAGTCGGGCTACGACGTCGTCAAGGTGTCACGAGGCTCGCTTGATGTTTTGGCAACTTCGCATGTTTCGAATGACGGTTGGCAGTCGGCTTCCAAGGGCGGAAATGTTTCTGGCACCGTCGGTCAGTCAAAAGCTGTCGAGGCTATTACTCTCAACCTGCAGAATGCTCCTTACGATGGCAGCTTGGAGTACAGGACGCATGTTTCCGATTACGGTTGGCAAGATTATGTGAAAGAGGGAGAAGTCTCCGGCACTACGGGTCAGAGCAAGTCTGTCCAGGCTATTCAAATTCGACTTACTGGTGATATGGCCAATCGTTATGACGTTTACTATCGCGCTCATGTTCAGGACAAGGGCTGGCTTGGCTGGGCTTGCAATGATCAGGTTGCCGGAACGACTGGGTTTGGCTTGAGGCTCGAGGCATACCAGGTCGTTTTGGTTGAAAAGGGTTCGCCTGCTCCAGGGGATACGAATCAGCCCTCTATTCAGAGAACGTTTTCGATTAAGGCTCATGTTTCAAACCTTGGTTGGCAGGAACCTGTTTATGAGGGCATGACGGCGGGCACAACTGGTCAAAATCTTGCTGTTGAGGCGTTGACGATTGGCAAGCCCGACCTTGGGTTTTCCGGTAACATCGAGTATCGAGCTCATGTTCAGAACATAGGCTGGCAAAAGTGGGTCAAAAATGGAAAAGTTGCCGGCACTACGGGGAAGTCTCTTGCTGTTGAGGCTGTTGAAATAAAGCTGACGGGAGATCTTGCCAAGCATTATGACGTTGTCTATAGGGCGCACGTGCAAAACAAGGGTTGGCTCGATTGGGTTAAGTCGGGCGAGTGTGCCGGTACAACTGGAGAGGCCCTGCATATGGAGGCGCTTGAGGTTAGGTTGGTTGAGAAAAGCTAACGTATTAATAGAAAGCTGGGTAGTGTCGCGAAAGTTGGTGTAATGGACTCTTTGGCCCCTGAGTCCAGGATCCGGAATCTATCGATATCCTAGGCCGACTCCACTCTTTCGGCAAGTTCAAGGCTGGATTCGACCGTCTTCCTGGCGGTCTTTTCCAGCTCGGCCCAGTCATGACAGCCCGAGGCACCCTTTCGAAGCGTCGCGTCGTGCATCTCGGTCATCTTCCTCTCCAAGAAGTAGCGCGAGCCGGACCATGTCTCGGCCCGGTCGCACATGACGGCGCCCACGAGTCTGAGGGCGAACTCTCCGACAGGAAGACCTGCACCACGCGCGGGCGGTTAACCGTCGGCCCGCTTACACCGACATTTCCGACGCGATCAGGGCTCGGAAATTGAATCTTGATGTTGATTGGCATAATTCAAATGACGTTTGGTACCAGGTTACTTTAAGTCCAAAACAACATGGTCTTTATGTTCATGCATTGGTAGGAATGTATGAGTGGCTACAGTGGGTTTATTCCTAAAGGTGGCGAGGCGAGTGTTTCTGGCGTGAAAAGCATTGCGCCCGGTGCAAAATACGGATCGTTTGTTTCTGATGTTCCCATTTCCCGTACCGCACAGGAGCTTTTAATCCTATGGATTGGCGAATGGGGACGCTCATCTCGTGCGTCCATCTAACGGTTGCGTCTAATGGATTGGGCCAATGCTCCCCCTGAAACAGAGGTTGCAATTCTATACATAATGGTCACGGCATATAATTATTACTCAATTATTTAAGGTGGCTGTGGGCAGCCGTGTCTTTATCAACTCGTTCTTGCCTTCCTTCCGACGTTTTGAGCGGAGTTGAAACAAAGATGCTCATGTCTTGTATTCAATAAATGAAGTAGGCGCAGACTACATGATCGTTAATTGGTAGCGCACACAGTCGTGGTGTAAGAAGCAAGGGAGGGCCATCGCCTAGAATCGTCAGTGCCTAGATATTCGACGAAAGGAAAGACGATGGCCCACAGCGACATTCTATCCCAGCCGGACCGGGGGCTCGGCCTCGACCGGCCCCAGACCGAGGCCCTGCTCGCGCTGTTCTCGCGGTGCGACGACCTGAGGGAGTTCGGCAGGGAGGTGATCCAGTCCGTGGTCAACGCCCTGATGGACTCCCAGGCGCAGGAGGCCTGCGGCGCGCCCCGCGGCTCCAGGTCGCCCGAGCGCGTCAACAGCAGGAACGGCTACCGCGGGAGGTCCCTGTCGACCTCCCTCGGCGACCTCGAGCTGCGGGTCCCCAAGCTGCGCGAGGGGACCTACTTCCCCGAGGGCATACTCGAGCGCTACACGCGCGTCGAGGCGTCCATGGTCGCGCTCGTGCGCGAGATGTACGTCGCTGGCGTGAGCACCCGCAAGGTCGGGCTCGTCGCCGAGGAGCTCGGCGTCTCCTCGCTGTCCAGCTCCGAGGTGTCGGCGCTGTGCGCCGGGCTGGACGAGGAGGCCGAGGCGTTCAGGACCCGGCCGATCGAGGGCGAGCACCCCTACGTGTGGCTCGACGCGACCTACATGAAGTGCAGGACCGGCGGGCGCTACGCGAGCGTCGCGCTCGTCACGGCGATCGGCATGTCGTCCTCCGGGCACAAGGAGTTCCTCGGCTGCGCCTGCTTCGACAGCGAGAGCGAGGCCGCCTGGTCCGAGTTCCTCGGCTCCCTCAGGGACAGGGGCCTGCGCGGCGTGAGGCTCGCGGTGTCCGACGCCCACGCGGGGCTC
>OGQK01001281.1_pt1 | contig 13502 bp, 11 predicted proteins | sample 1553221 | NCBI WGS metagenome assembly OGQK01 (sample SAMEA2579996, study PRJEB22360) | human gut metagenome | biome: human gut; feature: human-associated habitat; material: faeces | place: Denmark | collected 2008/2010 | reverse complement strand
ATATGCTTTCTTCCTCTGTAGGCGGCCCGTCGTTCCCGACGCCATCCGCTCGTCCGCAGAGCCGCAGGTCGTAACGCGCAGCGTCCCGATCGACAGCAAAAACAAGTTCTATGATTCATTCCATGTGGTCGCTTATTGGAAAAAGGGCGACGTGCCTGTGACGGGGCAGTTCTATATGGACGCGGATGTTTTCGATAAAGGGAATAATCGGTGGGCCACAAACACCGCCTACTTCTGGCCGGGAAGCGGGCACATGCTCCAGTTCTATGCTTTGGCGCCGATCGATGCCGGCATCCAAATGCCGACGACTCCCGAAAGTGCCGAGCTGAGTAGTTACACCGTCCCCGATAATGTGGCCGAGCAACATGATGTTTTAGTCGCAACGACGAGGGAACTTGACGGCGACTACAATGACGCAGTGCCGCTTACTTTCCGGCATATCTGCACTGCCGTGCGCTTTGTAACAGGCAGCCAGATGCAGCCGGGTTCCATCAAGAGCGTGACGCTGAAAGGCGTCAAGAAGACCGGTATTTACGATATGGCTGCCGATAAATGGGATTTGGCCGAGGATGTCGGCGACTATACACAGACCTTGGATAAACCGATGGGCGGCTCGGAGACGGGAAGTGCGGTCACGACCGAAGAGCAGACCTTTATGATGCTGCCGCAAACCTTGCCCGACGGCGCGATGGTCGAGGTGGTGTTCGCCGACAATGTGACGGGTAAAGAGCGCACGCTCTACGCCCACATCGCCGGGACGGAGTGGCCGCAGGGAACGACCGTGACCTACAAGATTTCCATCACGCCGGAATATGAACTGGAGTTCATTTCCGAGCCTGAAACACAAGACGCCCACTACATTATCTACCCGATCCATATCAAGGCCGGAGACAATGTACCCGGCGGAAGCTGGACATTGACTTCGACCGACCCGGACAATGTAACCCTCAGAACCGATTTGACCGTTTTGACAAGGCGAGGTTTTTGGGTTGAAGAAGATAAAGGCACGGGGGCTATTACCAGCACGGCTGTCGGAGACGACATCACCGTCTATGCCTTCCTTACAGAAAATATAGGAGACGAAACCCGTGAGATCAAACTTGAGCTCCGACCTACCGACAGACCGAATGACAATCCGCGGACGTTCGCCATTTCCCAATACTGCCCGAGCTGGAATGGGGTGCTTGGTTGCGAACGTATCGAGGACGGAGATTATCCTTGGGGATTTTTGTGGCCCAAGGGAATGAAAATCACATATAATATGGAAAATGCCGGGTTAGGCGACTTAATAAAAAATGCGTTACTAAATGCTTATCTCTCTTGGTTTACGGATTATAATCAATTCATTACAAAAGAGACATGGTGGTTAAGTATTACATCAGTTACTATTAATTTTGATGCTGTGCCTCAGGTAAATGTCGCTCAAGATCCGGATAATGGACTGAAAAACACCACGGAACTGTATAATTTTAATGGTATAAACGATGTTTCGACTTTGATGAGCGTGCTTGAAAATTGGGGTGGAACAACGACCGATGTGTTGCCGTTGAACCCCGAAGAATTTGCAGCTCGCGCGTGCGCCATGAAGAATAAATACAATAAGACGATAGAACAACAAGGTGGTGAAACAATACAGATTCCGGTTCTCGCAGAAGAAAATTTAGTATGGTATCTTCCTGCCCGGGATGAAGCTACACAAATGGAAGATGAAGAGGTCAAACCCCTGAATGGAGACTATTGGACGTCGACTGTAGTGTTGGATGATGATGAGAACGCCTATAAATATACCGCAGGCGGTTCGACCTCTCCCGAACGACGTGACGTCAGTCTCCACGTCCGTGCCGTCCGCAGGAAACCTTAAAAGACCGCTTCTCCCATAAAGGTCTGCAATAACGAACTCCCTTTTCTCGGTTGAAGAAGGAGTTCTTTTTTCATACTATGGGTAGCTCTCTATAACTACCGGCTTCGCTTCGGTAGTTGTGGCCTTTCCGAGAGCTGGGCTTCGTCCCGTTCCGCAAGGGCTCTGTCCTCGACCCGGTTTGGACTTTCATCCCCGACACCCCCCGACCAAAGAGTGACCCTCTTTGGGGAATTTCCGCTCAGGGCATTGTTTTAAAACCCCTTCAACAACACCAAATAACTATGGCAAAGACATCGGACAGAGCGAGGTTCACAACCGAAGAACTGCCCAATACTTTGCCCATATCAACAAGGAGAAAATCTATCTGCGCACCGACCTTACGGCCGATAACGAAGCATGGGTATCTCCGCGCATCAAGGGTATCTCGTTGCAGGAGTATTACGAGTATATCGGCGAAATGGTCAAAGCGAAGGCCGGGAAAACCGTTACCGTGCGCGGCTGTACGCCGATCAAAGAGGGCGTTGTGGTTTGCAAAGCCGACACGACTATGGAGCAGTTGCAACGTTACGGGCAGTCGTGTCGCTGGGGCTGAATGAACTACGATACGGAAAAGTTCTGCAAACTCTCGCCGCAGGACATGGGCGAGATGCAGACCACACTGGCCGAAACGCTCGGCATGGAGCGCGGCACGTCGAAAGAACCGACCGGGCGCGAACATTTAGAGAGGACGGAGTACATCTTAGCCAAGCGGAAACGAGAAGCCGAGAAAGCCCAAGCTGTCAAGAAACAGGTGGAAGCGGAACTCAAAGCGGTAAAAGGAGAACTGAAAACAGAAAAACTGAAAAGCGCGGCGGCCACCGCAGCGACCAATATCGCCGCCGACAGCGTCGGTTCTCTTTTCATCAACAGCAAGGTAAAGGTATCGGAGTAGGGAGAACGCCGCTCTGCGCCGGGAGGTCGCTACCCACGAGGAGATCATCGAAACCCCGCAAGCCAAAATATGGGACATACAGGCCGACCACAGCCGCCGCTTATTGGAGATACAGCAGAAACACATTAAGGAGTTAACGGATAAGAATACGAAACAAAAGGACGAAACTGCCTCTTTGCATCGACGGGCAACCGATTGGCGATTGGTCTAAGGAGCAATTCGACAAACTTCGGCAAACAATACACAGGCCGATGCAACCTCAAAGAAAAGGTAGAAGTGTTTCTTAGATATTGCGACAGTCATGGCGGGTGCCAATTTGCCCGCCATGACTGTCGCCTTTATTACACTGTTCTTATTGCTTCTTTATGCGATCTTTTTTTCAATTCGATGTTTTTCGATGTGCCGAGATATAGTGATTTCAGTGTAGGAATAGGGTTGGTCAGGTTTCTTCTGAAATGATAAGCCGCAATGAGTATCAGTACGACAGTGCCGAAAATGAACGTGTAGCCGTATAGTTCCTGTAAAGTCGAAATCATGGCTTCCGTTCCGATAAACTCCAGATTGTTCATCGAACTTTGCAGACCGATATCGAGATGATTTCCTATTTCCGCCAGATGCTTGTTCATCAGTCCGGTCGTACCGCTTCTGTAAATGGCATCCCCGATTGGCGAAGCGATGCCGGTACGGACAAATCCCAAAATACAGAGTATCTGAAAATAGTTATTGAAAGGCGCTGTGGCCTGAATATAGACCGTCAGAGCGATGAAGATGGCCACATGTCCGAAATTACAACAGATCAAGGGCAGGTAAAACCGTTCGATTGCGGTATTCGGAGACACGAGGAAATACATGGAAGCCACATATACGAGTATCATCGAGAAACCTAAAAAAGTCAGCAGTTTGCGCGGCCATTTCAAACGGACGAGCGTACACCACGAAAATACGGCCCCCAAGAAAACCCCCAGGAACTCGAACCATTTCAATATGCGGGTATTAAAACCGTCCCAATGCAGCACGGCTCCCGTAAAAGTGTTCTGAAGGGTATTCTTGGATGCCAACAAAATGCCGAGAAACAGAAAGGCGATCAGCAGCACCGTCAGGTTGTTTACCCTGAATGCCGCCGCTTCGAGGAACGGGTGGCGGATGTAGGTCATCCGCCCTATATTGAACGCCAACGAAATAGAGGCGCATCCCAATCCCACCCGTATATAGGGAGAATGCAGCCAATCGAGTTGATAACCGTATTGCGCGACAAATATCAGCGACAGGATAAAGATGCTCCATAATATCATTCCCAACCAGTCTATGCCGTACAGCGGCATCTTGGGCATTGGGCGGAACGGACGCATCATGATTCCGGCTATAAGGATTACCAGAAGCAGAAGCCCTATCGCAAGCCAATGCAGATGTTGCCAGTCATAGTAATAGATGACCTGAACGGCTAAGGCGTCGAACACATGGATCACGCCGAGTACGACGAAGAATACGAATGACAGGAATACCGTATAGTTGTGTGTCGGCGCGATTTTCGGAAGAATGGACGAAAGGCACTCGAATGTGCCGAACAGCCGGAAAAAACCCGCTACGAATCCTAATAAGACCAGCGGCAGCGGATTATCGACATAAGGCGCAATAAGGTTACATATAGCCAATCCCGTAGCGGCAACCAATAAACAAGTACGGTTCGTAAACCTGAATTTCAGACGGAAAGCCAACGGGAAATAGATCGTCAGCCCGATAAGCGCCGCATGACTCATCATCTTCACATCATCCATCGTAATGGAATGCGTTCCCTGCATCTGGCTCATGGCGGTAAAATACATTCCGTTGGAAAACTGGAATGCCGCAAGAAACAGGATATACACCCAGAAACGACAGCGGTCAGGCACCCTCTCTCTGAATGACATGAAACGGAAAGGTACTTCTTGCCAAGCCATATCAGCGCAATATTTTACATTCCGCATTCATACCCGAACCGAGTTGCTCCATTATTTTCGGGTCGTTATTTTCCGTAAATCCGATCTTTACCGGAATACGCTGCTCCACTTTGACGAAATTTCCGGCCGAATTGTCAGGCGAGGAGATCGAATATTGCGCTCCGGTCGCATCGGAAACGGCTTCCACTATGCCTTCCAATACGGTGTGCGGGAAAGCGTCTACCGATATTTCCACTTTGTCGCCTGTTCCGATATTTCCCCTCTGTGTTTCACGGTAATTCGCAATGACCCATTTACGGCTGTTGTCAATGACGGAAAACAAAAGCTTGCCCGGCATCACCAATTCTCCTACCTGAACGCTTTTGCGCGACATCGTGCCGTTGCACGGTGCCAGCACGACGGTATATGACAGGTTCAATTCGGCTAATGCCAGTGCGGCTTGTGCCGCTTCGATATGCAGCTCGTTCTGTTCCAAGCGTTGTGTCTGTTCCCTTTTGGTCAGATGGGTACTTCGTTTTTGCCGCTTCATGGTTTCCAGTTTCGCTTTCAGCGATTCATACTTGGTTTGTACCTCTTCGAACTGTTGCCGTGTAACGGCTTCGTTTTCAAGTAATATTTTGAATCTGATATAGTCTGCCTCGGCATTCTTCATCAGTATTTCCACCTCTTGCATACCGGCGTCCGTTACGGAAATATTGTTTTGAATGGTCGATATTCCCGTCTCCATAGCCGTTTTCCCGACCAACGCATTCTGGCAGTCGGCTTTGGCTTGTGCCAGACGCAGGCGGTATTCGCTGTCTTCGATCAATAACAGGGTGTCCCCTTTTTGCACTTCTTGAAAATCCTCGAAACGGATCTCCTTGATAAAGCCCTGCACACGTGCAGATGCTGGCACGATGTTCTGACGCACTTGTGCATTGTTGGTGTATTCGCCGCCGACATGGATAAATACGGAGGCTATCCAAAAGATGCCGCAAAGGATGAATGCGATAATAAATATATTGGCGATTACCTTTTTTCTTTTTTTGTTCATCATCGTTCGATTTAGAGAGTTCCTGAAATGTAGCGTAGCTTGTAATAGTTATATAGAATGTTGACGCGAGCGTTGACGGTCTGTAGTTCGGTGTCCAGCTTCTGTGAAGAGGCATCGAGCAGGTCGGTAATCAGGGCCAGTTCATTACGGTAACGGTAATCGATTACCTTGTAGTTCTGATCGGCCAGCTCGACGCTTTTCAATTTCGTGTCCAGCAACGTGTAGGCTTCCATATACTTGATGTAGGCCGCTTGCATGGCGAGTGCCGTTTCTTCCCTGGTAACCTGTAACTGCTCGTTCGCCCTTTGAATGCTTAGCTTGTCCGCTTTCGTTTTTTTGTTAGTTTTATAAAGGTTGCCGAAATTGTAGGAAATGCCTATTCCCACGCCCCAATAGTTGAAATTTTTGTTGATGGCGGGAATCTCGATTGTTATAGGGCCGTCGAGACGGTCGAAGGCGAATAATGCCACTTTGGGCAGGCGTTCCGCGTGCGAGATATTTTTTTTGTGCTCATTGAGGCGAATTGTTTTTTCGGCCATTTGTACGGGAATAGATGAAAATTCCGCTTCGTCTTTCCAATTTTGCAGACTCTTGCCCTGAATGTCGTCAATTCCGATGCTGTCCACCCGTATCGAAACATTTTGAGGAAACCCCAAAGCGACGTTCAGTTGATCGTTCAGTATTCGTCTGTTGTTTTCCACCTGCGTTCTGGCATAGCTGAGATTCTGTAACTGAAGTTCATAACGGGTAATATCATTGTGCAATGCCGTTCCTTGTTCATGGCGTATCCGCATATCGTTCAAAACCTTTTCCGTCTGCCGTATGTGGGTGTCGAAAACCTCCAACTGGTTGTCGAGTTTGCAAAGCTCCAAATAGTTGCCGACGATGAAAAAACGAACCTCCTGACGGTTGCGGTCGGCATCCAATGCTGCGAGTTGCGCTTGCAGTTCGGATAATTTCACGCTATTTTTTATCGATCCGCCGGAATAGATTACCTGTGCAACTTCTAGCGCAAAATTATTTCCGAAATCCGGAATTTCCGCCCTGAACGAATTGCCGAAATTGCGGTCGGCGATCGTGCTGTTACCGTTGTACGACAACGAAAGCGAAGCATCGACGGCCGGAAGCCATGCATTTTTCGCCACTTTTATTCCGGCTTCTGCCTCTTGAATGGCTGTGGTATGAGCCTTTATACGACTGTTGTTCTTTTCGGCCAAATCAAACATCTCCTGAATGGATAATTTGCGCGATTCAACAGACTGAGCGCATACATTGGTAATACATAGTGCCGTGAAACACAACACTATGAGAAAATGTATTCTTCTCATATTAAAAATGTTAAGTAAGCGATCCGATGACTGGAATGGTCGGTAAAGGAGGCAGAACGCCACCTTATTTAGGAAACCTAAATGATCTGAAAGAAAGGATGAACGCTTCCCCAAATAAAGACTTTCGGGGAACTATTGAAATCGTATATGCTTGTTTTTACGGACATCCTTTCTGAGGATTTCTCAATGCAAAGTTAATCAAAAATGACAAAATAGTAATAGGTACGAATAACAAATAATGCATTTTTATATTGTAATAATTTGCATAATGACTATGGCACTTAACTCGATATTAATCGGGTAATTTCTTTACTTTGCAATTTGAATTATCGTATCACTTATAAAGAGTTAAACAATATTTTTTGTTGATCTTTTATCCCGGTCTATTGCGAGAACCCTACTTAGTTTTCGCCCATAAAACAGTCGGGATTGTGTTGACCGACACTGCGAAGTTAACCGGAATTTGTGTAACGACAAATCAGCTTCGCGTTTTTGATATAATCTAATTCCCATATTTGATAAAATGATCCGGAATTAACAGCAAATGCCCTTCAAATGCAAATTTAGGCGAGGTTTAAGCCAGCTACGCAGTTTCGTCTACCCGTAATCCTCCCATTACCAAGATTCAGTCTATAAAATCTTCATTATATCGTCATCGAAAGTATCTTCGTTTACGGCCCGGCCCCGGGCCTTGCTCCTGTAGTTATACACCGATTGGAGCGTAATGCGGAAAAAGGAGGCGATCTGTTTGTTATCGGCAACGCCCAGTCTTACCAGCGCCAATATACGTAACTCGGTATTCAATTTATTGGCCGAATTCTGATCGTACGTATATAATTGATTCGGCTTGAGCAGTTTATTGACCTCGTCGGCAAAATGGGGAAAAAGGTCGGTGATCGATTTGTCAAAATCGGCCAATAGGCTATTATAATCCTCGTTCATATCGAACATAGAGGATATATCCTGCTTTATTTTTTCGCAAGACGTACTGCCGTTTAGCATTTTCAATAGCTGTTTTTTGTATTTTTCTGCCTTTTCTATCTGTACTAAATTTCGGTTGATGAATAATTTAAGATATGCCTCCATCCTCAATGCGGAATCCTGCAGGCGGGCATTCGTTACCGACAATTTTTTACGGTTGTTTTTGTTTTCTTTGTTGCTGCGCAGCAACAAAAACAGAAAGAACCCCAGCGTCACTAAAAAGATGGAAACGACAACAGCGACTATTTCTAACGTTTTTTTGCGCGCTTCAGCTCTCTCCAAATTGATCTGCAATGTGTAATAATAGGTGGATTTGATAAGATCCGCTCTATAACTGTCTCCGAAAATAACCGCATCTTCGACGGCAACATTTATGTATTCATCGGCCATGTATGCGTAAGGATTGTCAGAATTGATCAGCAATCTGCCTACATATAAAAGTGACAGCAAATTTGTCATAGCCAACTCATTGGAAATTATCGCGCTTCTTATGAATGCTTCGAGAGACACACGCTTATAGCTATCCCCCAGTTCGAGATAAACCAACCCCAGATAATACAGATATTCGGCACTCATATAAGGCTTGACGTCATCCCTTTTCTGCAGGGTTTTAATGGTATTGATGGCTTGTTGGTAATTTTTTTCCAAATAAAATTTGTAAGCCTGGACACTTAAATATTCCGATTCGTCGCCTCTTTCCAAGGCTAGGTATGAATCCGCATTCCGAAGCGCCAGCTCTATGTATTTATCCCTGTAGTGAGAGTCATTCTGAAGCTTGGTGTAACTGTGGCATACGTGCATATACACTTTATAATACGTTTTCCGTAATTCAACGGGCAGCTTATCGGGATCAATTGATTCCAGGATGGAGAGGGACTCGTGTGTAAGCCCTGAAAAGCGCAGGTAGTTTGCCCGGCGCAGGAGAGATTCCGTAATGAGGTTTCGGTCGCCCAATTGCCTGGCTATCTCCAGACATTGGTCGGCATAATATAATGTGGGGGCGTTTTCATAATTGCTGTATTGAGAGACCAATTCTTTGGAAAGCTCATATTTCTGTTCCAGCGAAGCAGCATTGAGCAACCGGTTTTTGAGCTCGATCAATGTATCGTTCTTTTGCTCTATGTAAAACGAACGGTTAGCGATCGACGCATCCAACCTGATGAAAAGCGAGTCTGGCGCCAATGATTCTCCGGACGCCACGCGGCACCCCAAGAGACATAATATCAAAATTATAGTCTGTTTCATAATTTCCGTCACAAAAACAACAATCCCTTAAACATGTTGACAACTGCCGTTCATTCGTGAAAGTTACACGCGGCTATATGAATTTGAATTGTATGCCAAAAGTATGCATTTTCCGTGCAACTAATCCCCATACCCTTTCTCAATCTGCATTTACCTTCAATCAATCGAATTAGAGACCTACTATACTACATAACATATACATAACATTATATAATTGTAAATCATATGTATGTCGCTGATAATTAATCGTTTTTCTGATTCATGGCACTTAACCAAAATACTAATATTACAGCTAATTACCACAAAATCAGGCATAACAAAGTCTAATTTTACAGCGTTTTTCACTAAATCAAAGATGACAAAATTTAAAGAGTTTATCCGCAACCAGTTATGGCATTCTCTGTACTCCTGAAACTGATTGAACACGAATATATTTCTTTGTAATTATCAGCACCACATTAATAAAAAAATGAACAGATTGAACAGACATATATTATGGCGCACGCTCATGTTGTCCTGGATATCACTGTTTTTTGGGGCGACAAACTACAGCTATGCCGCGTCTCCCGGGTATCGGCAGGATACATTGACTGCGGTATTTTATTTTGCCAACAACAGTTCGCTTCTGATGCGGGAGTACTGCACCAACCAGGCCGAATTGAATAAACTGGAAGAAATATTCCGGGATATAACGGTTAGATCCGCATTGGATTCCATTGTCATTCAAGGAAGCTCTTCCCTTATCGGATCGTTCCGGACCAATTCACGCTTATCGTACGAACGTGCCATGGCGGTAAGAAGTCATATACGATGGAAATTCCCCGATATGGAGTTGAATGAACAGAAAATATTTATAAAACCGTCGGTTATCAATTGGAGCTACCTTTTCGAACAGGTCCGACTTGACAGGATGGTTCCATACAGGGATGATCTTCTGCGCATACTTTCGATGCCGCTTGATGAAGAATCGAAGTTCATTAAGATGAAGCGTCTGGGCGGCGGCGCAACAGAGAATTACCTGACACGCAACTTTGCCAGGCTTATGCGGTCGGGAACAAGCGTTGTTTTCTATTTAAAGGAAGAAAACCCTGAAAAGGCGCAGCAACGGGAAGAGATTGTCACGGTACCCGTCCCGTCAGACAGTCCCGCGATAGAAACGACTATTGATTTTCCCGGGCGGGTGGTGGGGCCGGAGGCTGGCAATGACTCGGTAAACGATCCGAGCGACACCTTGTCAATTCCATCGTTGCCGACAATGGCACGCAAACCGCTTTTTGCGATGAAAACCAACCTTCTGTACGATTTAGGATCTGCGGTCAATGCCGGTATCGAAATCCCCATGAGGGAGCGCTGGTCATTGGCTATGGAATGGGTGTTCCCGTGGTGGCTTTTTGAAAAAAAACAACACGCCCTGGAAGTGCTGAACGGGAACATGGAATTGCGTTACTGGTGGGGCGAGCGTACAGGACGCAATCAAATGACGGGATGGTTTACGGGCCTATATGCGGGCGGCGGTTATTATGATGTGGAATGGAAGACAAAAGGATATCAGGGCGAGTTTGTTTCAGCGGGTATTACCGGAGGTTTTGCCCACAGCATCAGCAAAAACTGGCGGATGGAGTATTCGCTCGGTTTAGGATATATGGGAAGCAAGTACAGGGAATACGCTGCCGAAAAATGCGGAGAGGACGATCAGTGGCACCTTATTCTCAAGAGCCGGGGGAACTTCCACTGGGTTGGTCCGACCCAATTGAAGGTATCCCTGGTATGGATGATTAACCGCGGTTACCGCAAGTAAGAATAAGAAAGCGAATAATGAAACGCATATACAATGAATATACAGTATTGATACTGGCCGTCGCGCTGCTTTTCAGCAGTTGCCGCCGCCCTATTGAAGAAGTGGTGGATCTGCGTGCCGTTATCCCCATGGGAACGCTGTGGGAGAAAGCCGGTATAGTCCCGCAAAACGTAACCGCATTGTTTTACAGTAAAAATGACGGCAAATTGGTTCTGGAACACCGTTTTGAAAACAGCGCCAACCGGATACAGACCTATGCCTATGTGCCCGAAGGGGGCTACACGGTTGTCGTTTTCAATGAGATCCGGGGACAGCTATATGGGGTCGGTATACGCGGATATGAGAATCTGTCGACACTCGAATCGTACGCCACGATCAATTCCAACCCCACCGTACCGTTAAGGTTGGGCGATGTTCCGTACGTTTACGAACCAGATATCCTGGCTTCGGTTACGGTACGTGATTTCGAAGTGAGTTGTGCAATGGTCAGGTATACCCAGAATCCAGAAGGGCAGACGCCTTCTCCGGGGATGCAGGAATCCATCGAAGCCCTGGTAGGATTGATACCCGAACGTAAGGTGCACGAATTGAATGTCACTGTCCATGTGGAGGGTTTGAATAATGCCCGTATGCCGGCATTGATCGATTTGAACGGGATGGCGGGGGCTTATAATTTCAGCGGGGACAGGAGTACACTGCAGGCCGTTAGCCAGCAGTTCACCATAAACAACAGAACCTATAACCCCGGCTCGACCACGGCGGGTACGATTTCAACCACTGTCCGCACGTTCGGGATCCCGGGCCAACAGCCCTCGTCGCTTACTCCCCAGCCCGACCGTCAGATCGCAATGGACTTTTTCTTCATCTTAAAGGACAGAGACCGGACCGTTGTGCACCTGCGGGCGAATGTTACCGGGCTGATCCGGTATCTGCCGGGGCAGCATGGGGCGACGACTCTCGAAGTGGAGGTGGACTTGCCCGAGCGGCTGCCCGATGTGGAGCCCGAGGAAGGAGGTTCCGGTTTTGACTCGGAGCTTATCGATTGGGATGTGATAGATGTACCCTTAACCTCGAAATAAGATATTGGTTATCAATAAATAATATTGTTTAAAGACGTGATAAAGTAAAAAAAAAGCGATTACCGACCGGACAGGGGAACACTCCTAATTTTCACCTTTGCAAGGCGAAAGTGAAAATAAAGAAAACAAAATTTTAAAAGATTAACGAACGACGCATAATTCGAATCAAAATGAAAAAAATCTTAATGGCTCTGGCAGCGGCGGCCATATTAGCAGGCTGTTCGAAAAACGAACAGGAAAACGTTGACGGATTCACTCCGAAGCAGATCAAATTTACCAACCTGAACGACAAATTGACCCGTGCCGCAAACGATGGGAATGATCCTTACCGGGTTTATGCGGCTTGGAGTGGTGGGACAGGCTGGTTTATCAACGATCAGGTAAGTGCAAGCGATGTCCCCAGCGGCGGCCCTTACTACTGGCCCGCTTCCGGTAGTGTGGATTTTTACGCATGGGCTCCGGCAGACGTTGCGGCGACCGGAACTTATCCGACTCTCTCAATCGCCTATGAAGTTCCAGCAAATGCCAACAAGGATTTTACCATTGCCGCTCCTCAACTGGGCCTGACTTCCGGCACTGTTGGTTTGGCTTTTTCCCATATGTTGGCCAAAATCACCGTTACAGCCCAATTGCATGATGACTTGTCAGATGCTGGCTACCAACTCAGCACAATAGGGCTTACTGCCAGCCTGGATGTTCAATCGACAGGAGGAACAATTGATCCGACGGCCACTACTCCTGCATGGGCCTCTCCTAATTCAACGTCTGCAACCTATGCAGGAGCAGCGTCTTACATGATTATGCCGCAAAGTTCGGCAGGATGTAAAGTGAAGATTACAGCCGGCATAACGATAACGAAAAACGGAACCACAATCTACAGTGGCGATCTGCAGCAGTATACGATTGCGACTGGCAATATCCCCGCCGATGAGTTCGAAAAAGGCAAGCATTATTTGTTGAAGATGATTATTGACGCCGATTCGCACGGCGGCGGAACGGATCCGATTTTCAATATAATCGAATTCGAGTCTTCCATTGCTGAAGATTGGACTGCTGTGACGCCCGATCCCGAACTTCCTCAGCCATAAATAAAGGAGACGTTTTGGTAACACAGACCGGAAGAGGGTGATACCTCTTCCGGTCACTAAAGATTTAAAAATAGATACGGTTATGAATACTATCAGATTTATAATAATAAGCTTGACCGCAGCTGTTGCAGCTGTGTCCTGTACTAAAAACGAAATGGAAGGTTGCCGGTACGGTGACGGCAGGGTCGGGTTTCTTTGGAAACCCGGGGGTTTCGCATCCG
>OGQK01001277.1_pt1 | contig 13509 bp, 12 predicted proteins | sample 1553221 | NCBI WGS metagenome assembly OGQK01 (sample SAMEA2579996, study PRJEB22360) | human gut metagenome | biome: human gut; feature: human-associated habitat; material: faeces | place: Denmark | collected 2008/2010 | reverse complement strand
AGCCGCTTCATCTGCCGGCGTCAGGGACGCCGCCCCCGCAGCGGGCTGGGCGGCGGCAGGCTTGGCCGCTGCCGGATTGGCGATGGGGGGAGGCATCATCCGCTCGTTGCGGATACGGATGGAATTAACCGTAAACAGGTAATCCTGGGAGTCCGTAATAGCGTTCATGGCTTTCAGCACGCTTTCCCGGTTGCCTTGGAAGGCGATTTCCAGAGGCATGGGGGTCCAGGGTGCCTGGTTAGGCTCGTCAGCGTCCTCTTCCGGATTGTTCGCCGGATTTTCAATGGGAAGCTGGGGACGGTACACCTTGATGAATTTGGACAGTCCGCAGTCCGTCAGCTTGTTGACGAGGCTGTTGACGGCTTTCAATTCAAAGCCCAGCGTGGAGGCCGCCTGAACGGACGGAGCCTGGGTGCTGTAAACCTGGAAGCCGAGCCAGGAGGAAGTGTCCGTGATCAGGATGTTCTTTTTCTTGCAGGAGGCGATCAGGGCGTCCCTGAACGTTTTCAGTTCATTCTGGAATGCCGTGGGCGTGGTGGGAACCAGCGCGGAAGAAGCAAGGAAGGGCTTGTATGCCGTTTCCAGGCTGGTGACCGCCTTGGCATAGCGGTTCAGTTCCTTTTCCAGCTCCTCGTTGGATGCGCGGCTCGGCGTGATTTCAGCGGCGTTGGCGGATTTGATCTCCTTGGAGGCGACGCTGATTTTTTTGTCCAGCTCGCTGCGTTTGGAATTGACGATGTACCCAGTCACGGATAACCCCAGGAATAAGAGAAGCCCCACGCCCGCCACCATGGCGGCGGGCTTGTTGTCTGTAATCCAATTGCTCATAAAATATGTCTTGTTCGGGTTGGGTAATCTTATTTGTTAAAGTTCACGGGAATGGGAGTTTTTAATGGAAGCACCAGCTTGAAGGGGACAAAAGCCCCGGCTGCTGCGTCTACCTTGGCGTCCTTGGCTCCCAGCTCCATGATCTGGCGGGCTTCCAGCTTGACGTCTCCAGGCTTGAAGGTGAACAGGGATTCCTTGTTCCCGTCTATTTTTGCCTGAAGATCCTGGATGATTCTCTGGCCGCCCAGGCTGCGCCGGACAAACCCGGTCAGGCGCACGGCGTTAACGCTGTAAACGGACGGTTCATCGTCACTGGAAGTGTTCGCGGAGGCTTCCGTCCTGATGTCGTCCACCAGAGACGTGTTTTTATCCGACGTGAAGGAATCCTTGATAACGGAGTAGCCCGTGATCTGGGTGGTATCCTCCGGATTGAAGTGGGCCAGCGGTTCGAAGTCCGTGAACCAGTAGGGATAATCCTTGTGTTCCGACTGTTCCAGCAGGTGCTTGATGATGTCCGCATAGCCGTAGCGCTGGAGCGTGAGCTGCTGGTAGGAGGCCAGGGTGGCGTCCAGCTTTTTCAGCTCCTGTTCCTTCTGGCGCAGGGCGGATTGCTCGGACTTGATGGAGGTGACGGTGGGGTGTACGCCGGCGAGGGTTTCCTCCGCCTTCTTCACGCCCATATATCCGGTGACGGCGTAGGCTGCGGCGCCGAGAACGGCGATGGCGGCTCCGGCGATGATGGCGGGCATCTTCTTCTGGTTGGCCCGCTTCTTGGCAATGGCCGTGGGTTCCAGGTCAATGTTGAGGGAGGCTCTGCCGATGGCGTTGACGGCGGTGCCGATCAGGCCGCCCAGGATGAAGGCTTCACGGGAAATGGTGTTCACGTCCACGCCGGAACCCACGCCTACGTTGTGCATGGGGTTGAAGAAGGAAATCGGAATGCCCAGTTTGTCTTCCAGGAATTCCTTGGTGTAAGGCAGGGACGCGCCGCCGCCGCACAAATAGGCCTTCACGGGAGCGCTTCCGTTCATTTGGGCGCGGTAATGGTTGGTGGTGCGCTGGATTTCGGAAGCCAGCCTGGTCATGGCCGTGCGGATGACGGTGGCCAGGTTGGCCGTGGCGGGATCCAGCCCCTCCGTCTGTCCGTTGCTCATGGAAACGAGGCCGCTGGTGGTCTTCAGGCGTTCCGCCTCCATGAAGGGAACGTTGAATTCACGGGCGATAGCGGAGGTGACGAAGATGCCGCCCGCGGAAATGCTGCGGGTGAAGAAACGGCCCTGTTCACTATAAATCAGGTCCGTGGACTTGGCGCCGATGTCGATGAGCATCACCGGTTCCTTTTCATCCGGGTAGCTGTCCACATACGCGTTGTACAGGGAGGTCAGCGCGCAGTCCACCTTGCCGGTGGAAAGGTTGTGGGAGACGATTTCGTCATTAAGGGAATCCAGGTCTTCCGCCTTGATGGCTACAAGGACGGCTTCCCGTTCCAGGCCCTTGGCGGGGAGGAGGTGGTAGTCCCACACCACTTCATCCAGCGGGAAGGGGACGTGCTGCTGGGCTTCAAAGCGGATGAGCTGTTCCACATCGGTATCGTCCAGGGCCGGAAGCTTGACGAAGCGGATGAAAACGGATTGCCCGGAAACGGAATAGTTGGCAACGCTGCCTTTGACATTGAGCTCCTGGACGAGGTCGGCGATGGCCTCCCCTATTTTCGTCAGGCGCAAACCTTCCGCCGACGGGTCCAGCACTACGAGGCGCGTAGCATAGCGGTCCAGAATAAGGGCGTCTTTGGAGGTCTTGGAAAAGACGCCCATTGAAACTCTCTGGGAACCTACGTTTAATGCGACGATTTGTCGTGAATTAGCCATGGGTGATTTCTGTTAAATAAAAAATGAGATGAGAAAAATGTTGATGGGGCGTTATTCGCCGTCCGCAGCCGGAGCTTCCGTGGGCGTGCCGAACGGGGCCGGGCTGGGAGCCGTCTGCTGGCTGTTGGGCCTCATGATTTCCGGATAACGGTCATACCAGTACACGGAGAAGGGCGTTTCATCCTTGTTCAGAAGGGGATAATAGGAGGTTTCCACGATGCTGGGGGACTGGATGGTCCACCATTTTTCCATCTTGCCGCGTTCGGAGGAATAAGTGGCGACGATTTTGCCGTTGTATTCCACCACCACGCCTTGGTACTTCACCCACTTGCCCCTGCCGCCTTCCGAACCGGTGATGCGCTTGACGGAAGAGGGGGAAAGATAGACGGAGGCATACGTGGCTTCCCCCACCGGAACGTTGACGTATTTGACTTCCTTGTACAGTTTCAGGTACTGGCGGGCACGGTCCGGATTGACTACGGCAATATAGAATTTGAACGTCAGGGAATCAATGTAGCCGGACTTGGGCACGGGTGCGGCTTCCACCTTGAAGGGCATTTCAAAATCCGCCCATCTCTTCGGCTTCGGAAGCGGCCGGGGGTCGTCCTGGGTCATGACATTGGGGGACTGGCGCATGTACAGGGACAGCTTTTCCAACGTGACCTTCACCTGCATTCTGGGATTGCTGGTGGTTTGCGCCGATGCCGCAGGAATGAAAAGCACCGCAGCCAGCATGGCCGTGATAGTGTTAAGGATGGATTTCATAGCACAATTCGATTCCCTGATTAGTTACACCAAAAACCGAACTGTGGCTAGCAAAAATCTCTTGTTTCTTTCCATGTAACGGGTGTTGCGCAGGATGGGGCACAATCCGGAGGTTATCCCTGTGCGGTCAAGAAAAAATCATGCGGCATGGCTGCGGGCTTGACCTGGAAGGGGTGTTTTAACATGCTCGGCCCATGGCGATTGATTCGGATCTGCTGAAAAAGTTTTCAGAGGCCCACGGTATTTCAGGGCATGAAGATGAAGTACGGAACTTTGTGGCGCAGGAACTTGAAGGATGCGGGGCATTTTCCTACGACGGTTCGGGAAGCCTGTTCTGCACCAATGGTGATTCAGGCCCCCGCGTGATGCTGGCCGCCCACATGGATGAAATCGGGTTCCTGGTGCAGAACATCACGGCAAACGGCTTTCTTCAACTGGTGGGGATAGGCGGCTGGTGGCCGCATACCCTGTTGAGCCAGCGTGTTCTGGTGAAAACGCGTTCAGGCCGCAGCGTTCAGGGGGTGATCGGTTCCAGGCCCCCCCATTTTCTGCCGGAAGGCCAGCGCAACAGCGTCATGAGCATGGAAGCCCTGTTTGTGGACGTGGGCGCTGAAAGCGCGGAACAGGTGAAAAATGAATTCGGCGTTCATCTGGGTGATCCCGTGGTGCCGGACGCGGCGTTCTCGCCTCTGGAAAATCCGTTCCGGGTCATGGGCAAGGCCTTTGACAACCGTGCCGGCCTTTCCGTGATGATAGAGGCCTTCAAGACATTGTGCCGGGAAAGGCACCCCAATACCCTGATTGCCGCCGCCACGGTGCAGGAGGAAGTGGGCACGCGTGGCGCAAAGACGGCCGGAGTTGCCATGCGCCCGGATTGCGTGATCGTGCTGGAAGGGCCGCCCGCGGACGATACCCCCGGTTTTACGATGGCGGATTCCCAGGGAGCCCTGGGCGGCGGCGTGCAGATCAGGTTGTTTGACCCTACGGCCATCACCAATCCCCGTCTGGCCGCCCTGGCCGAGAAAACGGCTGTGGATGCGGGCATCCCCTTCCAGCTGACGGTGCGCCGTTCCGGCGGAACGGATGCGGCCGCCCTTCATCTCTCCGGCAGGGGAGTTCCCACTATCGTGCTGGGAACCCCCACCCGGTACATCCATGCCCATAACGGCGTGCTGGACCTGCGGGACTACCGCGCGGCGGTGGAACTGACGGTGGCTTTGGCGCGCGCGCTGGACCGTGAAGCCGTGGAAGCCCTTACCCATTACCTGCCCTGAAAGGAACGCCCATGAATTTGACCGCTTACGTACACGATCTGGACCCCGTCATCTGGCAGGTGACGGACTCCATTGCCCTGCGCTGGTATGGCTTGGCCTACCTGATGGGCTTCATCGGCGGCTACTTTCTGCTCTCCTGGCTGTCCCGCCGGAAGCTGTACCCCATTCCGCAGGACAGGCTGGCGGACTTTGTCACCTATGTGGCGATCTTCGGCGTCCTGATCGGCGGACGGCTGGGATACGTGCTCTTTTACCAGATACCCAACCACGGCTGGTCCCAGTTCCTGGCGGACCCGCTCATGGCCCTGCGGGTATGGGAAGGGGGAATGGCCAGCCACGGGGGAATGATTGGCGTGGGATTGTACACGTTCTACTATGCGTGGAAGCACCGCGTGAAGTGGGTGGCCCTGCTGGACGGTCTGGCCATTGTGGCCCCTGCTCTTCTTCGGGCGCATGGCGCAACTTCATCAATGGGGAACTGTACGGGCGCATTGTATCGCCCGGATCCGCCCAGGGAATGATCTTTCCGGCGGAACTGTCCCAGGACCCGGACTTGTTCGTCCGCGTGGCCTCCCGCATCTATGAAACGCCTGGGCTGCTGGACAAGCTTTCCCTCTCCGGAATAACCGTGCCGGACCGCATGACTGCCGCCTGGGTGACCGACCGGGTGAGGGATACGCCCGCCATTAAGGAAATCGTGGGACAGATGATGCAGGACCATGCGCGCTATCCTTCCCAGTTGTATGAAGCGTTTGCGGAAGGAGTGCTTCTCTTTGCCGTCCTGTGGTTCATCCGGGTGAAATTCCCGCGTGCCTGGAATGGCGTGTTCTGCGGCATCTTTGCCATTCTCTATGCTGTCGGGAGAATCGTTTGCGAGGAATACCGGGAACCGGACTCCCCTTTCTCCATGGGATTGACCCGCGGGCAGTTCCTCTCCGTCTTCCTCGTGCTGGTGGGCGTCGCCTTCTTCGTCTATGCCTTTAAAACCAGGCAGACGGTGCAGGAATGCACTTTCTATGATCCTGAAAAAAAGAACAAGGAGGAATCAGCCGGAAAGGCCGCTTAAAACGGGTCCAGGTCTACTTCACCCGTCTTGGGAATATAGCTGGAAGGGCCGGCCTTGAAAATGGCGGAAATGCCGCTGGCGAAAAGCTGCAAATTCTGCTGGTCAAAGGCGAAACGCTCAAACTCTTTCACGGAAAACAGGGTGATGGGGTCCGTATTGTAAGCCTTGAACTCCATGATGCTGGTGCCCGTGCGCATGTCTGACAGGCGCCCTTCAATGCCTACGTCCCCGCTCATGAAATTGCCCAGGATCAGGGAAGTGCCCGGAAGGGGGGACGCCAGGGAAACCAGGTCGGACATGATATTGCCGCCTACGTCCGTAGGCTTCAGCTTGACCATGGCGATGTAAAGAGTCACGCCGTCCGGTGCGGGGCGGTCAACCAGCTGCCACTTGATCCTTCCTCCGGTCTGTTTGGATTTATTCTCCAGCACCCTGCGGATGTCTTTCTGAAGCTCCGTCCTGAACTGTTCCGCCAGGGCCGGAGCCTCCTTCGGGAATCTGGCCTTGATATAATCAATATTGATGGGGGCCACATACACCTTCAGGCGCGGGGAATTCCAGATGGCCTGCTCTGTGGGGTTGTACCAGACGCCCTGGAAGCAGCTCTGTTTGGAATCCGCATGAAGAGGATGGGTAATCAAGGGGGAAACGGGCATGTGCTGGGAACTGGAACAGGAAAAAACCAATCCCGTTCCCAGCGCCAGCAGGAGCCGTGAAATAGCACCGTACATGCAGGATAAGACGGCGCCCGCATGTCCGGTGTTCGAGTCATGACCCGATTATCATCAAGAGTTTTCCCCGCCGGGGGGGAAATCAGGAATGGGAAGGGTCCTCCTCCAGAATTTCCGCAATCTGCCGGGCAAAACGGTCCAGGTTGTACTTGTCGCAGGCGAACTCCTCAAAACTGTTGCAGGAAAAAATATTGATGGGATCCCTGTTACGCCCGTAAAATTCCTTCAAGATCGTCCCGTTGTCCAGGGAAACGATGTTGCCTTCAATCCCTGCCGCCCCGGAGGAGAAATGATTGATAATGAAGGAAACGCCCGGAATCGGTGAGACGATTCCCACGCCCAGGGCCACGACTTTTCCCCCAACGTCCGTGGGCTTTAATTGGACGATCGCCAGGGAAACCTTCACGCCGGGCGTGCGCGGGCGGTCGCTCGGCACCCAGCGGACATGATGGCCGGGCTTCTCATTATTGCGGTCGATCAAGAGGCGAACCTCCTTTTGCAGGGAATCCCGGAATTCGCGCGCCAGGTAGGGGGAAGCCTCCGGGAACTGCTGCCGGATGGAGCTGATTTCCACGGGGGCGATGTAAACGTACTGCCGCCTTTGCTGTTTCCAGAGGAATTGCCCGGCGGAGGGATGGCACCAGACGCCGCCGGGGGCGCCGCGCGCCTCCTTTAGATCCGCAGCATGAGTGATAAGCGGGGAAACGGGCCGGTAAGGACCGGATGAGCAGGAAACGCCCGTGAAAAGAATAGCTGCGGCGGAAAAAACAGCACGGAAAAACATAAAGCCCGGAAAGAACAAAAGAATGCCGGGCCGCAAGAACTTAATATGAACCGCAGGAAGGCCGTTTCGTGTCCGGATGCATGATTGACAAGCTGGAAAAGCGGGGCATGCTGTCGGTATGAGATACGAGCCGCTACCTTCCTCCTTTTTTGCCGGCAATCGTGCGGAACTGGCTTCCCGCCTGCCCGCCGGCAGTATGCTGATCCTGCATGCCAACGACGTATTCCCCACGAATGCGGACGGCACCTTCGCCCTGCACCAGAATGCCAACCTCTTTTACCTCACCGGGATTGACCAGGAGGAAACCGTCCTCATCATGACCATCCGGGAGGACGGCTGGGATGAAATCCTGCTGCTGCGTGAAACGAATGAACAGATCGCCATCTGGGAAGGGGCGCGCCTTACGCAGGACCAGGCGAGGGAATTGAGCGGCATTCAGGACGTGCGCTGGACCAACGAATATGATGCGCTGGTAGATACCCTGGTTCCGGCCGCCACCATGGTCTTTGTGGAAGCCAACCAGCATCCGCGCTGCACCTGCCCGGTGGAAACGCGCAATGCCCGCATGACCAAGGAACTGAAGGAAAAATTCCCGGATTCGGTTCTGAAAAACGTTTATGAAATCATGGCGGACATGCGCCAGATCAAAAAGCCGGAGGAAATCAAGGCGCTCCGGAAAGCTTGTGACATTACCAATGAAGGCTTCCGGGCGCTGCTCCGGTTCATCAGGCCGGGGTTGGGGGAATGGCAGATCGAGGGCTTTCTGGCTAACGAATTCATCAGCCGGGGGCCCCGCAAATTCTCCTTCCTCCCCATCATTGCCTCCGGAAAAGACACCTGCGTGCTGCACTACATCCAGAACGACAAGAGGTGCGAGGACGGCGACCTGGTGCTCATGGACATAGGCACGGAATACGGAAACTACAACTCCGACATGACCCGCACCGTTCCCGTGAACGGAAAATTCACCCCCCGCCAGCGCGCCGTGTATGAAAGCGTGCTGAACATGATGACCTATGCCAAAAGTATCCTGAAGCCCGGCATCCTGAAATCGGAATACGAACGCCTGGTGCGCGTCTTCGCTGCCGGGGAACTCGTCAAGCTGGGGCTTGCCACGCCCGCGCAGGTGGCGGAAAAACCGTCCGATCCTCCCATCGTGCGGAAATACTACATGCACGGCTGCTCCCACTTCCTGGGGCTGGACGTGCACGACGTGGGGGAAAGCAACCCCGTCGTGCTGCCGGGCATGGTCTTCACCATTGAGCCGGGCATCTACATAGCGGAGGAAGGCATCGGCATCCGCCTGGAAAACGACATCCTGATCGGGGAAAGGGAAAACATTGACCTGCTGGGGGACGTGCCGCTGCTGCCTGATGACATTGAACGGCTCATGGCCCGGTAAAATGGGCCGGATTCGGTTCTGAACTTGACAATGAGGCCCGCGTGGGTTTTCATTCCCGTCCCATCATGTCGAAGAAACTTAAAATAGCACTTCCCAAAGGCAGTTTGCAGGACTCCACCGTGGAATTGTTCCGCAAGGCCGGCTATAATGTATACGTGTCCAGCCGCGGGTATCGTCCGACCTGTGACGACGACGATCTGGAACTCTTCCTGATCCGCGCCCAGGAAATCGGCCGTTACGTCAATGACGGTTTCATCGACTGCGGCATCACCGGCCGCGACTGGATTTATGAAAACCGCGCGGACGTGGAAGTGCTGACGGACCTTCAATACTCCAAGGCCACCTCCAAGCCCACCCGCTGGGTGCTGGTGGTTCCGGAAAACTCTCCCATCACCTGCGCGGAAGACCTCCAGGGCAAGCGCATCGCCACGGAAGGCGTGGGCATCACGGAACGCTGGCTTCAGGAAAAGGGCATCAAGGCCCATGTAGAATTCTCCTGGGGCGCTACGGAAGTGAAAGTGCCGGAACTGGTGGACGCCATCGTGGATATCACGGAAACGGGCAGCTCCATCAAGGCCAACAAGCTCCGCATCGTGGACACCCTGATGACCTCCTATCCCCAATTCATCGCGAACCGGGAAACGATGCAGGATGAATGGAAAAAGCAGAAGCTGGAAAGCCTGGTCATGATGCTCAGGGGCGCTCTGGAAGCCCGCCGGAAAGTGGGCCTGAATATGAACCTCCCCGCGGCTTCTCTGAATGGCCTGGTGGAAGCCCTGCCGTCCCTGCGCCGTCCTACTATCTCCCATCTGGCGGAAGAAGGCTGGCTGGCCGTGGAAACGGTCATTGACGAATCCGTCGTGCGGGATATTATTCCGCAGCTCAAGGCCCTGGGCGCGGAAGGCATCATCGAATACCCGCTTAACAAGCTGGTCTACTAACTTTTTTCTCACCACAGTAAAACAACAAACGAACCACAATCATGGGATCGCTCAAAAAACGCCGTAAAGCAAAAATCAACAAGCATAAGCGCAGCAAGCGCATGCGTCAGAACCGTCACAAGAAGCGTTTGCGTTACAAGTCCTAAGGTTTGTGCGCTTCGCTGCTCAAACTGGCAGTCTATCCGATTTCCGGAAAATCCCGGCGTCCTCCGTACCATGGAAGGACGCCGTTTTTCTTTTCAATGGAATCAGCGTTGGCTAAAAGGAAACTTTCCAACACAAAAAACAATATCTTTAGTGAAGAGAAAAAGACAGCATGTGTCTTTATTCTATTGTTTTGTGATGCGGGTTGATAGTGCTCTGCATAAGGGAATAAAAGGATAGGTCAAGATGATGAAGCGATGATGGTATCGTCTCCCTCCCAATCCGTAAAAGAAGGTTTTCCGCTCATCCCCGCACTCCATTCCCCTTCGCACGATTGCTATCAGATTATATCGTTCCGAAGTGAAAGATTAGATGTGGAACTGAGCATGGGAAATTCGGAGAAAGTCTAATTCACTTTGAGCAACTCCTAACATAAACGCAAACATCTAAAGAAAGTAATAGAGTTCAGTAAAGAACAAATCTTCTCTTTTTCTTTAAACAAATAAAAATAGAGTTATTTAGTCTAATTTAGGAGTTTAAACGTAGCAAATCATTTTAGGAAAAGAAATTGTAATACTTTGTTGGAGAAGTATAGGAGAGATTCAATGAACTACCAAACGCTCTCTGTCATGCTGTCAATTTATTTAGAATTGAGCTTATCAATATCGTAATCAAGCGGATTGAGAGGGAGTTTTGCGATGTGGGCATTATATTCTTCAGCCTAAGGTAAATCTCCTTTTTCTCGTCCTCATGTTCCTGGCGAATCTAACGTCGTCTCTATTTTATTCTAAAATCATTGACTTTGTGCCTGAGTTCTGATTTTTTTGTGTAACGTACTACAGCCTATACTTACTATGAAACGATCAGGACAGTTATTCATGTGGGGAAATTTTTTCTTCATGGCAATTGGAGCATTTTCTTTAGGGTTTGCAGAAGATGGAGATTTAGAGGACGAAGGGAGGGATTTATATATCAGTTCGAAGACACGCAAGTATTCTGCTGAATGTATGATCTTTGATCTTGATAGAGAGGAAGATCAAAAACGAGAAGATATTGGAATTGGAGAAGAAGTGGATTTAGAGTTGGAGGGAAAATTACTTTCTCTTGTTAATAAGGATGAGATAGAATGGAAACTTTCCGAACAAAGTGAAAAATGGGCAATACTAACAATTAATGAAAAGGATAAATTTAAAGCTGTTTTAACGGCTAAAAAGGATCCTGTTATCAAAGGAGAAGTAAGTGTGGAAGTTAAAACTAATTTGGACGATAAGCCTAAGCCAAAAAAATTTAATGTTCTGGTACCAAACAAAATAGAAGGGATAAATCTTTCTGAACGGAGTCCTGATGGTCCCCGTGATGGGAAAGTGAATGAAGTTGGGGCTTCCACTCATTTAGCTTTAGTCTTTCAGCCGCGGACGGTGAGTTTTTCAAATATAAACTTTATAGAAAAATCATTGGATAAACCTGAGGATCTTCCTGAAGGATTGGCTCCTCATATGCCTAATCCAAATCCACAACGAATTGATGAGTATAATGGACATATGAGTGATTTAATTGGAGTATATCCACCGAAGGAACATCGGGAAAATTCAATATTATTATTCCAAAATCTTCCATTGCCATTATTTTATTTTTGGCGTTGCGGGTTTTACACTGTTGTCAATGGGAAAGATTGTTGTTTAATCGGTGATGTAGTGTATATTCAAACATTTGATAAAAGTTATGATGGGAATCGTATAGATGGGTTAAAGAATTTTAAAGTTAAAATTTGTAAATTTGGATGTTCTGTTGAAAGAAGTACAGCAGGGGACGCCATTCATATAGATACAGGAACGAGAGATGATTGATCTGTAAGTATAATAATTCAGTTAGCCAAACAATCTGTTATGAAAGTAATATATATATTATCATGTTTTATTTTAGTTTTTTCGACTGTAAGCGAGGCCAAAATATTTGATAGTTCTTTAAAAAAACCTCTCCTTCGTGAAAACTAATGAAAAATTATATCTCCTAATATCAAACGCTGAAAAATCGGCCCTGCAGGGGAATATTTTTAAATTTTATGAACAAGCTAATAAAATACTGCCTGATATAAAAAATGATTTGCAAAAAGGGATGTGGCTTTTTTATTTGGTTGCCGCAGTTCCCTTTATTGATGACACTGTAGAAAGTAATGGAGAATGGCTATGCGAAAATTCTGATCTTGATTATGAAGTGAAGGAAAAAATGATTTTATCATTTTTTCCGAAAGAAATTAGAAAATCTAACGGAACAAAACTTCATGACGAGGCACTTGTGATGAGAGAATTGTTTCTGTTATATTCATCCATAATATTGAATCAATTTCGACAAGAATTGAATCCTCTTTTTCTTTATACATACAAATATAGTAGATTTTTATATTTATATAACATGGATCTTAGGCAGGATAGAGATAGATTTACAAAATATTGTAATTACATGAATGTTAGAATTGGGAGACAAAGAAAATTGAATTCAATCATCAATAATATGGAAGAGGATTTTGTAGGGATGTTAGTCCAATTTTATCCGACTAAAGCTGTACAGGTGAAAAGATATCTTAAATTGGCAGGATATGGTGATGATGAAATTCCTGATTTATTGGATAGAACAATTGGACGAGTTCCTCAAGCTTCCTACTTGTACAAGGGTTTTCCCAAGCGCAGAAAATAATTGGCAAAAAATATCCTCATAGATAGTTTTCTTATTTAGCCTATTTATGTTTAAACTCTTATTCCTCTATTTGTTCTTCTTGCCAGCGGTTGTTGCTGGAGATTTGTCCCATCAGCGTCTGGCATGGCAGGTGGAAGGAGGGGATGTGAGGAATATTGCCGGGCTGTGCCGGCAATATGTGCAAAAGAAAGTGGAGGCGGAAAAAACGTTTTCCGTGGAATCTCTGTTGAAGGACCGGGAGCTGGCGCAGGCTTGCTACATGGCCCATTTTTTTGCGTTGGTGGGGAAGGAGAGGACTTACATCCTTCATGAATTGAAGGACAAGGAATTTGTGCAATGGTTGCTGAATCACCCGGAGGTGTTTGAAAAACTGGCATTTGCCAAGGCCTCGGGAAAGAATACGCTGGCTGTATTGCGGAATATCTGGGTGAAGGAAGGGAAAGAGCTTTCCGGGGTTGGCCTCAACATGGCATTGGGTGCGGCGCTGACTTCCTCGTCCCGGGAGCCGGAGGAGTGCGAAGCGCGGTATGATTTTTACAAGAAGTCTTTTGCGGAAAAGAAATTGTTTCCGCAGTTCATTACGCTGGAGCCGTGGGAATTTGGCATTCTCTTCCGTGGGAGGGAAAGCCTGGAGGAGCTTGCCTGGGCCCAGGATTATCTGGCTGGTAAAAAGAAGATTAAGGCGGGGAATGCGGGATATGCCTGTTGCGGCCTGATCCCCTACCGGATGAAGAACAAGCAGGGAATCAGCGTGCATGCTGGTGGAGCGTTTTACGATCATAAACCTATTTCTTTGCAGATTTACGTAGAGTATGGGGGTGTTTGCGGCGCTGTGTCCAAGGGAGCGGCCGGGTTTGTGAAAGCGAAGGGTATTCCCTCCTATACGATCGGGCAGCCGGGTCACTGCGCTTTCGTGTGGAAGGGAACGGATGGAGAGTGGAAGATAGGTAATAATATTTATGGCTGGGGATGGGCGGGGGGGGGGTCCCGGGGCCTGGGGGATCCTCTCCCC
>OGQK01001276.1_pt1 | contig 13511 bp, 7 predicted proteins | sample 1553221 | NCBI WGS metagenome assembly OGQK01 (sample SAMEA2579996, study PRJEB22360) | human gut metagenome | biome: human gut; feature: human-associated habitat; material: faeces | place: Denmark | collected 2008/2010 | reverse complement strand
ATGAGGATTATCTGGATGGTATTTCCATAAAAAGAATTGGAGATACTGTTACAGATGAAATCCTGAAATTAAAAGATGCAGGGTTTTTCAAAAAAGTACAGGATGTAAATAATTATCCCAAAGTAAAGGGAGACCTGTTTATACGGCTTTTAAACAAAAAGAAACATGAAAAGGCACTGGAAAATGCCGTGTATAAAGAAGTGGATGGCATAGCCTGTGTTTTGTATATGAAAGTTGGACAGAGGGATGGATGTATCTCCAGCATGAAAATCCACAAATCCAGTCTGGCAGACTGGGGAATGGATGAGGACGAAGCTTACGAGAATGCTTTGTCGAATACATATTCCCTTAGTCCCCCAAGAATTTATAAGTGGGAACGACTGCTTTTTAATCCTGCTTATGAGGGCGAAGACTTTATGGACATGAATTATGAAGAAAATATTGTGGAAAGAAATGCTGGTAGCTGTCTTTCTACAAGTATTCGTACCAATGGGGCTGTGGCTGTTTTTCTGCCGGATGTGGCACAAAGGATCGCAGACCTTATGGATGATGATTTCTACATTGTATTTACAAGCGTCCATGAGGCAATGATTCATCCTAAGAGGATGTTCTGTCCGGAAGATCTTGAAAGAATTTTAAAAGAGACACTTAAAGAGGCTACCCCGGACGAAGATTATCTGTCAGATGAAATATATTACTATGATAGAGGTGCCCGGAAAATAATGAAATGGAAAAAGGTGGTATCAAAGGTAACTTTACCGGCAAGCTGTGTTGAAAGGCTTCCGTTGTAAATAGCAATGATAAGGTTTTACGGATTATAAGAAAGGAAACTTTATATGTGTCAGCGTTTAACGTATGAAGAATTTGTCCAGAAATTACGGAAATGGATCATAAAAGATGCTCATCTTCCAGAGGACTATGTTTTCCTTAAGAAAAAAGAAAAGACCGGAATAACCGCAAATGGGGACCGGTTATTTGTAGTCTGCGCTGAAACGGATTCCGGAAAAGACATCTGCGGGATTTTTGTGGAAGAACTTTACCAGGATTATGTAGAAGGAACTTCTATGGAAAACATAGAAGCAAGGGTGAAGTGTGACCTGGATAGAGCAGGAAATATGGAAAATACCAGATATCTGAATGACTATGAAAAAGTCAGGGAACATCTCTTTCTGGGGCTTTTGAACCTGGAAAAACACAGGCATGAACTGAAAAATGCCGTATATAAAACAATGGGGGACATTGCAATCACGTTATATGTGCATGCAGGAACCTTGAAGAATGGGATTACATATTTGAAAGTCAGATCGGAATATTTGGAGACATGGGGCTTGGAAAAAGACGATGTTTTACACGATGCTCTTTTAAACAGTTATCGTATATTGTCTCCAAGAATCTATGATTTCAAAAAAATGATGTACACTCCGGGGTATGCTGGTGATGACTTCATGAATGTGGATCCCTATTTTATTTCAGATAAAAAAAAGAAGGAGGGAATCTGTCTTAGCGTAAAAGGACTCACAAATGGAGCTGTGGCAGTCCTGTATCCAGAAGTGATAAAAAAACTGGTGGAATTAATGGATGGGGATTTTTATGTGGTATTTAGCAGTGTGCATGAAGCCCTGATACACAGCTCAAAACTTTGCAGCTTAGAAGAACTTGAGAATTTATTAAGAACTTCCAATTCGAGAATGACATTCCAAAAGGAGTTTTTAACAGATAAGGTCTATTATTACTGCAGGGAAAAGGATAAATTTATTATGCTTCAAGGCAGTCTGAAAATGTTAGTTACAACAATCCGTATGGATGAGGAAAATTAAATGATAAGGAACGAGATGCGGCGGGAATTTCCTGCCGTATCTTTTGTTAAGAGGAGAAGAAAATGTCCAAGGGATACGAATACAATTTGTTGACACAGGAGCTGCTTCTTCAAGGATATACGGCGGAACACTATCCGGACTATGTTCGAATCGGAAACGGAAGGCTGGGAAAGTCACCACTTGAAAATTCATGCGGCGGTTTTATATATACCAAAGATTATCTGGAAAAGAAAGCATTTATGTCTGGCTGTGGTCTATACGTGAGTTGGGAAAAATGTATTAACGATATAGATTACCTGGAGGAAACATTCTGCTTTGAAAATGATAATGTCGTTTTTCGGTGTCCATGGCATAAGAAAAATTGTGAACAGAATCATCCCTTATTAAGGGAAGATAACTTCGGCTTCTGTGCCTGCCATATGGTATCAGATTACCAGTATGAAAAAAGTGCAGAATATTTGGAAGACCAGGCAGATCAGAAAAAGGAAGAATTGTTTCAGAAATTTAAGGAACAGCATAAAAACTGTATTTGTAAGATGCATATGTCTTATAACTACGAGAAGCAGGAATGGAGCCTGCAATATAATCCGATGAGGTGCATGTGCGGACCAGGAGAGTATTGTATGCTGCGGGGCAGACCTCTTTCCAAAAAGACAGGGAATATATACTACGATTTAAAGGTATCTACAATCCGAAAAGATGATACCTTTTTTGCCGGGGAGCCTGTAGTGACGATCACAAGGGGAAAGAAATTTTTGCAAAGCAAGGTTTCGGTCGATATCTGTGAGGAAATTGTAAAAAGAAAACAGGAGGATATTTTTGATAAGGAATGGTGGAATGGCTATTCTATGCAGGCCTTGTACGATCCGGATTTGAAGGTGGAAATTCTGAATGTTAGAGTTGCTACGCGATTGACGCGAGATAAGGCACAGGATACTGAGGATAAAAAAGCCGGAATATACATTGGCTATGAAGCAGACTTTGCGAAAGCGAAGAAGAAGTGGAAACAGAAACGAAAAGAGAAACGCTTGGAGCAGACAAAAAGAAAGATTGTGCAAAAGGGCTGGGAGTCTCTGAATGATACAGAACAAAGATTTATGAAGAAGAGACTTTCTGCCGAACAGATTGAAGCTTTGCAACAGGAGTGGGTTACGGCAAATGAGCATAAGGATGAGGCTGAGCAGTTAACCCTGGATTTATAAAATAACTTCGGAAAGGACAAATTAGATGGAAAAACGAAAGCTTAAAAAAATGAAGGTATTGGAACCATCGGAGGAGATGGTTCTGGCGGCAGAAAGTGATATTCCAGCTATCGGAAATATGGCTTATGAGAGAATGGAATATCCAATTGGTTTGTTCATTCAGGCAGAAATGGACGAAAATATCTTAAAAATTGGTTTTTTTGTTACAGATATTTTGACTGCTGGCGGAAGAAGACCTTTATATACCCTGTTCATTGATAAGGAAAATGATTGCTTCATAGGATATGATTACCGGCTGAAGAAATGGACCAATAAAATGCTGGATAAAATTGAACTGCCTAAAGGGGTAAAGGGAGATCATACCTGGTGTGATCTAAACAGCCGCAGTCAAATATGGGAAACCCTGGGTGAGGAATATAAAAAAGATAATGTATGTTATGGCCTTTTTCATTTTGAAGAACAGGTACGGGAAAGGCAAAAGATACAGAAACATTTAAAACGAACAACCGCCTGGGACCAGGTTATGAAATACGTCAGGGAAACTCCGAAGGACTGGGAGAAATGGCTGAAAAGAGTGGGAATTACACAGAATTACATTTTTTATGAATACTCCCGGAAGAAAAATATCACAGGCTACTGTACATGGTGTGAAAAGAATGTGGTGGTGAATGGCGTAAAACACAACAGGACGGGAAAATGTCCTAACTGCAGGCATAAGATCCAATATAAGGCAGTGGGAAGACAGCGCATGGTAAAGTCAAAAGAAGAAACTGCATATCTTTTGCAGACATGCGGTGATAATTTTGTTATTCGTGAATTCAGGGCAGATGTGAAATATGACATGGTTGCTTATACAAAACCAGTTTATAACTGGAGAGAGCTGCGACGATATGTATTTGATAAAGACCTTAACGAAAAAAAATTTTACTGGGGCTATTATCATGGGACAGAAGAGAACAGATGGATCCATGGGTCATTGAATACATACAACCCTTATTGCTGGGGGAATTGGGGATATGAACCCCGCTATCCGGGGCATATCTACAAAAAGTCACTCCATGGAATAAAAAATAATCAGCTTAAAAGAAGCGGATTCCATGAGCTGGTCAGAAAAAGTGAAACAGTAGAGCCGGTAGCCTATTTTCATCGGTTAAAGCAATATCCTTATCTGGAGCAGCTGATAAAAGCCGGGCTGAATGAGCTTGCAAAGGAAATCATAGAAAACAATACTTCTGTTTTTTATAAGGAAGCAGATTCGCTTGGACATGCTCTTGGGATTGATAAGTTCCGCCTGAACCGCCTTCGCAATAATCATGGTGGAAAAGTATTTCTGCAATGGTTGACTTATGAAAAGGGATTTGAAAAAGTGATAAAAGATAACGTGATTGCCTGGTTCTCGAAATGGCAGATCTGTCCGGAAGACCTTTTGTTTGTACTGGATCGGATGAGCCCGGAGCAGATGAAAAATTATTTGGAAAAACAGGCAGAAGAAAGTGAAAAAAAACCAAAGGAGCTCATTGGTACCTGGAAAGACTATCTTGGCATGGCGTCAAAGCTTGGTATGGACGTGAAGGATCCAATTATATACCGTGTGAGAAAACTGGAAAAACGGCATAACGAACTGGTTCAATTGATGATAGAGAAGAAACTGGATATAAAAGCCGAAGAGATTACAGAAAAATTTCCTGGTATAGAAAATGTCTGTGAAAATCTGAGAAAATATGAATATAGCGATCATACTTTCAAAATTTTGGCCCCGCGGAATATCAAGGATATTCTGGAAGAAGGAGAAGAACTGCAGCACTGCATCATCGGAAAAGATACTTATTTTGCGCGTATGGCAAAACAGGAGTCTTATCTTTTGTTCCTGAGAAAAAAGAATGCACCCCAAAAGCCATATTATACATTGGAAGTAGAACCAGACGGGACGGTACGCCAGAAACGGACATATTTTGACAGGCAGAACCCGGATATTAAGCAGGCTGAGAAATTTTTATTGCGCTGGCAGAAACAGCTTTCGCGCAAACTTAATAAGGAAGATAAGATACTTGCACTAAAAAGCCGTGATCTTCGAAAGAGAGAAATTGAGGATCTGCGGGAAAAGAAAGTAAAGGTGAACGGATTTGGCTTTACTGGAAAGCTGCTTGCGGATATTCTGGAGGAAGATTTAATGGAAAATGCTGCATAAATGGTATTGTTCCTATATTGTTGGCTCATACGAGTCTTAGAAAATAATTTTGTAAATTATCATGGTGATGAAATTAAAATACTACGTATATGGAACTACGGTGAAATTGACACAAAACTACAGAATGATATAATAAAAATGGCATTTGGCAGCAGATACTGCGTAAATTCTTATCTCGATTTTGTTTGAGATTAAAAAAATTATATGCGTGAATAGAGCGCCCAAAATCAAGAAGATTATTGATTTTAGGCGCTTTTATTGTTTCCAAATGCCAATCTCCAATACGAAAGGGGGAAAGTATGTGCTGTGTCAACTCCATATGTTGAAAGGAAGACGATATTATGCATAAACCAAGGCGGAGAACCAAATATTTTGAAAGATTCTATTTTGAATATGAAGGTATTTTATACCTAAGCAAAAAAAAATTGTTGTGAGAAACTTGGATTTGAGTATGGTTCTGTTTTAGGGTATAGACATACGAATAATTGTTCTTTCACGGAGGCACTTGATCATTTCATGGAAATACGTGAGCAGAATCAATTTGTTTTTCGCAATCGGAATTGGTTGAATCTCGACAACTGCTGTGAATTTTATGGTGTAAATAAATTTACCGTGCGACATTACCAATATGATTATGGTGATACCATTCAGGAAGCATTAGAAAAAGCAATTAAGTATACGAAACAGATAAAATTCGTTTACAAGGGAAAAACATATCCTTCTTTAGCAAAATGCTGCAGGGAAATGGGAATACCAGAATCAACAGTACGAAAATGCATGGCAGAAACTGGAAAAACCGGAGCTGTTGCATTGACCCATTGCATAAAAAAAGCGGTAGAAAGAAAACATAGTAATCCGTCCCCGTTTTTTTATAGAGAAAAGGAATATTCAATGTTTACAGAGTGCTGTCGTGAATTTAATCTGGAGCCAAACAAGGTCAGACAAAAAAGCATTTCGCTGAATAGCTCGTTACAAGATGCACTGGATTTCTTTCTCTTAGATCACCCTGTAAGGAGAAAAAAGAATTTTGATGACAATTATTTTATTGAATCGGTATCAGCAACATGTAGGCAATATGGAATTAAAAGAGCTGATGTTTACAATTATATAAAAGACAATCAGTGTTCCAAGGAAGAAGCAATCAGGTATTATATTGCTGTTAAGAACAAAATTGGAACTGGGCCTATTACATTTGAAGGCGTTAAATATGTAGATGTCCGAGAATGTTGCAGGAAACTTGGAATTTCTTACAGATGGGTGTGTGACAGGATTATATATAAAAATGCTGGAGTGGATGAAACTTTGTTTTATTACAAGACAGAGAAAGAAAAATGGCAGAAGATGTCAGAAGAGCCGATTTATCTGGAAGATGGAACAAAATATGATAATCTTCACGATTTTTGCCGGGTTCTTAAGATACGCCAAACAGATATTTATGGGTATATATACCGTCATGATTGTTCCGTGCAGGAGGCAGCAGATTTTTATGCAAGCAGACAAGCAGCTGTGGATAAAGAAATAATACAAATTGGGGAAATGGTGTATACAGATCTTCAGAAATGTTGTAAGGAACAGGGAATTCTTTATCGCTGGGTGTGTAATAAGATGCTGCGTGAAAATATTACAGCTTCTGAAGCAGTCAAGTATTACATTCGCAAAAATGAAAAGAAACAGTTAAAAGCCCAGAGAAAAGCAGCACTTAAAGTGAAAGGGAAAATGCCGGAACCACAGAGAGTTATTGTTATGGGACAGGAATATGAGTCAAAAGAAAAATGTTACAAAGCCCTTGGGATCACTAAAAAACTGGTTCTTAGACACATGCGGGAAACAAATTGTCTGTTTGAAGAGGCGGCTGCTTATTGTTACGAAAAGAAACGGAAAAAACAATTTGAATTTCGTGGGAAAACATATAAAAGCTATAACGCCTGTTGTAAAGCATATGGAGTGGCACAGGAATATGTTGCATTAAAAGCCAACAGGGAACGAATAACAAGACAGGAGGCAATAGAAAAACTACTGGAGCAAAGAGAAAATAAAAGTACGTTGTTGGTTGATAACTTAATTACGAAAGATGAGGGATAATATGACAAGAAAAGGAAATAAACAGGAAGAACCAGAGAAACTTCTTCTTTCAGTAAAGGAAACATGCGAATTAACTGGTTTATCAGAAAGAACTGTGCGAACTATAATGGCGGAAAATGAGTTTACGGTCCGGATCGGGAGAAGAACGCTTGTTCATAAGAAAAAATTTGAAAAATGGCTGGACAAACAGTACTCTTGAATATTTTGTGAGAACGTGATAATATTCTGATGTACTTGAGATCTGGTCTGGAAAGGATGAATGCCATATGGGTAAATCTTTAAAAGGTAAAGAACTTGGACGTGGGCTTTACCAAAGATCAGATGGGCTATATGTGGCCAGAATATATACGAAAGGTTCCCCGAAACCAATCTACTTATATGACAGCAATTTAGCCAAACTCAAAAAGAAGCGTGATCATGAAAAAGCAAGATATATTATGGGGCTTAATGCAGGAGCACGAAAGTATACTACTGCTGAGTGGTTTGATGAGTGGATGAAGCTATATAATATAGGACGCCTAAAAAACACGACTATTAATGGTTATGTTGATGGATTTGAACGAATTACAGATTATATTGGCTCGGTGAGACTGGAAAGTCTCACCCCTGCCCATATTCGTAATATGGTGGAAAGATTACAGGCAGATGGCTATGCAGAAACGTCAGTGGAGCATTCGCTGACGATTGTAAATCTATTATTAAACAGTGCAGTAGATAGCAGAATGATTCCCATGAATCCATGTAAAGGGATTTTAATTGCGAAATCGGAAGAAGCTGTAGTCGATCCATTACAGGAAGATGAAGAAAAAGTTCTGACCAAGGAAGAAATTGAAACCTTTTTGAATGCTGCAAAAAATACAAGATATTATGAAGTGTTCTATATTATCCTGAATACAGGTATGCGAATTGGAGAACTTGCAGCTCTTCAATGGGAGGATATTGATTTTCATTCACACAGAATTCGTGTTTATAAAACCCTTAATAAAACAACTATTTTTTATGATAACAAAAAAAATCGTGTTGAAAACCCATACAATACAAAACAAATAACAACACCTAAAAAGAAGGCAAGTTACCGTTGGATTCCAATGTCAAAAAAAGTTGAAAATGCCTTTCTGACTTGGAAGGTAAAGCAGGATATGGACAAGGAAAAATATGGTTCGAAATGGGGCGCAAATAACGTTTTAAAAGACGAATACCCAGATCTTGTTTTTACAACAAAGCCCGGTAATCTCTTCCTTCCCCAGTATGGTTCTCAGGAATGTTCACGTATATTAAACATCATTGATAAAAAAGAGATAAAACGTGCACAGATAGAAAACAGGGAACCACATCTTTATAGTGTGTATCCACATAAATTTAGGCATACGTTTGTTACGAGAATGAACCAGTCAAATATGTCACCATTTACTGTAAGCAAAATTGCTGGACATTCAAGCGTAAATATGACAAACTATTATACGCATTTGGAGAAGGAATATGTTTCGGATGAGTTCAATAAATTTATAGAAACATACGAAGAAGAAAATATTCCCCAAATTGAAGAGAATACAACAAAGGATAAATATGAATAATACTACTGATAACGAGAAAATTAAAAAAACCGTGCAGAAACCGTGCAGTAACACTTCCAAAAGCGGCGCAAATGCAGATAAATCAAGGGGTTCTGGCAAAAGTATGAACATGTCGCCCATGATGCAGGAATACTGCAAAACAAAAGAAGAATACAAAGACTGCATCTTATTTTATCGTCTCGGGGATTTCTACGAGATGTTTTTTGATGATGCACTTCTGGTATCCAAGGAGCTGGAACTGACGCTCACCGGTAAAGACTGCGGTCTGGAAGAACGTGCTCCTATGTGTGGAATTCCCTTTCATGCAGCTGATACCTATATTAACCGTCTTATTGAACGGGGACATAAAGTTGCAATCTGCGAACAGGTAGAGGATCCGAAAAAAGCAAAAGGACTTGTAAAGCGTGCTGTTATCCGTGTGGTTACTCCCGGAACTACTTTAGATGCAACTTCTTTGGATGAGTCAAAGAACAATTATCTGATGTCAATTGTCTCCATAGCAGACCGCTTTGGTTGTGCAATAGCGGATATTACCACAGGTGACTGTTTCCTTACAGAAGTACCAAATAGCCAGAAACTGGTTGATGAGATCAACAAATTCAGTCCGGCTGAAATCATATGTAATGATTCCTTTTTTATGAGTGGGGTTGACACAGACGATTTGAAAGAACGTCTTGGAATTTGTATTTTTTCCCTGGATGCCTGGTATTTCGATGATGATACCTGCAGAAAAGAATTAAGGGAACATTTTCACGTAACCAATCTGGAAGGCCTTGGAATCAGCGATTATGACAGTGGAATCATAGCTGCCGGAGCGCTGTTTTTGTATCTTAAGGAAACGCAGAAGACTGCACTTTCTCAGATGACTACCATCCGTCCTTATACGGCAGAGCGTTATATGCTGATTGACAGCTCCAGCCGACGAAATCTGGAGTTGGTGGAGACACTGCGTGAAAAGCAGAAAAGAGGTTCGCTTCTCTGGGTGCTTGATAAGACAAAAACAGCGATGGGAGCGAGAATGCTCCGTAAGATGATCGAACAGCCACTGATTCATAAAACAGCGATTCAGGACAGACTGGATGCGGTGGAAATGTTAAAAGATAATCTTATGGCGCGTGAAGAACTTCGTGAGTACATGAATTCTATCTATGATCTAGAACGTCTTACAATGAAAGTAAGTTATCGTAGTGCGAACCCAAGAGACTTGATTTCTTTTAAGACATCGATTCAGTATCTGCCATATATCAAGGATATTCTTGCACAGTTCAGTAAAGGGGTTCTTGCTAAAATGGCCGGGGATTTGGATACATTAGAAGATCTTCATGAGTTACTGGAGGCATCAATTGAGGAAGACCCACCAATCCCAATCAAGGAAGGCGGCATCATCAAAGAAGGATTTGATGAGGAAATTGATCATTTGAAGAAGGCAAAGACCGATGGAAAAACCTGGCTTGCCGAGTTAGAAGAACGAGAGCGTGAAAAGACAGGAATTAAAAATCTCCGTGTGCGTTATAATAAAGTGTTTGGCTATTATATAGAGGTAACCAATTCTTATAAAGATTTAGTGCCAGAGTACTATATTCGCCGTCAGACACTTGCCAATGCAGAACGTTATACAACAGAAGAACTGTCCGAACTTGCAAGAACGATTCTTGGAGCGGAAGATAGGTTGTACGCTTTAGAATATGAGACCTATGTGGCAATCCGTGAAAAACTTGCTGCTGAGATGGAGCGAATCCAGAAGACGGCAAGTGTGATTGCATGGACAGACGTGTTTGCTTCTCTTGCGCTTGTCGCAGAGACAAACCAGTATGTAAGACCAACACTGAATCAGAGAGGAGTTATCGACATTAAAGATGGCCGCCATCCAGTTGTAGAAAAAATGATGTCTGGGGAACTTTTTGTGGCCAATGATACGCTGCTTGACCATAAAAAGAATCGTGTGGATATTATTACCGGACCGAATATGGCAGGAAAGTCTACCTATATGAGACAGACTGCGCTTATCGTACTGATGGCACAGATTGGTTCTTTTGTTCCGGCAAAGTCTGCTAACATTGGTCTCGTGGACCGTATTTTCACAAGAGTAGGTGCCTCTGATGACTTAGCGTCTGGGCAGAGTACCTTTATGGTGGAAATGAGTGAGGTTGCCAATATTTTGCGTCATGCGACAAAGGACAGTCTCCTGATTCTTGATGAAATCGGACGAGGAACAAGTACTTTTGATGGACTTTCTATTGCGTGGGCAGTTGTAGAGTACATAGCTGGTTCTTCACTATCTGGTGCGAAAACACTATTTGCGACTCACTATCATGAACTTACTGAATTAGAAGGTAAGCTTCCAGGTGTTAATAATTACTGCATTGCCGTACAGGAAAAAGGTGATACGATTATTTTCCTGCGTAAGATTATTAAGGGAAGTGCTGATAAGAGTTATGGTATTCAGGTTGCCAAGCTTGCAGGCGTTCCAGAAGTTGTTATAGAAAGAGCAAAAGAAATCGCAGCAGAACTAGAAGAGTCTGATATTACAGCGAATACAAAAAATATTGGAAAGAAACATACAGAAGAGGTAGAACCAGTACAGATTTCCCTGTTTGATACGATGGGAATGGTTGCGGAACAGACAAAGAAAAGTGAAGTAGAAGAAACATTGAAGAAGTTAGATATCAGTAATATGACACCGATGGAAGCAATGAATCAGCTTTACGAGTTGCAGAAGAAGTGTAAGTAAATTGACTGTTACATAGTATGTTTATTCCCTAATACAAACATAGTGATATATCTATAATAATGAATGCATTGAGATCATAAAAATAAAAAGTGATGGAATAATAGAGAAAAGATAGAAATGTCAGAAGGGAGAAATTATGCCAGAGATAAGAGTTCTTGACCAGAGTACGATTAATCAGATTGCTGCCGGAGAAGTTGTTGAACGACCGTCCTCTATTGTAAAAGAGCTTGTGGAAAATGCTGTAGATGCCAACTCTACAGCAGTTACCGTAGAAATCAAAGGCGGCGGTATTGATTTTATACGAATTACAGATAACGGCTGCGGCATTGAGAAAGAACAGGTTCGAAAGGCTTTTCTTCCGCATGCGACCAGCAAGATCCGCTCTGCGAGTGATTTAGAGACCGTTGTGTCTCTTGGTTTTCGAGGCGAAGCTTTATCGAGCATCGCATCGGTTGCCAAAGTAGAACTGGTAACGAAAACAGATGAAGGAATTTCTGGTATTCGCTATGTGATAGAGGGTGGAGAAGAAAAGAGCTATGATGAAATTGGATGTCCTGAAGGAACCACTTTTATCATCCGTAATCTTTTCTTTAACACACCGGCAAGAAGAAAGTTCTTAAAATCAAAAATGACCGAGGCAGGTTATGTAGAATCCTTTATCCAGCGTCTTGCCTTGAGCCATCCAGATATTTCTTTTAAGTTTATCTGTGATAATAAAAATAAAATATCTACTTCCGGTAACGGAAATCTAAAAGATGTGATCTACAACATTTTCGGAAGAGATGTGGCGATGAATCTTCTTCCTGTAAAGGGAAATGAAAACGGAATTCTGGTAGACGGTTATATCGGAAAGCCGGTTATTTCCCGAGGAAATCGAAATTATGAGAATTATTTTGTAAACGGCCGTTATCTGAAAAATAATATCATCAGCAAGGCGATTGAGGAAGGTTATAAAGGACATGCAATGGTGCATAAGTTCCCGTTTACAGCTTTAATGATTTCGATGGACCCGCATTGTTTTGATGCCAATGTTCACCCGGCAAAGATGGAGATGCGTTTTCGAAATGCGGAAGAACTATATTCCTCTGTGATGAGTGCAGTCCGAAGCAGCTTTGTAAAAAAAGAACTGATTCCAAAAGTAGGAATCGGTAATGATAAGAAAGAAAAAGAAAGCGTAAAGAAGATTCCAGAGCCATTCGAAAGAAAGAGACGGGCGATTGAAGAGCGTTTTTCCTCTCTCTCTCAAGAAAAGATTCGAGAGATTGAGAAGAGAAAAGAGCAGGGAGATGCTGCAGAGCAAAGGGTATCTGTTTTAGCAAAAAATAGTATGGAAAATAATGTGCGAGATTCTGTCCAGGGCAATGACGGGAATAATGCACAAAATCCTATTCAAAATCCTGCCCAAAACACTACGGGAAATATGTCTGGAAGTGTTAATGGTTATTCAGGTGTACACGGTGAAAATTCAGAAAATGCAACAGAAATTTCAAATCGAAGAAGTTCGATAGAAGAAAGAATTGCCCGACTGCATGTCGGAGAGAACAACGCAATCAAAAAAGAGATTGATGATGTGATTCCAAAATCAATGGATGAAAGTACTGCAAAAGCTGAAGAATATTCGGAAAGTGATGACAGACAAATAAAACAGGATAAAAAGCCAAGTGGACAGAAAGAACTCCTGAAAGAAGCAGATACTTACGGAAAAGGCACCCAAATGAGCTTCGCCGATGTTCCGCTCCTTTCCGAAGAAGCCCGTCCAAAGCACCGTATCATCGGGCAGGTGTTCCGCACCTACTGGCTGGTAGAATTTGATGAGAAGCTGTTTTTTGTAGATCAGCATGCGGCACATGAAAAGGTAATGTATGAGAAGTTAAAGAAAGATTTGGAAAATAATACAATTGTCCAGCAGATGGTTGC
>OGQK01001265.1_pt1 | contig 13595 bp, 12 predicted proteins | sample 1553221 | NCBI WGS metagenome assembly OGQK01 (sample SAMEA2579996, study PRJEB22360) | human gut metagenome | biome: human gut; feature: human-associated habitat; material: faeces | place: Denmark | collected 2008/2010 | reverse complement strand
AGCACGCCGCCAGCGTTCATCCTGAGCCAGAATCGAACCCTCCACAAAAAAACTTCATGAAAAGCATCCGAATAGATGACTCTCAAAACAAAAATTGACGAGCACGTCCTTAAGGAAGGACGCCCTCAAAAAACCTCACCCCTCATCAAACCCTCCCGGGTACCCAACCACCACGACAGGCAATCAGGCGAGGAATGAACTGGCAATCATTGACTATAAAGAAGTAGTACAAACACGCTCTTGAGTTCTCAAACCACCACCACTCACCCACCTCGCAGCTCCCCGGAGGAGAACCACTCGCTGAGCGGCAGCAAGGAAATAACTTACACGCATTCACGGACTCGCGCAAATCGGGCGCACGAAGATAAGCCCAAATCGTTGAAACGACAGGCTTCGCCCGGCGTGTCGAAATCAGCTTGAATCACGCCGTTACCATCAGGATACGCCGGCTTTTTATGGGCTCACGTAACGAAATCAGATGTTCACCGGCGTGTCGCAACAATTTATTCCACGTTCAACTCCCCTCAGTCCGATCACGCGGACGGTTCACCCGCAAAAAGCTCTCGTCCTTATGGCTCGACTATCGTCTCGCCTTCGTCTAAAAAAACAGTCCACCGGACTGTTTTTTAGACGCCTCAGCATCAAAGAGGGGAACCAAAGGGGGATTAGAAGGTCAGGCGCATCTGATGCCAGACCACGTCACCGTGAGTGGACTCCGAAATGCCCTCGTCCTCATACCCAAATTGCGCATAGAATCCGACCAGCCGATCTTTGCAGGTGAGCACCAGGCCTTTACGTCCAGCTGCACGAGTGTCTTCAATGACTTTCCTCATGAGTGTACTGGCGCAACCGCGATGCTGATACTTCGGCGCAGTATCCACGCCGAAAATCATTTGCCAGTCACCTTGAGGGTTGTGCTGCGCGGCATCCTCGTACATGTCATCGGTCAAGTCGCGCCGATCGGTCGCGAAACCGTTGATGAACGCCATGACGATCTCGCCATCAATCAATAGCCAAAAACATTCCGGATAGGTCTCGATTCGGGCGCGCAGGGACGAGCGGTCGGCGGCCTCGGCGGCCGGGAAGCATTCGGATTCCATGGCGGCCAGCGCGTCCAGATCGTCGATGGTGGCGTGGCGGATTAACTGGGGATCAGAATCAGTCATGTTTTTGTCTTTCTCTTAACACTCCGTTGTGAGCAACTTCCCTCAGTCACGCTTCGCGTGCCAGTCGAGGGGAGCCAGATGGATGTCAGATTACGCGGTATTCGCGTAACAGGGTGGCAATATCGGTGCCGTCGAGTTTCTTGAGCACCTTCTTGACCACGGCCTTTTCAATGAAGTTGAGCTTCATATCGGTGACCGGTGCACCGTCACGCAATTTGACGGTGGCGTTGAGCAGGTTGCGCACGTCATAGACGCTACCCCACACTTCAGGCACGCCGCGGTCCACGCCGAGCAACGTGTAGACAGCTTCCATACCGGTGCGCATCGAGTATTCGGTGGTGAAAATCGTGTCGCGCGGGGTCTCGGCGAACTGGCCAAGGAATGCGAAGTTCACGGCACCATCGGGCACCACGTCCGGGCGGTCGCCGGCCGCGCGCGGCATGAAGAACGCGGTGATGTACGGCATCATGACCGGCACGGTGTTGGCGTGGTGCTTTGCAAGCGCCTCGATCTTGTCGGTCGGCACGCCCATGTGGTAAAGCCACTCCTCGCAAATCTCTTCACCGGTGCATTCGGTCATCGGCTTCTTCACATAGTTGCCGGGCTTGTCCGGGAACAGGCCGTAGACCCATACGCACAGCTGGTCCTTGGGCTGGTCGCGGAACTGCTGCTGGCGGTTCAGGGTCCAACTCATGAGCCAGTTGGAGTCCTGCACGGTGACGATGCCGCCCGGTGACGACCTTGCCGGAGAACGGGTCGCGCTTGCAGATCTTCTGGATGTACGGCGGAATCTCGCCGTCCAGGGTGGTGACGGTGGCGCTCATCCACTTGGTGGCATTCGGATCGGAGCAGAACTTCTCCGGATGGCCAAAGCTCGGGTCCTGGTCGGCGATACGCTTCCACATATCCCAGCCGCCACCGGGCTTCAGATCTGGGTTCCATGCGGCGGGCGAGTTCTGGGAACCCATGGTGGAGTTCTCCACGCAACCGCCGTTGGTGATGAACACCAGATCGTTCTCGGTCAGGTCGATGGAGGATTTATTACCCTCGTGATCCACGTCGATGCGCACGGCAAGCTTCTTGGTGGGCGTGCTGGCAGGGTTGCGCTTGAAGAAACCGGAGGTGGCCTGAATCTTCTGGATGGTGTCTTGGCCTACGCCGGTGTGCTCGCGCTTGGGGCCGGCTCCCCCGCCAATCGCGAATTCCACGTTCTCGACCTTGGTGTTGTAGCGGAATTCGACGCCGTGCGATTCCAGATACTTGACCATCGGCAGAATCATCGACTCGTACTGGTTGTAGCGGGTGAAACGCAGCGCGGAAAAGTCCGGCAGGCCTCCGATGTGATGAATGTAGCGCTTGATGTACAGCTTCATTTCCAGCGCGGAGTGCCAGTTCTCGAAGGCGAACATGGTGCGCCAGTACAGCCAGAAGTTGGAGTTCAGCACCTCATCATCGAAGAAATCGGTGATCGGCTTGTCATACAGGTCTTCGTCCGGGGTGAAGAACAGCTTCATGATTTCCATCGAAGCCTTGTCGGACAGCCCGAACTTGCCCTTGAGCCCCGCGTCCTTGCCGAGATTCTTGGTGGCGCGGCACAGCGAGTAGTTCGGGTCCTCCTTGTTGAGCCAGTAGTACTCGTCGAGTACGCTGACGCCTTCGGTTTCGATGGAGGGAATCGAGCGGAACAGATCCCACATGACCTCGAAATGATTGTCCATTTCGCGGCCGCCACGCATCACATAGCCAAGGCCGGGAATATCAAGACCGTCACAGGCGCCGCCGGGTACCGGGTCCTTCTCAAGGATGTGGATGTTCTCGCCAGGCATCTGACCATCACGCACCAGATAACAGGCTGCAGACAATGCCGCCAGTCCGGTACCGATGATGTATGCATGCTTGTTGTCCACGTCGGCCGGCTTCTTCGGACGTGCGAAAGCCTCATAATTGCCGCTGCTGTAGTACATATTCCGCCTCCTTGGGGCAGAGTTGACACTTCATCAACTCTTCTTGAATAGACATCATGTCGCATTATTGACGAACGCGCCATAGGCAACGTTCGGCGTTCTGCCGCATTCGCCAATACCTTGCATCTACGGTTTTCGAGGCCTATGTTGGCTGTTGGCTCATAACTATTGAAGGCATACAGGCATACTGAGGATGCGGGGTGCTTCACCGAACCGGATGATTGATAAGGTCCCGCTCAATCCATGCCATGACCAAATCGGCAAGTCGGTTTACCTCCGCTTCGGCGAGTTCACGGCCTTTGGGCAGATGATGCCATTTTTCGATGCTTCCGCGGCAGCAGGTGGCGGTAGCATGCTGAGCGGTGAATCCCGGATGGCCGCGCCATGGCGTCTGCCTGCCGTCGTTCTTCGGTTCGGCTGCGCCTATGCGGTCTCGCAACATTTCTCGCGCATGACGATCGATGGTCGCCTTGCCTTTGGTGCGGGCATAGGCTCGGTCTTTGTCGGTCAAAGCGAATTTGGCGCGGAACTGCGAATGAGACAGCCGTTCCAGCATCGTGGCAATCCATTGTTGCTCGTCATCGTTGTTACCAGTATCCGCCATCTCCATGCCCATACGTTCCACAGTAGTCGCGCACATCGTATGGTGGCACACGCCTTAGCTCCCTCTGATGAAGGAGCCCCCAGCAAAGCCAGGTGAGGGAGAGGCCAGGGGCGAAACCCGCCAATCAGGCGGCAGGCAAGCAGCTGGGGCCAAACAGAATCTTGATCTCAGCAAACAACGAAGTATCTCGCTTGACGCGGAAACGATCGCCAAACGTGAGCACCTGAGCGTTACCCTTCTCATCCAGCACCGCAAGATGTACTTCGCAGTAACCAGGATGATTAGCGAGCACCTGACCGAGTTGCATCATGCGTTGGCGCTCCAACGCCACCGGCGGCAGCGTGATGACCAACGGACGTTCATCCTCGGCTTCCAAGGTCGGAATCTGCATTTCCGTGGCTCTCAGAGAAACGGTTTCGTCGCGCAACTCCACTTGGCCACGAATCTGTACGATGGCGTCCACGGCAAGTTCGGCGGCGGCCGCTTCATAGACCTTGCCGAAGAACATGCATTGGATGGAGCTTTCCATGTCTTCGATGGTCACGATGGCCCAGGGGTTGCCCTTCTTGGATACGCGCCGGTCCACATTGGTGACCAAACCAGCCAACGTGACCTGCTGTCCTTCACCCATCGTTTTGGCTCGATCAACCAGATGCGCGATGGACATTTCACGCAAGGACGCGAGAATCGACTGCATACCGGAGAGCGGATGGTCAGACACATACAGGCCCAACATTTCGCGTTCGAAGTTAAGTTTGGTCTTCTTGTCCCATTCCTCAAGATCGGGTACGGTCACGGAAGCGTCGCCCATGGCCTCCGCTCCCCCATCCTCGGCATCGGAGAACAAATCGAACTGGCCCTCCGCCTGTTTGCGCTTCAGACTCACCACCGAATCGATGGCGGCCTCGTGCACGGTGAGCAGCGCGCGACGGTTCGGGTCAATCGAGTCGAAGGCACCGGCCTTGATCAACGATTCGACCAATCGCCGGTTCAGCGCGGTCAGGGGCACGCGGCGGATGAAGTCCATGAAGTTCACGAACTTGCCGCGCGGGCCTTCGCGTTCGGCGATGATATCGGCCACGGCCTTGTCACCCACGTTACGGATGGCACCAAGACCGAATCGGACGACGTCGCCGACTGCCGAGTACTCGTACACCGATTCGTTGACGTCCGGCGAGAGCACCTGGATGCCCATGCGGCGGGCCTCGCCCAAGTACAGTGCGGTCTTGTCTTTGTTGGTGGCGGCACCTTGCAACAGGGCGGCCATGAACTCGACCGGGTAGTGCGTCTTCAGATATGCGGTCCAGTAGGAGATCAGACCGTATGCGGCGGAGTGCGCTTTGTTGAAAGCGTAGCCGGAGAACGGCACCAGAATATCCCACACGGCCTGGGATGCCTCTTCGGAATATCCGTGCTCCTTCATACCGGCGAAGAACGGCACCTTCTCCTTGGCCAGCACTTCGGGCTTCTTCTTACCCATGGCTCGACGCAGCACGTCTGCCTTGCCCAGTGAATAACCGGCGAGGATTCGGGCGGCGGACTGCACCTGCTCCTGGTAGATGATCAGACCATAGGTCTCGTCAAGCACCTGCTTCAGAGGCTCCTCAAGCTCAGGGTGAATTGGCGTGATCTTCTGCAGGCCGTTTTTGCGCTTGGCATAGTTGGTGTGCGAATCCATACTCATCGGGCCCGGTCGGTACAGGGCGATAAGTGCGGAAATATCGTTGAAGTTATCGGGCTTCAGGGTTTTCAGCAGTGAACGCATGCCGTCGGAATCGAGCTGGAACACGCCGAGCGTGTCTCCTCGGGACATGAGTTTGTAGGTTTCGGCGTCATCGAGCGGAATCTTGGTGTAGTCGATGGCGGGTTTGCCGTTGGCCTCGATGTTCTTCAGGGTGTCGTGGATGATCGTCAAGTTGGACAGGCCAAGGAAGTCCATCTTGACCAGCCCCAACGTTTCGCACGTGTGGTATTCGAAGGTGGTGGTGATGGTGCCATCGGTGCGTTCCAGCAACGGCGAGGTGTCGGTGATGGGTGCGCTACCCATGATGGTGGCGCAGGCATGTACACCGGTCTGTCGGATCAGGCCTTCGATACCCTTGGCTTCTTCGGTGATGCGCTTGGTGTCCGGGTCGGAATCGTAGAGTTCTCGGAATTCCCTGGCCTCGGCATAACGTTTGGCGGCCGGGTCGAAGATGTCATGCAGGCTGATGTCTTTGCCGCCGGTGGCCGCCGGAGGCAGCGCCTTGGTGATTTTTTCACCGACTGAGAATTCATAACCCATGATGCGGGCGGAGTCTTTCAGGGCCTGCTTGGTTTTGATGGTGCCATAGATCACGCACTGGGCGACCTTATCGGTGCCGTATTTTTCGCCGCAGTATTCGATGACTCGCGCACGACCTTCAGGGTCGAAGTCGACATCGATATCAGGAAGGCTCACTCGCTCAGGGTTCAGGAACCTCTCGAAAATCAGGCCATGCTTGAGCGGATCGAGCTCGGTAATGCCCATGGAATAGGCGACCATGGCGCCTGCGGCCGAACCACGGCCCGGCCCCACCATAATGCCGTGGTCCTTGGCCCACTGAATGTAGTCGGCGACCACGAGGAAGTATCCGCAGAACTGCATCTGGCAGATCACACCACATTCGTAGTCGGCCTGCTTCAATACGTCGAGCGGCGGGTTGCCGTCGTAACGCTTCTCCAGACCTTCCTCGACTTTTTTGAGGAACAGGGAGGTCTCATCCCAGCCTTCGGGGCAAGGGAATTTCGGCATGAACGCGCCGTCTTCGTGGTCGTCGAACATCACGTTGCAGCGTTCGGCGATAACGAGCGTATTGTCGCAGGCGTCCGGGTGGTCCTTGAACAGTTCGCGCATCTCTTCGGCGGTTTTGATGTAGTAGCCGGTGCCGGCGAACTTGAATCGGGCCGGATCGTCAAGACGGGAACCGGAGTTGATGCAGAGCATGGCGTCCTGCGCCTGTGCATCTTCGGCGTGTACGTAGTGGGAATCGTTGGTGGCCAGCAGCGGGGCGTCCAGCTTCTTGGCAATGGTCAGCAGGTCGTTGGTGACCTGGGTCTCGATTGTCAGACCGTGATCCATGAGTTCGATGAAGAAGTTGTCTTTGCCGAAGATGTCCTGGAATTCGCCGGCGGCGCGCAGGGCCTCCTCGAATTGACCGAGGCGCAGACGAGTCTGGATGATGCCCGAAGGGCATCCGGAGGAGGCGATCACACCTTTGGAATAGGTGGCGAGCACCTCCTTATCCATACGCGGATAACGCATGACGCGGCCTTCGAGGTTGGCCACGGACGAGGCTTTGATGAGGTTGACCAGGCCTTCGTCGTTTTCGGCCCACATGGTCAAGTGGGTGATAAGACCACCACCGGAGACGTCGTCGCGGCGCTGGGCTTCGGTGCCCCAGTGCACACGGGACTTGTCTTGACGCGCGGTTTCCGGGGTCACGTAAGCTTCGATGCCGATGATGGGCTTGACGCCATTGGCCACGCAGTTGGTGTACATCTCGTAGGCGCCATGCATGTTGCCATGGTCGGTGATGCCGACCGCAGGCATGCCAAGTTCGGCCGCACGCTTGGCCAAATCAGGAATCTTCGACGCACCATCGAGCAGCGAATAGTGCGTATGGTTATGCAGTTGCACAAAGTTGTTCCCGTAATCAGCCATGCGCTCCACCATACCGTGTGGTCTGGGCGGCGGTAAATATTTACCGGTGAGGCCACATGCCTATAAAGTGGAGTATCAGCAACAGCGACACTAAGGCAGTGATAACGATGAAATTTGAAGACTACTCTCCCGAGATACAGGCCAAACTCATGGAAATCGGCAACGCTGCGGCAGATGCCGTGGAGTCTCAGGAATCACCAGCAGAAGGCATTCCCGAGGACAGCCCAAACTTCTCTCCCGAACTGGAGCTCAGCCGTCTAATCAATCGACGCAAAGCCGAACTGGAATACATTGATGCCCGCATTGCGCAGATGGTACTGCTCATGCATGAGCGTGGCCAATCATGGGAAACAATTGGTCGCAAGCTCGGTATCACGGGTGAAGCTACTCGTTTGCGATATGCCAAGATGGAAAGACCACGGCAATAACTGTAGTGCCAGCTGAGTTCGCGAATCATCTCGGCGAGAGAGGCTTCATCGCTAATTGTCATATTAGTCAGTTCAGACGCTCAGCTCTTTTGTCGACACTCGGCAATGAGGGCGGCACAGAGCAAAATGACCTGGGCGACGAGGTTGAACCAAATGAGCACGCCGATCAACGCGGCGAACGGGGCAAGCATCGGATTCCGGGAGGCTCCGGCTAATAGTCGCGCACCGAGAAGCTGCATTGCGGAAACCGTCAGAGATCCCAGTAACGCGCCGAGTATCGTGAATCGTCCGGCTTTGATGTGGGAGACCACGCGCAGCAGCAACATGAACAACGCAAAATTCAGCGCGACGCCGGTACCGAAACCGGTCATCTCCAAAAGCACGATGCCGGGCAACGAACTGCTGGGGATGCCGCCCCATTGCAGCAGTCGGCGTACGATGCCGCCGGACACCGTACCGGCCGCGGTCGAAAGAATGAACAGTATTGCGATGGCGATGGCGGCAAGCGTATCGCGTAACCTTGCGACGACGATATTGAGCTCGTCGCCGCAGTCGTCGAACATGGCCCGTACGGCGTGGCGCAGCGAGTTCATCCAGCCGGTCACTGTCCACCAGAATATGGCCAACGTGGCCAGACCGGTCCACGTCAATGCGCTTGACATGGCGCCTAGCGCGGAAGACGTCAGAAACGAGTCGGCCACACCGGGAATGACTTCACGCACCGCGTCAATCAGCATCTGCTGCCAATCAATGTTGCCGACCATGATAAGGCCGAACACGCTCACCGCAATCCAGACGCCGGCAAAAAAGGCGAACAGCAGACCATATGCCAGACCATTCGCCAGCAGGGGGCCGCTCCGCGACACATACCGGTCGAGCACGCGCCCAGGCAGCGAACGTGCCCACGCGTCCGCTCCCCTGTCAATCGCACTCTTCAACCCATGCATAGTTCAACTGTAGCTGTTGCCACCGTTGTTGAAACAGCATGGCGCGAAATCGCATTTAGCCAGCTCAAACGATGGCAACCATCAACGCCCCCACTCAATTGTTCAGAATCGGATACCATATGAGTATTCAATTCATCCGTCGGAGTGCAATGTCAGCAGTCCTCACCAACTGATGTCTTGCTAACCCGCTGGCCGCCCTAGTATCTACTGTTTCTTGTGGTCTTCGTTCAACAGCCAGTCAAGCGCGTATATCTGTCGGATGCCTTCGTGGGAGTAGGGCCGTTCGTCATCCAGCGTAATCAGCGTCTTGGGATAGTTGTCACGCACGGCGCGCAGCGAGGACGGCTCCCGATCCAGCGTCGCCGAATCGTGCACCGATTCGCTGACCTGGTAGTACCGACGTCCGCCTGGCCCGTTCGTGACGAAGTCGATCTCGCTGCCGGAGCTCTGTCCGACATACACGTCGCCCTCGCGGCGCATCAGTTCGAGGAACACCACGTTCTCGAGGAGGCGTCCGATGTCCCGCACGTTGTTGGAGCACAGGATACGTCGCATCCCCAAGTCCACGGCATAGTACTTCTTTTCCTGCTTGAGAATCCTCTTGCCCTTGATGTCGTATCGGTGGGCCGGGTAGAGGATGAACGCGTCGTAGGCCGCGATCGTCGTCGGAACGGGCACGGTCAACGACTAGGAAACGGTTTTTATCAGCAGGAGATTCTGCAATCCGGATGGCATATACCGCCCGGCTTCATTACTGCTTTGGCTCATTTCTGTTCACTTCACGCTGGAGTACCGAGACACGTTGAGCGGAAATACCGGTAATTCACGTACGGTTACCGACCATTGGACTGAATGGTACTCAGCATCCGCAGTCACTTGGGGTATGGTCATGACGGAGAGCCATCATGACCGATCTCTCGTTATTCTGGGATGAATCCGGCGAAGCCGGAACTGAATCTAAATATTAAAACGCATGATGCACACGTTGCGGAATTAGTCCACCAGAACTTCGGCATATTCGGCAGGTTCAGCGGGTTCGATATGTCGGGCACGCATGGCATCGAGGGCGGCAGCCAAGTCGGCCGGGTACTGGGACCGGACCGTGGTCCAGACGCGGGTGCGGGGATGACGGAATTCGAGCTTCATGGCGTGCAGCCACTGCCGGTCAAGTCCCAAGGCCTCAGACAGCACCGGATTGGCACCATACATGGGGTCACCGCACAGGGGATGCCCAATCGAGGAGAAATGCACGCGAATCTGATGAGTACGTCCGGTCTCCAGATTCACGGATACCAGAGTGGCCTCATGGCCGAAACGCTCCAGCACATCCCAGTGCGTAACGGCCGGTTTGCCGGCCGGAGTCACGCAGAAGCGGAAATCGGACACTTTGGCGCGCCCGATCGGTGCCTCAATGGTTGCTTTGTTCTCTTTAAGACCACCCTGCACGAGCGCATGATAGGTTTTCTTTACCTCATGCTCGGCGAACTGCCGACGCATCTCGGTGTACGCAAGGTCGGACTTGCACACCAACATCAAGCCGGAAGTGCCTACATCAAGGCGAGAAACAATGCCCTCACGCCCGGCCGCACCATAGGAAGTGATATGCACGCCGCGGTCACGCAGTGATCCGAGCACGGTTGGACCGGTCCAGCCAACCGAGGCATGCGCCGCCACGCCTACAGGCTTATCGACTACAACGACATCATCGTCTTCGTAGACAACGGCCATATCAGTTGCGATAGGCTCAGGCTCGGCCTGTTCCTCCGCCAAATCAAATTCGACGGTCTCCCCCGCCTGCAATGTGCTGGACCGCGCAACTTCACGTCCTAAAACGCGCGCCTGCCCGGAGTCAACCAGATCGGCGGCTTTAGATCGTGAAATACCCAGCATCTTGGCCACGGCTACGTCGAAACGCTTACCCACCAATGCATCGGGAGCAGGGACTATTCGACTCATTACTTGGCGTCCGCCTCCGGCTCAGACTGTAGGGATTCGTCGGATTGCTCGATGAGATCCTTGTGTGAGAACGGCTCCCCCATAAGAATCAGAATCACCAGGACCACACCGGCGACTACCAGATAGATATCCGCCACATTGCCAACGGACCAGCCATAGTTAAGGAAATCCACCACTTTGCCGTCGAGGAAGCCGTCAGCGTACATAACACGGTCAATCAGGTTGCCCAGAGCGCCTGCAAACGCGAAAGAAATCGCCACCGACCATTTCATGGAGACAGTGCGCACCCCAGCCACAGCAAGGGCCACGCAAGCCACAACGGCCAACAGACTGATTACCCAAGTAGCGCCTGATCCCATGCCCAAGGACGCGCCCGGATTACGCACCAAGGTGAAGGACAGCAGTCCGGGAATCACGCGAATGGTCTGACCGTTGGATAACGCGGCCATCGCCCAAGCCTTGGTGAGCTGATCGACAATCAGCGCAGCCGCGGCCACACATGCAAAGACGGCCACGCGGGTGCGCAGCCGTCCCTGTTGGTTCGTCATACGACCTGTACCTGCCTACGCTCAGTTGGTCTTGGACGAGGTCTGGTCGACGTAGTTGTTCGACTCGGAAACCTGCGATGCCAGCTGGCCGAGGTACTCGGTGAGGCGGGCGCGGTATTCAGTCTCGAACTGCTTGAGGCTCTGGATGTTGCCCTCGACGACCTTGGACTGAGCCTGAAGGTTGTCGCGCACCTGCTCGGCATACGTATCGGCTGCAGAGCGGGTGTTCTTGTCGTACGCATCAGCCGCGGAACGAGTGTTCTTGTCATACTCGGCGGCACGCTGCTGCACTTCCTTCTCGTAGTTGTCAGCGTCATCGTGCTGAGACTTGGAGTAGTTGTCCGCATCCTGACGAGTCTTGACGGAGTATGCGTCGGCCTCAGAACGGGTGTTCTGGGAGTAGGTCTCGGCATCCGCGTGAGTCTGGTCACGGTAAGCGTCGGCCTCGGAGCGGGTACGATCCGAATAGGTGTCGGCGTCGGAACGAGTACGAGTGGAGTAGTCGTCGGCCTCGGAACGGGTACGCTCGGAGTAGTTGTTGGCCTTGGTGACCAGATCGTTGTACTTGTTCTGGCTGGCCTCGGTGATTTCCTTGGCCTTGTTCTTGCCCTTCTCCACGTACTGATCGTGCAGCTGCATAGCCAGGGTCAGCATGGCGGTGGCGCGCTCGGGCTCGGTGCCCGGCATGGAAGCGGCGCCAGCGATCTTCTGCAGAGAACCGGTCTCGGTGCTCGGCTCAACCTTGGAAACCTGAGCACGAAGCTGGTTTTCACGCTGCTTGGCTTCTTCGAGCTGACGGGACAGCTCAGCGATCTGAGCGGACTGCTGCTGAGCGGCGGAACCCTGCTGCTGAGCGGCGGCGAGCTGACGGGACAGCTCCTCATTGGCCGCGCGGAACTGATCACGTTCCTGCTGAATGGCGGCGATCTGCTGACCGACAGCCTCCTGGTCACCGGAGGCCTGAGCAGCCTGAGCGGTGAGCTGATCGATTTGAGCGTTCAGCTGATCGACCTGACCCTTGAGCTGCTCATTCTGGGAGGACAGCGCGCGGTTGGATTCCTCGGCTTCGCTGAGCTTGGCAGAGACAAGCTGTGCTGCCTGATCATTGCCAGCCTGAGCGGCCTGCTGGGCCCGAGCCACAGCGTTCTTCAAACCAGCATTCTCCGACTCGAGTTGCTGCACCTGACCGGTAAGATCGGAGATCTTCGCATTAAGGTTGGTCACGTCAGGACCCAGAGACTGGGTGGCCTGACCGCCGGCTACCGCCTGACGTCCAAGAGCCTCGACGGTTTCCGTGACCTGATCAAGGAAGTCATCGACCTCGTCGACATCATAACCTTCCTTGAATCGAACAGTCTGGAAGGTATGCTCCCTAATATCCTTCGGCGTCAACAGAGCCATAAATCTTGCACCTCGCTTTGGGGCATCGCCCGCACTTACGTTGGTCTCAAGTCAGAATGCTATCACGACCCCATCGTTTCAGAACATTCGACGTGGGTTTTTATGCCAGATATATGCCTCCGGCGGGTCAAAAACGGCCTCAGAACACTATCAGAACAACACTTTCCAGTACCACCAGCGCAAAATACAGCACAATGAAGCTGACATCAAGATAAATCGAACCGAGCGGCAATGGGCGAATATAGCGACGTAGCCAGCGCAGAGGGGGTTCGGTAATGGAATACACAATATTGATCAGCTGGGCCACCACACCACGTGGATACCAGTTTCGTGCGAGAACGGAGACCCAGTCCAGAATCATGCGCACGAACAGAACCGTGATATACGCGTTGATGAGCCATGCAAGAATGCGGCCGATCAAAGAGAACACTAAGGAAAGCATGCTGACAGACTAACAACCGCGCATGAAAAGTTTGCTCGGAGCACAATAAGAATCGGCCGACTCCTTGCTGGGAGTCGGCCGAATACCGATATAACGTCGAATGCGAAAACTACTGAACCGGTCAGTCAGCGAACAAATCGTGTGCCGAGGCTGGTTTTGTCGGCTCTTCGACCTTGATGTTCACCTGCGCCGGGCTCAACAGGAACACGCGCGGAGTGACACGCTCGAGGGAACCACGCACGCCGAACACCACGCCGGCGGAGAAGTCCACGATGCGATATGCCACGGCTTCGGCCACACCGGTGAGATTCAGTACGACCGGAACACCGTCACGCAATGCGCGGCCGACCAGTTGAGCATCCTCATATGACTTCGGATGGATGGTGGTGATTCTGTTCACACGGCCACCGGGGAACGGCTTGGTAGTCGACGAAGCGGCCGGGGGCGGATCCGACTT
>OGQK01001262.1_pt1 | contig 13607 bp, 15 predicted proteins | sample 1553221 | NCBI WGS metagenome assembly OGQK01 (sample SAMEA2579996, study PRJEB22360) | human gut metagenome | biome: human gut; feature: human-associated habitat; material: faeces | place: Denmark | collected 2008/2010 | reverse complement strand
AAGCCGTTCTGCTGGCTACCGGGCACAGCGCTCGGGACGTGTACCGCATGATGCTCGTGGAGGGGCTGGCCCTGGAACAGAAGCCCTTTGCCGTGGGGGTGCGCATTGAACATCCCCAGTCATTCGTGGATGCGCGCCAGTACCATCTGCGCCCGGGCCGGAAACGCCCGGAACAGCTTCCGGCGGCGCGCTATTCCGTGACGGCCACCATCCGGGACCGCGGCGTCCACTCCTTCTGCATGTGCCCCGGCGGCTTTATCGTACCCGCCGCCACGGAAAATGACGAGGTGGTGGTCAACGGCATGTCCCTGGCACGGCGGGATTCCCCGTTTGCCAACGCCGGTTTTGTGGTCAGCGTGCATCCGGAGGATACGGAAAACTTCCGCAGGGAGCACGGCGTGCTGGCGGGCGTGGCGTACCAGAAAGCGCTGGAGACGGCTTCCAGCCGCGCCGGCGGAGGCATGCAGAAAGCCCCTGCCCAGAAAGTGCAGGACTTCCTGAACGGGCGCGTTTCCTCCTCCCTGCTTCCCACCAGCTACCATCCCGGCATTACATCCCACCCCCTGCATGAGCTGCTTCCGGGGGAAATCGTCTGGCGCATGCGGGAGGGGCTGCGGCAGTTTGACCACAAATGGCGCGGTTTTGCCGGTGCCTCCGCCCAGCTCATTGGCTGTGAGACGCGCACCAGTTCCCCCGTGCGCATTCCACGGACCCCCGCCACGCTGGAGCATCCCGGGCTGGAAGGCCTGTATCCCTGCGGGGAAGGGGCCGGGTATGCCGGCGGCATTGTTTCCGCCGCGCTGGATGGCCGCCGCTGTGCGGAGGCCATGGCGCAGCAGATTCCTCGCTGATGCCTCCAGCCGTCCGGAGCGCCGCGGGCCTCTGCGGCGCGCCATGAAGTTTTTCAGACTTCGCCGGGCAAGCTCGGATTCCCGTTTTTGTCCTTGCAAGGATTCCTTCCGTTCCGGAGGCAGTTGAGGCATGGAGGCCGGAAGTCTGCGGACCGGATGAACGGAATTGCCGGAACTCGCATTTGTGGTATGGTGCCTTCATGAGAAATCTGGCCCGTTTTCCGCTCTTGTTATGTTTGTGGGGCATGGCGTGCGCCCAGGATGTTGCCCCTCCCGCCGTGCCGGACTTGAAGGAGGGCACGGAGGAAGGAAGATTGCAGGAGAAAAACCGTGAGAATATCCGGAGCTTTCTTGCCCAGATATGTCTTGCCCGGAACTTGCCGTCCCCTGAATTGGTCATTAGGGGAGGCAAGGGGCTGGTTACGGAGTTTTACCAGATAATGCTGGAGGAATTTCCTGAAAAAGCCCTGAAGCGCTGCCCTACGGATTTCCAGGAAGTGATCGCTTTAAAAAAGAGGGAAATCCAGGCATACCTTGACGGGATTAAAACGGACATTGTCTGGCCCTATGCGGAAGATGAGGAAATTTCCTCCCTGCTGTTCAGGTATGGCTTGAAGGGAGAGGAAATTCTGATTTCAAAATGGATGGCGGCGGTGCTGAACTTCGGGGATGAGGATACGCCCGCATTCAAAGCCGCGCGGATGCGTGAGCTGAAAGAGGAGATAGAGGCGGGGAAAATCAAGGTTCCCAGGGATTTTGACGGTATTGAGGAAGAAATATAGGGAGACGGATGGGGCGGAAGAACCGCAGGGCGCCGGACGGAGGGAATCAGGGGCAGAGGCATGGAAAGAAAATCCCTTCTTCCTGCGGCTTTCATTCCGGAAAGTGGAGGTTTTAAGACATTCCCGGTGAAAGCGTCCCGGAAAAGTAAAATAGTGAAGGAACAAGGGATTACCGCAGATTTCGAACGATCGGGAAGCCCTGCTGTCCAAAAATGAACATGAAAATGCCCCTGAACATTTTATTGCTGTGCCCCGTGCTGTTCGCGCTGTCCGGTGCTGCCCAGGATGTCGGGGCGCCCGGAATGCCGAATGTGGATTTGGAAACGCCTTCCGGGCAGAAGCTGGCGGCGGAGAAGGCGGCCATCCGCAAATTCTTCGTGCTGCTTTATTTGGCCGTCCTCCTGCCGGTCGTGGAAAACCAGGGCGACGTATTCAAGGAAAAGGACCTTTACCCCCTGATACTGGCGGCTTTTCCCGAACAGGAATTGAAGGAATGCCCGCAAAAGCTCCAAAAGCTGATGACTGCCAGAATTCAGGCTTTGAAAGAGGCGGCGGACGGAAAAAAGGAATTGCAGGCCGAACCGTTTAATCCGGAAGACCCGGAGGTGCTGGCTTTTCTGGCGGAATACGGCATGGAGGACTTGTGCCGCCAGGCCTTGAACTGGATGGAGCGGGAAGTCAACGCCCGCGGCAACATGGACCAGGATGCGTTTGTCCAAGCGTTCAAGCAATTTCGCGATCATGTCCGTTCAGGGCGCCTCGTCATGCCGGAGACGGTGGAAGAGTGAGTCCGGATGCAGGCGGGCCTATTTCGTTATGACGTTTTTTGGGAAGAAAGGACAATCCGTTGTGGCGAATGGCCGCCATTCATGGTGTCCGGCATATTGACGGCGGCAGAGCGGGAATAAGTAATTCCCCGGCACTCTTTATGAATTGGGAAAAGAAATGTCCCTGGTCTGCACTGCAGGAAAAGCGGAGGATAGAAAGCCGGGAAAATGCGTGGTGGAATAGCGGAAAACTTATTGCCTGCGAATAGTCCTGTGGCCATGTTGTGGACATGGCCGGCGTAAGTCGTTTTTGTTGATCGGTTTATTGTTATGCGGGGCATCCCCTCTTTTCTCCCGTGCGCAGGATATCGCGTCTCCGGGCATGCCTGCGGCGGACCTTGACGCTTTTGAAAAGAAAGCGGAGCTGGAAAAAGCTTCGAAGGCGATCTTCAAGTATCTTCTTTTGGATGCTGCATGCAATCAGATTGCGGTGAGGGAATTGAAGGAGCGAGAGCCGGCGCCCGGAGAGGAAATGATAGAGAGGCGCGTTTTGGAATTGATGCCGCAGGAGTGTCTGGGCGAATGTCTCGCAGAGTTTAGCCGTTTCATGAACCTGTACAGGTTTCGGCTGCGGCACGGGGCGGCATGGGAACAAAAGCCGGAGGGAAAGGAAATGATGGAAAAATTTGACGAACTGAATGATTTTCTGGACCATAAATATGGGCTGTCCCGTTTTTCAGTGGGAAGCCTTCTCTGGGTAACAAAGCAGTTGGAGAAAAAAGAAAGGGAGATGCCGGAAAAGTTAGTCAAGTGGCTTTACAGGGTAAGGGATGCTCTCAACTCTGGAAAATTGAAGCTGGACAGGCATTTTTTAGAGAACGGAATTAAGTAGGGGAAGGAGTATCGGTTTTTGATGGAAATGGCGCAATAGTTAAAGATGGATTGCTCATTCGGAAATGTTAGAATAGGAAAGGGAAATGAAGACGTTAAGAAGGATTTTTATGACGGTTCTGGTCTGGATGTGTCATGCCGGAGCGGCATGGTGCCAGGATATAGCCGTGCCATCCCTGCCGAACGTGGATCTAGAGACGGAGGAGGGAAAGAAAATGGAGGCGTATCAGAAGGCTGTGGACAGGCATCTGTGGCTGGGAATCGTCTGTTCCTGTATCACGGAGGAGGAAATGAAGGAAAAGGGGAAGCGTGCGATGCTGATGGCGATGCTCAAGTATGTTCAGTCTCCCGAATGGCTGAAAAGCTTGGACGCATGCCCTTCCGATTTCCGGGAGATGCATTTGAAAATCATTAAAGGATCAAAGGAATTGCTGGAACGGGTGGAAAAAGAGAAGATGGATGATGACCGATTTATGGAAGCCTACGAGAAACATGGAACCGAATGCATGGAAATGGGAGCCGCGGTCATGAAGAAATACCAGTCGGAAAAATTCTCCCTGCAGTTTTTCACGTATTTTATGAAGGAAACGGAAGGGCTGGACAAGGCAGAAAGATTGAAGGTTCTTTACCGAATGAAGGACGGTCTCCTTTCCGGAAAACTGAAACTCCCTGTGAGGAACGACGGAGTGGAGGATGATGAACCGCAGGAAATAATTCTGAGGGGCGGATGATGAACTCTGGACCCTGCTGAATGCAAGGCTTGTGAAATGATGGTGAACTTCCCCTACCTGGTATGCAGAAATTGGCTCAGCATGGCGGTGAATCTCCTGTTTTCGTTACATCTTCAACCCCGGCAGGAAAAGAAGAAAGGAGCTTCTTTCTCCTCTTTCCCCATCTCCGGGCTATCCGTCCGCCGGGGCAAATTCCCGGGTGGACTGCCGTTTTTTCACGTTAAGTCTTGCCAGGGCAGGGGGCTTGGGGCCATAATCTGCAAGTTTCACAACCGCACACACAGCCATGAAAGTCATCGTCATCTACGGCAGCCCGAATGATAAGCCCTTTATGGAACCGGCCCGCGAGTATTTTGCGCAGGAAAACGTTCCGTATGAAGAAACCGTCCTGTCCGCCCACCGCGACCTCCCGGAGCTGGTCAAGTTCCTGGGTGAGCTGGAAGCCAGCGGGGAAAAGGCCGTCATTCTGGCCGTGGCCGGGCTGTCTGCGGCCCTTCCCGGCGTGGTGGTCATGAGCTGCTCCCTTCCGGTCATCGGCGTGCCCGTTCCCGGCGGCCCCCTGAACGGCATTGACGCCCTGCTGGCCATCGCCCAGTGTCCGGGCGGCGTGCCCTGCACCACGGTGGGCCTGCACAAGAAGACCCCCGTCAACGCCGCCATGGCCGCCCACCGCATCCTGAAGCTGGCCGGCCTGTAACATTCACTCCTTTCCCATCCGGCAGATGACTCCTCCTCCGTCACAGGAAATCGTGTTGGACGGCCCGGGGATTTCCCGTGCGCTGGAGCGCATGGCCCACGGCATCGTGGCCCGCTTCCCCGGGGAACCGCTCGCCATCGTCGGCCTGCTCAGCCAGGGGGACGTCATCGCGCGGCGGCTGGTGGACAAGGTGAAGGAGCTGGGCGTGGAAGCCCAGTACGGCGCCATTGACATTTCCCTGTACCGGGATGACATTTTCAAGCTGGAGGCCCGCCCCTCCCTCCGTTCCTCCAACCTTCCCTTTTCCACGGATGACATGAGGGTGGTGCTGGTGGATGACGTTCTTTACACGGGCCGCACCGTGCGCGCGGCCCTGAACGCCCTCTTTGACTACGGTCGCCCGGCCCGCATTGAACTGGCGTGCCTGATTGACCGCGGAGGGCGGGAAGTGCCCATCCAGCCGGATTACACGGGCCACGTGCTGGACCACGCCGGAGCCAAGGTCATCGTAAGCATGAAGGAGGCCGACGGCGAGGACCGCGTAGTCATCTCCTCCCACTAGACACTTTTAATCCATTACCCGTTTTCCATGAATCCCCGCAAGGACCTTCTCAACATCTCCTCGTTGACCGACGAGGAAATTCATACGCTGCTGGATTCGGCCGGTCCGATGAAGGAGCTCTTCACCAAAAGCGTCAAAAAGGTGCCTGCCCTGAAAGGGAAGTCCGTTTTGACGCTTTTTTATGAGCCCAGCACCCGCACCCGCTCCTCCTTTGAGGTGGCGGCGGAACGCCTGTCCGCGGACGTGACCAACTTTACAGTCTCCACCTCTTCCGTGGTGAAGGGGGAATCCGTGCAGGACACGATCGCCACGCTCCAGGCCATGAAGGTGGATTACGTGATCGTGCGCCACTACAACAGCGGCCTGCCGAACGTAATCGCGCGCCATACCTGCGCCAGCGTGATCAACGCGGGGGACGGAGCCCATGCCCATCCTTCCCAGGCCCTGCTGGACTCCTTCACCATCCGTGAGGTGTTTCCGGACGTGAGGGGAAAGCGCGTGCTCATCGTGGGGGACATCCTGCATTCCCGCGTGGCCCGCTCCACCTCCCTGCTGATGAAGAGGCTGGGGATGGAGGTGGCCTACCTGGGGCCGGGCTCCCTGGTGCCGCGCACGGAGCATTCCGGCATCCCGCGCTTCTCCGATTTCAACGAGGCCTTCGCTTGGAAGCCGGACGTGATTTACCTGCTGCGCGTGCAGAAGGAGCGGCAGGACGCCCCCTTCTTCCCCAGCGCCCGGGAATACAACAAGATTTACGGCGTCACGGAAGAACGCCTGAAGCGCATCTCCGATGAAGGCCTGTATATCATGCACCCCGGCCCGGTCAACCGCGGCGTGGAAATCTGCGACCTGGCGATGGACTACGAGCGCTGCCTGATCAACCGCCAGGTGGAAAACGGCATCGCCTGCCGCATGTCCATCCTTTACCATCTTACCCCGCAAACCCAGCACTGATTGCTCATGAAAACTTCCGTACTTATTCGCAATGCCCGGCTGGCGGACGGTTCCGCTCCGGCGGATCTTCTGGTTTCCGGAGGGTTGATCGCCGCAAAGGCTCCCGCCGGGACGCTCCCGGCGGATTCCGCAGAGAAGGTGCTGGACGCCTCCGGAAAGCTGGTTCTGCCCGGCCTGTTTGACCTTCACGCCCACCTGTGCCAGCCCGGCCGTGAGGACAAGGAACGCGTGGCCACGGCTACGGCCGCCGCCCTGCATGGCGGCGTGACCGGCCTGATGGCCATGCCGGATACCGATCCCGTGATGGACAACGCCGCCCAGATCACCACGTTCATGGAAATCTGCTGCACGGACGCGCTGGTGGAGGTCATCCCCTCCGGCTGCCTGACCAAGGGGGACGGCGGGGAAGAGCAGGCCTCCTATGACTCCCTGCGCGCCAAGGGCGTGCGCTTCATCACGGACGGGGACCGCGCGCCGGACAACATGCTGCTGCTGTACCGCGCCATGCAGTACGCCAGCAACCTGAACCTCACCTTCGCCCTGCGCGGGGACGTGCCGTCCCTGACGGCCAAGGCCGCCATGCACCCGGGCACCACCTCCTACCGCCTGGGATTGACGGGCTCTCCCTCCTGCGCGGAGGAAATAGGAATGGAAACCATCATCCGCCTTTCCGTGGATACGGGCAACTCCCTGCATGTGCAGACCGTTTCCACCGCCGGCAGCGTGGACATCCTGCGCCGCTGCAAGCCGGTGACGGCCGGGCTGAGCGCGGAAGCCGCTCTCCACCACCTCCTCTTCACGCATGAAGACGTGGGCCGCTACGATACCAATTACAAGACGTTGCCGCCCCTGCGAGGGCAGTCGGACGTGGACGCCCTGATCGCCGCGGTGAATGACGGCACCATTGACTGCATCGTCTCCGACCACACGCCCTGCACGCCGTTCTCCAAGCTTCAGGACTTCGTCGTCGCGCCGCAGGGCATGATTGCGCTGGATACGTTCCTGCCCGCCATTTACCAGTATCTGGTGGAACCCGGAAAAATGTCCTGGCGAACGGTGGTGCGCGCCTGCTGCGACGCTCCCCGCAGGCTCATGGGGCTGGCCCCCGTTTCTTTGGAGGAAGGCGCTCCGGCCAATCTGGTGGTGTTTGATCCGGAGGGTGAAACGCCCGTCACGGATGAAACCCTCCGCAGCCGCGCCCGCAACACTCCCTTCCTGGGCAAGACCCTGAAGGGGAAGGTGGAAGCCGTAGTGCTCGGTGAAGAACTTCACAGTTTTTAACGTTCACTGTTAACTATTAATTATTAACTGTTCATTTGCTTGCACCCTGTCGCCCGCGTCAGCACGTGTTATCCGGACAAGTTCGGCGTACCGCGCCAGAGCGGGCTGGTTCCGGGCGCACGTGCGCGGCTGGTATTTGAGCCGCCGTTCCGCCATCCGGATGCCGTCCGCGGCCTGGAAGGATTCTCCCACCTGTGGCTGATCTGGGTATTCAGTGAAAACGTAAACGAGGGATGGAGCCCCACGGTCCGGCCACCGCGGCTGGGGGGCAACGTGCGCATGGGCGTCTTCGCTACGCGCGCGCCGTTCCGGCCCAACCCCATCGGCCTGTCCGCCGTCAGGCTGGAAAAGGTGGAACTGCATCCCCAGGACGGTCCGGTATTGCATCTTTCCGGCGTGGATATGGTGGATGGAACGCCCATTCTGGACATCAAGCCCTATGTTCCTCTGGCGGACTGCATCCCGGAGGCCTCGGAAGGGTTCACGGCTGTTCCCTATGAACGGCTGGACGTGGAAACCCCCGCCGCTCTTGGCGGCTCCATGACCCCGGAGGAACGGAAAGCGCTGGCGGACACGCTGGCCCTGGACCCGCGCCCGCAGTACCAGGACGATCCGGAACGGGTTTACGGCCTCCTGTTCTCCGGCTGGGAGGTAAAATTCAGGGTGGCGGAAGGGCGGCTGCATGTGCTGTCCATGGAAAAAACGTAAAGCGGTTCCGGCCCCTTTCCTGCTGCCGGAGGGGCATCATGGATACGCTGTTCAAGCAGTTCGCCGGTTCCCATACTCATCTCCGACTTCAACGCGCTGACGCCCTCCCTGGCGCTGTGCGCCCTGCTGAAGCCCAAGAGTGCGGAACGGAAGAGCATCTTCTCCCCGTTCCACTGCCTGTTCAACCGGTGCTGCGGGCGTGCCGCCAGCGGCTACACCCGCGTGTGCGGAAGCCTGGCGCGCAAGCTGGTGATCTCCATCCCACTCCTGTTTTTCTTCTGAGGGGCTGCGGTCTCCGTGGCGGAGCGCGTGCCCGGCGGATTTCTTCCGGACGGGGACCAGGGCTTCCTGCTGGCTTTCATCCTGGAGATGGTCACACTGGTGCGCGTCTTCCTGATTCCGTGCTCATATGTATTCATCATGAAACTGTTCCGCATCAAATTCTCCCTGAATGAACTGAAGGAGGATCCGGATGAAGGGAGGCCAGGGAATACCTGGCCGCCCATACGAAAGGCTAGCGTCCTGCGGGCGCCCCCTGCTCCGGAGCTTCCCGTCAGGGCAGTGCCGGAGCTTGCTTTCCGGGGCGGAGGGGAGTATCCTTCCGCCCGGACTCCGGAGATAATGCCGGGCCGTTTAAGGGAATGGACAGTGACCGCCAGATAGCTGAAGCTTTTGAAAAGAACTTCCGTGACTACGGGGAACTGGGCGCCTCCGTTTCCGTCTGGAAGGAAGGGCGGGAAATTGTTTCCCTGCATTCCGGATTTGCCGTGGCGGATGAAACGCGCCCGTGGACGGAACGTTCCCTGGTGCCCGTTTATTCCGCTACCAAGGGCCCCGCTTCCGCTGCCCTGCTGCTGGCCCTGCACCGGCAGGGAGCCTCACCGCAGATGAGCATGGGGGAACTCTGGCCGGAATTTCCTTTGCCCTACGCTTCCATCGCCCAGATGATGTCCCACCAGTGCGGCCTGGCGGCCTTTTCCCGGACGGCCAGCGTGTTTGACCATGAGGACTGCGTGCGCGCCCTGGAGGAAACCGTACCGGCGTGGCAGCCGCCGGAACACGGCTACCATCCGCATACCTACGGCGTGATGCTGGACGAGCTCATGCTCCGCCTGACCGGGGAACGCCTGTGGCGTTACTGGGAGGAATACATCCGCAAGCCGCTGAATCTGGACTTTTACATCAGGCTGCCGGAATCCGAATTCGGACGGGTGGCGACCCTGTACCCCGGCAAGATGGACATGTCCAACATGGGCACGCCGTTTTATCTGGAATACATGAAAAAAGGCACTCCCGTGAACTGTGCGTTCAACACCCTGACAGGGCTGAACAGCGTGCGGCAGATGAACACGCAGGAAGCGTGGACGTCCGGTGCTCCGGCATTCGGCGGCGTGGCCTCCGCCCGCGGCATGGCGCAATTCTACCAGGCCTGCCTGGGGCTGGATGAACTCCGGGTATTCCCTTCCGCCGTGCGCGGCTGGATGCGGGACGTCGTCATTGACGGGCCGGACCTGACCCTGAAAACACCCACCGCCTTTTCCTGCGGCTTCATGCATGACCCCGCGGACCCGGCCACGGACCGCAAGCTGCGCCATCTGTTCGGCTCCGGCGGCTTCGGGCACGCCGGGGCGGGCGGCTCCCACGCCTTTGCGGACCCGGCCCGCGGCCTCTCCTTCGGCTACGCGATGAACCGCATGGACCTGAACGTGCTGCCCGGCGTGAAGACCCGGAACCTTATCAGCGCAGTGATGAAAGAAATGTAGGAGAGGCCGGAGGCCTGACCTTCCTCCCCGAAAGAACGCGAGGGCACGGAGAGAAAAACCGTTCTTCCTGAATAAAGGGGAGATTTCCAGGATGCGCCGCCTCTTTCAGGGGCAGCTGTTTTCAGGGGCTTGCGCCGCTCCATCTCCAATGGCCTCATCGGGTATCCAGCCTTCCTCTCCGTCGCTTGTTCTCCTGACCCATGTCCATCCGTTCAGCGTCTTGATTTTGACGATATCTTCCCCCGGGTCTGCGTCCAGTTCCCTGGCGCTGTAATCTTCCAGTACAATTCCCCGCGTTTCGTCTCCCGGACAGTCAATCAGTTGAACGGGAACCCAGCCTCCATGGCCATGCTTGTTTTCCGCCCAAATCCAGTCCTTCCAGTTTTCCTCCGGCGCTCTTTCCCCCAGTGTAACGCTTTCCCCATTTTCCAGTTTGATGGGATGTTCATATTCCGTCCTGTGTGAAGCTATCGTTTTAAAGGTTTTCATTCCTATATGTGTGTGATGATCTTATTCCGTATGGTAATAGTATCCTGTCCGTGCCTCAACTGGTTGTGGCATGATTTGGCGGAGGCTTGTGTTCGTGATGCGGCGAAATATCTTGTTAATCCTCATTTGCTCTCACCCATGCCAGTTTCCATTCCCGGCCCATTCCATCTTTGGCCCTTAGGGTGAGAGTTAGTTTCAAAGGGGATAATGATTTTTTGCCGATTTCCATGGAAAGAGAATTCTCTTCCGTTTTAGTGGTGACGGAGTCGGATGTCCAGAGAATGGATAAGACAGACGTATTTTTTATTTCCGGAGGAAGATGAGCGGTTTCATTGGGATTGATAAAATGTGTCTCCGTCTCGGCATATTCCCTATTTTCAGCGGATTGCCTGGATTGGGTTCTTTCAATAATAAGAGTTCCTACTTCAGCAGATAGAGAATCCTGCGTTTCCTGGTTTTTGAAATAGAGATGGGGAAACTGGGAAGAAATATCCGGAACGAAATCGTCATCTCTATGGTCGGCACGCTCGCTTTTTTCTTCCGCTCCAGCCTTTTGAGAATCGCGGCGGATGCTCTTTTCATGCCAGATAATGCTCCCCTCAACGAGTGAGACGGCAGCGAGGAGAACAATAGTGATATTTGTAAGACGGTTATTCATGCTTCTTTCAAACAGGGGTGGGATGATGAAAATTCCAATGCTGGTCATTGTTTTCCGGCAACATGTCTTGATGCATTCCGGTATGTAAAAGCGCATCTCGCTGCCCATCCGCAAGGGATAGCGCAGTGAGATGCGGTGATGACGTTCAGGAAGTCCATCTGGCCGTTGATGCACAGGGTGCGGGAGAGAAGGAAAGCCTCTCTGTTGGCGTTGTTTTCCTTGTGCAGGTATTGCATCTGGGAGGTGTAGTTGCCGTAGGCAATCAGAGCGTCTTCCACCTTCTCCATTAAGGTGAGGAAGTATTTTGGTGAGTCCCTTTTGCTGTCCAGTAGAACGTTTTTATTGTAATTCTTGTCAATGCCGCTTCCTTTTCCATAGCAGCTAGATAGAAAACATTAAGCGGATGAAGTCCCTTGATTTGCTTTTAGTTCCCAGATTCGCTCCAAGGGAATAAACAAGATTTTTCGATTGAACAATTTTAAGCTGGATTTTTCTTTCCGCAGTAGAAAATAACCTATTTTTATCTCTTGAAGAAGCCCGTTTCCAATTTCATTCTTTGACTTCCGCTTTTACCAGCTTTCCCTGTTTATTGATAGAAAATTCCTGAGAACTCCATTTTATGGATGTAACTTTCAATCTTTTACCAATCAAATCCTTCCAATTTAGAGGATTGAAGAATTTTCGATCGTGCGCGTCGGCCGTATACTTCTGAAATCCGTCACTTCGAATGTACAAACGTTCTCCCGGCAACAGAATTTTCCTGTCTTCTTTTTTTGTTTCCCTGCCAGCTTCCCCGATGATTTTTTCATGATTCTCCATTACTTCCACCAACCGAAAATTCATGTCAACGTTCAAAGGTCCCGTATACCCGGTTAAAGGAACCTGTAAGGGGTGATCCGTCTCATTCTTTAAAACGACTGACAAATAAAATTGAGGGGTCCGCGACGATTCATCAGCTACGATGCCGGTACATTCCAAGATTCCCTCATGGCCGGTTGTATCCCCATAACTTTTTATTTCCAAAATTTTGGGGATTACAAATATTCCCGTCAGCCATGATATGGTGCCCAGCATGTTGTCGTCATGTTCAACGTTGCAATAGCTTTTGATCATGTACGAACCACCTGCAAGAAGTGAAGAAGGTACGGCAAAGAAGATCATCATTTTTGTCTTAGGAGCAATTTCTTCACGCAAACTTATTCCGCAACGCCCTAATTTTTGCTCTGGATAGACTCTTACCCACTGTTTTCCTTCTTTCCGAAAAAGTTCGAACGTCTCAAAAGATACATCGGAAATGGCAATATTTGATGAAGACACGTTCTCCAGAAAAAAACCGAGGTACACTTCCCCTTCAACCTTCCTTGGAATCAAGCGTTCACTCCATACAGAAGAGGGCAAACTCTCAAAACAACCAGCAAATGACGTTTGTACCCATTGTAGACTTATTGATGTTCGGTCATTTCTTATTTCATTCTGAACTGTCCATGCCCCGGCATGAATAGGAAAAAAGAGCATTAAACAGATGATTTCCAGTATGAATTTATTTTTCATCATTTTTCTTATCTTGGTAAAAGAGCACCCTCAACTTGATCCTTCACTATATTTGCAATCTCATCAGAAATTTCTGGATAATTCACTTGTTTCCAAGTATGAGGAGCATTTGGACCATTGTCATAAGTTTCTTTTGTGTTTGCTATTGCCGTATTGTACTGCTTATCCAGAACAGAAATAGTACGCTTAGTTGCATTCTCTTTGCAACTTCCATAGGTAAAAAAGTAAATAATGCCATTACTCAATTCTTCAACAATTGCAGTTTTCAATTCATCCCCGGCTAACCAAGCTTTAAAATCTTTCACATGATCCATCTCCTTACTGTAAACCCAGTCATATGGAGCATAAACACTGGAATTCGTAGCGCCAACAGATTTATAAACATAGTCACTTGAAATTTTAAAAACCATGCCATTCTCCGCAACAATATTATAATACGTCAAATCTTCCGGCTGATTAATCACAATAATCACACTGGCTTGGAGAGAAACACTTTTTACTTCACACGGGCTTGCTTTGGCAGCTTTTGCCTTACCACATATAACAGAGATTGATGCCCGGTTTATTTTTACTTGAGTATTTGCAAAAACGTTGGGATCAGTAGCTTGAATTTTAAATATGGAATCTTCTCCCACTCCTTCTGGAATGAATCCAGCAGGCGTTTCTATAACATTTACTTCATCTGTTCCAGTGACATTAATATCATCCTTTGTTAGAAGAAGTCCCAGGAAATCCCATTCCCAATGATTACTGACAAATCCATAAAGATTATGTCCTGCCTGTTCCTGAATGGGGTCCCTGTTGATCCACCTGCCGTCTGCGGGATTGAGATGGCGGTAATTGTAATACACAAGCCCCAGTTCGTCGTCCGAGAACTCGCAGGAAAACCTGAACTTGTTTTCCCGGGCCATGTCCCCTTCGG
>OGQK01001260.1_pt1 | contig 13608 bp, 9 predicted proteins | sample 1553221 | NCBI WGS metagenome assembly OGQK01 (sample SAMEA2579996, study PRJEB22360) | human gut metagenome | biome: human gut; feature: human-associated habitat; material: faeces | place: Denmark | collected 2008/2010 | reverse complement strand
GAAAACCACGTTCCCCCGCGGGTCTCCGCGCCAAGCTGCCGCAGCGTCTGCATGGCGTAAAACGCGCCGCGTTCGTCATGGGCGCCTATGGCCACTTTTCCCTGCGGGGAGATGACCAGCTTGTAGGCCCCTGATTTTTCCGGAACGCCGTTCAACAGCTTGCTGGCCGCCGTCCTGGCGGAGCGGATCACTACGGAAGGCTTTCCGGAGAAAGCAACCGTCCGGGAGGTGAGCTTGGACTGCTGGGGAGCCGGGTACACGGCGGGCGCCGCCGCAAGGGCGGAGCCGCCCAGCAGGGCCGCCACGCTCAAACCACATTGAAGAAGTTGGAAACCATTCATGATGATGCGCGATAATGGAATCAAAAAACACTTTCCACCTCAAGAAAAAACCGTCCACTCCCATTCTTCAATACGTCACCCGGGAAAGGAGCGGAAGAAGGCTTCAAGGCGGCGCGCCTTCCCCGAGAACGCTTCCTGTGCCGCCTTGGCCTATTCCGTCCCCCCGCATGAAATCCACCGCCGGGACGACTTTCAGCCGGCGGTTCCATGCTGCTCTTTCAGGACAGGCGGCCATGTACCTTTTTGCGTCTTGCAGTCCCATGCTTCCGGTGTAGAATATATTTCCCCTACCCCCCTTTCCTCCCCATGGAATTTTTCATTCTTCTGCTGGTCCTCGGCCTGCTTTCCGGAATGGTCTTCACCTTTGTGAAGGCCTGCCAGGTCGTTTCTCTGGAACAAAAAGTTCGCACCCTGGAAACGGAAGTTGCCGGATTGAAGGAACGGCTGAATTCCCGTTCCTCCCCGCAGAGGCCCCCAGCTGAAACCAGAAAGAGCCTTCCGCCCCCCGCGGAAAGTCCGGTGCAGCCCATCCGTACGCTTCCCTCCGCCCCGGTACGGGAACCCGCCCACGCCCTTCCCTCCCGGCACAGCCTGCAGCCGGTCCGGAACCCCAGGCCCGCGCCGTCGCGCCCCGCGGCCTTTTCCTGGGAATATTTCATCGGCGCCAAGCTGCTCTCCTGGATAGGAGGGTTTGTGCTGTTCCTGGGAACCGGTTTTTTCGTCAAGTACAGCATTGACAATGATCTGATCTCTCCGGAATGGAGAGTGGGCCTCACTTATCTGGCTGCCGCTGTCCTTCTGGGCGCCGGCCTGTCGCGGCTGAGGAAGAAGTACCCCATCCTTTCCGGCACGCTGACTTCCACGGGCATCCTGGTCCTGTACCTGGCTACCTGCGCCGGACGCATGTTTTACGAGCTTCCCTTTTTCACGACGGCCATCGCAACCATTCTGCTGGCGGCCACCACGGCGGCGGCCTTCATCCTGGCGGTGCGCCTGCGGTTCCGCGTGATCGCCTTCCTGGGCATCATCGGCGGTTTTCTGACCCCGGTCATCCTGTCCACCGGCCAGGACCATACGGCCTCCCTGTTCCTGTACATGACCATCCTGAACGCCGGGCTGCTCGCCGTCGTGGCCGCTACCAGATGGACGGGAGCCGGAGGAGCCGGACTGGCGGCCTATACCGTCCTGCTGATGGGCTGGTTTGACGAATACGGCGGCCCCTCCCATATTCCCGCCGTCGTCATCCTGTCCCTCTGCACCCTGCTGCTGTACGGGGGTTACGGCCTGTATGCCGGCACACGGCAGGCTGAACCGGACCGGAAGGGAGGCCCCTTCCTGCTGGCCTTCTGCGCCATTGCGGTCACCTGCCTGACGGCATTCCGCCTTCAGGCGGAGTGCAGCTTCCGGTTCCTTTCCCCTTCCTCCCACCTGCTTCTCCTGCTGGGATGCTTCCCATGATCGCCCTGCTCCCGCTGGCCCGCGCCAAAAGCACGTACTGGTCCTGCTTTCTTCCCATGGGGCTTTTCACCGTTTTCTATTTTTACCAGTCTTCCGCGGAAGAAGCCTCGCAATCTGCCCTCTGGATATCCTCCCAGCTCCAGGGCCTTTTCTGCCTGTTCATGATTCCGGCGTCTTATGCGGTGCTGTCCGCACGCACGCCGTCCGGCGGGGCCTATCTGGCGGAGCTTCAGCCAGGCGTCAGAATTTCCTGCTTCGCCACGGCGGCTCTCGCGTGGCTGCTGGTCATGCACCCGCTTTCACCTTACCCCTTTTACGTTTTCCTGACGGCGGCCACGTTCTGCGGAATGGCGGCATGGCACCGGAGAGGGCAGGCCCTGATAACCGCGGCGGCCGGGTACACGATTGCGGCGTCCTGGCAAGACATCCACCCCGCCGGTTCCGCAGTAATTTTCCTGGCGATTTTCCTGCTGCCCCTGCTGCTGGCCCGGCGGTTCCGCAGCGGTTTGCTGGGCTGGAGTGCCTCCGCCCTGGCATTCCCCCTTTTTTACCTTTCCTGGTGGCTCTTCGGGACGGCCCATCATCCGGAGGCTACCCACTTCTGGGATTCCACCGTCGCGCTTGCCTGTGCGGCGCCTCCTCTGCTGGCGGCCCTGGCCCTGAGGCGGCTCCCGGAGGAAACGCTTTTAAAGCGTTCCGCCGTCCTCTGCTTTTATTATGGAGCAGCCATCGGCATGCTGACGCTGGCCATCGGTCTCCAGTGGACGGGCGCCCCCCTGACCGTAGCCTGGTCCCTGGAAGGGCTGGCCCTTCTGCTGCTGTGCGGCAAATTTCCCCTGCCCAGGCTGGCCTGGACGGGATTTTTCCTGCTGGCCTTCCTGTTCGTCCGCAACGGCCTGTCCCAGGCCTTCGTGCAGCTTGACCCTGCCGGAATGCCGGCCTTGCGCACAATGTTCGCCACCATGGTTTTCTGCTGCATGGCCGGAGCCTGGTGGGTCCAGAGGAAAGTGACGCCGCGCCTGCCGCGGGGCCGCAGCTCCGGTCTCCGCGTTCTTGTTGCGGCCCTGAACATTTTCGGGGCCATCCTGCTTTTCATCTGGATGAATACGGAAATATCCTGCGGCTTCGCCGCGCCAGGAGACCATCCGCTGATGATCCAGTTCGGGAGCAGCGTGGCGCAGGACCTCACCATTTCCATCGCCTGGAGCCTCTTTGCCCTGGGCCTGATCGCCACGGGGTTTGACATCAGGTCTTCCAGGGTGCGCATGGCGGGGCTCGCCCTGCTGGGCATCACCCTGTTGAAAGTCGTCTGTTATGACATTTCCAGCCTTGGGCAACTGTACCGCGTGGGAGCCCTGGTGGGGCTGGCCGCCATCGTGTTCATCTCCTCCTTCCTGTACCAGAAGTTCACCATGAAGCTGAGGAACAAAAAGAAGAGCCAGGGAGAGGCCCTGAAAAGTTAGCGTCATCTCACTTTGGAAGACAAATTTGACCATTGCATCACTTGAAGGGCGGTTCATAATGCGGAACATGCTCCGGCGCATCCTGATTCCTTTTCTGTGTCTTCTGGGCCTGTTCTGTACTCTTCAGGCCCAGGACGGCCCCGTCCTGAAAATAGCGGCCCTGCATCCTGTCCTGGGAGACATGGCACGCTCCATCGGCGGCAGCCACGTGCAGGTGGCGGACCTGCTGCGCCCCAACGGCAACCTGCACAGCTTTGAACCCGCTCCGCAGGACATCGCCGCCGCCGGGCAGGCGCGCCTGGTGCTGGCCTCCGGCAAGAATCTGGAGCCGTACCTTCCCAAGTTGAAGGACGCCCTGGGCGGCAGGGCGCAGATTCTGGACCTGGGAGCCTCCATTCCGGACGTTCCCGTGGCGGCGGACACCGCGGACCATGACCACGGGCACGACGGGGACTGCTGCGCCCACGGCCCCAACGATCCCCACTGGTGGCACACCCCGGCCAACATGAAACGCGCCGCCCGCGCCCTGGCCGCCGCGCTCACGCGGATGGACCCGGCCCATGAGCAGGATTACAAGGCCGGACTGGCCCGGTGGAACAGAAAGATGGACCAGCTTTCCTCCTGGGCCAGGAAGGAGCTTGCGGACATTCCGGAAGCGGACCGCATCCTGGTGACGGGGCACGCGGCCATGAACCATTTCTGCAAGGAGTTCGGCTTCCGCAGCATCAGCATCCAGGGGGTGAGCCGTGAAGACGAAGGCAATTCCGCCCAACTGGCCTCCACGCTGAAGAAGCTGCGTGCAGCCGGGGTGAAGGCCCTGTTTCCGGAATACTCCTCCAACCCCAAGAGCCTCACGGAAATCGCCAAATCCCTGAATATCCCCGTTGCGAGACCGATCAATACCGACGGACTGGCTCCGGACGGACATACGTTCGAGCCCATGTTCAAGCAAAACGTCGGCATCATCAAGGAAGCCCTTTCCCCGTCCCCCAGGCCATGACCAGCACTCCCCTGCGCCAGTTTTTCCCCACCCTGGGGGTCGTCCTCCTGCTGGGGTTCTTTCTTTACAGCATGACGGCGGGCACACCCGGAGCGCAGGAAGCGGACCGCCCTGCTCCCGCGGCGCAAGCCGCGGACGTTCCCACGGTCCTCACGGTCAGGTGCGCCCACCGTCCGGAATCCCTTTCCGTATCCTGCGGCGGCCGCATCCTCTGGCAGTCCGGAACGCCCGGCCTGCATGAAGAAGTGGAGTGCGGCCTTCCGCTGGAAGACGGCTCCGTGACGCTCACCGTTTCCGCCCGATGGCCGGAAGGCACGCCGGACACCCCCGTTACGCTGGAACTGGAACCGGAGGGCAGGCCGTCCGCCTCCGCCACCCGCTGGTCCTTCGGCCCTTCCCTGAACGACAGCTACTCCTTCTCATGGAAATGAACAGTCCAGCCCCCCACTGCTCCCAGGACCACATCTGCTGGGGCGCGCATGCCAGCCACCCGGACCGCCACCGGCTGGAAGTGCGGAACCTCAGCGTATATTACGGGAGCCTTCTTGCCCTGAACGGCATCAGCTTTTCCATTACCTGCGGCCATACGCTGGCCCTGATGGGACCCAACGGCGCGGGAAAATCCACGCTGATCAAGGCCCTGGCCGGGCTGCTCCGTCCCGATTCCGGGGAAATCCTGTGGAACGGCAGACCCCTGCACGATACACCGGGCGAAATAGCCTACCTGCCCCAGCGTTCCGACGTGGACTGGTCCTTCCCCATCACCGTCCGCGCGCTGGTGGAAATGGGCCGCTATCCGTCCCTGGGCCTGTGGAAAAAATTCGGGCGGCATGACCGGGACATCGTGGAAAAATCCCTGAACGCGCTGGGCATGGAATCCCTGGCGGACCGCCAGATTTCAGAACTCTCCGGAGGCCAGCAGCAGCGGGCCTTCCTGGCGCGGGCCCTGGCGCAGGAAGCCCACGTCCTGCTGCTGGACGAACCCTTCACTGGGCTGGACGCCCCGGCCTGCCAGTCCCTGGGGCGGCTGCTGGATTCCCTGGCGGCGGAAGGGCGGCTGGTCATCGCCTCCCATCACGATTTGAATACGGCGGCGGACATTTTTGACACCATCCTGCTGATGAACCGCGAGCTGGTCGCCTTCGGCCCCCCGGAGGAAGTGCTTGCTACCGCACACATCCGGGAGACGTATGGAATGGAACCTCAACCGGAAACCCAAGTTTCATGATGGACGACTTTCTTCAATTCCTCCGCGAACCCATCGCGCAGCGCTCCCTGCTGGCATGCGTCATGATCGGCTTCGCCAACGGCTTCGTCAGCGGACTGGTCATCCTGAAAAAATCGGCGCTACAGATCGGCACGCTCTCCTGCGCCCTGCTGCCGGGCATAGCGGTGGCGGTGCTCCTCTTCGGCCTCACCCGCTGGAGCCTCCTGACGGGGGCCGTGGTGGCCGCCCTGCTGGTGGGCCTGGGTTCCCTCTTCGTCTCCCGCACGTCCCGGCTGAACCAGGATACCGCCCTGTCCATCCTGCACACCACGGCCTTCGCCGCGGGCTTCATCGTGCTGGTGCGGCTGGGCCTCCAGCAGAAAATTGACGACTGGCTGTTCGGCTCCATCATGAGCCTGTCCGACTCCGACCTGTGGATCGCCTTCGCCATCAGCTCCGTCAGCGTCCTGATCCTGCTGCTCTTCCGGCGCCCCATCCTGATCTACCTCTTTGACCCGGACATCGCCACCACGCTGGGCATTCCCTCCCGCCTTATCAGCTACGGCATCTTCACCCTCATCATCCTGGTGCTCGTCTCCTCCCTCCAGGCTGTGGGAGCGTTCCTGACGCTGGGGCTGCTCGTCGGTCCGGCCGCCACGGTGTACATGCTCACCAACAAGCCTTCCCACCTTTTCTGGGGCGGCGGAATCATCGGCGGACTGGGTTCCCTGCTCGCCTTTTACCTGTCTTTCCCGCTGGGCTGGCACCTGGGCGCAACCATCATTCTGGTGCTGGGAACCTTCTTCTGCGCAGCCTATTTGTATTCATCACGGTGCGGGCTTCTAAAACAGCGCAGAAAGAATTCTTCCTCCGTACAATAACAAGGCCCGTTTTCATGACAATCCATGACACGCAGACTACTAGTCCGCCGTGGGGGCCGCCATTATAATGCGGGTTGTGAAAAAATGTGAGATATGCTCTGCACCGGCAACGGTGTTCCTGACACAGATCATCAACGGGAAATCCACCAAATTCTGCCTCTGCGCCAAATGCGCCCAGGAGCGGGGCCTGCTGGATCCTGACGCCTTTGATCTGGCAGAGAAACTGTTCCCGAACCTTCAGGGCCAGTTCGGAAAGGAAGGCGCGGCGGACCCCGCCGCCCCCATTCCGGCCCTGCAGTCCCTACCGCTCACAAGCTGCCCGATCTGCTCCTTCACCCTTCAGGATTACAAAAATGTAGGACGCCTGGGCTGCAGTGAATGCTACAACGTCTTTGAAGAAGAGATACTCCCTCTTCTCACCCAGATTCAGCCTGATTCCCACCATCACGGGAAAACGCCCGAACGGGCGGAAAAGCGTGAAACGGAAACCCATACCATTAGTGATCTGGAACAACAACTTTCCCTGGCAGTGGCAAGAGAGGATTATGAACGCGCGGCCAAGCTCCGCGATCAAATCAAGCAATTGCGCACGCCGACCAATTAACGTACATGCTCTTTGACGACTTACTCAACAACCCCGCCAAATGGATGGTGGAATCACGGGATGAACACGACATCGTTCTCACCTCCCGCATCCGCCTGGCACGCAATCTGACCGCCACCCCTTTTCCCGGCTGGGCCACGCGCCAGCAGAGGGAGGAAACGCTGAAGCTCACCTTCGGTGAAGCGCGCCAGATCCCCGTCATGAAGGGAGGCTACTATGCGGAACTTTCCGGGCTCACCCAGCAGCAGAAACAGCTGCTGGTGGAACGCCACCTCATTTCCCGGGAACTGGCCGCGCGCTCGGAAGGCTGCGCCGTCCTCATCTCACGCAGCCAGAACGCCAGCATCCTCTTCAATGAGGAGGACCACCTGCGCCTGCAGTACATCCTGCCCGGCATCCAGCTTAAAAAGGCGTGGGGAGCCATCTCCAAAATAGACTCCGAACTGGAAGCCAGGCTCCCGTACGCCTACAACACGCGGCTGGGCTACCTTACCGCCTGTCCCACCAACCTGGGCACGGGGATGAGGGCCTCCGTGATGATGCACCTGCCGGGCCTCGTCATCTCCGAACAGATGCAGCAGGTCGTTCAGGCGGCCGTGCAGCTCAACATCACTGTCCGCGGCCTGTACGGAGAAGGGACGGAAGCTACCGGCAACCTCTTCCAGATTTCCAACCAAACCACGCTGGGAGACAGCGAGGACCAGATCGTGGAACGCATGACCCGCTTCACCTCAGACCTGGCCCACCAGGAATGGAACGCGCGAAGGCGGCTGCTCCAGGCCTCCTCGCTCCAGGTGAAAGACCGCGTTTCCCGCGCCTACGGCCTCCTGACCAACGCCACCCTGCTATCCACGCAGGAAGCGCTGGCGCTGCTCTCCTTCCTCCGGATGGGAGCCTCCCTGGACATCTTTTCCCACCAGGCATTAAAAAACGTCAATAAAACCATACTGAACATTCAGCCGGCCCACCTGGCCCGCCTGTCCACCACGGACCAGACAACCCCCGAAGACAGGGACCAGATCCGTGCGGACATTATCCGGAAGGAACTTTCCGGCAACTGATGCAACAACAAAACTTCTTTACAATACATGAACAACTTTACGCCTAGGGCGCAACAAGTGCTGGCGCATGCGCGCCGGGAAGCGGACCGCTTCAATCATCATTACATAGGGACCGAACACCTGCTCCTCGGGCTGCTCAAGCTGGGCAAGGGCGTAGCCGTCACCATCCTGGAAAACCTGGGGGTGGAGCTTACCGCCGTGCGCAGGCAGGTGGAGGAACAGATAGGCCGGGGCACGGAGCCCCAGGCGGAGGGCAACATCCCGTACACCCCCAGGGTACGCAAGGTTCTGGCGATGGCCAACCGGGAAGCCCAGGAACTCAACCACACGTACGTGGGCACGGAACACCTGCTCCTGGGCCTCATCCGGGACGGCGACGGCGTGGCCGGACAGATTCTGCGCCACTTCGGCGTGGACCTGGAACAGGCGCGGCGCGAGCTGCTGGATGTACTGACGCCCAAATACCAGATGGATGCGGATGAAGACAATATCATTCCGGACGACGATGACGACGAGGAGGAAAACGAATCCCCCGCCATCCCGACGGACGAACCTTCCTCCCCTCCCTATGCCAGGCAGCAGAAATCCAAGACTCCCGCTCTCCAGGCCTTCGGCCGGGACATGACCCAGCTGGCCCGTGACGGCAAGCTGGACCCCGTCATCGGCCGCTCCTCGGAAATTGAGCGCGTCATCCAGATCCTGTGCCGCAGGAACAAGAACAATCCCGTCCTGCTCGGTGAAGCCGGGGTGGGCAAGACCGCCATCGTGGAAGGGCTGGCCCAGGAAATAGCCCAGGGCCACGTTCCGGAACTCCTGCGCAGCAAGAGGGTCATCTCCCTGGACCTGGCGCTGATGGTGGCCGGCACCAAGTACCGCGGCCAGTTTGAAGAACGGCTCAAGGCCGTGATGGATGAAATACGCCGTGAAGGCAACGTCATCCTCTTCATTGACGAGCTGCACACCATCGTGGGCGCGGGCTCCGCGGAAGGCTCCATGGACGCCTCCAACATCATCAAGCCCGCCCTCTCCCGCGGGGAGCTCCAGGCCATAGGCGCCACCACGCTCAATGAGTACAGAAAGCACATTGAGAAGGACGCCGCCCTGGAACGCCGCTTCCAGCAGGTGCAGGTGGGGGAACCCTCCGTGGAGGATACCATCCAGATCCTGGCCGGCATCCAGCCCAAGTACGAGGAACACCACAAGGTGCACTACACGAAGGAAGCCATTGAGGGAGCCGCCAAGCTCTCCCACCGCTATCTGACGGGCCGCTTCCTGCCGGACAAGGCCATCGACATCCTGGATGAAGCGGGAGCGCGCAAGCGCGTCTCCCAGATGACCCGCCCGGACCACATCAGCGAAATGGAAGTCCGCATTGAGGAAATCAAGGAACGCAAGGACAAGGCTGTGGAGGCTCAGCTCTTTGAGGAAGCCGCCCGCCTCCGCGACGAGGAAAAACAGGCCAAGGCGGAACTCCAGACCATGCTGGACACCTGGCGCAACTCCTACGAGACCAACTACGTCCCCGTAACGGATGAAGACGTGATGAGCGTGCTCGCCAAATGGACCGGCATCCCGCTGGCCCGGATGGAGGAAAAGGAAACCACCAAGCTCCTGCGCATGGAGGAAGAACTGAAAAGCAAGGTCATCGGACAGGACGAGGCGGCCTCCGCCATCGCCCGCGCCCTGCGGCGCAGCCGCGCGGACATCAAGGACCCGCGCCGCCCGATCGGCTCCTTCCTCTTCCTGGGCCCCACCGGGGTGGGCAAGACCTACCTGGCCCGCAATCTGGCGGAAATCATGTTCGGCACCGCGGACGCCCTGATCCAGGTGGACATGAGCGAGTACATGGAAAAACACACCACGTCCCGCCTCATCGGTTCGCCTCCCGGCTACGTAGGCCATGACGAAGGCGGCCAGCTCACGGAGGCCGTCCGGCGCAGGCCCTACTCCGTCATCCTCTTTGACGAAGTGGAAAAGGCCCACCCGGACGTCATGAACCTGCTTCTCCAGATTCTGGAGGAAGGCAGCGTGACGGACTCCCTGGGGCGCAAGATCAACTTCCGCAACACCATCATCATCCTGACCTCCAACGTGGGGGCCGCCTCCGCCAAGCGGCAGAGCGCCATGGGCTTCGGCGCCATGTCTGCCGACCATGCGGACTACGCCGCCATGAAGGAAAAGATTCTGGAAGCGGCGCGCAAGCAATTCCGCCCGGAATTCCTGAACCGCTTTGATGACATCTCCGTCTTCCGGATGCTGGAACGGGATGACTTGGAACGCATCGTCCAATTGGAAGCGGACAAGCTCATCTCCCGCCTCAAGACCAAGAACATCACGCTGGCCCTGAGCCCGGAAGCCCTGAGCCTCATCATCAAAAACGGCTACGATCCACAATACGGCGCGCGCCCGATGCGCCGCGCCATCGAACGGCTGCTGGAAGACCCCCTGGCGGAATCCCTGCTGAGGGGAGACGTGAAACCCGGTGACAAGATTGAAGCCGTGGAAACGGACGGAACGGAAACGCTCACCTTCCTGCACGTCAAGGACAAGGCGGCTCCGAAAACCAGGGCGCCACGCAAAAGAACGCCGCGCAAGCCAAAGGCGGAATAACCGCATGAACAATACCTGAACAGAAACCCTCCGCATGGATTCATGCGGAGGGTTTTCTTCTTTGGCGCAAACCCCGGACCGCCGCCGCGGAAGGGAAAGCCTCTTCCTCTTTCATTCTCCCCTTCCCTGGTGAAAGGTTGCTTAAGGAACGCCGTATTTTTTGAATATGCCTCCTGCCCTTTTCAACATCTGGATCATCTTCATACAGGCATGTCTGCTCCTCCCGGCGGCCTATGCCTTGGATACGGAAGAACTGGACGCCGCCCGGGAAGTCATCATCCGGACCGTTCCCGAACTGAAACATTCTTCCGGAACCTTGAAACTGGAACCCATTCCCCGGCAAAATGGCTGCGACGTCTTTGAAACGGAATCCTCCGGCGGCACGCTCACCATTCGCGGAAGCAGCGGAGTGGCTCTCTGCCGCGGATTTTACGACTATCTGAAAACCAACAACCTGGGCATGGTCAGCTGGGAAAATAAAAGCATCCGCTGGCCGGAACGCCTTCCGGATACCGCCCGGAGGAAGGTCGTCTCCCCGGTGCGGCACCACTACTACCTCAACGCAGTAACTTACGGGTACACGGCGCCCTACTGGACATGGGACCGCTGGGAGCGGGAAATAGACTGGATGGCCCTGCACGGCATCAACCTTCCCCTGGCCCTTGCGGCAACGGAAGCGATCGGCACCAGAGTTTGGCGGCAGCTGGGGCTTACCCGGCAGGAAATTGACGCGTTCCATGTGGGTCCCACCCACCTGCCCTGGCAACGGATGGGCAACATCGTCAACCATGACGGCGCTCTTTCCGACGCGTGGCACGAGGACCAGGTGGCCCTCCAGCACAAAATCCTGCGCCGCATGAAATCCCTGGGCATGCAGCCCGTCTGCCCGGCCTTCGCGGGATTTGTCCCTGCTGGGCTGAAAAGGATTTATCCGGACGCCAAGCTCCTGAAACTGGGCTGGGGAGGCTGGCCGGAGAAAAACGCGGCCCATCTTCTTTCACCGTCTGATCCCCTCTTCCGCGCCATAGGCTCCATGTACATGAAGGAATGGCAGAAGGAATTCGGAAAAAACACCTACCACCTGGCGGACTCCTTCAATGAAATGGAACTGCCGGTCTCTGCGGAAAATGCCGCGGCCGGGAATGAGATGCTGGGAAACCTGGGGGAACAGGTCTACCGGTCCATCTCCTCAGTCAATCCGGACGCCGTCTGGGTCATGCAGGGCTGGATGTTCGGATACCAGCGTAATATCTGGAACGCGGACTCCCTGCAAGCGCTGCTGCGCAAGGTGCCGGACGACAAGGTTCTCCTGCTGGACCTGGCGGCCGACTATAACAGGCATTTCTGGCGCAACGGCATGAACTGGGAAGTCTTCAAAGGCTTCTTCAACAAGCCCTGGGTTTACAGCGTGGTGCCCAACATGGGAGGCAAAAGCGCCATGACGGGGCCTCTGGAATTTTATGCCAACGGCCATTTGGAGGCCCTGAATTCCCCTCTTCGCGGGCGGCTGGCAGGCCTGGGCATGGCCCCGGAAGGCGTGGAAAACAACGATGTTCTCTACGAACTCATTACGGATGCCGGATGGAAGGGAACGCGGACGGACCTCACGGAATGGCTGGACCATTACTGCACGGCCCGTTATGGGGCGTGCCCCCCTTCCATGAAACAGGCATGGGACTTGTTCCGCCGCACGGCCTATTCAGAACTCCGGGACCACCCGCGCTTTAACTGGCAGTTGCGTCCGGGCGCAAGAAACTGCACCATGAATACCAGTGAGGATTTCCTGAAAGGCCTCTCACTCTTCGTCCACACTCCGGGGCTGGAACAATCCCCCTTCTTCCGGCAGGATGCCATTGAAATGTCCGTGCATTACCTGGGTATCCGCATGTTCCAGGCATCCAGGGCGGCGCTGGAAGCCCTGGACGAACAGGACTATCCCCGGGCCACGCAATCCATGGCCTATTTCCGGAAGCTGGCCCTGTCTGCGGACGCCCTGCTGGAAGCGCACCCTGCCTGGCGGCTGGAACGCTGGATTGCATTCGCACGCCGGCATGGCTCCACGGAAGCTGAAAAAGACAGGTATGAAGAAAACGCACGCCGCCTGGTCACCGTATGGGGGCCTCCCGTGGACGACTATTCCGCAAGACTGTGGAGCGGCCTGATCCGGGACTACTACCTGCCGCGCTGGGAACACTTCATCAACTGCCGCATGCAGGGAAAAGCGCCGGACATGGCCGCCTGGGAAAAAGGCTGGGTGCGTTCCCGCGGGGTAAGCCCGGCAACCGCCCCGCAGGACATCGTCCAGGCCTGCCGGGAAGCCGTACGCCAGGCGGGCCCTCTGCCGCCAGCTCTGGCGGCATCCCGTCCGGGCACCGTGATCGGAAACTGGACGCCGGAAGACGTGTCCCCCGCCTGGAAGGAACTCTTCTGGCCCGTTTCCGCGGAAGACCTGCGCCGCCTGCACGGCGTCCGCTTCATTTACACATCCGGAAGGCATGCTCTGGACATAAGCCGCGTGGAAATCATGGGAGACGGAAAAGTCCTGGCCACGGACGCCCATGCAGGGCGCGCAGGGCTTCCCTCATCCCGCGTCGTCTACCATCTTTCCGTTCCCGATGGAAGCCGGGCCAATAACGGATGCGTCATCCGCGCCAGAGTCAAATCTGCAGACGGACCCGACTCCCACGGGAAAGTGGAACTCCTCTTGCAGAACTGACCTCGTTAAACAAAGCCCGCAAACAAAATACAGTTGCTGGTCCCCCGCATTTTCTGGACGGCACGGATTTATAATCCGGAGTCAAGCCCCTGTTTTAAAAATAAAGAACTTGCGGCAAAAACTCCGGACCCCTTAAAAAGCGTCCCGGCATTGTCCGGCCCATCCGGGGAACGCCGCAAGCCTTTGCGGCATTTAAAGTTCAACGCCTGTAAGACTTACTGGTTTTCAGGAAAGAGAGTTTACTAACACTCTCTTTGGTTCCAGATG
>OGQK01001259.1_pt1 | contig 13622 bp, 14 predicted proteins | sample 1553221 | NCBI WGS metagenome assembly OGQK01 (sample SAMEA2579996, study PRJEB22360) | human gut metagenome | biome: human gut; feature: human-associated habitat; material: faeces | place: Denmark | collected 2008/2010 | reverse complement strand
TTTCCGGCCGCTTTTTTGACGATCTCAATCCGTCCCGGCAGCAGTAAGCAGGTCAAATGCAGCCATAATACTCGATAAGCAAAAAAAGAGAAGCTCTCGTGCTTCTCTCCTCATGTTTCTCACATATGCTGCGGTACTACCGCAAAATACGTCAGATCCTCATGACTGTCATTTATCAGACTATGTTCGTGTCCTTCGGGACAGTAATGAACGCAGCCTGTCTCCACTGTCTCATAGACGCCGTCATACAGCACCTTTCCCCTTCCCGATTGTATGAGGATGATCTCGCTCGATCCTTCATGTCTGTGAAGCCCTATAGTAGCTCCGGGGATCAGTTTTCCGAGCATGATCTTGTTATTATCGTCGGTAAACATTCTGGCGGCAGTCTCTTTTTCTCCGCCTTTAAAATTAGGTATGACTGAGACGCCTATCTCTTTAAAATCTATTATCATGTTCCTTCTCCTTTTTTGTCGTTTTATCACATTTTATCACAGATCTTCGTGGGAAAACAGGTGTTTTTGTGGTATAATGAATCCATCGATCACATCGGAGGCCGCGCTTGTTGCGGTGAAAACAGTGCATGCTGTATTCTACAGAGAAAAGCACAAATTCTACAACAGAATTTGTTAAAATGGTTGTAGAATCACAATAATAAATGTGAATTTACAGCATATCCGCCTTTATACCATCATTCAGGCTGTTTTTCTTCCTAAAACGCTGTAGAATCAGTACAAAGGGCTAAAAAAATACAGCATGCTGCTCTGAGGCAGCAAAGCCAGCGATTTGCAACAGCAGAGCCGGCAATTTGCGGCGACCACCGAGATCTACCACCGAGATCTACCGCCGAAAGCAGAACGTCTTGAACATGTTAGCAGACTTTTTCAATACAATTTTTACGGAGGAATATATATGGTAAAAAACGAAGATATAAATAAGATATTAGATATACTGGAGGAGACATATCCCCAGGCAGAATGTGCCCTCGACCACAAAGACGTATATCAACTTCTGATTTCGGTGGTGCTTTCGGCCCAGACTACCGATAAGGCTGTAAATATTGTGACACCTGCGCTGTTTGAAAAGTATCCTACGCCTTATGAGCTGGCTGAGGCCGATCCTGAGGATGTCGCCCAGTACATAAAGCGCATAGGAATGTACAAAACCAAGTCAAAGAACATAGTAGGTCTGGCCAAATCTCTCATAGAAAATTACGGCGGTCAGGTGCCTGACGACTATGACACTTTGGTATCTCTTCCAGGAGTAGGAAGAAAGACAGCCAACGTAGTTCTTTCAGTGGGTTTCGGTCATCAGCGTATTGCTGTGGACACTCATGTTTTCAGGGTGGCCAACAGAATAGGCTTCACATCTGAAAAAGACGTCCTCAAGACAGAACTTTCTCTCATGGAAAGAATACCTGAAGAAAGATGGTCCAGGACTCACCACAGTCTGATCTTTCATGGCCGGCAATGCTGCGATGCAAGAAAGCCAAAATGTGACGACTGCCCTATCGAGGAGTACTGCGACTATGTCAGCAAATGATCGTGATGCGTAAAAACCGGCCTGCAAGGCCGGTTTTTTAAATATGTTTGTTCTGATTTTTTTTTAGAGTTCTGTCCGCCATCACCTCCATAGGATCCACATAATAATCCGATAAATTTCTCTCATTTTTTATTACCGAAAGTTCTGTGCAGGCAAGCAGGGCTTTTTTACAGCCCATTTCTTTGAGCTTCTCATCTATTTCTTGCCATGACTCGTCCTCCGAGGGCAATCCCGCTTTTATGCGATCGTAGATTTCATGCATCACCAGACCCTGACCTTGAGAATCAAGGGTGCATGGAATAACGCCCTCATCTCTTAAGGCATTTTGATAAAGTTTGGTCTCAATAGTTCCATCGGTAGCCAGAATACCTACTTTTTCATTCTTCAGAGTTTCGGCCGCCTCCTTAGCGGTCTCCTTTATCATATGTATGAAAGGTATTCCTATCTTATCTGAAATCATATCTACAAAATAATGAGCGGTATTGCAGGTAACGCCGATGGCCAGACAGCCTAATTCTTCAAGCAGATGTGCGTCCTCATACATTTTTTTGCTGATCAGGTCGATTTTCTCCTCATCGCCTGACAGGATAGCCGCTGTACGGTCCGGCATCGAAGCATGACTAAGTATTATGGTGTTGAGATGATCCTGATCGCAGTCGACCGCCGTCTTTTCTATAAGCATCTTATAAAAAAGCTGGGTGGCCATCGGGCCCATTCCTCCTATTATTCCAAAAGTTCTCTCCATATCTTAAAAATACCCTTTCGTTCCTTCAAGGGGATTCAGCCGGGGATCTATATCTTTTGCTATCTCATATACGGTCCTGCGTATAAAATCTTCAAAGGCAGGAATATCGGTTTTATATGATGCAAAACATGCTATAAAAGGCTCCTTTACATACACTATTCCCACGTCATGGCTCTTATCCTCTTCTTCCCCCGTCTTATGAGCTATCGGAAATCCAATGGGCAGCATACCTCCCATCTTATGATTTACCTGTTGCTGCAGCAAGATCTTCTCTATCTCCTCACTGACTTTTTCGCTCACCAGTCTTCTGTCATACATTTTCTCCAACAATTCGCCGATTTCTTCGGGAACAAAGTAATTCTGTATCCCTTTTTCTTCGCGGATACTGTCATAAAAAGCGCGGTTAAACTGTGTACCCTCAAGACCCAGTTCCTTTAAAGCCGATATAACTGCATCGTTTCCGTAATGCTTATACAAAAGCGTTTGTGGCTGTCGTATCGCTTATAACTATCATAAACTTATACAGAGTCTCTATGTCCAGCGTCACATCTCCGTTTTCGTCGCCCGTCATGTACGAAACGACGCCGCATCCCGGCAGCTTTTCATCCCTCTTGATAGTGATTTTTTCTCTGAAATCCGTCTCTCCCCGTTCTCTCATCAGAAACATGGCCGCCAGCAGAGGAAGTTTTACGATGCTGGCAGACAAAAACTGTTCTCTTTGGTTATACCCGAGATTCTCGCCTGTGACAAGATTCTTAAAATAGAACCCGACCCTGCCTTCCATTGCGGCAAGTTCTTCTAAAATATTATCTCTTAATTCTCTTTTCATATCATATTCTCTTTCTTAGCACTCTGCCTGCTCTGGCTCCAGTATGGATGCCGTCCTTTGCAGTCAGCACGCCGTTTACATATACTCTCTTTATTCCCCCGCACGGCTGTTTGGGATCTTCAAAATCAGGATTATCACATAAACCTTCAAAGTCAAAGAGCACCAAGTCAGCCCACATGCCCTCTTTGATCATTCCTCTGTCCCCGATTCCCAGCCTTGCGGCCGGCATGGCAGTCATCTTATTTACAGTCTCCTCCAGAGTAAAGAGTCCTCTGTCCCTGCAGTAATGACTTATTACTCTTGGAAACGCGCCAAAGAATCTCGGATGAGGTCTCCCCGGGTAGTCAAAGGAAACGGCTTTGCCGTCAGAGCCGATCATTACATAAGGTTTTTTCATGATGTATTCCACATCATCTTCACACATGCCGAAGTTAATTTCATCTACCCGCCCTCTCTCTTCAAGGACCAGGTCGAAGCAAGCGTCGGCCGGATCGGTCTTTTTGATTTCTGCAATCTCTTCTATGGACTTTCCTACCGTCCATTGATTGTCTTTACTCTTTACATATCCCACGTATATGTCTGACCATCTTCCCTCATGGCTTTTATTGCTTTCTTCTCGAAGTTTTGCTCTGATGCCGGGATCTTTCAGTCTTGCCAATAGAGCCTCCATACCGCCCTCAAAAGCCCATTCCGGAATATTGCTGTCCATCGTCGTCGATGAAGCACAGTACGGGTATTGATCTGCCGTCACATCCAGACCGCTCTCTCTGGCCTCTTCTATCAGAGATGTAGTCGCCTTGCACGACTTTCTGAACCCGTCTTTGCTTATGACTTTATGATGAGAAATATTGAGAGGCGCCCCGGATCTTCTGCAGATCTGGATAGCCTCTTTTACCGAATCTATGACTTTTTCGCCTTCTTCTCTCATATGTGTGGCATAAAATGCTCCGTAAGCTGGCAGTTCTTCAGACAGCTCTGCCAGCTCATCCGTATCCGAATAACATCCGGGCGGATAGATGAGTCCGCTTGACATTGCAAAGGCGCCGTCTTCGAGAGCGTTCCTCAAAATATCTTTCATCTCATCCATCTCTGTATCATCAGCCTTGCGATTTTCAAAGCCCATAACGGCGATCCGTATAGTTCCATGCCCCACCTCTGTGCCAAAATTTACGCTGGGCCTGCACTGCCGGACTTTTTTTAGGAACTCCCCTACTGTATTCCAGTCGTAGTCCATTTCCCCGATGTAGGCCTCAAGTTCTTTTTTTCTCTTTTCATTTTCGCTCACCGGAGCCGCCGACATACCGCAGTTGCCTCCTATTTCTGTAGTTATTCCCTGCAATATTCTGCTCTCGGCCTGAGGATATTTCATCAGAGTAATGTCGCTGTGAGAGTGAATGTCTATGAATCCCGGCGCAAGGTAAAGATCTCCTCCATCTACTGTTTCAGCTGCCTCGCTGTCCTTCACCATGCTGCACGTTCCTATCTTGACGATACGCCCGTCTTTAACAGCCACATTTCCTCTGTACCACGGGGCGCCGCTTCCGTCTACTATCCTGCAGTTGTATATCAATAAGTCAAACATTCTGCTACCTTTCGTAAATCAAAAGAGCGAAGCGCCGCGTATAGGCCACAGCCCGACGATAAGCAAACTCCGCTCTTACTTAAATTTCTTATTTCAGCAAATAATCTTTTAAGCCGTGAACAGTTTTTCCTCTGATTCCTGTCATAGACTCTGCATGATACAGGGAGCTTATTATAGATTCCTCCACCACTTCGACCGTCGCTTCAAAAACTGTATCCATATCGTTCTCAAACAGATATCCGCAAGGCAATACCTTTGTGTCGCTGTAATGAGGAACGATGTTACCGTTTGAAAAGGCGATGGCTATATCACCGCTTCCTGTCCCAAGGTAAGAGCCTACTCTCCCCAGGCTCGCCGCAGCTCGCTTTGCCGTCCGGCGGAGCTGTCTGTCGCTCAACGGGAGGTCTGTGCCTATTATCATGATGATGGAGCCTTTATCTGCTGCCCCATCCCTTTTTTCAGGAACAAATATCCGGCGGCCGTCTATTCTGAGATTCCCCAGTACTCCGAAATTGGACATGACGATAGCGCCGACGGTATAAGATTTTCCATCAAACTCTACTATCCTCGAAGCTGATCCTATGCCGCCTTTTTTTCCCATACAGATCATTCCCCTGCCGCCGCCTACGGCGCCTTCCTTAAAGTCTGCGCCGGCAGTATCAAGAGCCTCTCTTACGTCTTCCTCGGTTATATGCATGCCTCTTATATCGTTTAGTTCTCCGTCATTACACTCGGTCACCATGCAGTTTACCGTACTGGTGGAAACTCCTATATCCTCGTTACGCTCAAGCATATATTTTGTGAGAGCATTCAGGCTCGTTCCTACGCCGAAAGTGTTGGTCATTATTATGGGAGTCTCGATAGTCCCCAGCTCCTCTACCTGGATCAGACCGGTACTCTTTCCAAATCCATTGATCACAGAAACTCCTGCCGTGACTTTGTCTTTGAACAAGTTGCCCGAATGAGGCAAAACTGCAGTTACCCCTGTATGTACATCTTTATCATCGTCGTTCAGCGTTACGTGACCTACCCTTACGCCGGGAACATCGGTGATCAGATTCTTTTCACCCTTGGCATAACGGTTTTCAAGTTGCAGTTCACATTCTTTAGGTAATCCCATTTCATTTTCTCTTTCTTGACTTATTTTTTATTTGTCGCTCGTCTGCTGCTCTTCCTTTTTCAGCTTAATATCGAAGATCTTCCAGAGGATCAGTCCCATCACGGGAACGATGAGACCGGTTATAGCTGTCTTAGGATCTTCTACCAGCGTATTGATCATGAGAGCGAAGAACAGTATGATAGCTATGACGACAGTTACAGGATATCCCCAGGCCTTATACGGACGTTTCAGGTCAGGGAATTTCTTTCTGTATACTACTACTGCCGCAATTACAAGCACATTATAAAGCATACCGGCGAATACTACAAGAGAAGTAAGCTCGTCAAGACTTCTAAGCATGACTAATATGCACGAAATAACTGCCTGAGATATCAACGCCACCTGCGGTACTCCGAACTTGTTCAGCTTTGCGTGATTCTTGAAGAAATGCTTTTCAGCAGCCATGTCATAATAGTAACGAGGGAAAGCTATGATCATTCCGTTGAGGGATCCGAATATGGCTATAAGCTGAGTCGCAAGGATAAGTCCTCCTCCCGCTCCGCCGAAGAGTTTATCCGCTACCTGCGTTCCAAGATATATGTCTCCCGACTCTATGGAAGAAACCACCTGATCGGCAGGAAGTACTTTATAAATAGCAAAGTTAAATAAGGCATATATCACAGTGATGACTCCTATGCCGAGTATAAGAGCTTTAGGCAGATCTCTCCCCGGATTTTTCATCTCCTCAGCTACAGGATTGAGGTTGGTCCATCCTTCATAGGCCCATAGAGTGGCCACAGTAGCAAAGGCTATCATCCCTATCATTCCGCCAAAGGTAGGGTCTGTTCCTTCCGGAACAAGAGAAAGATCCGGATGTTCCTTTCCTAGGATCAGGCCTGCAAACAGAATAATAGCAATAGGTATACATTTTGCCACCATAGATACGTTCTGCAGTATGGAGCCCAGCTTTATTCCGAAACAGTTATAAGCTGTGAGGGCAATTATCAGAATTATAGCTATGATCTTAGTCGCCATATCCGATAAGTGGAAAAAGTTGGCTAAAGCCGTAGGCAGCGCTATAGCCAGAGCCGCTATAGAACCTGACCCGCTGATAACCCAGCTGGTGAATCCGAAGGAATATCCTACAGACGGATGGTATGCTCTGTTCATATAGACGACCATTCCGCCCGCTCTGGAGTCGCAGGCTCCAAGCTCTGCAAAGCACAGCCCTCCTAAGATAGACACAAGTCCGCCGATGACCCAGCAGAGCAGCGCCAGTCCCATGCTCATACCTGTCCTCTCAAGGACATATGAGCCTAAGTAGAAAATACCGGAGCCTATCATGATGCCGCCGATAATACTGATGCCTCCGAAGACGCCTATTTCTTTTTTGAAGCCGGCTGTCTGAGGTGCGGTTTCATTGTTTTTACTACTCATTTCTATCCTCCAATGTTAATTAAATTTGAGTAATGATTTCACTGATATAACAGGCAAAAAGCGTGCCAACTTAAAAAAGGTCAAATATTGGTGAAACATCATCAAAATAATAGGTTTTAATGAGTTTTAATGTTTTTTATTTGCGTTAAAAACTCATTTATTTTTTTAAAATTCTCCTTATTGCTCTCCGCCCGTTGTCATATGCGTTGGCATGAAGTTTGCGTAATTTATTTTTACTTTTATATATGGAGGCAGAAAATTGAAAGATAATATACTAAATGAAGATCTGATCCGTTCAGAAATGACCTATTGGAATGTGCCGGGTCTTTCCGTTTCCTGTGCCTTTGGCGGAAAAACTCTTTCAAAGGGCTTTGGAGTCCGAGACAAGAGCGGTATGCCCGTAGATAAAGATACCGTCTTTTGCATCGCTTCATGCTCAAAGGCCATGACTTCCGCCGTGGCTGCCATGTTAGTCACCGAAGGCATCCTCGATTACGACAGGCCTGTAAAAGAATATGTCCCTGATTTCAGAATGTTCGATAAAGTGGCAGAAAGAGAAACCACCTTGAGAGATATGCTGTGCCACAGAACAGGCCTTGCGCCTCATGACGGCGCCTGGCCCAGCCCTGTCAGCAGCATAGAATTTTCAAATCGCTTTTCTTATCTGAGACCTTCAGCTCCGTTTAGATCAAAGGCTCAATACAGCAACATAGTCTATGCTCTCGCCGGGCATATCATGGAAACAGTCACAAAATGTAGCTGGCCGGAAATAATGGAAAAATATCTGTTTAAGCCTCTCGAAATGAACTCTACCAGCTGTCAGGCCGATGCTTTAGTCCATGAGGAGAACAAAGCCCAGCCGTTTCAGGTCACAGGCGGAAGACTCACTCAGCTCAAAATATGGAATGTAGATACGGTGGCGCCGGCAGCTTCTGTGAACACAAACGCCGAAGATATGTGTAAATGGCTCGATTTTCTGATATCAAAAGGCCGCTCCCGCAGAGGAGAGCAGCTTATCTCTTCCGATGTTTTCGAAGAAATGATTAAAAAACAAATAGATTTTACAGATTTCATAGAGGGAGAAAGCCTCTTTCCGCTGGACGGATACGCATTAGGATGGCAAACAGGTCTTTACAGAGGCAGAAAGATCTTAAGGCATACGGGAAAAATCGAAGGGTACAGCAGCCTGCAGGCTTTTCTTCCCGATGAGGGAATAGGCGTATGTATTCTGCTGAATTTCCATTCTCCTACCGTTTCAATAATGTTTACCATCCTGTATGACATCCTTGATAGGCTTCTTGGGCTTAAAGGTGAAGAATGGAACATGAAGTTTCATACTAAAGAGCCTCTCACAGACTCGGACTTCAACGATTCTTACGTAAATTTATTTTCTGACAGATATCCTCAGGCTATTCCCTTAAAAGAGGATCCGGACTGCGCTGAGATTCAAGGAGTATATAAGAATCCCGGTTATGACCCTATAGAAATATTCTCCGAAGGAAAAGATATGATTTTAAAACATCGGGGAATTAAAAACATTCTGACTCCTTATTACGGAGGTCTCTACAAGGTCACAGGCTTCAAAGAAGATACTCTGACATACGATCTGCCTCTGACATTTCTCAAAAATGTCCATGGGGACGTCTACGCTTTGGGACTTCCTTTGGAGCCTCTCATTTCAGATATTATTTTCACTAAATAATATATACTAATACTTCCTAATTACAAGAGAAGGGATAGAAGATCCTTTCTCTTGCAAAAAAAAAGAGATACCTTTCTCCCATTGGTATCTCCTTTTTTGTAGCAAATCACTACTATATTTCAGTCATGAACATCTTCGCTATCATCAGCTCGTCCACATCTTCAGCTGTATATCTGACAGAATTGCTGCCTGTAAGTTCTGCTTTAGGATACCAGGATGCCGCTCTGGCTCTCTGATGCTCCTTGAAAAATATATCCATCTTGTATTCTTGCCGTTCAAGACATACAGGCCTCACATCGCGCAGAGCTTCTTTGACTCCCGATTTTATGGCTCTTATACTGTCTTCCGGATGCATATTCCAGGAGGAATTTCCCACTCCCTCTTTAACAGCTACAGTCACTATATCGCTGCAGTACTCTCTGGCATGGTCGCAAATGCCCCTGTCTCCCGATAAAAACACAGAAGGTATGCCTAAATTTGCCGCATAAAGGGCATTCATAGAAAATTCAGAAGCTAATCTGTCATTGATCTTTATCCAGTTAAACCACTCGTGTTCAGTCGTATGCGCCAACGGATTTGTATTCATTCCCTCCGGTGAATGATACCCTATATAGATGACAGCGTCAAAAGAACTGTCCAGGCCCTCCCATCATACCCTCGGGTGAACATCTCCAGCCTCTGATAAGTGAAACTCCCTTGGGCAGTCCCCACATATCTATATTTCTGGCATTTCCATGGCCGTCTTTGACTACCACATCGAATCCCATTTCGATAGCCGCTTCACAGGCTGCGCTCACTTCAAGAGTCATCTGCCTGGCCGCCGCCTCATACCCCTGGCCGCCGCTTTCCGTTTCACACCAGGAAGTGACTCCCGTTACGCCTTCTATATCCGCACTTATAAAAACTTTCATGATCGTCTCCCTTTCGTTGAACTATTTTTGCATATAAATATTGCAAAATCTGTGCCATAATATTATCGGAGGATCTTCTCAATTCCCTTATCAGTTATCTTCATACCTTGTCTTCCCTTTCCTATCCTGATCAGTCCTTCCTGCTGAAGCTGAGATAAGATATTCCTGAGAGAAAGATCGCTTACATCCTCTCCTTCTCTTCTCAAGTATTCAAGCACTGCCATTCTTCCCACGCCATGACCGAGAGTATTATATTTCATAAGTATCTTGAGTACGGAAGACTTAAATCTATACTGAAGATCTTCGTCGCTTACTCCCTTGTCAAAATTCCCCTTATCTTTGAATTGCTCCGGAAGTTTACCTAAAGTCTTATAATACAGAGCGCAGTTTTCCAGTTCGCGGACGTTACCAGGCCATTGATAATTTTCCAGAAGCTCCTTCTCTCTTCTGCCTACCCGAAGATAATCTTCTTTCATAAATTCCTTAAATAGAAGCAATATATCTTCTTTTCTTTCTCTCAAAGGAGGTATCATTATCTGTAAAGCATTCAGCCTATAATACAGATCGCCTCTGAAACGACCTTTCTCCACTTCTTTAATCAGATCTTTATTGGTGGCTGCTATTATGCGTACATCCACGTCTATTATGCGATCGCTGCCTATTCTCATGATTTGCCGCTCCTGAAGAACTCTCAGAAGTCTCGCCTGAAGAGCCGGGGAAATGTCTCCTATTTCATCCAGAAAAATGGTTCCCCTGTTAGCTTGTTCAAAGTAACCGATCTTTCCCTTTTTGCTGGCTCCGGTGAAAGCCCCCTCTTCATATCCGAATAGCTCCGACTCCAGCAGAGTTTCGGGTATAGCCGCACAGTTGACACCTATGAAAGGCATATCTTTGCGGCTCGAATAGTTGTGTATAGACTGGGCAAAGAGCTCCTTCCCCGTACCGCTTTCCCCGCAGATGAGGATAGTATATTCGGTAAGCGCCGCCTTCTTGGACAGATCGACGCTCTCCTTTATTACGTCAGAATTTCTCTTTATATCGCTGAAAGTGTGTCTTGCAAAAAAGCCTTTTTCGATGAGTTTCTTATTGAGGCTGGTCTCCATATCTTTTATATTTACTTCATCCTGAAGCGTGACGTAATACCCTATCTGCATATTGCTTGTCCACAGTGAAACCTTATCAAGTATATAATTTCTGCCGTCTATGGCGATAGCTTTCTTTAAAACATCATCCTCTTTCTCTATGGCCTTTAAGAGATCTCTGTCCAGACAGTTCACGTTATAACCGCCGGACCCTCTGTGCGATGAACCGAAAAAATCTTTGGCTCTTCTGTTGAAATATATTATTTCTCCTTCATTATTCACAAGAATCAAAGCAGACGGTGAATCATAGAGATATTCGTTCAGCATGCTGTTCTTTAAAAAGCTGCCCACATAGCTGCTGCTCAGATCCTGCTGAGGTTCTATTATCGTAGAGATATACTGAAGAAGGTTCAGATCCACTTCTTCGTTATTAAGTTTCAGAGCATTTTTTATCTGAACCATGGTGTCAAAGCCTATCTTCCTGTAGCCTACATTTATCACATTTTCTATCTTATCTGGCACCAGCTGCGGTTCGTTTGGCACTATGGCATATCTTATATTATTATATCTTCCGTCGTCTTCATCCCGGTTATATACTACAAAGTTGAGATGGCCTATGCCGAGTTCATATAACATAGTCGCCGTCTCTATGGCTCTCTCCAGCGTATCGTTGACGATCAGCACATCCTCATTTTTTGGTATTTTCATTATTTTACTCAAGTTTTCCTTGCGGATGCTGCGGGTCAGGATAACTATATTTTTGAAAGAAGATGTGTGAGTTCTCAGATGAGCCAAAACGCTTCTGTCCACAAGGACATAGACGTCTGCGTTTATTCTTACTTCTTCGCCCAGTTCATTGACATAATAATTATCTATAGAAGCATATCTGCCGAAGATCCCCTTTATCTCTTCTTCCAGATGGTAGATAGCGTCCATATTTTCCCTGTTGCGATAGACAAGAGCGATTTTTTTCATCGAAGCTTTCCTCTCATATAATTTATCTGTTTTGTTTCAGTATATCATGATTGCTCTCCTCTGTAAAACCGGGGAGTTCTTTCTTTCACTTCATAAATGATCAATCCGCCTTTTTGCTCATAACCCGTATCCCAAAGGGCCTTAAAATCCAGCCACTGCCACTGTCCATAGCTGACCGCTTTTATCATAAAGACATCCTCTTTCTCTTCATATCCTGTTATCATAAACCAATGCCAAGTAAAATCCTCAAATCGTGTATCCTTGTGTTTCAATATGAGACAAGGCACCGGAATTCTTTCGTCTATCTGTCTTTTAAGAGCTGATTTTGCCAGGTCTGATTCCGTCTCGCCTGAAAGCCCCCGAGCCTGTATCCTATCATTGCCCGTCTGATGAAAATACCGGTATATTCCATCTATATAAGTTTCAAGTCTATCTATACCGCCCCATCTTGGGTGAAGATATCGTTTCATGATTTTGGCAAAATTCTTGTAATCTGCTTCTGTGACATATTCAGGATCAAAAGGATACGCCTCCCTGACGCCGAAGTATCTGCTGAAATATATACAGCTGTCGCAAGCCGTTACTGCTGCGCAGCCCCCTATCTTCATCAAAGGATCGGAAAACTTTTCCTGATCCCATCCGTAGTCTTCTCCCACGCGATAATATCCAATCTCCATAATCTGTCCTCTCTCGAATATAAATCTATCTATTATTACCCGAAAATTCTGTACTTCAATCTTGACTCCTCTGCGGCATGAAGTTAAGATATGTATGAGGTGAGGATCAGATGATAAAAGTCTTATTCGTCTGCCACGGCAACATATGCAGATCTCCGATGGCAGAATTCTTATTTAAACACATAGTCCAAAGAAAAGGCGTTTTTGATAAATTTGAAATCGCCTCCGCAGCCACCAGCAGCGAAGAGATAGGAAACCCCGTTCATCCTGGCGCCGCATCCAAGCTTGCCCTTATGGGCATTTCCGCCGAAGGGAAAAAAGCGGTACAATTCACCAGAGACGATTACCGCTATTACGATCACATAATAATAATGGATCAGAACAATCTGAAAAATCTTCAGAGGCTGATGGGAGAGGCTTCTCTTTCTAAAGTCAATTTTCTGATGGATTTTTCTGATAATCCCCGCCAGATCAAAGACCCCTGGTATACGGAGGATTTCGACGCTGCCTACAGCGACATATGGGAGGGCTGTCTCTCCTTTTTCGATTATTTAAAGAGAAAAGGTGAATTGTGATGTACTATACTTATATGCTTCGCTGCCAGGACGGTTCCTTATATACCGGTATCACCACAGACCTGAACCGGCGTTTCAGAGAACATTCAGGGGCGGGCGCTGCGGGCGCCAAATATACAAAAATTCATGCTCCCGTTACCATAGAGGCTGCGTGGAGAAGTAAAGACCGCAGCCTAGCTTCTTCTTTAGAGTACCAGATAAAACGTCTCAGGAAGCAGAAAAAAGAACTGTTGATAAAGAACCCCGCTCTCCTGGGCCAAATCTTAGGTGACAAGATAGATTCTCAGGAATATGTTTCTATTGTCTATAAATTTTAGTAGCATTTTATTAAAAGTTATAGTATAATATTTTAGTCAGTGCGTATCTTCTATGCTGATGTGGCTCAATGGTAGAGCAGCTCATTCGTAATGAGCAGGTTGGGGGTTCGATTCCCTTCATCAGCTCCATTAAAAAGCCCGGCCTTTAGGCT
>OGQK01001257.1_pt1 | contig 13635 bp, 9 predicted proteins | sample 1553221 | NCBI WGS metagenome assembly OGQK01 (sample SAMEA2579996, study PRJEB22360) | human gut metagenome | biome: human gut; feature: human-associated habitat; material: faeces | place: Denmark | collected 2008/2010 | reverse complement strand
GGTTGTTGACATCGGCGGCGGCACCACTGAAGTTGCCGTCATTTCTTTGGGCGGTATCGTAACTTCTTCTTCTCTGCGTCTTGCTGGCAATCGTCTTGATGAAGCTATTGCGGTTCATTTGCGTGATCTTCTTGGAATCAAGATCGGTGAACGCACAGCAGAGGTCATCAAGATTAAGATTGGATCCATTCTGCCCTTTGAAGACGGTCGTGAACGCGACATGATCATCTCTGGTCAGGACGTGCTTACCGAACAGCCCAAGGAAGTTACCATTCAGTCGGAAGATGTGCGTGATGCGCTGCAGGCTCCTATCGACGAAATGGTTGTGCATATCAAGGAAACGTTCAAGAAGACCAATCCCGACTTGGCCTCCGACATCATTTCCAACGGTATTCTGCTCACGGGCGGCGGCGGTTTGCTCGCTGGCTTGGATCGCTATCTTTCGCAGCAGCTTGAGATTCCGGTTTGGACCAGTGAAACGGCGCTCACCAATGTTGTTTCGGGTTGCTTGAAGGTTCTTGAAACTCCCACGGCACTCAAGCAGATTCTTATGAGATCGAAATAGGAGATCCTTTTACGATATGGCCCTGAATTTGAACGAAAAAAAGATCCCATTCGGCGGCCAACTTGGAGGGACGGGGTTGCTGATCATCTTGTTGGTGGTCTCTCTCGTCCTTGTCGTCGTCTATTCCCGCGAGGGAGACGAAGGCGCTCTACATTCATTGCAAAATACTACATCAGCGGTTTCTTCGCCCCTGTCTTCTGCAGGGACTGCCGCAGGTTCGCTTGCTGCCTCTGCTTCAGCTTCGTTGGAAGACCTTACGGCCGATGGTCAAACCATGAGCCAGTTGAAGGAAAGCAACGCACAGCTTTCCCAAATGGTGGTCGAGCTTGAAGAGTATCGCCAGGAGGCTTCGCGCCTTGAGGCGCTTATCGGCATTCATGACGTGTATGGATTCTCTTCGGTTGCTGCCCACGTGACGGGCTATTCCTCCGATTCCTACAATCGCATTATCACCATCGATGTTGGCACTGCATCTGGCGTGAAGCCGGGATTGCCCGTTATGGGATCTACGGGAGTGGTTGGCCAGGTGGTTTCCTGCTCAACCTATACATCTGAAGTGCGATTGCTCAACGATGCTCAAAGTGGCGTTGCTGTGATGCTTCAAAACTCTCGTGCCGAGGGTATTCTTTCTGGATCGGTGGAAGGTGTGCTGTACCTTCAGGGCGTTGATGAGAGCACCGAGGTGAAAGAAGGCGAAGCGGTTATAACCACGGGTCTTGGTGGAGGCTACTTCCGCGGATTGGTCGTGGGCGTGGTTTCCAAGGTTGAGCAGCGACAGGGCGACGCAACGCGTACTATTGTTATTTCGCCTAACTCATCGTTTAGCAACATCAGTGAAGTGCTGGTTGTTTTGGGCATGAGCAATGATGGTGCCGCTTCTAGCGACACCAATGCCGCTAACGCTGTAGTTCAAGCGGTTGGACCCGATGCCCTTTTGAGCAAAAACTCAAACAGCGATGCGAATGCCGGCTCAACCTCCGACAGCTCTTCAAAGTCGGGCGACTCTTCTAGCTCTGACTCCAAGAAGAAATCTACTTCTAACTCTTCTTCCGAGGATGGTGAATAACGCCCATGCGTGATTGGATGCTTCCTCTTATCTTTTCTGTTGTCATCGTAGTAATTCAGGTCGTATTCGCACCGATTCTTACGGTGTTCTCTACGGTGCCAAGTTTTATTGTTTCGTTCGTTCTGGTGCTCTCCATCATGCGTCGACCCGATACCACGTACGTTTATGCGTTTGTGCTTGGCCTTATTGCCGACCTCCTTACGCATACACCAGTAGGTCTTACGCCGTTGCTTTTGCTTATTGCAGTGTTCTGCCTCTCGCGTGTGTTCGAGGTGTTGGACGATACCTCTTTGGCTATGCCGCTTATTGCCCTTGCTGCAACGCTTTTGGTGTTTGAGCTGCTGTTTGCCGTTGTCCTTTTAGTGCTCGGCTATCAGGGGTCCATCCTTGATATCTTTGCTCAGCGCGTGATTCCTGCCACAATCCTGAACTCATTGATCGCGGCGTTGCTCTTTGTCATCATGCGTCGCTTGCCGTTTGCTCAAGCTTCTAATGAAGCGTGGCAGGTTCCTACCTCGGGTCGATTCCGCTAAGGGTAGGGGGAACACGTGCTTTCCGCTATTCTCACTACTTTTGCCGCTCTTGTTGTATTGGGCGTTATCCTTGCAGTTGTGTTCCGTGTGCGCGCCAATTCTGCCCACTCGAGGGCTGCCGACCGTATGCGAGTGCGCTCGGTAACGTCGGTTGGTATTGCTGCAGAAACGCCAAAGACCACGCATAGCGCCGCACCGAGCGGCCCCTCTATGGGCAGCGGTGTTGCTGCGGGCGAGGGCTTGCGCAATCGCTTCACTGCGGTTGGCGTCATAGCATTGGGTATTTTCGGTGCGCTTACCGCTAAGCTGTTTGGTTTGCAGATCATTGAGGCTGCCAGCTATAGCGAAGAGGCAGATGCGAACCTCTACACTACGGTAAATACGCCGGCTCCTCGTGGCGTTATCTACGATGCAAATGGTATTGTCATGGTTGCAAACCGCCAGGTGCAAACTGTTCTTGCCGATGCGGATGTTGCAAAGAACTCCGATGTGATCTTGCGCCTTTCTTCCCTTCTGGGAATTCCCTACGAAGTGGTGCGTTCTCGTATTCTCGATTCTTCTTCGGGCGCCCAGAGCCAACGAGTGGTGGCAAGCGATGTGAAGCTGCGCGATATCGCGTATATTTCCGAACATCGTGATGCCTTTCCTGGTGTCAGCACGCAGATTCGAACCACGCGAACCTATCCCTATGGGGCGATGGCGGCGCATGCCTTGGGTTATACGGGCACCGCTTCCGAAGATGACTTGAAGAACGCTGCCGAGGGCCGTGATATCCAGTCTGGTGATGCTGTAGGCAAAAGCGGCATCGAGCAAACTTACGATTCGCTGCTTGCCGGCGACCATGGTCAACGTGTTTTGGTAACAAACGCAGCTGGTGTGGTTCAGCAGGTGGTAGGGGAAACCGCCCCGAGCAAGGGCAACGATGTGTACCTGACCATCGATGCCAAGGTTCAACATGTGGCAGATCGCGTGCTTCAGGATGCGGTGCGTCACGGAACCGGTACTGCGGCATCATGCGTTGTAATGGATGTTAATACGGGCGGCATTGTGGCGCTTTCGAACTATCCAACCTATGCACCTGAGCATTTTATCGGCGGCATTTCCCAGGACATGTGGGACGCTTACCAAACCGAGGAGTCTCATTATCCGTTGATGAATCGCGTTATCGCAGGTACGTACCCTGCGGCGTCGTGCTTCAAGGCATTTACCAGCCTGGCTGGTTTAACCTATGGATTTGCTGATACATCTCGCGTCTGGGACTGTCAGGGCACCTGGACGGGTTTTGGCGACAGCTTCCCGCAGAAGTGCTGGCAAAAGTCAGGTCATGGGTTGCTGGGCCTGCGTGAGGGCATCGTCGTTTCCTGCGACGTTGTGTTCTATGAAATCGCAAAGAGCTTCTACGATGCCCGTGCCTCCATCGGTGATGAGGCCATGCAAGATTTCGTTAAGGAATTTGGCTATTCGGCTGCTACAAAGATCGACCTTTCTGGTGAATCGGAGGGTCGTATTCCCACGCCTGCATGGAAAAAGGAATATTTCAAAGACGTCCCCGAAGAAGCCCAGTGGCTGCCCGGCGATATGTCGAACATGGTTATCGGCCAGGGCTATGTCTTGGTTACTCCCATTCAGGTGGTTCGTGCTTATGGCGCGGTTGCAACGGGAAAGCTCTTGCGTCCGCATCTGCTGAAGGAAGCGCGCAATTCGCTGGGTGATACGGTGCTCTCCTATGACACGGTGGAAGACACGGCGCCGCAGGTAACAGAAGCAAATCTTAAAATCGTGCGCGATGCTTTGCATGGTGTGGCTACGGAAAACGAAACCGTTTCAGCCGAGTTCAATAAGTACTCTTGGTCTGCAGCGGCAAAGACTGGTACTGCCGAGGTTGCCGGCAAAGAAGATATGGCATGGTTCTCCTGCTACGCCCCTTACGACAATCCGCAGTTTGCAATGTGCGTGTGCGTCGAGGAAGGCGGCTCGGGCGGTTCTGTTGCTGCGCCTTTGGCGGGTCAAATCATGGATGCCGCAATTCAGTCTGCAGCGGGCACCTTGGAAGAAGATATGAGCACTATTGCGGCAACGGAGGTGAGCGTTGGTGGCTCAAATTAACGAGATCAGCTCTTTGCGCATGCAAGACCCTGCAGTGGCTCGCGCTACGCGTCCTCGCAGGTTCAAGTATGTGAACCCTTCGTTCTATCTGTTCGCCCTTTTGCTGGTTGGATATGGCCTTATCGTTCAGTTCTCGGCTACATCTGCCGATGCCGACTATAGCTTCGCTCGTCAGCTCTCAGGCGTTGCGGTGGGTATGGTCCTGTTTGCGCTCATCACACGCATGGATTATCACGCCCTTTCTGGCTATACCACGTTGTTCCTGATCATCAATGTCGTTTTGCTCCTTTCGCCTCATTTGCCCGGCATTGGCGTGGAAGTTAATGGCGGTCGCTCTTGGATCAACATCGGCACTCAGATTCAGCCGGGTGAATTTGCGAAGATCACCATGGTGCTGTTGGCTGCTTCGGTTATGGCGCGCTACGGCGGTCGTCTTACCGATTTGCGTGAGTACCTGAAGGCACTTGGCATCATGGCGGTGCCTTTCGTTTGCGTTATGACTCAGCCCGACCTTGGCACCGGCTTGGTGTACTTGGTTATTGCTGCCTTCGCGCTGATTATCGGTGGTGCCGATTGGCGTTTCATGGTGGGCACGGGTCTTACCATTATTCTCTTATGCGCCGCAATCTTGATTATCGACCCCATTGTCGACCAAATCGCTGGTCACGATGTACTTTTAAAGGACTACCAAAAGTCACGTTTGATGGTGTTCTCGGACTCTACGTATGACACTTCGGGCGATGGCTATAATTCGCAGCAAGCAAAGATTGCTATTGGCAGCGGCGGACTGCTGGGCAAGGGCTTTATGCAGGCAACTCAATCGTCCATGGGCTTTTTGCCCGAGGCACCAACCGACTTCGTTTTCTGCATCTTGGCGGAAGAGTTTGGTTTTGTGGGCGCGCTTGTTTTGCTCGCATTCTATATCGGCTTGATCGTCACCTCAGTACACGTTGCACGTGGTGCCAGCGATCTCTTCGGTACCATTATCGTTATCTGCGTTGTGGGCATGTGGCTCTTTCAGATACTAGAGAATATCGGCATGGATTGTGGCCTTATGCCTATTACGGGTATTCCGTTGCCGTTTATCAGTTACGGATCATCGTTTATGGTTGTGAACTTCGTGATGCTGGGTTTGATAAACTCTGTTTGGGTTCATAGCGGACGCTAACGCGAAAGGGGATCGCATGAAACTACCAATTGATATTCCCGCTTTGTTGACGGCAGCAATCGATATCGATAAAGCATGTTCTGTCTCGGTTTCTGCAAATATCCTTATCGACGAGTCGGCAACGCCGGAGTTTCAGGTGTTCGTACGATCGGGCTTTAATAGCGAATCTGCTAACTCCCGTGTTATGGTGAGCTATTTCCCTACCCAAACACCCGATGCGCACGTTGCAAGCGACATTGCGGTTATTGCTGCAGGCTCGAATCCTGATGTTGGGAAGATCGCAGCGGGGTTCCGCGAGCAGGGAACGCCTGTTTTGGTTGTTGCCGAAAATGCAGAAGCGGTTCATGAGGCTGCGGTGGCGGCTGGCTATGCTATTCCAGACGAAGATCTTATTTCGCTTGGCGAAGGCGAAGTGCTAAGCGATGAGCTTCGCGGAACGCTTGCAGATGAAATCGGCACATGGATTGTTCGCGCCGATTCAGAAAAGCGCCTGGCCTTCTCTATAGCCTATCCGTTTGTGCGTCGCCCTTTGGCATATGAATCGATTCGCACCACCTCCCTGCAGAATGCTGGTGTTGGGGTCGTTGTCTTTGTTCCTGGCGCCGACATGCCCATCATGACCGCAAACCAAGCAAAGATGGTATTGCAGATCGCAGCTGCCTACGGACATCCCTTGAGTGCCGATAGGGTGAAGGAGATTGCTGGTGTTATTGCTGGGGGCTTTGTATTCCGTGGGGTTTCCCGTCAGCTTGCAGGTGCCATCCCGGCGCTTGGCTGGGTGGTAAAGGGAACTATGGGCTATGTGGGCACCCAAGCTATTGGCCATGCGGCAATCGAGTATTTTGAGGGCGGCGGCGATATTGCCGGCTTGGCTGCTCTGGTGGATAAAACCACTTCCGTGGCAGCGGAAGCTGCGGAAACCGTTGCCGCCAAGCCTGCGGTGAAAACGGTTGTTGCCGCCGTGGCGCCAAAGGCGAAGAAGGCAGCCGTGGTTGCCCTGGATGCCGCTGCGCCCGTTGCTAAGTCGGCAGCTAAAGTTGCATGGAAATCCTTAAAGCCAGGTCATAGGAACAAGGGCAAGCGCCTGTAACACTGTTTCTCTGTTGGCTGGCTCCCAGTTCACACTGACTATTTCGTGTGGAGCATTGCGGGGGCTATCATTTTGCTGAACGGCATAAGTGCATGTGGAATGATCCGTTTCCTAATTTGGGAAAACTTTTTTAAAAAGGTTCTTGCGCGATGATTCCGTTCCTGTATACTATCTATCGCTGTCGCACATGGGGTGTTAGCTCAGTTGGTTAGAGCGCCGGCCTGTCACGTCGGAGGTCGCGGGTTCGAGTCCCGTACATCCCGCCACTTTGCATGTAAGGCTTGCCGCAAGGCAAGCCTTTTTGCTTTTCGGGGCTTTCAGGAGCTGGCTTTCGAGCGGTCTAAAAGTGTGTCTTTGCTGAAGCCTCAATCCCCACGCTGTCGCGTTTCTTGTCGGTTCTTGCATGGTGTATAGTAAGCAAGTTCAACTTTAAGTTGCGTATGGCAAATGGCGCAATCGATACCAGGAGGGTGGAGACGCGATGGGCGATTCTCGTCAGACGAAGCCGGTTGAAATTGCCGCGTTCGACTTCGACGGTACCTGCATATCCGGTAATTCGCCAGTCATTTTGGTGAGCCATCTGGTTCGAAAGGGTCTCTTGGGCAAGGGCACGCTTCTGCGCATTCTTTGCTGGGCTGCTGCCTACAAGCTCCGCCTGCCACAAAATGAAAGCTGGGTTCGCGGTGCAGTGTTCTCTGCCTTTGAGGGCAAGAAAAAGGAAGAAGTCGACGAATACTTGCGTGACTTTTACGATAGCCACCTGGAAAAACTCTTCCGTGCTCAGGCTAACGAAGTTATTGAGGAACATCGTGCTGCGGGTCGTGAGGTGTGGGCGGTAACGGCAACGTTTGAACCCCTTATCCAGCAGGCAATGACGCAACATGGTTATACTCAGGCGTTTTCCACGCGAATGAAAATCGATTCCGATGGCCGCTATACGCGAGAAGTGGAAGGCTTGCCGGTGGAAGGAAGCCAAAAACTCGAGGTTCTTACCCGTGAGGCCAATGCCCGATTTGGGAAAGGGAACTGGGTCCTAACCCATGCTTATGGGGACCATCATTCCGATCGAACCCTGCTCGCTGCAGCTGAGCATCCTTTTGCGGTTACCCCCGATAGACCCCTGCGCCGCACTGCGCGCAATCGGGAATGGCCGATTTTGAACTGGCGCTAGCCTGTTTTTGTATCTGCAGAATCGATTAAGAGCCCTGCATGTTGTTCGTGCGGTTCCGGCGGGTATTGCGGCTGCGGCAATGTTGGCTTAACGCTTTGTAGCAGAGCCTGGTTCGCCGTTCACCCTATGGGAATTTGACGGATAATGGGTTTGTTCGAGCCGCCCGAATTGGGGCGGCATACAATTAAGTGCGATTAACGAACTCTCATATCAGCGCGCTCCCTTCGGCTGGCCCAGCGCGCTTGCAACTATTGTTACCTGCCAAGGAGGTGCACCAGGATGAGTGAAGATACCGCAAGCGGCCAAGTTCCTTTTCAGGACAGTCGCTCCAATTCTTCTCAGGCATACCTTAAGCGTGCCGCTTCCGCGGTTGCGGAAGGGGATAGCGTTCTCGGTATCCATCTATATCTTGCTGCTTACGAACGCGCATTGCGCGAAAGCATCATGCCGGGCGAAGAAGTGCTCGAAGGCATGAGCAAGGCATGGGATTTAGCCATCAAAACCAAACAACGTTCCCTTGCTGAATATATCTTTGAAAAACTCGAGCCTTATTGGGACAGCAATGAGGTTTCTCGGCACGCCGACGAACTTCAGCGCTTGGCTTTCGATAAGCTCGAAGAATACGGCTTCGACCGTGATGCCATTGAAGGCATGGCCGACATGGTAAATCAGGATCTCATGGAAGCCGCACCTGATATGCTGTGCCGCTTTGAGAAAAGCACTCCTGCTGCGGCATCAGCTTCGGCTCCTGCTGAAGCTGCCCAAGCTGCTGTAGGCTCTGCCCAGAACGCTTCGGGCTCAGCGGAGGCCAATCAGTCTTCGGCGGACGCCAATCGCGAGCAGGCGGTGAAGGACCTCACTTCGCTCATTTTCGGCCAGGCTTCCGAGGCGAAAGCTGAGCCTGCAGTGCCCGAGCAGCGTTTCGACTATCGATCGCTGGTTGGTTTTGGTAATGCTGTCGAAACAATGGGAGAACTGGGCGTTGGTCGCTCGCGTGATCCCGAGTTTGCCCGCTTTGCCGCTATGCTCAATGCTCGTCACGGCTTGCCTGGCATTCCCCGATTGGGCACCTTGCTGTTCCGCTGTCCTGCTCGCGAAGATTCCAACTACTTCATGGTTGCTACAGCTGGCGAATTGAATATGCCTGCAATACGCATGCGCCTTGATCAGAATGCGCAAGGTCAAGCGGTGTTGTGCGTAATGGCGTCGGCCGATTTCAAATCACGCATCTCTGGTGTGCCGCGTGCTGGCTTTGAGTCGCCGACCGTGGTTATCCTCGAAGATTTTGATTTGTGGGATCTCCCCGACTTCGATCCCCAGCTTGCCGAGAACCCCGTGCAGGGCCTTCTTCAGATGCAGCTGTCCCGTGGCGCCCGCGAAGCATTAGCGCTTATCCAGACTGCTCTTGAAAGCCCCGAGGCAACGGTTCTCATTTCCGCATCTGAGCCAAATGATATTGATCCGTTTTTCTGGGGGCTCATCGGGTCTCAGTATCAGATCATCGATATCGACCTTCCTAGCGCACGTGAGCGCCATGAGATTTGGCGAGAAGTTCAGGCGCAACATCCTTCTACTCGTGGTTTGGATGCCACCCGCATGGTGGAGCTCTCTCGTGGTCTTTCTCGCTTTGAGATCCTTGCCATTGCGAGTGAGGCGGTTGAAGAGGCTTATCGGAAGAGCATTGCCGAAACCCGCTTCTGCGCAGTCGAGACCGGTGCGATGGTTTCGCGTTTGGCCAACTTCCAGCCGTTAGATTCTGCCGAGTATCGCTGCATGGAGGATATGGCGGTTGAAGAGCTGCGCCGGAATACTTCCAATTTTGATGATCTGCTGGAGGGTTAGCGGCTAATGAGCATTACGCGTCGTTGCGACTATGCTTGTCGCATCATTCGCGCCGCTTATCGTAGCGGCGACACGTATATCTCCATCGCGGAGGTGGCCGAACAGGAGAGCATTCCCTATTCTTTTGCTCGAAGCATTCAACACGAATTGGTGAAGGCAGGCCTGCTGAAAACTATTCGTGGCGTGAAAGGCGGTCTTGCCCTGGCGTGTGACCCCTCAAAAACCACTGTGCTTGATGTTCTGGAGGGGGTAAATGGCGGCATAAGCATAGCTGATTGCGCATGCGCCGATTACCCTTGCGTCCATAAGGATTGCTGCTCGTTCAATGCCTTGTGGTGTGCGTCAAATGCGCTGATAAGTCACCTTTTTGCTTCCGTTACTTTGGAGGGACTTTTTACCAAGGGTGCAAGCCATCCCGCTATTCAGGCGGCATTTGCTTCATGCGAAAATTCGCCGGTTGCCGAATAGCATGGCTTCTCGAGTTTCTTCAACCTGTTCTGACGAGTTGAGCCCCGAAGAACAGGCCCTTGTCGTTAAAGTATGGAACGAAGGTGCGCGCCTATATCGCGATTTGCCTTGGCGCAATGTAGACGACCCCTATGCTGTTATGGTTTCCGAGATCATGCTTCAGCAAACCCAGGTCGCACGTGTCGAAAAGTACTGGCAGCGTTTCATGGCATTATTTCCGACGCTGGATGCATTGGCGAGCGCTGAAACGTTACTTGTTCTGGAGATGTGGCAAGGGCTGGGATACAACCGTCGTGCGTTGGCATTGAAACGTACGGCAGAAATATGTTCACGTGAATTCAACGGGCTTCTTCCCGAGTCGTCGGAAGAGTTGCTAGCCCTTCCTGGCATCGGAAAGGCTACGGCAGGAGGCATCATGGCGTTTGCCTACCAGAAGCCCTCTATGTACTTGGAGACAAACGTACGCACGGTGTTCATCCATGAGTTGTTTCCGGGGCGCGAAAAGGTTTCCGACAAAGAACTAGAGCCTTTGGTACGGCGTACGTGTTCTGCGGAAGACCCTCGCGGTTGGTATTACGCCCTGCTCGATTATGGCAACTACCTGAAATCAACGATGCCCAACCCTTCTCGCCGGTCAAAGCACCATACGAAGCAATCGAAGTTTGAGGGGTCACGGCGACAGAAGCGGGCGGAACTGGTCCGTTTCGTTCTTGCTCGACGCGAAGCAAGCTTCCGTGAGCTTGTTGCCGCTCTTTCCGACTTCGAAAAGAAGCAGGGCAGGGAGGCGCCCGAAGAAGATATAGTCCGTTCGATTGTGAATGATTTGGTTGCCGAGGGATTTTTCTCTCAGGAAGGCGAAGGCGAGAACGCTCGATACCTTGCCGATTAGGGTTTGCTGAAGCACCGGATATCGCCAGGGCCTCGAAGCGGGAATCATCTTGGCTTTGCAAGCAAAGCGCCTGCTACCGATTGAGGGCAGCAGGCGCTTTTTGATCGTAATGGGATGGATTTTACTCAGCGGGATAGGATCCAAGCACTTTAACCTCGCGGAGCTTAAGGCGGAGGCAATCGAGCGCGGTTTTGATGGCGGGATTGGCCGGCGTGCCTTCGATATCGATGAAGAAGAGGTAATCTCCCAGTCCCTGTTTGGTGGGACGGCTCTGAATCATGGTCAAGTTTACATTGGCGTAGTTCAGCTCGGAGAGGATCATCAACAGGGAGCCGGGCTTATCGGCGTTCAACGAAAGCGCCAGCGTGGTTTTCATGTTGTCGCTCTCGAGCACTGGTTCGTGGCCTTGGCGGGCAATGAGCACAAAGCGCGTCTGGTTGCCGTAGTGATCTTCGATGCCTTCTTCGGCAATGGTGCAGTCGAACAGCTGTCCTGCAAATTTGCTGGAAATTCCCGCCACCGTTTTGTCCTGAGCTGCTTTGCGCGCACCTTCCGCAGTGGACGAAACGGCCAAACGCGGCACGGAGGGGAAGTGGGCATCGAGCCAGCGACGGCATTGCGCCAAAGCTTGCGGGTGGCTGGCAATAGTGGTTACTTTATCGAGGGTGGATTCCGGGTTCACCATAAGGCAGTGGTGGATGTTGAGTACGGTTGAACCCATGATGCTCACGCCACCCTTGAAAGCCAAGGTGTCGAGCGTGGCGGTAACCACGCCTTCAAGTGAGTTTTCGATCGGCATAACTCCGAATTCGCAACGACCGCGATCAACCGCTTCGTGAACCTCATTGAAGGAAGGGCACTCCACGAATTCGGGGTTTTCGCAGCCCATCTTTTTTGCAAAAAGACGAGCAGCCTCATCGGAGTAGGTTCCTTGCGGTCCGAGGTAGGCGATGGTTGCGTTGCTCATAGAGCGTCCTTTCTGGGATAGCGATAATTTGCCTATGATAACGCTTTATCTGGAAAACGCTGTGATGCATATGCATCTGGCCCTTGGATTTAATGCCGTCTTAACACGGCGGTGGTGCTCTTGCGCTCGGTGTGGAGCATTGGTGCCGTTGATGGGCTCGATTGCCCGTTGATGCTGCTAGGAAGATGCGGATCTTCGCCTCGGCCTAGTCGCGGGCAAACATGTTGCCTGCGCAAAAGCAAGGCATTGTTCCCCAAAAAATTTCCAGTACTGAAAGAAGATGCACCAGCGTGGCTATAGGGCGGGATTTTCTCCAAAATTCCGATGGATAAAAAATTAATTTTGGGTAGCAAAGATAAACTACCTATCCAAAAAGATGGATAGGACGAACAATGAAATATGTCCATTTTTTGAAGAGTCTCCAGTAATTGCCAAGCAAAAATTCAGTTTAAACTCGCTATTTTTGAAGAATAGAACGGTCAAATTACTCGATATGACCTAAAACAGCCAAGGAATCATTTTTTATTGCAAAAAATGGAGAAATAATGTGTTACTCGAAAATAAGGCAGTAACATTTTCTGACCATTGGCGGGAATTACTCGATATTCGGCAATTAACCAGTCTTTTTTAGGAGCAAATCAACGAGAATATGCTTCAGAAGTTTTGTAGGACAAAGACACCCTTAAGGAGGTGTGCACATGGTAACAGAGGCTATTAGTCCGGAGTTTCTGAGCAAGCTCGAGGCACGTGGTGTTTCTCGTCGTAGCTTCATGAAGCTCTGTGGCTCTCTTGCCGTAGCTGCAGGCTTGTCTGAGCTGGCAGCACCTCGCGTCGCTCGCGCGATCGAGGATTCCGTTATCGGCGCAGAATCTGGCGGCCTGTATCCCGCAATCTGGATCGAGGGCGCTTCTTGCACTGGTTGTACGGAGTCGTTCGCACAGGTAGATGCCCCTGATCCTGCAACCGTAGTGTTGGAAATGGTTTCCCTTAACTATTGTGAGACCCTTTCCGCTGCTGCAGGTTGGTCCATGGAAGAAGCAAAGGCACAGACGATCGAGGCCGGAAACTACATCCTCATTTACGAAGGTGCAGTTCTGGAAGGTTGGAACGGCGAGGCGCTGCGTGTTGCCAATGAGCCCGGTACCGACCACTTGGTCCATGCTGCAGAGAACGCAAATGCGGTTGTTGCTCTTGGTTCTTGTGCGGTAAACGGTGGCTGGATGGGTGCAAACCCCAACTCCGCTGGTGCGCTGGGCGTTCAGCAGTACCTGAAGAAGCAGGGTATCGATACCCCGGTTATCAACATCCCAGGTTGCCCTGCTAACCCTGAATGGCTCGAGGCTGTTCTCGTAGACGCAATCCTTGTTGGCAAGCTCCCTGAGCTCACCGCCGACAACAAGCCTAAGGTCATCTTTAACCAGACCATTCATGACAACTGCGAGCGTCGCGGTCACTTCGAGAATGGCGAATTCGTTTACGCATTCGGCACCGAAGAAGAAGCCAAGGGCTACTGCCTGTATCCCATGGGCTGCCGTGGTCCTCAGACCAAGGCCAACTGCGGTGTTGTCCGTTGGAACCATCGTCGTTCTTGGTGCGTTGCTTCGGGCGGCCCTTGCATCGGCTGCTGCACGGCTAACCCCAATGATCCTGGTGAGAACTGGGTTGAAACCAACACGCCCTTCCGCGCACGCTTCCGCGATCTGCGCATCGGTGGCCTGGTTGTCCAGCCTGAGGCAATTGCTTGGACGCTCACCGGCGTTGTGGCTGGGG
>OGQK01001255.1_pt1 | contig 13642 bp, 6 predicted proteins | sample 1553221 | NCBI WGS metagenome assembly OGQK01 (sample SAMEA2579996, study PRJEB22360) | human gut metagenome | biome: human gut; feature: human-associated habitat; material: faeces | place: Denmark | collected 2008/2010 | reverse complement strand
CAATAGGAGCTAATGCTTCATTTATAGTTTCATAATATTGAATATTATTAGGAGTTATACCTTTAATTGTGTAAAGACTATTAGGAATTGTATTATATCCAAATTCTCCATAATGAACAGAACCATCAGGATATTTTAATCCACTAATATCTTTTATATAATAACCTTGTGTTGTTCTACCAATCTCAACTTCACGACTATTACCGTCAATACTATTATAGAAAGGTTCGTGAATATTCAAATCATATTCAACTTTACCTAAATCATCGACAGTTCTTTGCAGGTCTGCGATGTTTGCAACAGCAGGACTATTATTAGCACCAGTAGTACTGAAATCAATAAATCCCGAAGCATATTGAGATTCAATCATTCCAGCACTACGTTGTAAACCTTCACCACCAATTTTAGCATAAGGTTTAATATTGCGGTAATTATCAAGAATTTGACGAGCAATAGTAGATGGGTCTACTTGTTCAGAGAAAATAATATTACCACGAGCAGCACCAGTTTCATCGAAAAGAGTAATTGCATATTCATTACGGCCTTCACGAGCTGCAATTCCATTAGCAATCGGACTAACCTCAGTTTTATAAATATCATAATCAAGACCAAGTTCTTTACCCGAAAGAGGTTTAGAATTTTTAGTAGCGTTACTCTGACGAGTTACACTTGTACCTTTTGAATTAGTAGTAGTCGAAGTAGGAAACGCATCAAAGTTCATATACTTAGCTAATTGCATTCCGGTAAGACCAGTACCTTCTCCAGATGGAGTTTGAACAACACTAATATTACCAGCACCTTTTTTCCAATTTACCATAGCAGCTGCCATGTAATTTTGTTGGAATCTTGAAGGATTAGCAATGATATCACGAGTTGCTGTAAATTCAAGAGGTGCATCAGCAATAGCTTTACGATAACGATTTGAAACATTATCTGCTGCATTAGACAAAGTAGATTCAAACTCTTCTTTTGTCAGCATATCACCAAGATATTTAGCTCCAGTTGTTACACCATCTTTTCGTACCCAAGTGCTACTATATGTTTCAGAATTATAAAGTTCTTTATAATTTTGATTTATATAATCAACATATTTATCATAACTATCAAGTCTGTTATCAAGAATAATTTTAGCTTCTTCGTTATTAACTCGATACCAACCTATACCACCTTCAATCTTATCTCGATGTTTATTCCAAGTATCAAATACAGAATTAAGTTGAATTTCGTCAGAACGAAGTTTAGCTTGAAGATTATTATAATTACGTTGAGCAGTTTGAACTTGTAAGAGTTTACCTTTAAGATTGGCTGCTGTTTCTTCGTCAAGACCTGCTGAATCAACTAATCTTTCAGCAGTAGAAATATTAAGTGTTTTAACAATATTACCATCTCCCGGATTAAGACCTAAAATTCCAAGTTCATCAGATGTAAATATCTGATTCATAGAATTTGAAAGTTTAGTCATTTGGTCAGTAATTTCATTACGACGATTAATGTTTTCTGCAACACTATCACCAGTAACTTCAAAACCACCTAAAGTATCAAGATATGGAGCGTACTGTTGAAGAGTTTCAAGTTCTTGCTGTTTACCTTTTGCACGAGCTTTAATATAAGCAGCATAACCGGGATTAGCAATTAAATCAACCGTAGTCTTAATATCTTGATAAGAATATAAACCTGCGGCAGCACCAGCTAAGCTTTGAATATTATTGTTAATAAATTGACCAGACAAAACACTTTGTGTAAAAGCGGTTCTATCAAGATTCTCAATATCATCAGTAGCACCAAGTACACCCTTAGCGTAACTTTCAAACATTTTATCTACATAATTCTGTAAACCAGCTTGAATAAGTTCAGGTGGAACTTGAGCTTTATTCTGTAATATATCGAGAACATTAACTCCATATTCCTTATTAACAGTATCTAACAAAGTTTTAACCTCAGCAGGTAATTTAGAATTAACAGTAAACTTACCATCTTTTGTAGGAGCACCAAGTTCATTTATGTTAATACCTAATCCATTAAGAGCAAACATTGTAGGATTGCCAGCAAATAAAGGAGCATAATCTCCTAATTCGTAATCTCTTAAATGTCCACCAGCAGAACTATCATCTTTTACAAATCGAGTAAGAGCATCTTGATTCTGCCAAATAGTAGTAAGATAATTAGTATAATCAGGATTAGATTTGAGTAATGACATAGCATAACTCATAATCTCTTGTTCTGTAATACCTTCTCTTTCACTACCAGTTTTAACAAAGTGACTTGCTAACTTTTCACCATCAAAACCTGTTGCAACATCCAATCCATACTGACGTATCATATCAGGATTAGTAACAAGATTTTCAAATGATACTTTATCAGCCTTAGCTTTTGAAAGAATATCAAATACGTCTTTTTGATATTTATTTACATCGAACTTTTTACCGATTTGAACTCCATTAAAACCACCGCTTACGACAGTATTAGTTTCTGCATCATAAATAATATCAGAAGATTGTAAACGACTACGAAGTAGGAAAGCATTTTGATTTTGAGTATCCCAATCACTCTTTTTCAAATCTTCCATATACTGCTGTTCCAAAGCATAATCAGCTTGAACAGCTTTAAGACCTTCATTGGTCAGAATATTCTCAGTTTGCTTATAAATATAATCATCTGCTGCAAACCAATTATCTTGTTCCTTAAATTCATTAGCACCTTCAACAATCTTAGCTCTTTCAGAATCAAGAACTTTTTGTCCACGAGAAGTTGCCTTAATTTGACTTAAAGGATTAGCAATTCTATTAATATAAGCTTCACGATTTTGGTAATACTTTTGATTCAAAGCATTTCCAACAGCAGCATATACACTTCCATAATCTTGTAATTGTGGAGTTTTTAATGTATTAGTATCGTATCGACCTATTGCAATTTCTGCCATAATTTTATAATGATTAGTTTGTAAATTAGTTGTAACTCGTATGGCTCCGCCTGCTGGGCTTCGCCCAGCGGCTCCGCTCCCCGGTGGGGCAGGAGGTTGCACGCCCACTTGTCGCGCGTGTTTGTACCACTATTTGTATCATTACAAATATACAAAAAATCGTGAATATCGGACTATCCTATAAGAGAATAATCCGATATATCACGCACTACATTAAGCTCTTTTACGTCTTGCAAGACCACCGCAAGTAAAACCACTCCTCATGTGATTAGTTACTCCACGAGGCCATAATTTCTCGTATAAGCGGGCACTTGCGTAATTATTAACTGCTCCGGCAAGACCTTCAACTCCTTGTAACATTCCTTGTAATCCTTGCGTTCTGACTGCCATTAACTGTTGATTCAAGCCGACAGCTTTGTTATATTCATTAATAGCGTCTTGATACATAATTTGACTATTAACATTTCGAGCATTAACTCGTTCTTGCCTATTCAAATCATATCTTTGACGTTGATAATCTTTCTTAGCTCCATACAATTTATTTCGAGCAAGTTGAGCATTAATTGCAAGATTTGCTACACTATTTCGAGCAGTTTGAACATTACTTGTGTTATCAGTAATATATCGAGCAGCTCTACGTTCTTGTGTACCAAGTTCTTGTAATTCCTCACTAATATCATAATCTGTACTATATTGGACAGCATCTACTTTATTACCTTTCGGAACATGAAGTGTAGATTCAAATTCAATAGCCTTTCGATTAGCACGAGTATTAAGAGCGTTACCTACAATTCCAAACAGTGAACTTGCAAGATTCATACCAAGTCCAAATTCATTAAATCCGAACTTAAATGCAGAACCACCGCCAGCACTTGCAGTAGTTTGAATTGGAGGTAAAGTAGTAAGTTTAGGAGCTGAAACTCCTGTAAGACTATAAGGTGAAGCATATCCACCAAAAGGTCTTTTCTTTCTTATCATTCCACCACAACGCATAATCGGAGCATCATCACGAAGTCCTAAAGCAGTGGCATAAAGTTCTTGAGCTTCAAACAAATCTGCTGTTTTAGCATCAATAGCTTCAGATTCACCACGAGCTTTATTCATTTTATAAACTAATTTTTCAATATTACGAATATTTGTTCCAGTTTGTAATTTGTTAGTTTTACTCTTATCTAATGCAGATAAAGATAATGTAACTCCATCAGCAAGTTGAATGACTTGAACTTCTTTTTTACCTTTCATATCAGTAAGTTTCTTTGCGTAATCAGCGAAAGTACGATTTGTTCCGGGAACTTTAATTGTATCACTGAATACTTGACCACCTTCAGAAGTTTCACGAACAACTTCACCAGCATACATTCGACCATTTTTAGCGCCGCCGCCTTCAATTTCCGAATCACCATATATGATTCCAGTTTCACCAGTAGCAGGATTATATTGTTCATGAGTTTGACCATAAGCAACAACACTATTAGATGAATTAGGAACTACTTGACCGCCGGTGTTTAACTTTCTACGACCAACCATTCCACCTAATTTAGCATAAAATCCTGTACCTTCGGAGTAATTGCCAAGATTACTTTGTCGAATAGTTGCAACATCATTTTCAACTTTATCTTGCATATTACCCAAAGTCTGCTGACGTTCCATTTCAGCTTGTTCAGCTAAAAGTTCTTGACGACGACGTTCTTCTTGACGCTTTTTCTTACGTCCAGTAAACAGACCAACAATGCCACCAATTAATGCGCCGATACCAGCACCGATAGGGCCAAGCCAAGAACCAGCAGCTGCACCAGTAGCAAGCGCCGCGGTTCCACCAACAGCAGCTCCAATTCCTAATCCAGTTCCAGCTCCACTTAAAGCGCTACCACCTACGATACCTTCGCCATCAGCACTATATTTAGATTCATCAATATCACTGGCTTGAACTCGCGTACCCCATTGAACACTACCGGGGTCATTAATACTTGTTCCACCCCAATAAAATTTCCTACGAGGAGTTCCAACAAGTCCACCGAATTTAGCAGTAATACCACGAGAAGTTAAAACTTCATTATTGATTTTGTTCTGCATATTTGCATAGATAAGTTTATCATTAGCAATCAACTTATCTACATAGTTCTTAACTGGGATTCCAGTATCATCATTTGTCCCACCATGATAAAGCATATTAATTATACCATTGCCGAAAAATCTATTACCAGAATCACGAGCCATTCCTAAATAATCAGCAGTAGCATCGTGTGTAGAACGAATACCACCGAAATTATATTTTTTACGATTAGTTTTACTCATATCTTCAACATAGTTATCAGGATTATCATCAGTATTAAAATTAGAAAATAATTTATTTCTAATCATATCGTAATCATTAGAACTATTAGTTTTAAATATTTCTAATTCAGATTTATCTCTTCTTTTATTACCAGTAGTATATTCTTTAATAATACTATCTGTATTACGTTCATTAGCACCTTTTAACAATTTCTTATATTGTCTAAAACCAGTTCGACCTACTCGATATGCAAGATTAGACATAAGATTAACAATAGGTTGAGGTAAGGTATTGAAATCATCAATACCATATTTCTCAGAATAAATATCACGAACATCATTGTAGGCTTTCGCCATACGACGATTCAATTCAGCATCAATTTGTTTTCTTGTTGCTTTACCTTTCGCTTTAACAGATTTAGTAAAATCAGAAGTATCATTTAACTTAAAACCGGGGCCAATAGTTTTAGCACCACCTTCATATGAAGCATAAGGATAATAATATTTACCATCTTTTGAACGTGAACGAACAGTTTTAAGTTTATTATTTTCTTTAACACGAACAAATTCTTTATCACCAGTCAATTCGTTATCCCAAATATGTTGAGAATACTCATTGATATAACGAGTAACTTGACGAAGACTATCAGGATTAACTTTACGATTAGACATACCATTAAAAGTTTGAGTAACACGACAAGTGGGCGTGCAACCTCCTGCCCCACCGGGGAGCGAGGCCGAAGGCCGAGCCGCACAAGTTGTTACAAATTATCTTTGATTATTACGATTATCAAGAATCCATTCAGGATTAACATCAATAAGTTCCCAAAGTCTGTCATTATCACTATTATTAAACTTCATTATGCAATAAACATATTGACAAATGAACTTATTAATATCATACCATTTAGCTTTACGTTTTAATGCAGATTCATCTACAACTAAATCAGTAATCATAAAAGGTATTTGTTTGTGTATATCATTAACATTATTAAATCTCCAAAGATTTACTTTATTAACACCAGTTGTACCATTATACCAAATATCATTAAATTTAACAAGTTTATAACCAGTACATTGGTCATCATTATGAACCAATATAGCATTAATAGTTTTCTCAAATTCATTAATAGTAGGTAACAGATTATTAACAATATCAACTCTGTCTTTCCAAGCAATATTATTTAATAACTTATTATAACTACTATTGTCGTTAAGAATAAATTTAATATATGATTCTTTAACAAGTTGATTATTATTATTATCTTTTAAGAATCGACCATAATTATTTTTAGATATTGCATAAATGCCATGTTTATCAAACCAGAATAATCCATTTCGATTGGTAATACCTACAATAGGATTATAGTCATGGAATGAAATCCAAGCATTAGCAATAGGACTAAAACTAATTGTGAATTGTTTATTATCAACATTTTGGACTAAATATAAGATATTAGTATCTTCATTAAATGCCCAAATTCTACCATTATTCTTAAACGGATTAATTACATCTTTTGCAAGATTACCGTCAAACCATTTAAGAGCATTAAGAGCAGTCATATTACTTACTTTATCTCCATTGATATTGAAGATACGTCTATGAACTGCATCAATAACAAAATAACCAATAACATTAACGTGAGTATCAAAATAACTTTGACAACCTATATAACCACTGGGACTATATGTAACCTCTTGAGGTTCCATATTAAATATATCAGCTGTACCTAAATACGAAGTACCTTCATCCGTATTAGAAAGTGTATCACGAAGTTGTAATAAATGCAGACCATAAGTCTGTTGAATATAAAGATTTTTATTGTCAGTTTTCAATGCAATAATTTCACCTCGATTAAAAGGCATATCTTTATAATCATCACTTCTAAATAATCGCCAATTAAGATTAGCATTTTCAGCATTCTGTAATTGACTACGAATTATACGATAAGGATGGTCTTGAGTTCCGGGAATTTCTTCAAAATAAGTAAATGTTTCAATTCCATTCTCATTGTAAACAGGAGAATAACCTTTACCAACACTACTATTTATGAAATTATCAACTTGATAACTTAATTGATAAAATTCGCGTAATTCATTACCCCGTTTATCGTGATATTTGAAAGATTTATCTACGTTATTAACACTAAATCGAGCAAGAATATTGAATTTACTTTCAAGAGGAACAGTGAATATCCAACGATAAACAGTGGCGTTACTGTCTAATTCTTTTGCTTGAGCATCACCATAACGATAATCAGATGATGGAGCAGTAGCTCGAAGGGTTATATATCCAATAAATGTATCACCAACTAATGAAGTTATTATTTCAGAAGAACCTTTAATATTAATTACATTAGATGCAATTTGAAGTTTCTGATTATTAACATCAGAATAAAGTGTTTCAGAATTATTAATTAAATCGGCAATATATCCTCTTGCCCATTCTTCATTATCTGTACCTTTATTAAATCCATCAAAACCTTTTTCAATACGATAATAACTATCGCCAGCAATATTGTTTTGAGAACTAATATTAGCATTGATATATTCAAGTGAAACATCTTTAGTTGCACGAGAAGTATCAATAGTAAGACTATTAATGTCAGCATCTAAGAATCGAGTTCCAGATTCATTAGGATTTGTATCAAATCCATCAAAATCTTCACCTTTCCATTTAGCTGGAAATACTTTTATATCATCATCAAGTTCTTCATTTTTAACAAATTTAAGAACATCAGTTTCAAAGTATAGAGGTTTAAGTTTACCTCGAATACTATTTATCTTATTATAGAGATATTCAAATGTATAAAATCTTGCATTATCTCCACCAAAAGGATTTTTATAAGTTTGATTTTTACCGAAATTGTTAGTTTCAGTATCTCGCATTGCGAAACCTTGTGTAACAATTCTAGAGTTATTAATATTATGTTCAATAAAGAAATAAACTATCGAACTAATATATTTATTCATTAAGTCTGTTTTACCAGCAAGATTAGCTTTAATATTAATATTAGGACTTAATGTATAAGTAGGATTCCATTCAGAAGAAGTAGAATATAATTGAGTTAACCAATCAAATGTCGGAGCAGTTGAACCATTAACTTTATAACTTAATCGAACTTCAATTAAAATATATTTAGTTTCTTTTGCATCAAGATTAATTACAAAATTAGTTTTAGTATTAATTGTATTACCAATAAATGTAGATTTACTATCAGATGCTAAAAGATTAGATTCAGAAACTTCATAATACCCAGTTTCAACTTCAGATTCTTCTGAATCAATTTGTTTAACTACCGATGTAGCATCATAAACTTTTGTAGTTAAATTTATACCAGCAGGTATCACACTATCTCCACCAAATGTAGGACTACATTCAACACCAATTAATTGGCTTGATGTACTCTCACTTGATATTTCCAATACTACGACTTGATAATCAAAAGGATTAACTCCACCTTCAGAATCTTCAGTTGTATAAGGTAGTGGAAGACTTGGTAACTTTAGTTTACCTTTGGTTAAAGAACGACCTTTTGCTTTAACAGTAGCGTGTCCAGTTGAAACTCCGTATAAAGTAAAATAACGATTACGAGCTATTGTAGGATTCTCACTACCAACACCAGTTTTAGCAATTTCATCTACTTGTTCAGCAGCATCAATATCAGGTAAACTCTTCCAACTCGGACTTATAATCTTACTAATACTTTCAGATTTATAAGGAATTTTATGAGCATTTTGATTAGTAGAACCTACAGGATAAGCTTCAACATCATAATTATTAGCTTTCCAAGGAATATGATGTATATTTACAAGGTCACCTTTATAATCATAATATCCAGCGTAAAGAACATAAACTTCACCACTCTTGAAATAACGTCGAGTACTATTAATATAAGAAGAACTCGGATTCCAACTTAATTGAACATCAAGATTGTTCTCTGTAAATTCTTTAAGTTCACTATCAAGTTTACTATAATCAAGAGTTTTTACATTACCTCGAATAAGTCTATTATTGAAATTAACAAGAGTATTATCTCGAATATATGATATATTTTTAATAAAAATATCATCAAGACTTATAGTAGATAAATATGAAACATCACTTACAATATGAGTAGTACTTACACCATTAATTGAAATATCATTAGTTTCATATGATAATTGAGCTTCGTCAGTAATATAAACAATAGCAAACCTACAATGTTTATATTTAATACCACTATTTCTAAAACTAATAGTAATATTTTTATTGATTTCGATACCTAACGCATAATCTTCTTCATAATTACCACAAACAATAAGTGATGTACTCAAAGGAGAATAGTTTGTATAAGTACCATCATCAAGACGATATTTGATTGCTATTTGATAAGCACCAGTTTTAAGATTACCACCGTCTTTAACTTCTAATTGAAGTTCAGGACAAGTAACATTTGGAATAAGATTAAACGAATCAACTTCATCAACAGTGATGTCATATCCTATCGCAGTATCATCTCCATTGTTACCATCATAAAACGGGTCAGTCATATTAATAATTCTTGTTTCATTTGCTGATTCATCAGTTCCCTCAGTAAATGTAACAATCAAATTTTCTTTATAATTATATATATAATCTCCATGAATTGGTCTATCAATACTGAATCCAAATGCACCCGATGTACTATACAAACAACGTTTTACAGTTGGGTTATTATCATCAAGATTAAGATATATAATAGCGTCGTTAGTTTGTAAATCAGATTTATCTGCATTATTCCAGTGTTCTACAATGCAAAAAAGTACAACACCAACATTAGTTGGAATTGTACCTATAATATTATATTTGTGATTATCGGCATCACTATAAATATAAGGAATGATATGCCGATTTGTCGGATGATTTTCAAGAATATCATCTAATTCACCTATGAAATCAAATCCTCTTTCATTAAAATAACTTTGACCTTTATTATCAATAGTTATATTTTTAGCATATCGTAAAGATTTATCTTGTGCAATATGAGGTGAATTATCTAAATCAAGACCTAAAACTTTCATAATTTCTATTATTCTAATGTACGAAGAATAGTAGCAATATTCTCTCGACGGTCGTTACTAAATTTATTACAAGAAACTCGAACTTGTATTCTCATTCTATCGAGTTCTATCGCAGGATTTGTATAAGGATTGTTTGCTGTAAGACTTACAACTGGATGTTTATAACCTCTTAATAACATTTGTTTAAGAACATAAAGTTTAAGATATTTTTTAAGAGGGCCATTATTATAAATAAGAGGAACATCCATATTTATAATATTGTCATAAACAACAGGCAAAGCTCTATATCTTAAATGAATAGTTCCATAATCAATGTTAGTATGAATCCAGTTATTACTAATGTAATAATAAGGTTGCTCTTTATCAACAGAAGCATGATTAAAACTATCATTTTTATCACCGGGACTTGTTATATCTGCATTTGGAATACCGGGATAAGGAGTATATGTCGGAACAGTTGTTACTTTTTCAGTAATAGTATCTTTGTTAAATTCAGCTGAATTTTTAAGAACAGCTTTTTTGTTATTTATAATAACGTCAATTATACCACGAAAATCCCACGGTAATTGACAACGATGGTCGTCAAATTCAATATCTTTTTCTATATCAACATAAGCTTGAATGAATTTGAGTTCTTCCAAAGCATTTGCAATCCAAATAGGAAAACGACTTACAAAATCATCACTTTGTATATTATAATCGTTATACATATCTGGAATTAATGTAGCACTACTAATAAATATATTATTATCAATCATAAAGCATTATTTTGTTTAGGAAGATTATTTCGATATAGTTTAATAGCTTCGTCAGGATGATTAAAACAAATTGCAAGAATTTTATTGAAACAATTAAGTCTTCGATTTGTTGCAATTTCATCAACAGTTTTACCTTTCATTGCAAAAGGTGTTCTGTCAATAGTTTTTTCACCATTTTCATAAGCACTACTTGTGTGACCAAATTTGAATTTGTAATAAACACTTTGCGGTATTCGACCTTTAACTTTATGATATACAGCTTTTATGCACCAGTCATAATCATAATATATGAAATAAGGAATACCATTTGGATTATCAGCAGTTCGTATATTAATACCTTGTTCTAACAATTTCTTTTTTAAGTCTTTTGTAGCACCCCAATCGACAACACTACATACATCTCCTGGCATTGTCTTTTTATAGTAAACATAAACGTAACCTACGGAACTACCAAAAGAATAATTATTACCTTTACATAGTAAATTAGCTATCTCATTATTAACTTCATCTTGCATATAAGTATACATTTCAGAAGGTAATTCTTTAAGAGCAGCAAGAGTTTCTATATCATCATCGAGTTTATCAAGACGTTCATAAACTAAGTAATTATAACTACGAATATAACTCATTAGTTTAGTACCAAGTAGAGCATCTTGTTTTTTATTAAAATAAATCTTACTACGATTATCAATATCGAATACTACTGAAACATCAACACCGGCTTCTTGATATTTAGCAAGATTATCTTTGATATTATAAATACAATCATTGCGTCGTTCATAAGCAAGATGTAATTGTTTAATTAAAGAATTAAGTTGTATTTGAACTTCTTTAACGAAATCTCTCCAATAATATTCGTTATCAACCATAATGATAGAAACATGATGTTAATCTTGACCATTACCACGTTGAGCAATAGTAGGATTATTATTATTTGTTTTAATATCCAAATCTTGAGGATAAATACCAAATTCAGTTTTAAGTATATCTTGAATTATACTTTCAAGCATATCATTAGGTAAAGGTAATTCAATATCTTGACCATCTTCATTCTTAAAGAACGAAAGAACTTCATCAGGATTTTCAAATATACCTGTAATCATTACTTCATTAATTGGCCGTCTATCATCAATATCTTTTGTACCAACTTTTTCAGCAATAATTATATGACCGTTTAATATAATATAAGCTCGTGGATACCCGGTGGGAGAGCAGGTTGGACGCCCACTTTGACGTAGTTTAAGAGATGTAATAGAACTCTCATACATATATCCATTACCAACAGTATCACCTACAAACGCAAAAGGCGCATCACTTTGTATGCGCACGGGTGTAGGAACTTTGTACTTTGTTCCTAACAATCTAATTTTATTAGCAACTCGATATTCAGTAGGAAGAATATCACTATATTTCAACTCTTCAACAGGAGCAATAAAAGTAAGTTTAAGAATATCATCTATTCCATTTTTCTCAACGCTTTGTCGAATACGATTTGCAAACATAGTTTTAATCATATCCTTAACACGTTCTTTAAGTTCGTGATTATTAGGTTGATTAACCATGTTTGCAATACGAGCTGCATATTGATTAAGTGTTCCCATATCTTACTTATTTAGATTCAAAAGATTAGCAATAGTATTTTGTTTTTTCCAAATATATTTTTCATCATCAGGATTAAATCCTTCTACGATATTATATTCAAGAGAAATAAAACCAATAGGTGTTTCTTTAATAGGGTCTTTAATAAGAAAAGTATAAGCAGACTTCATACCTCTACTTTCAAGTTCATCTTTATAACATCTATCTTGAAACTTATATTTACTAACATCATTACAATAATGACGATTTCTAACAAGAAGATTATGAAATAAATAAGGAAAATTATTAACAAGAACATCCTTAAAAGATTTCTTATAAGATACTACACAACAATCATAATCTTCACCAACAACAGTGTATTTATCCATTTCTACACCATTAATGAAATGACCGCCATTATGAAAATAAGCAATATAAACAGCATTAGCGTGAATAGTATCTCGAATAGAAGCACATATCTTATCAAGTTCTATATAACAATTACTTTTTTCAATAGTAAGTTTTTGTTCTCTACGTTTAGGGAATAACCATTCTTTTAGATAAATACCAGCAATCGTACTTATGGATGTTATTATAGCTACTATAATAGCTGTATAATCGAACATAGATAGGCGTATAAGAGGATTAATATTAATAGGTATATTATATTGGGCTACTAACAAATATACGTTAAAATCCCCCATTTCCAGCCGTAATTACATGAAAAAAGACGTGCTAATCTAATAGCACGTCTTACCAAACAAATTACAATAGCCCATTAAATAACCCTAAAATATTCCCAAACCTTATCACTACTTGCATCTTCATCTTCGAACCAATTACTAATAGTTGCTTCTACGATTTTATCTTCGATTTCATTATTTGTTGCATTAGGAAACCATTTTTCATAAAGATTAATATTATCGTGATATTGAGCATTAAGAGCTACATATACATCCCACATAGTAACATCCTTATTTAACGGACGTATTCTCCTATCATAAATCTTTTTAGTAGCTTCAATACTAAACAAAGGAGCATCAATCTTAATGCCTTTATTATTAGTATG